>Ga0105046_10014683_pt1 | contig 12073 bp, 10 predicted proteins | sample MAT03_FD_78385 | JGI IMG/M metagenome (GOLD analysis project Ga0105046, IMG submission 78385) | Freshwater microbial communities from Lake Fryxell liftoff mats and glacier meltwater in Antarctica - MAT-03 (megahit assembly) | ecosystem: Environmental > Aquatic > Freshwater > Ice > Liftoff...
ATTCGAGAAGATACGGGTAATCATGTCGCTGGCTTCGGGCTTGCCGGGCACGATGGCCTTGCCTTCGATGGCGTCGTCGCGGCGGTCGATGCGGAGACCGGCCTTGCGGGACGCGCTGTCCGGGCCGTGACATGCAAAACAGTTCTCGGCGAGGATGGGCCGAATGTCGCGGTTGTATTCGAGTGTGCCCGCCGGCTTGGGCTTCACGTCACGCGGAAGCGGTGCCGGTTCCGCCGCGTTCGCAAGTGCAGGGAGTACCAGATTGGACGAAACGAGAACGCCAGCGAGTGCAACGCACACGCCCGGCAACAATGTGGAGAGGGTTCGGTTCATCATGGGTTCCCACAGGATTGAAGAACAGATGCGCGAGTTTCGGGAAGCGATCCGCTGAGTCCGCGAGTCGCCGGGCGGCACAGGAAAAGCGAATCGTGGGCAAACGGCTTGACGTCAACGATGATAGCGAGGCGAGCCGGCATGGGGTGCTTGGCCGCGAGAAAAGCGAGAAGGCAGTTTCAGGTTGATTCTACACGCGAAGCGGAACGACGGGCAACCGTATTTCGGGGAATCGCATCGCGCATCACGCGAACCAGGGCCATTCCGAGGTTGCAGATCGGACAATTTTCACCGCGGAGAACGCAGAGTTCGCGGAGCGAAAACCAGAGTTTAAGGAACGGGTAGGAAATAACTTCCCGTTTGGGGATAGCCGGCCTTCGCTTCAGGCGTGCGTTAAGGAAGGATCGCTGACGAAATAACTTCCGTGCCAATTGCTTTGGCTTATTGGTGGCCTCGCGGGAGGGTGCGGTAGTTTAACTTTGGCAAGAAGGAGTCGCGGATCGAATGCAAGGTCTGTTTCACCGACAGTCTCAAGGATTGATCGAGGCGGCAGAAGTCGAGCATAACCACTTCTGCTGCCCACACGAGAAAAAACTGTTTGGCACGGAAGTTATTTCGTCAGCGTTCCTTACTTCTTTGGTTTGGCTGATAACTGATAGCTTTTACCCGGTTTCCGCCCCCGTCAAGCGGTGGCAATTCGTTGCGGCGTTCATAAAGTGTAAAGAGGCTATGCCAACCGGAGAACACCCGCCATGCCGACGGTCCTGGATTGGAACCCGACCGTCGATCCGACCGAACTCGTGGGAGTGATCCGGGAAGCGATCCTCGCGGGTTCGTCCGTCGTGTTGCCCAGCGATTGTGGGTATGTCGCGCTTGTGAACCCGGCAGCGCCGCACGCCGTCGCACGCCTTGCCGCCCTCACCGCCGCGAGTGGCACCCCGCCCGCCGTGTTGGCTTGGGGACCGGACGACCCGGCGGGGCTGGGTTTGCCAGTGTCCACAATCGCTCACCGACTCATGTTCCGGGCATGGCCCGCACCAGTGACGGTGGCCATCGCGGGGAAACCGGAATGGCCTTCCGAGTGGCCCGCAGCCGTGCGCGAGCTTCTCACACACGGCGACGGCCGAGTCCGCTTCCGTTGCCCGGAACACCCACTGTTCGAGGCCGTCGTTCCCGCCCTCGAAGTGCCGGTGTTGATCGCGGATACGTTCCTTCCACGAGTCGAAGCCGTACTGGACATCCTGGAAGACCCCACCGCCGTGGCGGTATCCGTAGGCGAACACCCTGCCGAGGGTCGCCCGACGGTCGTGAGAATTGAGGCGACTGGTTATGTAATTGAAGAAGCCGGCGTGTTCCCCTTGGATGAAATCGAGAAGTTCGCGGCGAAGATCGTGCTGTTCGTGTGTACGGGAAACACCTGTCGGAGTCCGTTGGCCGAGGCTTTGGCCAAGAAGGTTCTCGCCGAGCGGCTCGGCTGCACCACGGATGAGTTACCGGGCCGTGGGTTTTGGGTGATTTCGGCGGGCGTGCAGGCGACCCACGGCGACCCGGCCTCCGAGGATTCCGTCACGGTGGCGGCCGAGTACGGGGCCGACCTGACTTCACACGAAAGCAAGCCGCTGAATCCGCAACTGATCGCCGCCGCCGACGACATCATCGCCATGACTCGGGCACATGCTCTCGCCTTGATGTCGAGGTATCCCGGCGTCGAGCCTCGGTTGCTGTGCGGCGATGCCGACTTGGACGACCCCATCGGGGCGGGGTTGGGCGTCTATCGCGCGTGCGCCCAAACCATGCACACGCACCTCGAGCGATTCCTTCCAGAGTGGACAGGTTCATGAAGATCGCAGTCGGCAACGACCACCGCGGTGTCGCCATCAAGCAGCGGCTGATCGCGTTGTTAAAGGAACTCGGACACGACGTCTCCGATCTGGGCGTGAACGGCCAGGCCAGCGTCGATTACCCGGACTACGCCATCCCGGTCGCCGAGGCTGTTGGCTCGGGCTTGGCGGAACGCGGCCTGTTGATCTGTGGCACCGGCCACGGCATGTGTATCGCCGCGAATAAGGTCGCGGGAGTGCGGGCCGTCAACTGCCGCGATGTGATCGACGCCGAACTCAGCCGCCGCCACAACGACGCCAACGTCCTGTGCCTGTCGGCTGATCTCATTGGCGAGGAGCAGGTCGAGAAGATGATGCAAACGTGGCTGGCCACCGATTTTGAGGGCGGTCGCCACGCGCGTCGCATTGAAAAGCTCGCCGTCTATGAGAAGGAACACCTGACAGGATCGTGAAGATTTCCCAGGGTGCGCCGAAGCGGCGACCCTGGGAAACCACACCCGTGCCTCAATCCACCGTCACGCCATGAAGATGCCCCGGTTGCGAAGGCTGGTCTCGCCGCTCCGCCAACTTGGGCGGTGGTTCGTCCATCAACCGCGTGCCTTGCGGTTCGGCTTGGGGTTCGTTCTGCTCCTCGGGCTGGCTGTCGGTGGCGTGTACGGCCGCTTCTACCTGACTAACCGCACGGCGACACTCGAAGTCGCTGCCGGCTGGCGCGATTTCGAGGATGCCGCCCGCAAGACCGATCTTGAGGCCATGCAGACCGCACTCGACCGCGTGATTGCCGCCAAACCCGACGAACCGAACGCCCCGCGTTACAAAGCCATTCTCGACAAGGGCGAAGCCGACCCCGACACCCCCGAAATCGCCGTCGTGCTGCTCGTCCACCATCTCCGTGGTGATCGACTGCCCGAGGCGGCCCGCGAAGCCGGGAAGGTTCTCGCCAAGTTCCCTAAAGACTGGCTCGCTCGCTGTGTGGTAGCCCACCACGCCCTGCAAGTTCAGCACAGCCCGGCGTTGGCCGAACAACTTCTCGAACAACTCGCCGACCCCGAAGACCCGGCAGCCCGCGTTAACGTGACCGGCGTTCTATACGCACTCAAGTTGTCGGACGCCGTGGGCCGCGATGGCAGCGCTTTGCGCCGGGTGATCGTCCGACGGCTCGCCCCGCTGATCCGCACGGCCGCTGCAGCGAACGCTTCGCCCGCCGCTAAAGTGCAACTGCTCGCGTGCTACCTCGACCCCTTCGCGGACGCCGGTTCCCTCGGCGAGCTTTCGACCTATTGGGCCGCCGCTGACAAACTCGCCGACGACGCGGTGAACGAAGCCGTTGCTTCTGGTGATGCCCCCGCGCTCGTGAAGTTGGCCAATCTCGGCCCGCGCTTCCGCGCCGCACTCCTCGCTTTGCGTGACCACGACCCGGCACGCCTTCCCGATGATCGCCTGCTTCCGATGCTCAAAGCCATTGAGGATCGCACCCGCCGCGCTTGGCAAGGCGCACGAGAACGCGGCCCCAACCAACCCGAAGCGTATCGCGGTTTGGCATTGATCGCTTTAACTGGAAACGATGCCGCCGGAGCCGTGCAACAACTCCTTGACGGCCTCGCGGTGTGCAACGATCAACCGATCTTGCTCGAACTTCTCATCGCCATCGTGGGCCAAGCCGGCACCGATGACGCGGTCCGGGCGCTCGCGGACACCGTCTGGAAGTCGGCGGTGGACGCGAAGACCGATCCGATTCGCTGGTGTCTGGCGGCTCAGATCGCCTTCGCACTGAACCGCGCTGACGCCGCGTTGGCTGCGTGCCAGGAAGCCCGCGCGATTCAGCCCAATCACCCCTGGGCGTGCATTACGGAAGCGAGATTGCGAGTCTGGGCCGAGCAATATCTCGCTGCGAGTGAGGCACTCGCGCCGCTGGGTGAAGCGGCGTTGCTCACGAACCCGGCGGTCACGCGACTTCGAGGCCGCATCCTCATCGGTTCGGGCTTGTGGGTGATTCGCGCGGAGGAGTTCCAAAAGATACTGGATGCGCAGGCCAAGTCGCGGGTGAAGACCGCCGCGCCCGCCGTCGGCTATTTGCTCGGGATTCTCGAAGCGCCGCCAAACGCCGAGCGGGCCGCGTGGGTCGCAGCGCAAGCCGAGTTGCTTCTATCGACTTACCCCGACACACCGGTCGCCGCTCAACTGCGGGCCGAGGCGCTGTTTCGCCTGGCCGAGCTTTCCGCGATCAGTAACCCGCAATCGCCGTCGTTGCCGCCACTCTGGACCGCTGACCGCGTGGCCGCCGCGCTGCGGGGTTTCGCCAAACTTCCGACCGAGGAACAAGCCGACCCGTCTGTGATTGCCGCGATTGCCTTACTTCAACTGAAAGGGCAGCAGAACGCCGCAACCGCACTCCGAACGTGTGCCGCGTTGCTGGCAAGTGAAGCAAAAGAAGCCAATCTCGGTGGGCGGCAACTCGAAATCTTGGGCGCGGTTCTGGAAGCAAACGGCAAGCCGGCGGAAGCTGTGCGGGTTCTGGAACGTGCGATGCGATTCCCGAACTTCCAGGCGAGCGCCAGCGGTCGCGTTTCCCTCGCTTTGGCGTATCGCAAGAACAACCAACCGCTCGACGCTCGCGCCGCACTCGCCGCCGCCGAGCAAATCACTGATCGCTCCGACCGCGAGCAGGCCGAACTCATCGCCGCAAAGCTCCTCTTCCAGCGCGAGAATCCGTGATGTCGCTGCAAATTGTTAGAGTGTTACGCGCGAATAACCCTTCGGCAAGCCGAGGGCTATCTGAGGCAGCACCCCCATTTAGCCCTCGGCTTGCCGGGGGTCTTATTTCCTTCGCGTTGTTGCTCGCAGTCATTTCCAGCGCCGCGGGGCAACCGCCGAAAGGCCCAGTCGTTAACCCCGACGAGCAAAAGGCCAGGGAAGCGTTCCTCGCGGGGAAACTCGACGACGCCCTGAAGTCGCTTCAGATCGTGGCGAAAGGCAACCCGAGTTCCAGCCCACCGAAGATCACGCTCTCGCGGTGGTCACTGGAGACTAACCAAGGCGAGCAAGCCCGTATTTTGCTCGAACAGGCCGCAATCGAAGACCCAAGCCATCCCGAAATGTTCCTGCTTAACGCGAGTTTCGCACTCCGCGAAGGCCGCATCACCGACACCATCTTGAGTTGCACCGCAGCGCTTGCCGCCACCGACAATGCGCGTTTCGACGCTGACACCAAGAAGCGATTCCAGCGTGATGCCCGCCTTGGGTTGGTCGCCGCGTTTGACACTCGCGCCGACCACGCCTCCGCCAAGACACACCTTGCCGCGCTTCTTGAAGCCGACCCCAAGAACGCCGGCCTTCGTCAGCGATTGGCTCGCTCGAACTTCCTGCTCGGTCGCGTTGATGATGCTTTCGCGGACCTGCAAGCGGCGTTCAAGGACGACCCCACGCTCGACCCGCCCGAACTCGGCATGGCTCAGTTATGGACCGCGAAAGCGGACTTCACCAAGGCCGACGCTTGGTACACGAAGGCGGTCGCAGCACATGCAAACTCCGCGAAAGTTCATCGCGCCTTGGCGGGCTATTCCCTTGATCGCAATCGGCTCGACGCTGCGAAGTCGCACCTCGCCGCCGCGCAGAAACTAGACCCGACTTCCCGTGACACCAAGGCGATTGCCGGCTTGTTAGCCCGCTACACGAAGGACTACGCCACTGCGACCACGACCTTCGAGGAGTTGGCGAAGGATCATCCAGGCGACGCCTTCGCCACCGCGAATCTCTCGCTCGTGCTGGCCGAAGCCGGGGATGCGACCGGGAAGCGGCGGGCGGGCGAATTGGCCGAGGTTCACGCGAAGCAGAACCCTCGCTCGGCGGAGGCTCGCGCGATCCTCGCCTATTGCCTCTTCAAAGCGGGCCGCACCGCTGACGCCGATAAAGTCGCCCGCACGGCTCTCGGGTTTGGAGCAATCAACCCTGACGGCGCGTATTTCCTGGCTCGTGTCTTCGTCGAGGCGACCCCCGAGGAAGCCCAGAAACTTGTGAAGGCCGCATGCGAGAGCAAGGACGGCTTCGTCTACCGCAAGGACGCCGAAGGATTGCTCGCTGAGTTGGACAAGAAGTTTCCCCCGAAGAAGTAAACGTTGCTCGCTCTTTCATATATACACCGCGCGGCCGGGATTGATACATTTGTCGAGCCGGCAACATCAGTCTGACACCAGGGGTTGCGCGAAGCGCTCCACCCCTGGCTACCATCCGACGCCCATCCGGGCTAAAACAGGGCAAATCAGCTTTGTCTTTGCAGTCGCGGATGCGACGACCGAGTGTAGCCTGGGGTGAAGCGCAGCGCAACCCCAGGCGGGCCAACGGAGAATGTCCTGACGCCAAACGCCTCAAGGCCCTAAGATCACCTCGGCCACTTCGGTAGAACTCGCATCCCATGTCTTCCAGGAATCCCCGCATGACCGCTGTTTCGACTGAGTCGATTCTCACGCAACTCCGCTGGCGCTACGCGACCAAGAAGTTCGACGCCACGAAGAAGATCGCGCCCGACGTGTGGGCCAAACTCGAACAGGCCGCCATTCTGTCGCCGTCGTCGTATGGCTTGCAACCGTGGAAGTTCGTTGTCATCACGGACCCGGCCATGCGGGTGCAACTGCACGCGGCATCGTGGAACCAACCGCAGATCACCGACGCCTCGCATTTGATCGTGTTCGCGGCGAAGAACCCACCACTACCCACAGATGTTGAGGCTCACATCGCCTGCGTCGCGGAAGTGCGTGGCGTTCCGGTCGAAACGCTCGACGGCTACAAGCAAATGATGCTCGGTTCGCTCTCGCGCATGAGTGCCGCCGAAGCCCACGTTTGGGCCATGAAGCAGTGCTACATCGCGCTGGGCTTCTTCCTGTCGGCGTGCGCGCTCGCCGGTGTCGATGCTTGCCCGATGGAAGGCTTCGTCGCCGCGCAGTATGACGAAATCCTCGGCTTAAAGGCGCTCGGCCTTTCCGCTGCCGTCATCGCCACCGCTGGCTACCGGAGTGCGGACGACGCCACCGCGGCATATCCCAAAGTTCGGTTCGCGGTCGAAGACGTCGTGATTCGCGTTTGAGGGCGTCGCGCATAAAAGACCCCCGGCAAGCCGGGGGCTAAATGTGAGCGTTGACTTGCCGGGAGTCTTTTAGCGAGGAACCGGGCCGCCTGGGTAGCCACCGGGGCCGAAGCCACCGCCCATCTGACCCTGGAAGTATGGGTTCACGGGGAAGTTGCCAGGCGTCGGCGGGCCGTTGAACTGACCGCCGACCGGCGCTGGGGTCATGAAGTGGCCGTCGTATGGCCAGTACAAGTACCAGGGAGCGGCCTGAAACGTGGGCTGCGGTTGTTTGTGGCCGTATGTGCCGTGAACGTAGTTGGCAACCGTGTTGTACTTCGGGTACGACGATTGGTTGCTGTACGGGCCGTTGTGCGGCCAAGCGTTCGCAGCACCGGCCGTGCCAATCAGCGCGGCAACGGCGATCATAAGCGAGCGGTAAGACTTCATTCCTGGAATCTCCTATCCTTGGTGATCTCGGTGCCGCGCAGGCAAGCCGAGGGAATCCGAACCAAACGAGAACGTCACTGCCCAACCGGAACGATGGCGGGCAATCCGCTGTAATACGCCGCTGCGGTAACCGGGCTTCCTACGCCGGTGAAGCGATCCAGGGGATCGGCCGCCGGATCGAACGCCGCGTGACACGAGGAACAACCCCCCGCGACATCCGTAACGGACGCAGTTCCCGAGATCGACGACGACTTGCGGCCGTGCAGCAGACCCTTCAACCCACCACCGTGGCACGAGTGACAGCCGGTAGCCCCGCGGCCCTGGAACCAGCCGCCGTGTAACCAGGACGCATGCCAGCCCTGAGCCAGTCCGCAGCCCGAACACCCGTGCGATCCGTGAAACAGACCGCCGAGTCGCCCACCGTGGCCCGAGTTGCCGTTCCCGCCGCGGGCGTTGGGGTCGCCGTAGTACCACGGGTTGTACTGGAGGTAGGCGTTCCACGGGCCATACGGCTCGAACGGCGGGTAGCCGTAATACGGGCCGTAGTTGAAGAGTGGCCCGTGCTGGTGAATCTTGGAGAACAGGTTCAAGCAGACGCCATTGCAGCTACCCATCCCGTAGGCGCTTTGAGTGGGCGGGTTAGCGCTTGACGGTGGGGGCAAGACGAGCAAGACGGGGACCGCCAGCAAGGCGGCAAACAAGATGCGTCTCATGGTGCAGTCCGTGCGGCTGGCCACGGGAAGGGGCCGAGGCCCGTCCTCGTCCGTGATCCCGGGTAGAGAACAATTCCCCGCGAACGCCCTTCACGCCAACCGAAACCGTCCCAAGTTGTCGCCCCAAGTTGCCGCGGCGCAAGCGCAATACCGCCACGCGGCGCACCGGGCGCAATCGTTCCCGTTCCGCTCGCTCAATCAACCTTGGCAACCGCCAGAACCGCGAGGTGCGCATTTGCCGCGCAAAAGCTCCAACTCGTCCGAAGTGATGCCGTGTGAGCCGACACACCGATGGGCCGGAACTGGGCCGTGGCAGTCGCTCCCGCCTGTCACGGCGAACCCGAACCGCCCGGCCGCGAGGCGCAACCGCGCCGTCAGGGATTTCCGGCCCCACGGGTATTCCGCTTCCAGGGCGTTCAACCCGAACCCGGCGAGCGTGCCGAAGTCTTCATCAGTCAGGTCCGTGGGCGGATGTGCCAGCGAACTCGCGCCGCCAGCGTCCCGCACGAGTCGGATGGCTTCCTCCACGGGAAGCAGCAGTTTCGGAAGCACTTGCGGCCCGACCAACTTCAAGACGCGGTGGAACGCTTCCGTGCGGTGCTGCACGAACCCGGCGGCCACCAGCAACCCCGCGACGTGCCTGCGACCCAGGCTCGGCGTGGTTTCTTCGAGATGGCGAACGCGGTCTTCGGGCAGCGCGAAGCCCGCGACGGTAAGCTGCTCGGCGTAAGACCGGAACCGCTCCCGTCGGCGGTCGCACAGTCGAGCGAGTGCCGCGTTCAACTCGGCGTGGTCGGTGCGAATGAAGTAACCGAGCAAATGCACTTCACGCCCGCCGAACCCCGCCGTGATCTCGACGCCCGGAACGAGTTCGAGGTGGTCCCCGGCCGCCGTGCGGGCGAGTTCGACCGCCGCGAGCGTGTCGTGATCGGTGATCGCCAGCGCTGCAAGGTTCGCTTGCCTTGCAAATGCGACCACCTGCGACGTGGTGAACTCGCCGTCGCTCTGCGTGGTGTGGACGTGCAAATCCGCCCGCCGTGGTTCCGTCAGTTGTGCGAGTCGGCTACTTGCGGCGGTGTAATGCGAACGGCGTGGCATGGCGGCTCAACTCGCCGGAGTGGCAGGCGGCTTTTCATCAACTACGGGTAGCGATTCGGAACCGACCGCGTTCGCGGCGATGCGTTCCGCGTCGCGCGTGCGGCCGATCTTGTCGAGGATGCCGTTGACGAACTTGGCGGAGTCGGCGGAACCAAAGCGTGAGGCGAGGTCGTTCGCCTCGGAGATGACGACTTCCAGCGGCGGCCCGTCGGAGTCGAAGAGGAGTTCATAGCTCGCCATGCGGAGGATGTTCCGGTCCACGGGGAGCATGCGGGAGAGCCGCCAATTCGTCGCGGTCGCTGTGAGTTTCGGGTCGATTTCCGCCTGGCGTGTGCGGGTGCCATCGTAGAGCGCAAGGCAATACTTGGTCATCTCGGCATCACGCAACAGGCGATCGCGCACGAACAACTCGAGTGCTTTCCGGGGCACGGGCGTGGGGTTCATATCCCGCTGGAACAGCAGTTGGAGGGCGACTTCACGAGCGCGGGATCGACGGGCCATGCGTGCTTCTCGGAACCGGGTGACTTCCGTTCATCCTATGAAATGCCGAGAAAGTGCCTCGCGTTCAACTCGGCGAAGCGGGGTACTCGCAGACCTTCAACACGTCGGCGACGGTCCCACTCTTGGGCCACAACTCGCCGGGGGCGCGACCGGAGGCGATCACTTCACGCAAGGGGGCGAGGAATGAGTATTCGCCTTCGCCCTGACGGTAGAGGCCCCAATAGGCAATGGCGAGGACTTCCTGGCACCATTCGCCAAGCGACTTCCCGCGGTGTTCGCCCTGCAATCCGAACAACGCCGCGGAGTGGGATATTCCGGGCAGTTCGCCGGGCCGGAACTGACGTGTCAGTTCCGTGGCGGCGGCGAGCGCTTCGGAATCGTAGAGCAAGCCTTTCCACACGGCGGGCACGGCCAGCGCCAGCGGCGTCGGGGTCGCGTCCGCCCCACGCACTTCGAGGAACCGCTTCAACCGGGCTTCGGTGAACACCGTCGAAAGGTGAATTTCCCAGTCGTCCAGCGTCGGGAATCGGCCGTCGATGCCGTGCTCCATCCACCGGCGGAACGTGACGCCGGCCGCGGATTCCAGTTCCCCATCGCGTTCGATAAACAGCAATGGCATGTCCACAACGAAGCTCACCCAAAGTGCGAACGTGATTTCCCCACTGAGCAGTTCGGCGAGGAAGCCCGAGCGATCCGGGTCCATGCCTTGCCATATGCGGGCGCGGAACGTGACGTAATCGGTCGGTTTGCCGGCGTAAAGCGGGGCCGATGCGAAGGCGGCGTTAATGATCGGACTGAGGCACAGCGCGACCGCGAACTTCCGCCCCGCGTCGGCTTCATCGGAGAAGTCAAAGGTCGATTGCGTGCTGGCCGTTGCCTTCATCATGTGCAAGCCGTACTCGCATCGCGTCGGTAAGTACGCGGCCATGAGTCGGTGGCGTGGGCGCGGGTTCAGTGGGATCGATTCGACCGGGCTAAACGGCGTCACCCCGGCGGCACACCACGCCACGCGGGCCGGATCGGTGATCGCTCGCAGTTCCGCGAGGTGCCGCTCGAGTTCGGTGTTGAGTTCCGTTAGATGCTTGCTGGGTGCCGTCGACAGTTCGACTTGGCTGCCCGGTTCGACCGAGATCATCGAACCGCCGCGAGTGAGCGTGGTGACGCGGCCGGCTTCTTCGTGGGCTTCCCAACCGAATCGTGCGACAAGCTGACAAAGTAGGCTTTCGATGCCATCGTCGAAGCCGATCTGGTAGCCGGTGGTGCGGTCGAGGGCGAACTTCTCGAACTCGGCCCCGACTCGCCAATCCTCACGTGGCTTGCACCCGGCGGCGAAGTAATCGACGAGATATTCGTGGGATAGCGGGATTTCGTCCGCGGCAGTCCGTTGCAGATGCGTACTCATAAGTCGGGCCGTGAGGGCGGGTCAAGGAGGGCGGAGAGTCTCCCGGATAGTCTCTTACGGTACGGGCGCGGCAACGTCGTGGCGAGCGGACTGGAAGCCCGGTTGGTGTTGGAGTATGGTTTGGGCACAGGAGGAACGCACGATGACCACCGCGACCGCTACGCCGCCACCACAATCGCCACAACTCCCGGCCCCCGCCAGCGTAACCCGCATGACGGCCGAAGAGTTCGGGTTGAAGCATGCGGGTGACCGCGTCGAATACATCAACGGCGAAGTCAAGGAGATGCCTATGCCCGGAGGCAAACACGGAACCGTGTGCTTTGAAATTACTTTGGTGTTGGGCAACCACATCCGGTCGAACCAATTGGGCCGCGTTTTCACCAACGACACGTTCGTGAGGGTTTCCATTCCGAGCGATCCTGAACGTGTTTACGGTCCGGATGTGTGTTTCGTTTCATTTGACCGTCTCGCAAAAGATGTCGAAGTGGCCGATGGTGTGCTGAACATCCTGCCGAATCTCGTCGTGGAAGTGCGGTCACCTTCCGATACCTGGTCGGACATGCTCGGCAAGATGCTCGATTACCTCCGGGTCGGCGTGCCGGTCGTTCTCATTCTCGACCCCCACACCCGCTCGGCGTCCGTGTTCCGCAACGAAGTCCGTCAAGAGATATTCGAG
>Ga0105046_10014684_pt1 | contig 12073 bp, 11 predicted proteins | sample MAT03_FD_78385 | JGI IMG/M metagenome (GOLD analysis project Ga0105046, IMG submission 78385) | Freshwater microbial communities from Lake Fryxell liftoff mats and glacier meltwater in Antarctica - MAT-03 (megahit assembly) | ecosystem: Environmental > Aquatic > Freshwater > Ice > Liftoff...
AGATTGTATTCGACATTCGCTTTGCTTATTTGAACAGAATCTTTCAGATTGTATTCGACATTCGCTTTGCTTATTTGAACAGAATCTTTCAGATTGTATTCTTTTGGAAATTTTAATTCAAATGTATCGGTCAATTTGCCTTCGTAAAATTCTTTTAATATTTCGAACAATAATTTGGGTGTTATTACCAACTCAAACATAGAGCATTTTGTACTGTGTTTTTCTGTTCGAATTTTATCACTAATTATGTTAGACCAATAGTATTTTTCATTATAAGAACAGGATATTTTTGTTACGTTATCTGTTTCATTATATTCTACTACATAACTAAATGGTTTTTGCTCAAAACAAATTTTATTTATTTTGTATTCGTTTTGTTCTAATACATCTTGTGCCTCCATATTGATTAATTAATTATTTGTTTATAAAACAAATAATATTTTTAATATAATTAATCTGGGTCTACCACATATTTATTTTTTCAATTTTTATCAAAAAAAATATAAATAAATTATTTTTATTTATATTTTTAATGTGATGGTTATATTCTCCCCAAAATTATACTGTTTTAGGTGCATACAAAGTTAAATCAGCTTTGGTAGCATATTGGGCTAAATTTTCTACAGGAGCGTACTGTGCCAAAGATGCTGTGGTAGCATATGGGGCCAAATCCTGTTTGGTAGCATATTGGGCTAAATATGCTACAGGAGCGTATTGTGCCAAATTTTCTGTGGTAGCGTATTGGGCCAAATCCTGATTGGTAGCATATATAGCCAATTCTGCTTTAGTGGCATATTCCTGCAAATCCGTTTCAAGTGCGCAAACATCTACATCTTTTTTGATAATAGTAATGTTATTTTTAATATCTTGGATTTCGGTTGATACTTTGCCCAATTCATCTTTGGTAGCATATTCAACTAAATCTCTTCTAAGTGCATTATTTATATCATCCGCATTTACAAACCGATCCATTTCATCATCGATTAACGCAGTTTTATTATTTATTTTTTTGAATTCAGAATATAGTTTACCGATATCACTCAAAACATTTTGTAACTTAGCAATTTCGGATTGTAGTTCTGCAATGGCGGACGAATTTTCTTTTTCAATGGTCCTCTTCATTCGATCCAGTTTAAAATCGAATCTTTCGGCTTCCGTTATACTACCCGGTTCCAAATAAATAAATTTAATATCAACGTCGTCACTATAAGGTAATCTAGTATTTATTTCAATAAACAGATCAGTAGTGACTGTTTTATATTTTTTCGGAAACTTTAATTCAAATGTATTATCCAATTTGTTATCGCGAAATTCTTTTAAAATTGTGAATAATAACTTGGGTGTTAATTCCAAAACAAATGAAGAACGATCGGTACTATGTTTTTCTGTTAGAATTGGTTCACTAATTGTTTTAGACCAACAATAATATTCTTCATTATGAGAACAAGTTATTTTAGTAACACCATCTTGTTCAATATATTCTACCAGATAATTAAACGATGTTTGTTCAAAACAAATTTTTTCCGTTTTGTATCCAGCTGGTTCAGATAAATCCATTAACAATGGAGATGCATAGCGTACAGCAGATTCTGGTGAACTTGGTGTTTCCATTTTAGTATTAATTAATTAATTAATTAATTTAGCAAATAGCGTTTTGAAAGATGAAATATCATTTATAGTTTGCTATGCATTTATTTTTTCAATTTTTTTTAATATTTTCCATGGTTGAAAACATTTCTTCATTTTCATCAAAATCGGAAAAATTACCACAGATATGTTTATCTTTATTCATACATTTATCGGAACAAAAAATAACACCGCAATCATTATCACAAATAATAGCATACCCAGTAATAATTTCACCACAAACATAACATTTCGGCGTTGACATTAATCACAATATATTATTTTATAATATATTATATCATAATATTAAACGAAATTATAATTTGGCTGATAACAAATTATTAGAATTATATGGTTTTTTTAGTAAAACTTTAATACCGTATACATAAATATCATAGGTACCCGTATACGAATTCCATGTTTTAGAAGTATCTTTTACAACGGTTATGATACAATTATCTAAAATATGATCATCTTTATAAATTTTTCGTACCAAAGGAATATTATGAATAATAAAAACAAACATATCCATGGTAATATTTTTTGGAAGCGGATAAAAACGATGTTTAGGATTAGTATATACACGATTTCCAACAATATTAGCATATTGATATTGGAATAACACCAAATCATCATAAATATTATTCTTTAAATATTTATTGACAGTATCAACTATGGTTCCCAATGAATTATTTTCGTTGGAAGATTTAACAATTGCATCCATAGAAAAAACATCAATTAAATCTTGACATAAATGATCAAACCACTCGAAAGTTTGATCAATACCATACGAATAATTTTTATCATCATTTAAAGAAAAAGCTGGAAAATAACGATAATAATTATGAAATTTGTTCATTATGTCAAACAATGTATTGTAATTAAATATTTAATGGTTCAAACTAAATGTTGTTAATTCAATTTTTATTATGATAACTTGCTGCTATTTTTTATAATTTTTTTTAATAATTTACAATCTGATTTTGTTAAATCGGTTGGGCCTTCAGAATTTTCGAATAATAAAAATAAATAGTTACCAGTGTAATTTTCGCATTTGTACGCATCCCATTCTTTTTTTTGTTCGGCAATTTCATTTTCGTACTTTTCATTAAATGTGGTAATTTTTTGATAATTACTATCAGTTAACAAATAGATATCCAACGAATACCAAGTGATAAATTCTTCGTAAGAAATATTATTACGAGTATACCATTTTATAAGGTCCGATAAGATTGATACCAGTTCAGTTGAATTTTCTCCATATCCTACAATAAAATCCATTGAAACATGCGCTATTGTAGATAAAATGACTAGGTATTTCATTATAATATTAATAACTTTACCAATATTTAAATGAAAATTATTTATCAACAAATAATTTTCATTTTTTTTTTTAATTAATATATCACATTATGTAAATATGAGTGTTACAGATATTGATTCGGATATCATATTAACTAATCATGAGGAATATAATAAATTTATGGAATTAGCACAAAAAAATTATTTAAGTGCTATGGAATTTACACATATAATCAATTACATTAGAATAAATAATACGCCACTATTAGAATCACATAAAAGTTTTATTAGTGAAAATAAAAACTCGATAAATTATTTTAGAGAAAAAATAATTGGTATACCGGGCGATAAAATTGATACTAGTTCAATTGGGTTATCATCAACTTTAGCAAAAGCATTCCATATATACTTTAATAAAAATGATAACGTCGATTTTATAAATTATTTAATTTTAACATCGGTTACGGATCAAGATGCTTATTTAATGAAATCCGGAAATTTTTTTACCGAGTCGTATATGACTCTATTTTTAAATAAAATTATTAGTAATAACGAAATTTTAAAAAATCATTTGGGTGAACCATATTCGGCACTTGGTTTTATAATGTTAGTATGTCCATTAATTTTCTTTATGGTACCATATAATAATTATTCGAGTTGTGATATTTCAATATTAAAAGCTGGAATCAAATTGTATGAATCAATTACCCATTTTACAAATAAATTATTATTGGAATTGGGTATTGATAAATCACAAATTTTTAACGATGGTGTACCAATAGATGACAAAACACTATTATTTGAAAAATTTACAACACCAAAACTAAAACATTATTTTAATTACACCAGTTCATTTGCCAATCCTAAAATTTGCAATATTACATTTAAAGATGATAAACATGTTGTTACTGGTTCAAAAGATATTGGGGCAAACGTATGTGATGGTATTGTGACACATTTTACATTAGATGCGATACACCTAACAATAATTTTAGGCCAATATGGTGTGAGGACCGGTGGCGAATATGCGAAAAATTATCGAGAGGATTTACAATCGTATGTTAATAATTTAGATATAGACGAAACAATAAATACCAAAATTAAGATACAACTATTTACAAGAATAAAAATGATGTACTATGAAATTTATAAAGTGTGTTATGATGTTATCAAATTTTATATTAATGAAAATAATTTTGATCCGAAATTCGTGTTATCTCCTTTAGAGAAAAAAAATACGGAAAGTTTAAAAGATAGTTTGGCTAAAGTTTTAGACAATTGTGATATATTATTAAAAAATAGATTGGATAATTATAAACCAGGAAAAATAAAAGAATTGTATCAAATATTTAATAATGAATGGATCAGGGGATCGTATCGAGATTTTACTACACCAATAATAATAACATCCGAATATGGAACAGTTTATCCTTATGTTTTAAAAACGTTTAATGAAAATAATTACCCCATTACCAATACAAATTTGAAAATGTTTAATTATTTTTTTATCATAATTGTTCAATATTTAATAATGAAATCCTCTAAATACAATAACCAAAATTTTGAAATATATCGAGGATTAGAAGATACAAGCAATGAAATAAACGATGAGAATAATGAATACAATAAAAAAATTATAGATAATATATGGACCGATAAACTACCAGATTTTTTGGACCAATCAAATATTAAATATAGTACCGCTTACAAAATTTTTAATCAAATTGATAAATTATACGGAACAAATTCAACGACTACTCCAAATGATGAATATATTGAAATAATAAAAAATTTAAAAATAGAAGCTGATAAACATGTACAATTATGGGAATTAATCGCGGCATGGAAAAAAATTCCGAATAAAAATTTATTCGCTTTTTCCGAAAGTATTATGGAATTAGCAACAGAATATATTAATGTTAAAAAAGAATCTGTTATAAATATTGAAAAATTACACCCGTATGTTCGAGATAGTTATCCTGTATTCGAGAGCATAACCAAATATTATCATATAAATTCTTTGGATGCAACTCCAGAAATTTATTTGGAAAAAATTAATGAATTTAAAATGAAATTTGTTAAAGAACGTGATCCTAATAATATTTTAATTGAGGAAATATACTATTTTAAAAATTTATTTACAGGTCACTTGAATGATGAGGAAATATCTAATTTAGTAACATCATACGTCGAGTTTAAAAAATCAGAAAATTTAATAAAAAATGAATTTAAACCGGTAACAACTTTATATAAATCTTATAAAAAAAAAATAGAAACTGACAAGTATGTGTACCATCAATCATTTAATTCATTCACATTAATAAAACGAATAATATTAAAATTTTCAAAAGAGTACGATTGTTGTATTCTTAGTACAAAGTTGGAAAAAAATAAACCATATGTTTTTGTGGGCGGTATAAATGAGCATGAAATTTTGTTTCCAATTTTTTCCAAATTTAAAGTTTTAAATGAAATTCCCAAGCATAACTCAGAACAAGGTAATATTCAATTAAAATATTTAGGTTCGGATTACGAAATAAGTGATGAAGATTTTATTGATCATGTCAAACATTATATTATTTATTCATCAATCGGCGAAGATAATTTTATAAAACAGTATCCAGAATATGTCCAAAAAAAGGAATATTTCTTGGCGAATCTAAACAAATATTATGAAAAATTACCAAAAAATGGATTAGACACAAGGGAAAAAGAGAAGAAAAAGGAAGAAGAATATGAAAAAGAATATGAATATGAAAAAGAAAAGAAAGAGGGATTAATTCCCATATTAATTCCTGAACAAAATTGGGGATTATATATTTACAAAACCAATATACCAAATGTTTTAAATTACATCAATACTCCATTAGTGTATCCACTTTTAGCAAAACCAACGGAAATAAATTATATAAATTTAAATCGGGATATTTTTGGAGATTATGCTTTGAAATCTAATAGGTTTAAATTATCATTTGATGGGGAAACTAGAAAATGGATTCTTACAAATAGATCACCAGAATCCGGTGACATGATAACAGGATTATATGTTGGTGATTCATTGGTAAAATTACCGGAAGAACAAAGAACTTTGTCCAATAACACTCCTATTATCGTATTATATCCAGACCAAAAATATATAATACTAAAACTGACACAAAATAAGTTACTATTACAGACAGGTGGATATAATTTTTATTATAAATATCTCAAATATAAAAACAAATATATGGCATTAAACAAATTATAATTTTTTATTAAAAAAATATAATTACGAGCTGATTTCGATTTGGTACTCATTGGATAATGTGCAAAACCATTCAATAATTTCCCAATGTTGTTTTTCCCAGGCCCGTCTAAATGCATCTTTATTGTCAGCATGTATATTAATGGGTGAATCAATTTCTTTTCCTAAATTATACAACCATTTAACAACTTCCAAATGGCCTCCTCTGCAAGTATCTCTGAATATAATTTCGTTACTGATATGGATGTCAATTGGTGAACCTATTTCTTTTCCTAAATTATACAACCATTTAACAACTTCCAAATGGCCTCCGTAACAACTATATCTGAATGTTATTTCATTATCGGCGTGAATATTAATAATAGGTTCACCTATTTCTTTTCCTAAATTATACAACCATTTAGCGACTTTCAAATGGCCCTCCTGACAACTAAATCTGAATGCTAGTCCATTCTCCGCATGAATATTAATAGGTGAATTGATTTCTTTTCCCAAATTATGTAGCCATCTGACTATTTCCAAATGGCCCTCCAAACAACTAAATCTAAATGCATTTTCATTCTCTGCATGAATATCAATTGGAAAATTCGATTCCAGTCCTAAATGATATAACCATTTTGCAATTTCCAAATGACCTTCATGACAGGACCATCTAAATGCACCTTCATTGTCAGCATGAATATTAATTAAAGAATTTATATTTTTACCAAGATCGCACAACCATTTTGCAATTTCCAAATGACCTCCATGACAGGTCCATGTAAATGCATCTTCATTATTTACATGAATATTGATTCGATGTTTACTATATAAATATTTTGCCACTAATAAATGACCATATCGACAAGCTAAGATAAAATTATTCTCTTCTTCCGTTAATTGGGTAGTATCAATTTTTATTTTTGCTGATTTTTTTTTGTCCTCGTAAAATTTTTTAAGTGCTAAATGCAGTTTGTCATTAACGACAAATTCATGATAATATTTATTTACCAAAGATAATTGTTTAAAATCAGTTAATGGATTCAGATAACCGAAAATTTGGTATTCAATTTCGATTAGTGGAAATAAATATTCATTGTGGTTTGACATTGCATAAATTATTGTTATTAATAACAATAATTTATGACCAATAAAAATCAATTTTTTAATTCGACAGTTAATCGAAATATTAAATAATTTAATATGAAATTTGGTATTCATTGGATAGTGTGGATAACCATTCAACAACTTCTAAGTGATACCTTTCCCGAGCCAAATTGAATGCATACTCTTTATTAGCATAAATTATAATTTTTTCATGTTTATTGATTCATCTAATGTACGTAACCACTTGGCAATTTGTATATTACCATTCATATAAGAGTATTTAAATGCATTATTATCAGCATGAATATCAATAGGTGAATTTGTTTCATTTCCCAAATTGTATAACCATTTGGCAAATTCTAAAGAACCATTTTCACAAGATAATCTGAATGCCTTATCATTATCAGCATGAATATCAATAGGCGAGTCATTTTCTTTTCCTAAATTGTATAACCACTTGGCAATTTTTAAACAACCATTTTCACAAGATAATCTGAATGCCTTATCATTATTAGTATGAATATCGATTGGAGAGTCATTTTCTTTTCTCAAATTGTATAACCACATGGCAATTTCTAAATGATTGTATGCACAAGAAGTTTCAAATATATCATCATCATAAATATCAATAGGTGAATCTATTTCTTTTCCCAAATTGTATAACCATTTTGCGGTTTCTGCATGATTATTTTCACAAGACAATTTAAATGCATATTCATTTTCAGCGTGAATATCAATAGGTGAATCGATATTTTTTCCTAATTCAAATAACAACTTGGCAATTTCTAAATTACCATTTCCGCAAGACATTGTAAATATATAATCATGATTATAATGAATATCAATAGGTAAACCTATTTCTATTCCTAATTCATATAACCATTTGGCAATTTCTAAATGACCATTTTGACAAGATAATTCAAATATATTATTAGCGTGAATATCGATAGGTGAATCGATTTCTTTCCCTAATTCATATAACCACTTTGCAATTTCTAAATAACCATTTTGACAAGATAATTTAAATATATTATTAGCATGAATATCAATAGGTGAATCGATTTCTTTCCCTAATTCATATAACCACTTTGCAATTTCTAAATGACCCTTCATACAAGATAATTCAAATACATCAAGATCATGATATTCATCATCGGCATGAATATCAATAGGTGAATCGATTTCTTTTCCTAATTCATATAACCACTTTGCAATTTCTAAATGACCATTTTCACAAGACGCTATAAATGCATCTTCGTTATCACCATGAATATTGATAGGTGAATCCGTTTCTTTTCCTGAATCATATAACCACTTGGTAATTTCTAAATGACCATTTTCACAAGACATTATAAATACATCTTCATTCTCAGCATGAAGATCAATAGGTGAATTTGTTCCTTTTCTTAAATCATATAACCACTTGGCAATTTCTAAATGACCACCCATGCAAGATGATTTAAATGCATCTCCATCATTAGCATGAATATCGATAGGTGAATTTATTTCTTTTCCTAAAAAATATAACCACTTGGCAACTTCTAAATGACCTTTGTTACAAGACAATGCGAATGCATACTCACTATTCCCACATTCATCATTAGCATGAATATCAATAGGTGAATCAGTTTCTTTCCCTAATTCATATAACCACTTGGCAATTTCTAAATGACCATTTTTCGCAAGACAAACTAAATGCATATTCATTTTCAACATGAATATTGATTTTATATTTACTGTACAAATATTTCGCTATAAATAAATGATTATATTGACAAGCAAATCTAAAATTATTTTCTTCTTTTGTTAATTTATTGTAAATATTAATATCTAATTTTTTTTTATCTGCACAAAAATTTTTTAGTTTTAAGAACAGTTTATTATTGGCAACATATTCATGATAATATTTATTTACCAAAGATAATTGTTCTAAATCAGTTAATGGATCCAGATAATCAAATATATGGTATTCAATTTTGATTATTGGAAATATATATTCATTGTAGTTAGCCATTGTAGTTAACCATTACATAAATTATTGTTATAAATATGTTGACATTTTTGGATAAAAATATTCAATTTTTTAATACGAAATTTGATATTTAATCGGATAATGTGTGCAACCATTTAGTAACTTCTAAATGATGCCTTTCCTGAGCCAAATTGAATGCATACTTTTTTTTAGTATAAATATCAATTGGGGAATTATTATCTATTCCTAAATGATACAACCATTTGGCAATTTCCAAATGACCATTCCTACAAGAGTATCGGAATGCAAGTTCGTTATCAGCGTGAATATCAATGAGCGAATTATTATCTATTCCTAAATGATACAACCACTTGGCAATTTCCAAATGTCCATGAAAACAAACTAATTCAAAAGAATGTTCATTTTTAGCATGAATATCAATAGGTGAATTGGTTTTCACCCCCAAATGATATAACCACTTGGCGATTTTTAAATGACCATTACGACAAGCTTCACTAAATGCATTTTCATCATCAGCATTAATATCAATAGGTGAATTAGTTTCCACTCCCAAATGATACAACCACTTGGCAACTTTTAAATGACCTTCACCACAAGTCCATCTAAATGCCTGTTCATAATTAGCATGAATATCTATTGGTGAGCCAATTTCGTTTCCCAACGAAACTAACCACTTGGCAAGTTCTAAATGACCAAGTTCACAAGTCGATATGAATGCATTTTCATTATCAGCATGAATATCAATTAATGAAGATATTTTTCCCTAAATCATACAACCATTTAGCAACTTCTAGGTGATTTCCATCACAGGCCGATATGAATGCATCTTCATTATTAGCATGAATATCAATTAATGAAGATATATTTTTCCCTAAATCATATAACCATTTCGCAATTTCCAAATGATTTTCATGACAAGCCCCCTATGAATGCGTTTTCGTTATTCACATGGATATTGATTTGATGTTTATTATATAAATATTTTGCCACTAATAAATGATCATATCGACAAGCCAATATAAAATTATTTTCTTCTTTTGTTAATTTATTATTGATATTAGCTTCTATTTTTTTTTTATCCTCGTAAAAAATTTTTAGTGCTAAATACAACTTATTATTAGTAACAAATTCATGATAATATTTATTTACCAAAGATAATTGATTGAAATCAGTTAATGGATCCAAATAACCCAAAATATGGTATTCAATTTCGATTATCGGAAATAGATATTCATTGTAGTTCGTCATTGTATAAATTATTATTACAAATAATAATAATTTATGGTCAATAAGATTCAATTTTTTAATTGAATACGAAATTTGGTATTAATCGGATAACGTGCATAACCATTCAATAACTTCTGGGTGGTTCATCTCTTGAGCTAATCTGAATGCTTGTTCCTTCTTGGCATGTATATTAATTGGTGAATTATTATCTATTCCTAAATGATACAACCATTTGACAATTTCCAAATAACCCTCCATACAAGAGTATCTAAATGCAATTTCATTGTTAGCATGAATATCAATTGGTGAATTATTATCTATTCCTAATTGATACAACCATTTAGCAATTTTCAAATGCCCTTCTATACAGGAAGATCGAAATGCATATTCACTGTCGGCATGAATATCAATTGGTGAACCAGTATCTAGTCCTAATTGATACAACCATTTAGCAATTTTAAAATTTCCATTTAGGCAAGCTAATTTAAAATGATGTTCATTTTTAAAATGAATATCAATAGGTGATTTGTTTTTTACTCCCAAATAATATAACCATTTGGCAACTTTTAAATGATTATTTATGTAAGCCCCAATGAATGCATTTTCATCATTGGCGTGAATATCAATAGGTGAATTAGTTTCCACTCCCAAGGAATACAACCACTTAGCAACTTTTAAATGACCTTTGCCACAAGTTCGTTTAAATGCTCGCCCATCATTAGCATGAATATCGATCGGTGAACCAATTTCATTTCCCAACGAAATTAACCAATTGGTAACTTCCAAATAACCATTTGCACAAGATTCTATAAATGCATCTTCGTAATCAGCATGAATATCAATCAATGAAGATATATTCTTTCCCAAATCATACAACCATTTGGCAATTTCCAAATGACCATTTGCGCAAGCCAAAATAAATGCATATTCATTATTGGCATGAATATCAATCAACGAAGATATATTTTTTTTCGAATCATACAACCATTTGGCAACTTCTAAATGCCCACTTTGACAAGCAACTGTAAATGCATTCTCATGATTACTATGAAGATCAATTAACGAAGATGTATTTTTTCCTAAATCATATAACCACTTAGCAACTTTCAAATGATTTTCATGGCAAGCCCATATGAATGCATTATTGTTATTCACGTGAATATTGATTTGATGTTTATCATACAAATATTTTGCCACTAATAAATAACCACATCTACAAGCAAAAATAAAATTATTTTCTTCTTTTGTTAGTTTTTTGTTAATATTAAAATCTAATTTTTTTTTATCCTCGTAAAAATTTTTTAGCTCTAAATACAGTTTATCATTGGTAATAAATTCATGATAATATTTACTCACTAAAGATAATTGATTGAAATCAATTAGTGGATCCAAATAATTGAAAATATAATGTTCTATTTCGATTAGCGGAAATAAATATTCACTGTAGTTTGTCATTACGTATTATTGTTATAGATCTGGGTAGTAAATCTATATAAAAGTATATAAATTTTTTAAGAGTTCTTCAACCCTTGAGTATCCCCATTTACTCTTATCCACTGGCTAGGCTTCGTGGACGTTTAGATTTACCGGATTAC
>Ga0105046_10014686_pt1 | contig 12072 bp, 10 predicted proteins | sample MAT03_FD_78385 | JGI IMG/M metagenome (GOLD analysis project Ga0105046, IMG submission 78385) | Freshwater microbial communities from Lake Fryxell liftoff mats and glacier meltwater in Antarctica - MAT-03 (megahit assembly) | ecosystem: Environmental > Aquatic > Freshwater > Ice > Liftoff...
AACCTTCTCTCCCAAACCCCGCGGAAAACGACAAGTCCGTCTTCTCTGCGACGCCTCCTCGCGTTAACCGCAAGGTCGGCGTTTCGGTTCTAAGAAACAGATGGCTCCGGAGGTAGGGGTCGAACCTACGACCAGTCGGTTAACAGCCGACTGCTCTGCCACTGAGCTACTCCGGAATAAGGAGCGTGATTATGTTTCTTTTCGGCGATCAGTCAAGCCAAGCTAGGTCGGAATTTTGGAAACGTCTTTGCGAGCTGGGGGGCGCCACTTCAAAACCCGGGCCGCATTGTCGAAATAAAGCTTACGAAGCACGTCATCTGGCAGGCCCAAGCCGTCGATTGTCCAGCGGCCCTGGATGGCCGAGGGGTGCTCGAATTTTTTGTCCGTCGTCTCGAAGTATCGGTAGGTCTGGTTAAAAAAACGAGTTTCGTCGGCGGCTGTGGGCGGTTCGGCCCCATTCGACCCGTACATCATCTCGTCCTGGGTTGTGCCTACACCTGTGTCTGTCCCGAACAAGATGCGATCTTGATACTTGATAAAGAACGCCCGGATCGTTTCCGCGCTGTGGCGCCCAATGGCTGGCACACGGGCTGCGGTGTCCAAGAAGAAGTTGGGGTATTTGTCCAACATCGCCGCCACACGATCTGGCTCTTCGGGCGCGTTGCCAAAATGCACACCGATAAACGTCGTTTTCGGATGGCGCGCCACACGCCGTTCAAACTGCGCCAGCAACGCCTGCCACGAAGCCACAGGCTGCTCGAACAACGACCAACCCGGGTGCGCCATCAATTCATCAATGCGTTCGTTGTTCGCATCGGGCCGCTCCCAGAACGCCTTCGGATCGCCCGTGTGAATCGCCACCGGCATGCCCAGCTCGCCCGCCTTTTCGAACAGTGGATCCAAGCCGGGATCGTCCACAGCCAAAAGAGTTTGGCCATCGGGCGCCGGGTACCCCAACCCCAACCCTTTGGGGATCTTCAAGCCAATCGCTCCCAAGCGTTTCGCTTCCACAAGTTGTTCGGCCATCACAGCGCCGTAGGTCTGCGGAAAGTTTCGAACGGTTGGCACGAACGAAGGTGTTGCGAATACGGCAATGCGCCCGTGCGATTGCCCTGCGGCTTCCATCTGCATTTCAAGCGCGTGCCGAGGTGGCCCCGGATGCATTCCTGAAAGGTTCACCGCACCATCAATACCCCACCGATCCATCAGCGCTAAGGCACGATCAATCGCACGCGGATCAATGTGCATATGGGTATCAATGCGTGCAAACGCATGGGTGTTCTGTGGAAAGCGAGGATGCGGTGCTGCAGGTTTCTTGCAGCCAAACATAAGGCCTGCGCCCAGCAAGCAAAGCGCGAACGGCTTGCTGAACGAAGGGAATACGTCGCCACGCATGTGAATCAAGGAGATGGCGCGGCCTCAGCTTCAGGAATTGCAGGCGCTGGGGCAACGGCTGACTTTCGCAGCTTGACTGAAATTGTCAGTAGGAATTCGTCTTTGACTTTTGCCCACGGATCCGAAGAGCTGATCATGCGATCGTTGGTCTCGAAGCCTTCTTTGCGAATCGAAACAGAATACGGGCGAGATGAATCAAAAATGCGCCTTTGGAACGGCGTTTTGCCTTCCAATTCGCCATCAACGAACACGTCTGCGCCAGGTGGTGTAGATCGAACGCGCAACCAATAAACAGCGTCCACCTCATCGTCATCGTCGATGATGGCCGCTGTCGAAGGTACCGCGGCGGTAACTGGTGTTGGACCTGGCACGGGCGCCGCGGGTGGCTGCGTTGGTTTTTTGGTCGCAGCAACGGGAGCGACCCTTGGTCGAGGCGCCGCTGGCGCTGGCTTTACCGCAGGCGCTGGTTTTGCCGCCACAACATTTGCAACGCGCGCCTTCGGAACAGCGACAACTGGTTCGGCAGCCTTCGCAGGAGCAAGGGCAGCAACGGCAGCAACGGGTTCTGGCGCTGCTGGAACTGCGGCCTGCCCGTTCGGAGATTCTTCCGGTGCCACAGGTGCCGCGGCAACGGGCGCCTCATTTTCGAGCACAGTCACCGCTGCAACATTCGGGCGGCGGTTCCCATCAAGGTAATTCACGACCGCAAACACCCCACCAACAACCGCAACCCCGGCCAGAGCGATCCACAATACCGGACGCCTCTTCTGCACCCGGAACTCCGTCGTCTCCGCTTTACGCGCAACCATGCTCGCACCGGGAGCCGGCGTAACTCTACGGCCACGAGCGGTGGATTCAACACTCCCAAATTCGTTTACGTCGCTGCCAACCGAGGTTAGCAACGAAGCTGAATCCGCGGGCCCAGGCAAAGCTTCACCGTCAAAAAGATCGGACAACACCGGCAGCACAGGGAAGCTCTTCGTGATGCCTTCGTTTTTCGGCCGATCCGTTGCGCCAGTGGCAGGAGCCGGCGGCTGCGGCGTTAATCGATTTGGAATTTCAGGCCGTGTGAGCGGCATGTTTCCAAAACCTTCAGAAGCCGACAACACCTGTCCTCGAACGGTGGTGGTCTTTTCTTCCACTTCGTCGAAGCGAGGAAAATCTTCAACCACTTCAGTCGTGTCAGCAGACCAAGCGGCTGCCGATCCAGGATCAATGGCGGGCTTAGGCGTTTCTGCGAAAGCAGGCCTGCTTCCCGTAGGGCGCCCCACCACGGGACCACTGCGGGCCGCTCCCGAACGCAATTCCGACAACGGCACACTGGGAATGGGTGTGGGACGTGAGAAAACCGAAGGGGGAGGCGTTGCCGGCATCGGCGGAGGTGTCGCCCGGCGAAGCAGATCGGGGCCAGGCGTCATTCCGCCGCGCGTGGGCTCGGCACGAAGCTGTTCTTCCACGTTTCGCTGGCGCGTGGGCTCCTGTCCAAACGCTGCGGTTGTGGAAAACGCACCGCCACCAGCGCCCCGGGTAACGTCGGTTCCAAAACTAGGCGTTACAGTGCGGATCGGCGCGCTTTGTTGCGATCGCACCACATCGCCGCCAGCGCCCAACCCAAGAGCCCCGCTGTGGCCCAAAGTTTTAGATGGGCCAAAAGGCTGCGGGCTTGATTCGGTGCCCAATGCAGGGGTCGCTCTACGAAGTATGTCCGACGCCGGGCGAGCGGGAGGTATCACCGGGCGCGACATCTGCGGATTGGATAGGCTCGAAGCGTAAGGCATCAATGGCGCTGGGCCCGAAGCGCTGGGGACCGGCACCGAATGCGAAGGCACTGAGGGTGCTGTCACAATCGGCCGCGGTACCGGCATCTCAGAAACAATTCGTCCATCCGCCGTTAGACGCACTTTGGCGGTAGCGTCAGGCGGCGAGGAAGATAAAGGCAGACCGGAAAACGGCCCATCGGGAATCGGGGTTGGACCACGCATAGGTGGCTTTCCAGACTTTTCCCTCGCAGTTTTTCCTTCAAGAATCAGTGCCAACCGTGCGCGGCTGTCGTTGTCCAGCGAATCGAATCGAATCCCCATACCAGGGTTGCCGCCAGGGCCATCGCCTTCTGGCTGGCGCACCCAAACAATGGTGCCCTCTCCTACCAACAACGGCTCGCCATTGAGTGACGAAAAGGAAAACAACACCCGCGTGCCTACAGCAAGAGGCTGCCGGGAGCGGATAAAAATACCTCCGGGGCTTACGTCTGATCCGTAACGCTCGACGAACCCGTTCAAATCTTCGCTTCGGAACTTAATCCGAAGTTGAAGTTTTGCGCCCTCATTATTGCCTGTTTGAACCATGAACGGAATTGCCTGACCCGAAGCCTGGCCCCTGGTATACGCCCAGTGGGATGGCGGTTCAACAATACTACGCACTGGGGACATCCGTGAGATTTCCAACACTGTTTCAGCGCGCGGGATCATATCGGGTGAGGAAATCCCTCGTAGTGTCACTTTTGGCGATTGCCCTGTTGGCCCCAAAGGCCAGTACAGCGGCCACCCCCGATCCCCTCCGTGCCGAACACGGCGCCGTCGCGTCAGACCATCCCGAGGCCTCTAAGGCGGGCGTCGTATTGCTTAAAGCTGGCGGAAACGCCATTGATGCGGCGTGTGCCACGGCCCTGGCCCTGGGCGTTGTAAACCCTCACGGGTCAGGCATCGGCGGTGGCGGCTTCGCGGTGATCTACGTTGCCAAGGAAAAACAAGTCCACGTTCTGGATTTTCGTGAACGTGCCCCGTCCGCAATTTCACCGCAGATGTTTTTTCGTGATGGCAAACCAGATCCAAAGCTGTCCCGGCAGCACGGGTTAGCGGTAGGGGTGCCCGGTGAAGTTCGTGGCCTATCCGATATGGTGAAACGGTGGGGAAAACTCCCGTTTGCCAAGTGTGTGGCACCAGCTCAAAAGCTGGCCCGGGGTGTCCCTGCCACCCCTCGCGTGGCTTGGATGATCAACGACGTCATGGGCAAGGATCCCTTGATTCAGAAGGTTTTCGATTTCAAGGCACCGATGCACGCTGGAGATCTGGTTCGGCGACCTGCCTTAGGAAAAACCTTGGCAATGATCGCCAAACAAGGCCCGAAAGTCTTTTATGAGGGCGAAATCGCCAAAGACCTTGTGGCCACGGTAACCGCCGCCGGTGGGGTGTTGAGCGCGGCGGATTTGAGTGGCTACGCCGCCAGTGACCGACAACCTATCGAAACCACCTACCGGGGGTTGCGCATCGTCACTATGCCGCCCTCGTCGTCAGGCGGCATAGTTGTGGCAACCGCGTTGGGCATTCTTGAACGTGTGGTACCCAACCCAAAGCTTCTGGGACACAACTCTTCTGCCTATTTGCATGCTTTGGTGGAAGCGCTTAAGCATGGCTTCGCCGATCGGGCGCGGCATCTGGGCGATAGTGATTTCGTGCAAGTGCCTTTGCAAAAACTGCTTTCGAAAGAGTACCAAGGGGAACTTGCGGCGCGCTTTAAACCTGAAAGTGTCTTGCCCAGCGCAAAATACGGTATGCCGGGCGCCGATCCCGTGGTTCCTGTGGACGGAGGAACCGCCCATCTTTCTGTAATCGACAGCGAAGGCAACGCGGTGGCGTTAACAACCACCGTAAACCTTTGGTTCGGCGCGCACATCGTCAGTGAGAAGTACGGAATTGTGCTGAACAACCAGATGGACGATTTCTCAATCAAGCCAGGTACAGAAAACGCGTTTCGATTGCTAGGCACAGAAAAGAACGCTGTAGCCCCCAACAAGCGTCCTTTGTCTTCCATGAGCCCAACCTTAGTGTTCGACGACAAAGGCGTAAAGATTGCGGTTGGCGGCGCGGGTGGACCAACCATCATCAGTGGCACTTTGCAGGTGCTTTTGAACATTGTTGATTTTGGCATGGACGCGCAGGCCGCTTCATCGGCCCCTCGCATTCACCACCAATGGATGCCCGAAACCCTCTCTTACGAGCCCGAGATTCCGGTTGATGTAATCAAGGCGCTTGAACGACGCGGCCACAAAACACAATCGCGAGATCAACTTACAAAAGTCAACGTGGTGGTTCGTACTGAAAAAGGGTTCGAAGCGGCCGCCGAAGTGCGTGGGGACGGTCTGCCCGCAGGCTACTAACGACTTTGATCGTTCACCATTGTTGTCTTGAGCGTCGGTTCGCGCGAAACTGAGCAGGCTTTGCCAATCGCTACGCCTTCGATCAAAAAAATTCTCATCGCCAACCGTGGCGAAATCGCCTGCCGGGTGATGCGCGCCTGTCGCGATATGGGCATCCGTACCGTGGCCGTTTATTCAGAAGCGGATGCCAAGGCGGTGTTCGTGTCGCAAGCCGACGAGGCCGTGGCCATTGGACCAGCGCCCGCCCGTGATAGTTACCTTCGTGCGGACAAGATACTGGATGCCGCAAAGCTAACGGGCGCCGACGCGATTCACCCCGGCTACGGATTTCTGTCAGAAAACGCCGAATTTGCAGAGGCCTGCGCGGCAGCGGGCATCACCTTCATTGGCCCATCCCCCGGTGCCATTCGCGCCATGGGCGGAAAAACTTCTGCACGCATGGTCATGCAAGCGGCAGGGGTGTCCGTGGTGCCCGGCGACAACGGCCCCCATGGAAAGGGATTCGAGAACCCTGAACAAGCGCTAGCCGCGGCCGCACGCATTGGCTACCCCGTGATGTTGAAGGCCGCCGCGGGCGGTGGTGGTCGAGGTATGCGGCTTGTGTTTGCGGAAGACAAACTGGTTGCTGCGCTTGCGGCCGCCCAGCGCGAAGCCAAAGCAGCGTTTGGTGACGATGCGGTCTATTTGGAAAAGGCGATCGTAAGGGCCCGACACATCGAGATTCAGATCTTCGGAGATCAACATGGCAACGTCGTGCACCTTTACGAACGCGATTGTTCTGTGCAACGTCGCAACCAAAAGGTGATTGAGGAATCACCTTCACCTGCGATTACAGAAGACATTCGCCAAAAGATGGGCGCAATGGCGGTTGCAGCCGCAAAATCTGTGAACTACGTGGGCGCCGGCACCATCGAAATGCTGTTCGATGCAGACAGCGCGCATTTCTATTTTCTTGAAATGAACACGCGCTTGCAAGTGGAACACCCCGTGACCGAATTGATCACCGGCCAGGATCTCGTTCGTTGGCAAATCGAAGTCGCGCGTGGGTTGCCATTACCCTTGCAACAAGATCAGATCCCCCGGAATGGCGCAGCGATCGAATGCCGCGTTTACGCCGAAGATTCAGTTAAGTTTCTTCCATCGCCGGGCACGATCAACGCTCTTACAGTGCCCGCAGGCCCTGGCGTCCGCGATGACTCTGGCGTCACTGAAGGAAGCGTGATTAGCGTCTACTACGATCCAATGATCTCAAAGCTTTGCACTTGGGGCAACACCCGAACCGAAGCCATTGAACGCATGCGCCGCGCGCTTGACGAATACCATGTGGGCGGCATCAAAACGAACTTGGCATTTCATCGTTTGGCAATGCAACACCCAGCCTTTGTCGCAGGCCAATACGACACAAGCTTTATCGAGAAACACAAAGCTGAATTGACGCCAGCACCACCCACCGTCCAACAAATTCAGCACGCAGCCATCGCGGCCGCAGTTCACGCGGCCAGCCAGATCACCGAAGCGGCAATCAACACGCCCGAGCAACAGAACGGCATATCCGCATGGCGACAAGAAAATCTGAAGAAATAGTCCGCCTTTCCTGTCCCGAGATTGAGCCTGCATGGACGCTGCTCGACCGCGGCAACTTTGGCGCAGCCAAAAACACGGTCAAGGCTGCCATTGCCGCGTGCCCGGAAGATCGCGCGGCTGACGTAAACGCTGCCGCACAGCAGTTGTTGTTTTGCATGGAACCGGATCCATGGGCTCGACGATTGGCGGTTGTTGCCTTGGTGGTGTTGCTTGTGCTGGTGATCAATTATGTCGGGTAACTTAAACTTCGACCTAGTGGCTACAGGCGCCATCTAGCGTTATTTGACCGGACGAGGGTCGTCTACGTTGTTGGGGGGCTGTTGCGTGGCGTCCAGTTCCGAAATTCGTCGCTTGACGATCTCCGTGCGAGGCGACTTAGGCACCTTCTTTAGATACGCTTTATAGTAATGCAAAGCATCGGGGTACTTCTCCGCCATGCGATACGCCTGCGCGAGGTTGTAAAGCAGAACGGCATCACCAGAAAGCTCATAAGCAGCTTCAAACTCGGGCACAGACTCAACGTAGCGGCGCAGATCATAAAACCGCTGCCCTTTTTCAAAGCGTTTGCGCGCCTTGATCAGATCATCGTTTTCCAAAGCGGAAGCAGCAAGCGTGTCCAATGAATCTGCAGCTTTGTGGGGACTGACTGCCGCAGGTGCAGTTACAACCGGCGGAGCTGGTTTCGGGGCGACCACAACAGGAGCGGGTACCAATACGGCAACCACCGCTTCACTTGTTTTTACTGCAGTGCCTCGTAATGCGGTACCAGCCATGATGGCGCCAGCCCCGCATTCGAATTCTGTGGCACTGATGAATTCATTGTTTTGGTAGTTCGAGTGAACATTGACCAAAGCCGAAGCTCCCAGCTTTGCGGCCTCAGATTGCAACGTTTTAAGCGCGGTAAGGAAAGCCCACTGACAAGCAACTTCATCCGACTTGCCAAAAGCGTTCGTCTTCTTCGACGTCACCACCTCGCCCAACACAGTGGCACCTGCAGGTCCTGGCGTTGGACCGTAGAAAACAGGGAGAACACCGAGACCCGCACGCGCGCCTTGACTCGAAAGGGCCGAAGCAATGGAAAACCTACCCACATCGTTTCGCGCATGAGCCGGGGCGATACGACCTAAACTCGCAAGACATAGGCTTGCGCAGATCGATATGACAGGCAGCCTTCGTCCGTTGACTTTTTCGCTCATCGTGTTCAATCCGTTCGTTATTGGAGCCCCAGCGCGACAAAGAGAATAGATATTAGTGGCCTTCAGAGCAACGTTGGCGATTGCCTATCGGCCAGTTTGGGACAAAGCGCGCGGCGCGTCAGTCCGCCCAGGTAGCCACCCATCCTTCATTTATCTCCCGAACCGAGGAAACGGCTGGCGGTGGCCGTCCGACTGTGCGACTTTACGCCCGCCCGAAGCAAACCCAGGTCCCTCTTGGGTGTCCTTGACGCCGTAAACTAGATTTGGTACGCGAGGCCCCGGGTATAAAAGCCATGACACCCGTATTCCTCACCTCCCTACTTGTTAGTGTTAGTGCCACGGCCCACCATGCCGCCGAGTCCCAATTGCTGGACGTCGACGGAACAGTGTTGGTCATGCTGGGATTGTTCCTGGTTATGTTGGCGGTGCTTACGCCTGTCCTTTGGAAGCCATACCTCAAAATCAAAGGCGAGCGGAACACACGCGTTGATGGATATAGGGCGGAAGCTGAAAAGATGGCAGCAAGTGCGCAGGCTCAATTTGAGCAGGTGGAAAAAGAGCTGGCCGCTGCCCGCCGCGAAGGCGCAGGGATTTTGGTCGTGGCCCGCGCAGAAGCCTACGCCCGCGAACAAGTCGTTCTCGCGGAGGCCCATATCAAAGCCCGAACAGCGCTGGCTGACGCCAAGGCAAAACTTGATGCCGCTCTGGCCGCGCAAAAAGCCAACTTGCAACAGCGCGCCGAAGCGCTAGGCCAGCAAGCCGCCAGCAAAGTCTTAGGACGGAGCGTTTCTTAATGAGCAAGCCACGGTCTCTATGTCGTACCCGCACCATCGCCCTTTTGGCACCGATGGCAGCGTTCACGTTTGCACTGCTTCTTCCCAGCCTCGGTTTCACCAACGAACACAAAGGTGGCGAGCACGGAGCGAGCCATGCCATCGACGGCAAAACACTGGCTTTGCAGTTGTTCAACTTTGGCGTGTTGCTTTTCATCATGATCAAGTTCGGTGGAGGCGCCATCAACAAGGCGCTCCGCAGCCGACACGACAAGATGAAACTGGATCTCGACGAAGCGCAACGGATGCGCGCCGAAGCAGAATCCCGGTTCAAGGAGCAAGAGGCTAGGCTTTCAAACCTTCAAAAAGAACTCACTGAGCTTCGTCAGTCGATGAAAGATTCGGCTGAGGCTGAAAAGCGACGGCTCATCGAGATCTCCGAAGCACGCGCCTTGCGCATCGCCGAGGAAACCACCTTCTTGCTTGAACAGCAGGTAAAACAGGCCGAACTAAGCTTCAAAGCGGAAGTGGCCAACGCCGCTGCCCGCATCGCTGAGGAAATTGTTCGCCGTTCCGTGAACTCCAGCGATCAGCAGCGACTGGTGTCTACGTTCGTAGCTGGTGTGGCCACCGCTGGCACTTCCGAAAGGACCGTATAATGTCTGCCCTTTCAGGTTCTATCTCTCGCCGCTACGCACGCGCGCTGTTTTCCTTGGGCAGCGACAACGGTCGTTTTGAAGCTTACGGCAACGAACTTGCCGCGTTTTCTGCGCTTGCCAATGGCTCGGCTGATCTTGGGCACGCTTTGTCGAACCCCGTTGTGAAGGTATCGGAAAAGCGAGCTATCTTGGAAGCACTCTTGCCGCGGGTTGGTGCGAGTGCGGAAGTCAGCCGCTTTGTGCTTCTGCTACTGGATCGTGGCCGGTTGGATCAATTGGCCGTTATCGCCAGTGATTACGAACGGCTTACCGATGAACGACTAGGCCGGGTTCGTGGGCGCGTCACTTCTGCTGTGCCATTGAGCGCTGCGGAATTTGATCAGGTCCGCGTTGCCTTGGAAAAGCGCACCGGCAAACAAGTGATTCTCAACGCTACCGTTGATCCCGAACTTTTGGGTGGCATTGTTGCCCAAGTGGGTGATCTGGTCCTGGATGGCAGCTTGCGCAGCCGCCTTGAAAACCTATCTCGCAAACTCTTGAACTAGGAACTCTGATGCAGATCCGCGCCGAAGAAATCAGCCAAATCATCCGCAAAGAGATCGAAAACTTCGATCAAAAAGTGGAGGTGACCGAAACGGGCACTGTGCTTTCAGCCGGTGACGGTATCGCACGCGTGCACGGCTTGGAAAACGCGATGGCCGGCGAATTGTTGGACTTCGGTCACGGCGTTGTGGGCTTGGTTCTGAACTTGGAAGAGGACAACGTTGGTTGCGCTCTGCTGGGTGAGTTCCAGAAGATAAAAGAAGGCGATTCGGTCAAGCGTACCGGCAAGATCGCACAGGTTCCTGTAGGCGACGGATTGATAGGCCGCGTTGTGAACGCTTTGGGCGAGCCTATCGACGGCAAAGGGCCGCTGAACAACACTGAGTTCCGCAAAATCGAGCTGAAGGCCCCAGGCGTTATCGCCCGTAAGCCAGTCCACGAGCCGATGCAAACGGGCCTCAAGGCCATCGACGCCATGATCCCCATTGGCCGTGGCCAGCGCGAATTGATCATCGGTGATCGCCAAACCGGCAAGACCGCCGTCGCGATCGACACGATCATCAACCAAAAGGGCCAAGGCGTTCATTGCTTCTACGTTGCCATCGGGCAGAAGCAATCAACCGTGGCTTCGTTGGTTGAGAAGCTGCGCGAGCACGGCGCGATGGAATTCACCACGATCATCGCCGCAACGGCCTCTGAATCTGCTCCGTTGCAGTTTTTGGCCCCTTATGCTGGCGTGGCAATGGCCGAGTACTACCGCGACAGCGGCAGGCACGCCCTCATCGTTTACGACGACCTTTCCAAGCAAGCTGTGGCATACCGCCAGTTGTCGTTGCTGCTTCGCCGCCCACCAGGCCGCGAAGCTTACCCAGGCGACGTGTTCTACTTGCACAGCCGTTTGCTTGAACGCGCTTGTAAGGTTTCTGATGAATTGGGAGCAGGTTCGCTTACGGCATTGCCCATCATTGAAACCCAAGGCGGCGACGTTTCGGCCTACATTCCAACGAACGTCATCTCGATCACAGACGGTCAGATCTACCTTGAAAGTGATCTGTTCTACTCGGGCCAACGTCCTGCTTTGAACGTCGGTATCTCCGTGTCCCGCGTCGGCGGTGCCGCACAAACAGCAGCCATGAAGAAGGTCGCTGGCAAGCTGCGTTTGGAACTGGCTCAATATCGTGAATTGGCCGCTTTCTCGCAGTTCGGTTCCGATCTCGACAAAGCCACGCAAAACCAGCTCAGCCGCGGTGCCCGTTTAACCGAGTTGCTCAAGCAGGGGCAATACGAACCGCTTAGCGTCGAAAAGCAGGTCCTCATCCTGTTCGCGGCAACCAACGGCTTTGTTGATGCTGTGCCCGTTAGCTCCGTTCGTCGTTACGAAACCGAGTTGTACTCCTTCGTCGACGGCAAACACCCTGGGCTTTGGACCGTCTTGCGCGAAAAAGGCAAGAGCGGAAAACTTTACGACGAAGTGGTTACAGAAATGCGCAAGGTCTTGGCCGATTTCGCCAAGCAGTTTGCGCCTGACTTGAAGGCCTAACCCCGATGCCTTCCCTTAAAGCCGTCCGCCGTCGGATTGCGTCTGTAAAGTCGACGCAGAAGATCACGCGCGCAATGAAGATGGTGGCCGCCGCCAAGCTTCGTCGCGCCCAGGACGACATCGTAGCGGCGCGCCCTTACGCTATTGCCTTGGCAGACGCGGTGGCGCAGGTTTCCTTGCGCGCCGGGCTTGATGCACATCCCATGTTGCAACGACGCGAACAGCG
>Ga0105046_10014691_pt1 | contig 12071 bp, 9 predicted proteins | sample MAT03_FD_78385 | JGI IMG/M metagenome (GOLD analysis project Ga0105046, IMG submission 78385) | Freshwater microbial communities from Lake Fryxell liftoff mats and glacier meltwater in Antarctica - MAT-03 (megahit assembly) | ecosystem: Environmental > Aquatic > Freshwater > Ice > Liftoff...
AGGCTTTGGTTCTTCAGGCTTTGGTTCTTCAGGCTTTGGTTCTTCAGGCTTTGGTTCTTCAGGCTTTGGTTCTTCAGGCTTTGGTTCTTCAGGCTTTGGTTCTTCAGGCTTTGGTTCTTCAGGGGCTGCAGGCTTTTCGGCTGGCTTACGATACAGCTTGTCCTTGTTGTCGTTATAGAAAGCTTCAACTTCAGAGTCAGTCGGTGGAACTACACTGCTTTCCACTTTCTTATAACCCAGTTCCAGGTAAGCAAGTTTTGCCTTGCTGAACTGACGGAAGCCCGGTGATCCAGGTTCCAATTCGTTTGGAAATCGAAGTCGGCCTTCCTGAAAGAGCGTTGCGATTTCGGCTTCTGAAGGATCAGCAACCTGGCCCACGAAGGCATCAATATCCAGTCGCACGGTATTCAATCGCTCACGCACCTTCGTACGTTTGAACGTGGCGTAATAGACATCCGGACCTTGTGGCATGCTGGACGGTTGAGGCCGCAGAATCTGATACGCCATCATGGCTTTGATTTCATTGCGGAAACATTCCAGCAATTTCGATTCGGAAATCGGGCCCTCTCCAAAGTTCAGCTTCTGGCGAATATCTGCAAAGTCTTCGCGGGATAGTTTTTCCTGAGTCGCTTTGTTGATCCAGTTGGACACCATTTTGTCGGTGACAACAATCCCCAACGAATCGGCTTCCGCTCGCATCATCTCCGTGAACGTCAACTCATCCAGAGCGTCCTGATGTCGAAAATTAAACTGAGGGGCATACATCCCCATGCCGGGAGCGACAGCTTTCTCAAAGGCCTGCTGCAGAAATGTATTCGGGATATTGCGTTGTTGCTGCAGCTCCATCATTCGCTTATCGTCGAAATGCCCCAATGCAGAATCCTGATAGAAGCCAGCCGCAGGACTGACGATTTTTGGAAACACAAAACCGCAAACGGCACCCAGAACAGCACCGGCGATGCCAAACTTCATCCACTGGCCTCGGTTAATGCCGAAGAATGAGAAAATCATGGCTCCCAACAGCAGTCCGAGCAGCACAAAATGTGTACCGCTATCGCTGAACAGCATGTCCAGCGTGAAGGCCAGCATGGACAGAATTACAACCGCCACCATCATGACTTGCGAATTGCGACGAAAGAAACTGAAAGGCGTACTCATGTGAGGAAGACTCGTTACCGTCTGGTTGTGTCTGAAACCGCTCTGCCAGCCGTTCGCTTGACAGTAGTCGGAAGAATATTTTATCCCGATATCTGCTCAAATGCAGCGGAAGGTGCGGATTCTAGCCATCACCGTTTGTCAGACAAGGTCAACTGTGATTTGACTTTAGGTCTGATTTCGGGTCTCTTCCCCGCAGTTAAGGGACATTATCCAGGATCGAGACAGCAATTTGCTCGTCCCGACTCCGTGTTTAATGGACCGATCGCGATCAACCTTTCGCCTTCGCCCGACAGTCAGTACGCTTCCGCCGCCGCAGAATCAAAAATGCAGTAAAATATCTAAATGTGAACGTGCTGGTTCTTAATCAGCTTTCCTGTCTTTTTCAATCGTTTACGCATCCTAAGTCAGTATTTCATGGCAGCTCAGAAAAAAGCCCTGGTGATTGTGGAATCGCCGGCCAAAGCAAAAAAAATCGCTGGATTCCTGGGAGACGAATACATCGTTCGCGCCAGTATGGGGCACATTCGCGACTTGCCATCCAGCGCTGCCGAGATCCCGGCTGCGGTGAAAAAAGAGTCATGGTCGACCCTGGGTGTTAACGTCGAAAATGACTTCGATCCGCTCTATGTCGTTCCCGCAGAAAAGAAAAAACTGGTCACCGAACTCAAAGATTGCCTCAAACAGGTCAAAGAACTTGTCCTCGCGACCGACGAAGACCGCGAAGGGGAAAGTATCGGCTGGCATCTTGTGCAGGTTCTGAAACCAACCATTCCGGTCAGCCGCATGGTATTTTCGGAAATCACCAAGCCTGCTATTCTGGAAGCCATCAAGAACACTCGAATGTTGGACGAAAATCTCGTCCAGGCTCAGGAAACTCGCCGCGTTGTTGACCGTTTGTATGGATACACACTCAGCCCGCTGCTGTGGAAAAAGATCGCTCGCGGACTTTCGGCCGGGCGAGTTCAAAGCGTAGCCGTTCGATTGTTGGTGGCTCGCGAAATCGAACGCATGAAGTTCCGCAGCGGTACGTTCTGGGACTTGAAAGCCGCGCTGCAAGGCAAAGTCGGCGAACCATTCGAAGCTGTGCTGCAGACTCTGGGTGGTCGTCGCATCGCCGCAGGTCGGGACTTCGACGAAAATACGGGGCGGCTGAAAGATGGCTCCGACGTTCTGCTGCTGGAACAAGTGCCCGCGAAGTTACTGCTGGAGAAAATCCGCACTCAGCCGTGGACCATCACCAGCATCGAAAAGAAACAGCAGACTCGCAAACCCTATCCGCCGTTCACAACAAGTACGCTGCAGCAGGAATCAAATCGCAAGCTGAACATGACCGCTCGGCAGACAATGACAACCGCTCAGCGTCTGTACGAAGACGGGCACATCACTTACATGCGTACCGACAGCGTCAGCCTCAGCGGAGAAGCCATCACGGCAGCGCGCGGCAAAGTGGATGACCTTTACGGTAAAGAGTATCTCAGCCCATCGCCGCGTCAGTTTACCACTAAATCCAAAGGCGCGCAGGAGGCTCACGAAGCCATTCGTCCGGCTGGTACAGAAATGAAAACCGCCGATGAGCTGGGACTGACGGGTGCCGAATACAAGCTGTACCAGATGATCTGGAAACGTACGATGGCCAGTCAAATGGCCGACGCGATTCTGCGTTTCGACACTGTGACTATTAAAGTCGATGACGCAGAATTCCGCGCGTCTGGACGTACTGTCGAATTCGCCGGCTTCTTCCGCGCTTATGTTGAAGGCTCAGATGATCCGGAAGCGGCGATCGAAGATCAGGATTCTTCTCTGCCACCGCTTTCCGAAAAAGACGTGCTGAACTGCAGGGCCGTTGATGCTGTTTCGCACGAAACCAAACCGCCTGCGAGATTCACAGAAGCGACGCTTGTGCGAACTCTGGAAGCAGAAGGCATTGGTCGCCCGAGTACCTATGCGAGCATTTTGAGCACTATTCAGGATCGTGGTTACGTCCGCAAAAACGGCAACCAACTTGTTCCGACGTTTACGGCGATGGCTGTGACGAAACTGCTGGAGAACAATTTTCCAAACCTGGTGAATCTCGGCTTCACCGCCGGCATGGAACAGACGCTCGACGACATTGCCACAGGTACTGCTGAGCGATTGCCGTATCTTCGTCAGTTCTATACGGGCAGCGAAGGGCTGGACGAACAAGTCAAACACAAAGAAGGCAATATTGATCCGCGAGAAGCGTGTACGCTGATAATCGACGGTCTTGAGGCGTCAGTTCGAGTCGGAAAATACGGTCCTTACTTCGAACGGGTTGAAGGCGAAGAGAAGATAACTGCGTCTATTCCTGACAGCATCGCACCGGGTGATATCACGAACGAAATCGCGGAGCGGCTCATCACGGAGAAGCAACGAGGGCCGCAGTCTCTCGGCATGCACCCCGAAACAGGACTTCCAATCTTTCAGTTGCGTGGGCCATTTGGTCCGTATCTTCAACTCGGCGAAAACAAAGACGACGGCACAAAGCCAAAACGTTGCGGTATCCCGAATTGCTTTGACGTCCTGAATATCGATCTTCCTACCGCCATCGATCTGCTGGCTCTGCCACGCAGAATCGGAAAACATCCGCTGACAGATAAAGTTGTGAACGCGGGCATCGGCCGATTCGGTCCGTACGTGACTCACGACAAAGTCTTTGGCAGTTTCGAAAAGAAGACTCATACCTATGAGTTCGAAGGCGAAACATACAACGTCCTGAACATCACGATGGATGCCGCCGTCGAACTGCTCCGCAACACCAAGAAGCGAGCCGCCCCGACACCACTGCGCGAAATCGGTAATCATCCCGAAGATGAAGCACCGGTGCAGATCTTCGAAGGCAAGTTTGGTCCATACGTTAAGCATGGAACAACCAACGCCACAGTTCCAAAGGACACGGATATCTCCACCATCACGATGGAAGAAGCAGTCACATGGCTGGTTGACAAAATCGCAAAAGGTGGTGGCAAGAAGGCTGGCGGCCGTAAAGGTGCGACTAAGAAGACCGCTGCGAAAAAATTCGCGAAGTCTGACACGACGACGGCTGCCAAAAGTGCCGCGAAGAAGACACCAAAGAAGGCCGGAAAGAAAGCCGCGAAGAAGGGTGAATAGGCGTCGCGGCGTTCACAACGATCAGATCCGGAACACAGGTGCCATGCACTTGACTTCACTTTCCCAATGACACGAATGAATGCGTGATTCGAAAATGGTCGTGGATGGGTTGTTGGATCGGAGGGCTGAAGCCCTGCCGCTCGGGTGGTGGGTTTGAATGCGCATTGGGCGAGCGATGGCCGCGATCAAGTGCAGCTCGCCGGCGCAGTATCCAAGCCTCTGCGACGTGTCTCTAGCCTGGCGATTTTTTGTCCGTCGCGGCTGCTGCGGCTGTCGATTCCACTGCTGGTTCGACGCCGATCGCCTGCATCACGTCCGTTCTTTGTTGCAATCTCTGGTCCCATGTCGCGAGATAGTGTTCGTACGCTGGATGATTGTCGGCTTGCTCCGACAACAGTTCACGAGCGATCTCAGTGAGTGTTTGTTCTTCCTGCAACGTCATTTTTCCAAGCAGCACGCGGCTGCGAAGAAACACAAAATATGTATCCAGAACGTCGCACCGGCAATAGTCGTTGATACGATCCACATGGCCTTCGTGATACAGATCCTGAACCTGCGATCCATCAATGCCGGCTTTACCTGGCTTATCGATCAATTGAGCCAGCAGATTCAGACCACCGTTCATGCGGAATGCGCCGAAGTTGGTGAGTAAGTCCTGCAGATCCAGATGTGCGTCGTGATTGTAGCGATTTCGAGATTGTTCAAATGCACGCGAATCAACATTGAACCATGCCGGTACGCTGATGCCAAAACGAAACGCAGCGACTTCAAGCACCGGGACGTCGTAACCGCGTCCATTGAATGTCACCAGCGTCGGCCTTTGATAATGCTGCCAACCCTGCCAGAATCGTCGCACAATTTCCTGAGGTCGAAATTGTGGGCTGTCGAGAACTGTCAGTTCGAGCAACCGATAGTCGGGTGCGACTTTTGCAATCGCTACGGAGACCGGCAAGACAAATGTCAGCGGCAACACATCTTTTCCAGTCTCCTCCAGCAGCTGTTTTCTGTAACGACTGATGGCTTCGCGTGGCGTGAGTTCTTCGTTGGGATAGCGAACTTTGCGAATCAGATCGCCATCGCCCACGGTTTCGATATCGAAGATCAGGTACTTGACGTCACTCATTGGGTGCTCCGGCTTTTTATCTGTCGTTGCGAATCTTGTGGCAGACCGCTCGCATTTCGTTCGAATGTGCGTTCAAATTCTCTGCCACTGTTAGAAAACTTAATCCATTCCAGGACAAAACCCGCTCTGCCATGTCTGAATTTGATCAACAGAATACCAGCGATCGTTCGCAAGTTGCACCCACAGTGCTGGAAGAACAGGCAATTCGAGGATTAACGACCGCCTATCAGCGGATGCGACAGGAAATCGGCAAGGTTGTGATTGGCCAGGATGAAGTGGTCGATCAACTGCTGATTGCGATGTTTTGTCGCGGCCACTGTTTGCTGGTGGGCGTTCCGGGGCTCGCCAAGACGCTGTTGTGTAGTACGATTGCCAGCATTTTGCAGCTGTCGTTTCGACGCATTCAGTTTACACCGGACCTGATGCCATCCGACATCACTGGCACCGACGTCCTGCAGGATGATCCGGAAACCGGCCGTCGAGTGTTTCAGTTTATTCAAGGCCCGCTGTTTACCAATGTGCTGCTTGCGGACGAAATCAACCGTACGCCGCCGAAGACTCAGGCCGCTCTCCTGGAAGCCATGCAGGAACGACACTGCACCGTGGGTTCGCATACGTATGAGTTGCCAGATCCATTTTTCACATTGGCAACTCAGAATCCGATCGAGCAGGAAGGTACGTATCCGTTGCCGGAAGCACAGCTCGACCGCTTCATGTTCAATATCATTGTGAAGTATCCGACCGCTGCGGAAGAATTGCGAATTCTGAAGCAAACGACGGGGACCGACAAACCAGAACTGACGCCGATCCTGACCGGTCGTCAGATTCAGGCATTGCAGGAAGTCGTGCGGCGGGTTCCGTGTGCGGAGTACATCTTTGTGTACGCTCGGGATCTGGTGCGGGCGACGCGACCGGGCGAAAGCGAAGCACCGCCGTTTGTGAAAGAACTGATTTCGTGGGGTGCTGGTCCGCGAGCCGGACAATATCTGATTCTTGGGGCTCGAGCGTATGCGTTGCTACAGGGACGTTTTCACGTGACAACCGAAGACATCAAAGCAATCGCGAAGCCAGTGTTGCGTCATCGAATTATGACGACGTTTGCTGCCGCCAGTCAGGGCGTGACGCCGGACGTTGTGATTGAACGGCTGCTGAAGTTTGTGCCAGTGGAATTGCATGAACGAGCGAAGAAACGCGTTCAGGCTGGGGCGGAGTGAGATAGCAAGGCAAACGCAGAAACAAATTTACCTGAGCCTGAGGCGCTAGCCGATTTTTTGCTGTCAAATCGGCTAGCGCCTCAGGCTCAAACGGTCATTTCGATTTTTGCGTTCGCCTAAGTGTCCCGCGATTGCCTGTTAAGATATTATTCCTGACCGCGTACTATCCAGCTTACTTCTTGCTCAGCTCATCTGCCTTGGTCTTCAGTTCGGCAGCTTTCTTCACGGCTTCTTCTGATTTGGTCTTCAATTCGACGAGCTTGGCGTTTGCTTCGTCAGCCTTCTTCTTGGCTTCGTCCGCTTTTGTTTTGGCTTCTTCTGCTGGCTTTTTCAATGGTTCAGCAGCCGCAGTTGCCGTTTCCACAACTTTCTGAGATTCCGCAGCAGCGGCTTCAGCAGCAGTGACTGCATCGGGCGGTGAATTTGGATCAGCCTTTAGATCGGTCACAGCCTTGTCGGCTGCAGCCTTTGCGGCGTTGGCAGCTTCCACGGCTTTGTTCGCAGTATCCAGCGCGGTCTGAGCATCGGTGTGGACTTTTGCGGCAGCTTCTGAGGCGGCGTTGGCTTCTACGATCGTTTTACCCTGACCTTCGATCATTGCTGCCAACTCTTCAACGTGCTTCGCTTCGTCTTCGGCAGCTCGTACGGCTTCAACAACGACACGTTCACGATCCCTCTTGAAGTCTGGCACGATTTCGATCTCCGGGATTGCAGCTTTCAGTGTTTCTTCGCCAGCTTCAGAAACCGTCGTCTGCCAAACGTAAAGCTTTCGAAGCGTCTTCAGTTTAACAAGATGTGGCAAACCAGCGTCAGTGACTTTGGTTTCGTAAACATTCAGATATTCAAGAGCCGGCAGGCCAGACAGGTGGGCCAGTCCAGCATCTGTGACGGCCGTCTTTTCGAGATGCAGTTTGACGAGACCCTTCAGTCCTGTCAGTTGGGCCAGTCCAGCATCAGTCACTTTGGTGCCCCGCAGGTTCAACGAGTAAACATTTGCCGCGTCTTTGACGACAGCCAGAGTTTCATCTGTGATCTCTTTGTCGGACAGATGAAATGCGACAGACAGACGAGCGTCGTTTTTTGCCAACGGCATTGCCTGTCCACCAGCATCCTGAACGGCTTTGATCAAAGCTTTATCCGCGTCCGTCAACTCTTCCTGAGCCAACGCAACTCCGGAAAGAACCAGCATGGCCAGGAGCGTTCCCGAAATCTTCATCACACACCTCATCATCTGCGAACACATTGAATTCATAGAAACCAGCGCGTGAAACAGGCACTGGACCGCTACGAGGTTACGTTGCGGCCGCAGAATGTGCAATCGTTAGCCGATTTTTGATGCTCAACTGCCGAAGTTGCGAGCCGCACAGCTAAGATGACCCAAAAATCTCATCAATGAAGCGGGGCTTTGAATATTTAACGCATCACTTATTGCCGTGCAGGCCTTCGCTGCGGAGCGCACCGGCGCGTTGCATCACGCTGCTGGACAGATCCGTTCGCTTCGGTTCCAGCTGAAACGAGAACTGCCGATGATCGGTGATATGACGTCCCAGAAAGTTGTCGCTGACGAAATCGAGCGGAAACTTTTGGTACCATGGGGCGTTGATATCGACCATCTCTGTATGGGTTTCGTAGCCATCTCGCAGGAGTTGCACTTCGCGAGTGCCATACCAGGTAAAGTCGAACGAAGCTGGCGTGTAGCCGATATCCTGTCCGTCAACTTTCACCAGCGCGCCGGATGGGTAGGAATTGATCGTGACGCGACGATGCACGCAGCCGACTTGTGTCAGCGCGAGCAGCAGGAGTAACGAAATCCATTTCCAGCGCATTGGCGTCCTGCCATTTTTCTTACGAACCATGAAGGATGCGCAGTTTACCGTGATTGTGAAACACACGCCAAGATCAATTCGAGGCGTAAAAATGCTGGAGATTTTGAGTCTGCCGGAAAAACTGCCGCTGCCTGTGGGCTGTGGATTTCATCTTAACCCGACGCATCGACGAGGGATTTGAGAGGAAGAATGCAGGCCATTCCATCCCTCGCTGACACTTTTTGAAGTTGCGAGTTTCCTACTATCACAACCCGAAACGTAAGTGAGGGATTGGCTTGTGGCGTTTCGGCGGCGTACGTAAAAATCCCTCGCCGACGCTTCGGGTTATGATGTGTAGATCCTTCGCTGACACTCGCGGGTTATTTTCGATCCAGAGTCAGCAACCCCGTGATTGTCAGGGCGATCCCCAGGAACCCGAACGAGGAAAGTGTCTCGCCAAATACGATCACAGCTCCGATCGCACAAAATGCATTTTGAGAAGCATTGATGACGTTAGTGCGGCTGATGGTCAGGTGCCTCATCGCGTGAGTGATGGCGAAGAACCCAATCGCGTTAAAAATCCCGGCCGTTGAGATCATTGCCCACTCCTGCCGTGTCGTCGCAGCGATCGTGCTCACTGAGAGCAACGTCAGGCTCAACGGACACAGCACCAAAAAACCTGCCGCACTGAACAGAAACAAGGTCGCCGCAACGGGCATTTGAGATCTGACTGCTTTACGAATGTAGACGCCCGTGATTCCGTAGGCCAAACCGGAGATCATCGCCAACGCGACTCCAGTGGCCGTTCCCCAGTCGTCAGAGCCCGGAATCGCCTGTGCCGACGCGCTGGCCGCAGCCGACACGACGGCCGTTGTCCGATTTGTGGCCGCTGTTGAAAGAAAAATAATGGACGCCACCATAAGTCCCATGCTGATGCCCGTCCGCACGCTGACAGCATCTCCCAGCACAAATCGTCCGACGATGGCTCCACTGCAAATGATCGACGAGAAGCAAATCGGCACGCTGATCGCCAGTCCGATTTTGACAAGCGACAGTTGAAAGGCCAGATTCCCGCCCAGTTGATTAAAGAACGCTGCGACAGCAATCGGCCACACGAAGTTCCAGTCTGTGAACGACGTCTGGCCGCGCCATCGCCGCACACAAATCAGGATGATGGCAACAAAGAATGTGGGAAACGCCTTTGTCCCGGCAACCCACATGGACCAGCCGAGACCACTGTCAGTTTTTGCGAGGCCACGCAGTGCCAGGTTGGCGATTGAATAAGTCACAGCGGCCGCTAACCCCAGCAGCACGCCATGCAGATTTGCACGAGAATGATCGATGGCGGCAGTCCGTGATACTTCAGGTGCTGAACCACTTGCAGCATGAATTGTTCGCGGCGTTGCATTGAGTACTGCATCCGGGACGACATCCACAGAACCGACCTGACCGGAAGACATATCACTCAATCCATTCGTCATGCAACACACTCTGAATTACAGCGTTCGACTGAATGTCTGCAGTCGGCCCGTCTGTTCGAATTTAGCCAGACTGAAGAGGTCCAGCACAGCCTTATCAGTCGGCAATACGTGCGCTTCGACCAGTTCGACGGATTCGCCTTTTAAGCGTCGGCAAATTTCCAGTAACAGTGCCTGAGCGTATCCATGGCGTCGTTGAGATGCCGGAACAAAAATCTCGCGGATGCCGACACTTCGCACGCCCCATTTGGGAATAAACAAATCCATGCCGATGATCTGCCCGGAGGCAACGACGTTGTCCGTGCCCTTTTCATGCAGTTCAAATCGCAATGAATCCAGGTGGCCAAACTTTGCGAACCACCACCACGACTCGTTCGTAGGACGGTCAGTGATTGCCAGATTTAAATGCCGACGATGTCGCAATAATTTCGCGTTCACCGGATCTTTGCTGCGAATCAGGTCTCGTCGCAAAATCAAAACTTCTTCGGCAGCGGAATATCCGCATGAACTAAAGAAATCCGGCCAGTTCGCAGCAGATGCACAGAAACCCGAAGGATCGAGGCCCCCGTAAATTCCGGTGTAAAATGCGTTCTGTTCTAAGCCGGCCCCGGCGACGACCGTCTTAGCCCCTTTGGATCGCAGGTAATCCTCAGCCTTCTTCAGCAATTCGGTTCCCACTTTGCGGCGACGGAATTCCGGATGCACTATTAAAGCGCAGATTGTGCCTTTGGTTAGATCTAACCCTGATTGATCTGCGTTTGGAGCGAACCCGGCGTGTACAAATCCTGCAATTCGCCCCGTTTCAGGATCCTTGGCGATGATGAGACCATTCGGGTCCCAATATGGCTGAGAACACGCCAATAACTCGAAAACATCGCATGAGAACCCTTCCGCTGCATTCGGCCCCAATGCGGAAACATGCCACAATTTGTGCAGTTTTGGCGGGTCAACATTGTGGAAAGGGCGATACAACACAATCAGGTTGTCTTTAACAAGAGCGAAGCCGGAACCGGGAGCATTGAGAATACAATTGGAACCGTACTTCGACTGGAATTACCGAATCTAACTGACATATCCTATTACGGCAAGCCGTCTGCTTCGATGGAATTGTGACGTTCTTCGGATCGGCAAGAGCCTGAATGTCTCTGCACTGCCAAGGAAATTTGTCGTTCTTCAGTGTACGCTGTGCCAAATAATTTTTCTGACAACGGATATTTTCATGCAGTGGACTGACCGCGAACTAGCTGCCTGGCTCGACGAATTACTGCCTGCAGAACGAATGGCGGCCTTCGAAAATCAACTTCGTCAGGACAGCGCGCTTCGTGCGCGTCTGGCGGTGTTGATTCGTCATCGCGATCAGGGCGGGAATTCCATTGGCGAAATCTGGCAACGTGGCAAATTAAGTTGCCCCGTTCGCACAGAACTGGGTGGCTATTTGTTGGGAACGCTGTCAACCGATGCTGCGGCATACATTGAGTTCCATCTGAACACTGTCGGCTGCCGCGTCTGCCAGGCGAATCTTAACGATCTTGAAGAACAATCGACGCAGTCCGGTCAGGTTCCGGATCGTCGTCGTCGGTTCTTTGAATCGTCGGCCGGTCTGCTCCGCAGCGACAGCGAAGCAGGGGAGTTTCAGAAGTAGTACCGAGAGATATCCATCGCCGTTCCATCTATTGTGCGCTCTTCAGATCGGGCCGCAGCTTTTGAGCATCACGCAGGTACACGTGTTCGATTTCTTTTGGTGTGCGATCAGAATTGACGTGCAACAGAACTCGAAAGCCAAGGAGCCAGCGAAAGCCAAGGAGCCATGCACTTGAGAATGGGAACAATTGTGCATGGGAACAATTGTGAAGGGGAACAATTGTGAAGGGGAACAATTGTGAAGGGGAACAATTGTGCGGAACAATTGTGCCACCCACCCGTTTTGCTCCATCCCCAAACCGGACGGCAGTCTGCGGCATCTCGCCCCTACATAGAAGAGAAAAAGGGCCAAACGTGATGGACCGTGTGATTCAGCAAGCCGTCTTACAAGTCCTGACTTCGATTTTCGATCCGGGTTTCTCCGAATCGAGCTTTGGATTTCGACCGAAACGTTCCGCTCAGGACGCAGCCAAACAGGTGCAGCGTTATATCAGACTCGGCTATCGTCAATGCGTCGATATGG
>Ga0105046_10014694_pt1 | contig 12069 bp, 9 predicted proteins | sample MAT03_FD_78385 | JGI IMG/M metagenome (GOLD analysis project Ga0105046, IMG submission 78385) | Freshwater microbial communities from Lake Fryxell liftoff mats and glacier meltwater in Antarctica - MAT-03 (megahit assembly) | ecosystem: Environmental > Aquatic > Freshwater > Ice > Liftoff...
ATGTTGACTCATTCGACTTCCTCTTTTTAAACCATACTAATTCGAGGCTGGGGCGTATAATTTTCCCCTTGTAGCCTCTGTTCTGTAAAACTGAAGTTGAATTTATGCAAATAATCCATTTAACGCAACCACTTTTTCAGTTACGTATTCGTTTTCTTAACGTTGAGTTTATCATTTGTCATGGGTAAACTCTTGATATGCCGCTACCCATGTTTCAGGAAAAGAAAAAGAGGGCTCCCCGCTTTGTCGCCATTGCGGCAGGAAAAGGAGGCGTCGGAAAATCGACCGTTGCTGTTAACCTGGCTCTCGCTTTGCGTAAACTCGGATTTACGGTGGGAATACTCGACGCCGACTTATATGGGCCTTCGATTCGGCGCATGTTGCCCGAGGAGCGCTTTCCCGCCCAAGAGGGAGAGAGTCTGATTCCGGCTTTAAGTCACGGAATTGAAACAGTTTCGATGGCTTATTTCCGGGGCGAAGGTGAAGCGGCGGCGGTTCGCGCACCTGTAGCGAATAAAATTGTAAGTCAATTTTTACAAGGGACACGTTGGGGAGATCTCGATTATTTACTGATTGATTTTCCCCCTGGTACAGGGGATATTCAACTGACACTCGCTCAGCAAGTCCCTTTTTTTGCCGCATTGCTCGTGACAACACCTCAACAAGTGGCGGTCATGGATGTGAGAAAAGCGGCGGCGCTTTTTCGACAGACTGGGATTCCTTTAGCCGGCGTGATCGAAAATATGGCCTATTTAGAAGTGGGTTCAGAAAAGGTGTTTCCCTTTGGAAGAGGGGGAGGGGCTGCGCTCGCGGAAGAATTAGGAATCGCTTTTTTTGGATCGCTGCCTTTGGATCCTCTTCTGTGTCAAGCGAGCGACAAAGGCCTTTCCTTATTCGAGCATCCAGAACCACCTCTCGTGACGACCTTGTTTCTCGAATATGCGCTTAAATTGCATCGCTTCGAAGAACCCCCTCATTTAGCCCTTCTCAATTGTAAAGAGGAGAAGGGAGTTTTAATTCTCAGTTGGAACGATACCTCTGAAAGTTGCTGGCCTCTTTCCACTCTTCAGCAACGGTGTACCTGCGCGGGCTGCCAAGAAAACCCTCCTTCAGTTGCTCCCGATGTAGGAGTCCGAGAAGTGCACAATGCAGGTCGCTATGCGTTGAAAATGGTGTTCAATTCAGGATGTTCCAAAGGGATTTATCCTTTCGCTATGTTAAAGGAAGGGCCATGAGATACCTCCTATGCCTTCTCTTTTTAAGTGGATGTTTGGGGGGCGATGCCGTGGCCCACCATCAACGGACTCGACAGTGGATGCAGCCAGGCGAGACAATCAAAATCTTGACCACCACAGCGATGATTGAAGATATCGCCCAGCGTGTAGGGTGCGAACGGGTGGATGCCATGGCGCTGATCAAAGGACAACTCGATCCGCATAGTTATCAACTTGTGAAAGGAGACGATGAAAAATTTCATCGAGCCGATTTAATTTTTTTTAATGGATTTGGTTTAGAACATGGGCCTAGTTTACAAGCCGAGCTGCATCATAACCCGAAAGCCTTTCCCCTAGCCGAGTCGATTGCCATCGAACCCATTTATGTGGGGGGAACCATTGATCCACACATTTGGACGGATGTCTCCAATTGGGCGAAAACAGTGCCTGTGATTGTAGAAGCTCTTTCCAAGGTCGATCCTGATCATGCAGAAATGTACCAGCAGAATGGAGAACAGGTACAACGAGAATTAGAAACGTTGCATCAAACTATTCAACAACAAATGGCCGCGATTTCTGAAAAAAAACGGTATCTCGTATCGAGCCATGATGCGTTCAATTATTTTGGACGTGCCTATATGGGTGAAGATTGGGAACAACGTGTGCAAGCACCAGAAGGGCTCGCTCCAGAAAGTCAATTGAGTGTGGTCGATATTCAACATATCATCGCGCATTTAGTCAAATATAGTATTGAGGTGATTTTTCCTGAATCGAATATCAGTGCGGATTCGTTGCGTAAAATTGTCAGCGCAGGCACCGCTTATGGACTCAAAATTCGGATTGCTACGGAGCCGCTTTATGGGGATGCTATGGGTTCTGCTGGCTCAGATGGAGATAGCTACGAAAAAATGATGAGCCATAATGCCCGTATTATAAGGGAGAATTTGCAGTGAAACATCCCTTGAGTGTCTCTCAGCTGACTGTCAATTACGACAATACGCCTAGTTTATGGGACATCTCCTTCGAGGCGCCGCAAGGGTTGATCGGGCTCATCGGTCCCAATGGTGCGGGAAAAAGTACGCTGATCAAAGCGACCATGGGACTAGTGGAGCCCCTTTCTGGGAAAATCCTTTTTTTTGGAAAACCCCTTGCGGAGGTGTATCAACGTATTGCTTATGTACCCCAACGTGAATCCGTCGATTGGGATTACCCAATCACCGTACGCGATGTCGTGATGATGGGACGTTACGGACATTTAGGGCTTTTGAAGTGGCCTCGACAAGCCGATGAAGAGGCTGTCGATCATATGTTAGAGCTTGTGGGGATGACGCCTTACACCCATCGTCAGATCAGTCAATTGTCCGGCGGTCAACAACAGCGGGTCTTTTTAGCACGTGCTTTGGTGCAAGAAGCCGATCTTTATTTAATGGATGAACCCTTTATTGGGATCGATCATGCGACTGAAACATTTTTAATTAATCTTCTTCGGACATTAGCTGCGAAAGGGAAAACAGTTTTTGTAGTCCATCATGATTTAAATGCAGTGGAAAAGATTTTTGATTGGGTCGTGCTATTGAATGTGCGACTTGTGGCTGCAGGACCCACGCAAGAGGTGTTCACAGCTGATAATTTGCGCGCCGCCTACGGGACTAGCTATTCGTTGCTCGATGAGGCGTTTAAGATCGCGTTGCAAAAACAACACGGTGTATGAATATCCTCGATTATTTTTTTGATCCGATTTTTCGCGGTCCCACAATCGGGACGATGCTCATGTGCCTTTCAGCGGCGCTAGTGGGCGCTATTGTTTTGTTGCGGCGCCAGTCGCTTGTCGGAGAAGCGCTTTCGCATAGCACCTATCCAGGTGTTGTATTGGGAGCAGCCCTTGCGGGTGTTCTTTTTGGCGAGTCAGTTTCTAACACCACGATGTCGATTTTTATTTTAACGGGAGCCGCGATTTTTGCGTTTCTAGGGTGGTGCGGAATCCAATTTCTCGAACGCTCTTTGCATATACGGAGTGACGCTGCCTTGTGCCTAATACTCTCTCTTTTTTTTGGTATTGGGGTGACATTTGCGAGCGATGTGCAGTTTGCGTACTCCTCTCTTTACATGCAGATACAGATGTATTTGTTTGGTCAAGCCGCGACAATGACCGATTTTCATATTGCCCTCTATTCCCTTCTTTCGTTGCTTGTGATCACAATTGTGGTGGTGTTCCAAAGGGAACTTGAACTTGTCACTTTTGATCGACAGTATGCAAAAACCATCGGTGTTCGCACCTTTTTAGTCGAGGCGTGGATCACGTTATTGTTAATTTTAGCGATTGTAATTGGGATCCGCTCTGTTGGAATTGTTCTGATGTCGGCGATGTTAATTGCACCGGCTGCAGCTGCCAGACAATTAGCGACCAGTTTCCGCTCTCTACTTACTCTCACGGCTTTGGTGGCCGTTCTCTCCGCTTTTTTAGGAAATTATCTATCGATTGAAATTCCAGCTCTTTTAGACGCAGGTTCGCTTTCTCTTCCGACAGGGCCGATGATTGTGCTTGTCGCGACGGTTTTGTGTTTATTCGCTCTCCTTTTTTCGCCGGGAAGAGGAGTCGTTCTTCGGTTAGTGCGTCGTCTTCGTTTTCGTCACCGCTGTCTTTGCGAAAATATTTTAAAGACGTTATGGAAACTAGGCGCGCGAGAAACGCATACAAAGGCTGAAATTTTACAATATCAGTCTCTTTCTAAATGGCATTTGACGCTGATTTTGCGGCAATTGCAGTGGGAAGGATGGCTCTCCTTATCCAAAGGAAACATCCAACTGACGCACGCAGGAGAACAGCGAGGGGGGCATATTGTCCGCCTTCACCGTTTATGGGAGCTCTATTTAGTCACCTGTGCGGGTGCTGGCATTGAAAGAGTGCATCGTAATGCCGAGGAAATGGAGCATATTCTGACACCTGAAATTGAAGCGGAACTGACGCGTCTTCTACACAATCCTCAAAAGGATCCCCATCGGCAACCGATACCTCCTCAGGAGCTGTTATGAATCCCTACTACGATGCAAATGTATGGGAATTTATGGGGATTTTTTTCCGTAGATTGTTCCTTTGGGAAGGAGGATTACCGAGCGATGAACTGCAGATTTGGACATTAGGAGCCGTTTCTACTTCGACCGCTCTTTTGGGCACACTCCTTGTGTTGCGTAAGATGACGATGGTCGCCAATGCGCTCAGCCATACGATTTTATTGGGAATTGTGGGAGCTTTTCTTTTGACCGGAATGAATGTGATGGGGGGCTTAGATCTGACGACGTTGTTGATTGCGGCGTTTGTTATGGGGATTCTCACCACCCTCTCCACCGATCTACTCATTCGGGTCGCACGTCTTCAAGAAGATGCGAGTATTGGATTGGTTTTCAATAGTCTGTTTGCGTTAGGTGTCGTGGTTCTGACCTTAATGACCCGCGATGCCCATATTGGGACAGAAGTTGTCATGGGGAATGTCGATGCTTTGCAAAAGAGTGATCTCCGATTGATGGGGGCCTTAGCCGGTGTGAATCTATTTTTGATCGGCCTCTTTTTCAAAGAATTTAATCTCACTACATTCGATCCGGGTTTGGCGCATTCGATGGGATATCGTCCTGCCTTATATAGTTTTCTTTTGATGATCCTGGTTTCCCTTTCGATTGTGGCGGCTTTTCGCGCGGTAGGGGCTTTACTTGTTATTGCTTTGATTGTGATCCCTCCTCTCACCGCTCGTTTTTGGACCCGTTCTCTTTTAGGATTAATGAGTGGCGCGATTGGGGTAGGGTGGTTGGGATCCTTCGTGGGAGTGGCCTTGTCTCGTCATTTTCTCTCAGTTCAGGGGAAAGCCTTGAGCACGGGGGGGATTGTGGTGGTTTTACTGGGCCTCCTTTTTCTTCTATCCGCTTTGATTCAAAGGTTTCATTATTTGAGGATTCGAGGTATTGTTCTAAGCAAACGGAGATAGCGCGTGTCGATTATTCTAGCGATTTTAGGCTTAAGTTTTTTAATTTTTATCCATGAGCTCGGGCATTATTTCATGGCGCGTCGCGTCGGAATGCGCGTGGAAATTTTTTCAATTGGATTTGGGCGTCCCCTTTTATCGTGGAATTGGCACGGCTGTAAGTGGCAATTAGGCTGGCTTCCATTTGGAGGCTATGTCAAAGTCGCAGGAACCGATTCAGATGATAAGCGCGATCTCTATCAAATTCCCGATGGTTTTTTTGGTAGAGGACCCTGGGCCCGGATTAAAGTGGCCTTTATGGGCCCCTTTGTCAATCTCGTCTTTGCCATTCTGGCCTTCTCTTTGGTGTGGGTGAGTGGGGGGCGGGAGAAAAACTTTTCCGAATATACGACGAAAATTGGCTGGGTGGATCCTCAATCCGAACTCTATCAGCAAGGGATTCGTCCTGGCGATGAGATTTACAGTTATAATGGACACGATTACAACGGTTCGCGTGATCACCTCCAAGCTCCGATGACATCCCCCGCTATCATGCGCGTTGCAGGGGTGAAAATCGACTATACCAATGGTAAAAAGGCTTCTTATAATGTGAATGTCAAGCCTTACTCTCATCCAGCAAGTCCGGATGCGACACTTCTGACGGGAGGGATCTTACAACCGGCAAGCTACATCCTGTACGACCGCCTTTCCAACGGAGGTGAGAACCCATTACCGCAAGGATCTCCGCTTTTAGAGAGCGGAATCGAATATGGGGATCGCTTGGTATGGGTCGATGGGCATCTTCTCTTTTCTGTCAGCCAAATGACCGCTCTCTTAAATGAAGGCAAAGCATTATTAACTGTCCAAAGAGGGGATCCAACCTTTTTGGTACAAGTTCCTCGCTTTCCCATTCAAGATTACAAAATAGATCGAGAGTTGAAAGAGGAGATCATAGACTGGCAGTTTGAGTCGCGTCTTGGCAGCCAAAAGACATCCCAGCTTCTCATGATTCCTTACAATCTTACAGCTACAGGGGTTGTGGAAGGACATCTTAAGTTTTTAGAAAACGATTTGGAGACACGTGTGTTTGGTCCTGCACCTAATACGGGTTTGAATCAGTTGTTAGAACCTGGTGATAAAATTCTTGCCATCGACGGGACTCCGATTGATCATTCCGCCAAAATTTTAGCGCTCCTCCAAAAGCGAAATGTCCAAATTATTGTCCAGAGAGGGAGCTCCGTTCCTGGAAAAATTCATTATGAAAATGAAGATGATGCGTTTGATTTTGATGTGGACTGGCCTGATGTTGAAGCGATTGCGTCGACTATTGGTACCCCTCACCCTGTTCAAAAATCCGGACGTCTTGTTCTTCTGAAGCCCGTGCAGCCTCGCCCCCGTAGTGAATTGATTTCAGCTGCCTTTATGGCGAAAGAGAGCACACAAGAGAAAAGCGAGCTCGATAAAATCGAAGATCCCGATCGACGTGCCAAGTTAGCGACGCTGCTCGAGAATAAACAAAAAGAGCTCATCATCGGTCTCCCGATGATTCAGGACCGGACAGTGGTCTATAATCCGATCCCCACTCAACAGTTTTGGGATGTTCTAGAAGAAATTGGCACCACCCTAAAAGCGCTTGTGACAGGGATATTGAATCCTAAATGGTTGAACGGTCCCGTGGGGATTGTCAATGTCATTCGTGAACAGGTCCAAACCGGATTGAATGATGCGATCTATTGGTTAGGGGCTATCAGTTTGAATTTAGGTATTCTGAATTTACTTCCCATCCCGATGTTGGATGGGGGAACGATTCTTTTTGCGTTTGTAGAGATGATCACAGGTAAAGCGATCAAACCTAAAACATTAGAGCGACTGCTTGTTCCGTTTGCTCTTTTGTTGATCGTGTTCTTCCTCTTTTTAACCTACAATGACCTCTCCCGCATTTTTGGAGGGTGGGTGAAGTGACCGAACCGATCCAGGTTTATATCGGCACGGAGCCCAATCAATGGTTAGCGACGGAAGTCCTTCGGTGCAGTATTGAACGGCGTACAAAAACGCCGTTCTTCTTCAAAGAACTGAAGCCTATTTCCCTTGATCTGCATGCCAATATGTTCACAGGCTTCTCATTTTTCCGCTGGTGTATCCCTGATCTTTGTCATTACAAAGGCAGAGCCCTCTATCTTGACGCAGATATGGTGGTCCTCTGCGACATTGAAGAACTTTTTCATCTCCCCAACGAAGGAAAACCGGTTCTCGCCCGAAAAAAAGAAGAGAAGGAGAGCTTTCATACCAGTGTGATGCCGATGGATTGCGCACGACTGACACACTGGAAGCCCCAGGAGTGGGTGCGTCAAGTGAATCAAGACCCCAACCTCTATCTCAAAATCATGCAAGCCGCGGAGGGAGCACCCAATCATGTAGATATGGCGCCTCTCCCCGATCGTTACAACGATCTTGAGCATTATCAACCCGATTCTAAAATCATTCATTACACGAACGTCGCCACACAACCTTGGAAAAAAGAGGGCCATCCTCTGGCCGAAGTGTTCCTTCGGGAACTTCGTCTTTCCATTGAAGACGATGAAATTCCTCTCGAAATCATCCAACGCGAAATCGCCGCTGGACATGTCCGTGCCTCTCTTCTCGAAGAACTAAAATAGGTGTTTTTAACCTTTGAAAGGCTACACGAAAGGGCTTTTTAGTCCCATTTTTGGACAATAGGGAACCGGCGACCCACAGAAAAAGCTTTTTCAGAAATACGAAGACCCGGAGGGGCTTGGCGTCGTTTGTATTCATTGAGGTGAATGCGATGGATCAGATCTTGAACAAGAGGTAAAGGGAGCCGTTCAGCTTGGGCTATTTGAGTGGGAGACCGATGATCCTCGATATAGGCTTTCAGCACTTTGTCAACAATGGCGTAGTCGGGCAAAGAGTCTGTATCTTTTTGGTTGGGACGCAGCTCTGCAGAAGGGGGCTTTTCTAATGTGTTTTGTGGAATACGGGGTTTTAAAGTATTGAGGTGATGTGAAAGGGCATAGACTTGTTGTTTGGTGAGATCGCCGATGACAGCAAGTCCCCCGCAGAGGTCTCCATAGAGCGTAGAATAGCCCATGGCCAGTTCACTTTTATTCCCTGTGCTTAAAACAATCATATTCCGTTTGTTGGAAAGGGCCATCAGGATCATGCCCCGAATGCGCGCTTGAAGGTTCTCTTCCGTTGTGTCGCCTTGCATCCCTTCAAAATGGGGATTTAAGAGGTCTAGATACGCGGTGAAGGGCTTTTCAATCGGAATGGTTTCAAGAGTAATCCCCAAGTTCCGCGCTAATATCGCCGCATCTTCTTGGCTGCCTGTAGAGGAATAGCGAGAAGGCATGCTCACTCCCCATACATTGTCTTTTCCAAGAGCTTCTACGGCGAGCACCGCCACAAGCGCGGAATCAATCCCTCCTGAAAGGCCTATGCAAGCTTTTTTTAATCCGAGTTTTCCAAAATAGTCGCGAACACCGAGCACGAGAGCGGCATGGAGATCTTCAATATCTGGATGGTGGGGGATTTTTTCATCCCCTTTTTCAAAAATATCGACAATCCAAAACTCCTCTTGAAAACCGGCTGCTTCTCCAATCAAATGGCCTGATGCATCCACTGCAAGACTATATCCATCAAAAATCAAGCTGTCATTGCCGCCCACTTGATTACAAAGGATGATGGGGCATCCGAGTGCAAGAGCGGTACGCTGACAAACTTGAAAGCGGGAATTTTTCTTTCCCACATTGTAAGGAGACGCCGACAGATTGACGAGGAGGTCGGGTTTTTGGCTCATTAAATCCCGGATTGGATCGGAAGGATAACTGCTGTGACGGAGCAGATCGGTGTGTTGCCACACATCTTCACAAATCGTGATGGCAACACGATGCCCGGCAATGTCCCAGAGAGTAGGCGGTGCACCCGGTGCAAAATAACGTCTTTCATCAAAAACATCGTAAGTAGGCAATAGATTCTTGTCATAGTAGCCGAGTAACTTTCCATTTTGGATGACAGCGGCGCTGTTTAAAAGCCCTTTTTCGAGGGGATGAGGATTTTGACGTGGCAATCCCACAATGGCTGTCAAATCCTGAGAGGCTTGAATGAGCTTTTGCAACTCTTGTTCCACAGCACGCATCATGTGAGGCAGTAATAACAAATCTTCGGGGGGATAGCCTGTGAGGGCAAGCTCTGGCGTGATCAATAAATCGGCAGAAGCTGCTCTGGCGTATTGAAAAGCCCGTTCGATTTTCAGACGATTGCCTTCTAAATCGCCAATTGTTGGATTCATTTGAGCGGCGAGAATGTGCATTAACTTCCAAAGTCATCGAGGATAATATTTTCCCTTGGAACACCGTAATCATCCAAGAGTTTTAAAACACTGACGTTGTGCATTGGGGGCCCACACACATAAAACAGACACTCTTCAGGGTAGTCCATTTTTTTGAGTTGCCCTGCTTCAAATGCACGGAAGAGAAAGTTGGTTTTGATCGGATCGTTTTTGGGCCATCCGGCTTCGATATCTTCAGGCAGGGGCTCTGACAGGACGAGGTTGTATTGGAAATTCGGATGCTTTTCCGAGAGCGTTCGATACTCATTTTCGTAAATATTTTCTTTGAGTGAGCGTGCCCCATACCAGAGGGTGAGCTTACGTGGTGTATTCTCGGTATTAAACAGGTGCAGAATGTGACTGCGACCGAATGAGGAGCCGGCTCCCCCAATGAGGAAAACGAGCTCTCGCTCATCTTGTTTCATATAGGATTCCCCATAGGGACCTGAAAGACGTATCTTGTCACCCGGTTTTAAACCAAATGTATAGCTGGAGCAGATTCCCCACGGAACATCGAGCATTTTTCCTTGCTTGAAGGGCGCGGTGGCAATCCGGATATTGAACATCAATTTCCGTCCTTCCACTGGATAAGAAGCCATCGAATAGGCGCGGATCACTTCCCCATTTCCAGTAGGTAAATAGGAAAAGTCGATCTCTTTTCCAAACATGCCATATTTTTCCCAATCGGGCCAATAGAGCGGATCCATTGTGGCTTTCCACTCTTGTGTATTCGTTTTGAAAGGAGGGACATGAAATTGGAGATAGCCACCCGACTGGTAAGGCACTTCTTCGCCCTCGGGAATTTCGACCACAAGTTCTTTAATAAAGGTGGCGACATTGACGTTGCTGATCACAGTCGCCGTCCATTCTTTGACTTTCATGCCATGTTCATCGATTTCTACATCCATGTCGTGTTTGACCTTCGTCTGACACGAGAGGCGCCACCCTTCTTTTAATTGTTTTTTAGAAAAAGTGGCTTTATCGGTTTCGATCGGTTCAGGCGCGCCTTCCAAAATTTTCACACGGCATTGTTTGCACGTAGCTTTTCCTCCACAAGGAGAGGGAATAGGAATTCCATTGGAAGTAAGAGCCGAAAGTAACGTTTGACCTCCCGCCACTTTCAGAAGGCGCTGGGGATCTTGGTTAATTTCAATTTGACAGGCATCACTGTTCACAAATTTAGCTTTTGTAAACAAAATAAGCACAGCAAGACCTAAGCCAATGGCCACAAAAGCCAAAATGGCATACAAACTTAAAAGGGGGTCGATCCCAAACACGTAAAAACCTCCAATTCTGTCACTATAGAGATTGCTTGACATCGCTGTCAAATCCTTGGATAATTCATATATCAATTAACTATCAACGGTTTATAAAATGGTTAAAGGTTCTCTTCAAATTCATACCGAAAACATCCTGCCGATTATTAAGAAATGGCTCTATTCGGACCGGGATATTTTTATGCGGGAATTGGTTTCCAATAGCTGCGACGCCATCCGCAAATTGACGATTTTACAAGAAAAAGGGGAGGCTCCCCCTCGAGGCGATCATCCCTTTCAGATTGATGTCACAATGTCTGCTTCTACCCAGACCATTACCTTTGCCGACAACGGAATTGGGATGACAGCCGAGGAAGTGGAAAAATACATCGCGCAAATTGCTTTTTCGGGAGCTGAAGAGTTTTTAACAAGATACCAATCGGAAGAAAAAGAGCCGTTCATCGGTCATTTTGGACTCGGGTTCTATTCGGCCTATATGATAGCGGATAAAGTCACGGTCGATACGCTCTCCTACAAACCAGATGCGCAGCCTGTGCTGTGGGAATGTGATGGGTCATCCGATTATGAAATGGGCCCTGGAACGCGCACTGAACGGGGAACGACCATTCAATTGCATGTAGGAAAAGAGCATGAAGAGTTTTTAGACGAAAAAAAACTCAAAGAGGTTTTGCATCGTTACTGCAATTTCCTTCCCTATCCGATCTATTTGAATGGAGAACAGATCAATACCGAAGAACCCCTTTGGGTCAAAGCGCCTTCTCAATGCATGGATGAAGAATATCGGCAGTTTTATCGTCATCTTTATCCCCATGAAGGAGATCCGCTCTTTTGGATTCACCTCAATGTGGACTACCCTTTTCATTTGAAAGGGATTTTGTACTTCCCCAAAATTGCGCGTGATTTTGATTTGAACAAAAGCGGAATCCAACTCTATTGCAATCGGGTCTTTGTCTCCGACAATTGTAAAGATCTAGTTCCCGATTACTTGCTGGTATTAAAGGGTGTAATCGATAGTCCAGATATCCCCTTAAACGTTTCGAGAAGTTATCTACAGATGGACAAAACGGTTCGTCAACTTTCAACGCATATTGCGAAAAAAGTGTCGGATAGTCTTCAAGCTCTCTACAAAAGTGATCGAGATAAATACGTCACGATTTGGAGTGACATCTCTTTGATTGTTAAACTGGGGATGATTCAAGATGAAAAATTTTATGAGCGGGTGCGCGACGTTTTAATTTGGAAAACAGTCGAAGGCACATGGACAACTCTCGATGAAT
>Ga0105046_10014696_pt1 | contig 12069 bp, 11 predicted proteins | sample MAT03_FD_78385 | JGI IMG/M metagenome (GOLD analysis project Ga0105046, IMG submission 78385) | Freshwater microbial communities from Lake Fryxell liftoff mats and glacier meltwater in Antarctica - MAT-03 (megahit assembly) | ecosystem: Environmental > Aquatic > Freshwater > Ice > Liftoff...
GGGCTTCACCCATCACCTGTCGTCACAGAAGACCGAGACCGCGCAGAAGGTGATGGACGCGGCGCCGGGGAAACGCGGGAAGGGGAAGACGGGGACGGGGAGGATTGAGAAGGAGGAGAAGGGGAAGGTGGTGGGGGAGGAGTGAGGGGATTTATCCTTGTTCCTGTCATGAGCTCAGGCCCGGGGTGGTTAGTGGTTCCGAGCTAGCTGATCACAAGGTGAGAGTCAGACGTGCCATAGGTCCATTAGTCAGCCATTTTCAGGAGAGTGCCAAGGAGTTCTCCGAAAGCGGGCATTAGATCTCGTCGCTTCAGAAGCGGGTCGAGCGAGGTCCATTGGTGGACATATGCCCATAGCACCTTCTGGAGAGTGTCATTCCAGTCAGCCATGACTTTGTTATCGGAGCTGATGAGTTGCTGAAACGCACCAGAGCCACCACGGATGCCGGACAAGATGTCACTCTCGCTAAAACCGAGAAAGAACATCTTGCTGGTCCTCACCATCAATCGCTTGAGTTCGATTGAGATCCCCTCGTCAGCGATACATTTCCGAATATAAATGATCGCGAGCATGCTAAAGGCGACAATGAGGTGTGAGCGCGTATCAGTCTCTTTGGGCGTTATGTCGGCTACGCTCCGACCTAGATTTTCAAGACTCTTCGCAATGATCTCATAGGCCACGAGGGAGGCCGCATCGGAGGCCAATTCAGCAATGTCGCCAGTTGTGGCCTTCGACTCTATTCCCCAAAAGCGGTATGAGTCGCGGGTGATGTGCTCACCGCGCAAGAGCAACGCCTTGGTAAATGGCTTATCTGATCCGTTCGTTGTTGGCATTTTATTCCATGGCGTGGTTGGGTTCTGACTCTGTTGCCTATGCAGACCAATTCTAGGTCGAACGATACAATCCAACATCGATGGTATGACTTGGCGGTACGGACAGGGAGAGCGCGAAAATTGCTGGCGAGCGGTGACGAAAGGGCTGAATTTCGCCGAATCAATCAAGCTCTCACGGCGTTCGGCCTTCGGCCCAAACCGGGGCCTACAATGCGACAGCATCTCCATAAGTTGCGCGGTACAATTGAACGATCTTCTGTTCGGTGTCTTTCAGGCCCTGGAGGTCTTCTTGAAGGTTGGCCCATTCATCATGATCCTCATCAATGGTGGTCAGTTTGCGCTCGTGCGTTTCCCGGAGGAAACGCAGGGCCGTCGCAATCCGTGAGTAGTCACTTCCGCTTAGTTTCATGACTGCCCTTCGCAATTCGCTGGTAAACTGCTTTGCGTCCCATGACGACCAATTTCATCAGATAGAGTTTCATGGGCATGTCTTGAATAGGTGCGAGCGTGTAGTGCTCCAATCCATTGTCATAGCGATAGTCGCGAGTGATCCGAAGTCCCAGGGGGATGATGGCTTGGCGTTTGACCATGTACCAGTTCTTCCCGTCCATTTCAGGGTTTGGTCCAGTGAAAACACTCAGCCCACCACCATCTGCCTTGACCATCTCGACCAATCGGCCGTTGGCGTACAGTTTCTGATAGGAACGAACATCGTTCGGAATCCTGGCATGATCGAAGCGGCCATGTGTTGCGTTGCCAAGCCGCCAGAGGTCTATCGGATTGATGTCGACCCAGAACTGATCGAAGTGCTGAACGATTTGCATGGCAGAGTTCCTTCGCGTGACGGTGGTTATGGGGGGTACACGAGTACTTCAACCCGTTACTGACGTTATAGGATCAATGTGCACTATTGGTTGGTCGGCGGTCGTCATCCGCTGGCGTCCAGCCGCGCGATGAGGCGGTTGATCATCCGACCGACGTAGCGGCATTGTTCGGCGTTCGGCGTTCGGCGTTCGGCGTTCGGCATTCGGCATTCGGCATCCGGCATCCGGCAATCCGCATTCGCCACCCGCCTCAATAATACCACTCCCCCCAAACCAACCCTTCCCCTGTTGAGTCCCTCACTCACCCAGGTTACCTTTCCTCACGCTCGTCCCCGACCCGGAACGACCGCATTACCCGGAACAGCAGGAAGGCATTGCAGCACGCGCAGGACATTCAGGAGCAGGTACGGCAAGCCGCGACGGGCAACCTCGAGGCTTTTGCTGATTTGGTTCTGACTCATGCCCCAGGTTTGCGCCTGCTGTTGGCGGCTCACGTCGAATCTTTTTCAGCCATAGCGCCGCTGGAACTCGGGGTCTGGATCTCGGCTTCTGGCTGCCTGAGTGACTTCGACGGAACGCAGCCGTTCAGCGAGTGGTTGTTCGCCGTGGCGGTGGCGCCGCTGGCGGAGCATCTGCAACTGGTCCTCGCCCGCTCGCTCACGGTACAGGATGTCACCACCCAACGCCTCGCCCAGGATTCGCTGGTGGCCTTGTCCGATGGCAGCGAAGCGAGCGTGTTGAAACTCGCGACGCTGCGCGAGGCCTTGCCGGAGACCACACGGGGATTGTTGGAGGCGCGTTATCGCGATCGGCTGTCGCTTGAACTTATCGCCGCCCGTCAGGGCATCGATGTCCCGGCACTCGCCAATGCCCTGGTCGCCGCGCGGGCGCGGTGTGATTGGCGGGGGGTGGCCAAAGCGCCGGCGGCGAGCGATCGCGATCTGCCGCCGATCATCGAGGACCTGCTCAGCGGCATCATCGACAACGCGTCGCGTGGTCTGATGGCGGATTATCTGGTGCGTGATTCCGCACACGTGCAGCAGATGGCGCGGCAGATGCGCGTGCACGTGGCGTTGCGGACGGTGTTCATGCCGTTCACCCGCGCCCACGCCACTGTCCTGGCGCGTCAGGCGTTGGCGGGCAGTACAACCGCGGGTCGCGTGGTGGTCAGTGCGCCGGTGCGCATCCCCGTGGTCCCGCGAGCGGTCAGCAACGACAAGCTGCGTACTCCCCGCCCGCTGCCCGCTCAGTCAGCTCCGCCCAGTGCGGGCAAGTCTTCCGGCCCGTCCAGTGCGCGCGCGCAGATCGACTACGAGGACGAGTCGGACTGGCCCGAGGTGAAGAAGAAACGGCAGCGTCGTGCCTCGCCACTGCCGTACATCATCGCGGGAGTGTTGGGGCTCGGTGGCGTCATCGGGTTGTTGGCGAGCAATAGCTCCAGTGCCATACCGCCGAAACCTCCTGCTGTAGTCGTCGCGACGCAACCCGTGGCTTCATTGCCCACGCCCGAGCGCAAGAATCCCGAAGTCGTCGTCACTCCACCATCCACTGAGGTGAGTGCCCTCCGCCCGCTGCCGCCCAAGTCGGTCGGCGATCCGCTGCAAGTAAAGTTGGTCGGCGTGGTGGCGGACAGCCATCCGTATGCCGGACGTGAATTGGTTCTGCGCGGCGTCTTGTCATCCGACGCGGGCATCGCGCGGGTCGAATACTGGAACGGCGACAGCAAAGTGGGCGAGGCGACCACCGCGCCATGGACCTATGCCTGGACTCCGACCGCTGGCGCGTTGTCGCTCAGCGCACGGGCCGTCACGCAGGAGGGCGAGATCGCCACCTCTCAGGCGATCACGCTCACCGCCGTGACGACGTACGGCAGCGGCAGTCTGCGACGTGACTGGTGGACTGGCATTCCCGGCAAACAACTGAAGGACCTCAACAAGATCGAGGGTTTTCCAACCAAGCCGCAGGGCACCGCGTTGGTCGACCAGTTCGCGGCGCCCAAAAACTGGGGCGAAAATTATGTCCAACGCGTGTGGGGGTTCCTGATTCCACCCCTCGATGGCGAGTACGTCTTCTGGATCGCGGCCGATGACAAAGCTGAGTTGTGGTTGTCCAACGATGACACGGCACAGTCCCGTCAGCGCATCGCCGTCTCGGCGTGGTTTCCCGGCTCTGACACCAAACACCTGGAATGGGATCGTCAGCCTGAACAACGCTCGGCAGCGATCCGTTTGCAGGCCGGCCGCCGTTACTTGATCGAGGCGCTGCACAAGGAAGCCGGCGGCGCCGACCATGTTGAGGTCGGCTGGCGTCTGCCCGACGGTGCGTTGGAACGGCCGATCCCCGGCATCCATCTGTCACCACCGCCGGATCCCGTGCCGACTACACCCTCACCGGTGCCGCCGCCCACGACGGTAGCCGTGGTGCCGCCACCCGCTCCCACGTGGACGGTGGTGCGCGCGATAAACCTTGGTGGCGATACGGTGGAGATCGATGGCGTGCGGTGGCTGGGCCAGCGTCAGGCCGAAGCGGATGGCGCGACGCCGTCCAACACCCATCAACCGGGACCATGGATAAGCGATGTGCCCTGGGCGCGTGCCACCAATGAAAATGGCCCGGTAAAGCGTGATCAAAGCCACGATGGTCGTCCGCTGACCATCGATGGGAAGGTGTTTGCGAAAGGATTGGGGGCTCATGCGCCCAGCGAGGTGATCTATGCGCTGGATGGACAGTGGAGCGCCTTCTCCGCGCTGGTGGGCCTCGACGATGAGGTCGATGGCGCCAAGGCCGAGGTCGTTTTCCAGGTGTGGCTCGACGGCCAGAAGGCGTGGGACAGCGGCGTGATGCGCAAAGGCAGCGGCACCAAAGCGGTCGCCGTGCCGTTGGCCGGGCGCAAGGAGCTGCGCCTGGTGGTCGATCCCAGCGGTCCCGGCGACTGGGATCACGCCGACTGGGTCAATGCGCAGTTTATGCGCCCTGGTGGCGACGACGGCATGTTGCAGGTCAAGACCGGCAAACGTAGTGCAGCGAGCTACACGCCCAAACCGGCGGTTGATGCCAAGATGCGTTCGTTGCTGACCACCGCGCTCAGCGGCACCAGCAAGGAGGGCCTGGAATTCAGCGTGCGCGTTCCCAACGGACCACTGCGGGTGTGGTTGCTCATCGCTGAGTCCGGCGTGACGAACAGCCGGCAATTCGAACTGAATGTCGACGGAACGGCCTTGCCGCCGATGAACGGCATGCCGGCATCGGGCTGGCAGAAGCTCGGGCCGGTCGACTTGGTCGTCACTGACGAATTGGTCACGGTTAAGGCGACGCCGATCAAAGGCACGCCGCAGGTGATGGGGTTCCTCGCCGAACGTCCGGATCTGCCGCAGACCGTGCCGTAGCTGTCGCCCACCGATCCGCTGGCGATCATCCCGGATGCCGTTGGATTCCGTCAGATCTACCAAGTCGATCTCGTGAACTGGCGCTGCTTGCCACCTCACGCATCTTCGCGACCGTCACCGCCCCGCAGGAGGCCGTCATGCCCATCTACTCCGACAATTCCCAAGCCATCGGCAAGACTCCGCTGGTGAAACTGAACCGCGTCACTGCCGGCTGTGGCGCGACGGTGCTGGCCAAGATCGAAGGCCGCAATCCGGCGTACTCGGTGAAGTGCCGTATCGGTGCGGCGATGATCTGGGATGCGGAGAAACGTGGGCTACTCAAACCCGGCGTTGAGATTGTTGAGCCGACCAGCGGCAACACCGGCATCGCGCTGGCCTTCGTCGCCGCCGCCCGCGGTTACAAGCTGACGCTGACCATGCCCGAGACCATGTCGATCGAACGCCGTCGCGTGCTGGCGATGCTCGGCGCCACCGTGGTGCTGACCCCGGGTCCCGACGGCATGAAGGGTGCCATCGCCAAAGCGGAAGAGCTCGTGGCGTCCGATCCGGCGCGTTTCTTCATGCCGCAACAATTCAAGAACCCGGCCAATCCCGCCATCCATGAATCCACCACCGGTCCGGAGATATGGGACGACACCGCGGGCAACATCGACGTCTTCGTCGCGGGCGTGGGCACCGGCGGCACCATCACCGGCGTGTCGCGTTTCATCAAGAAGACCAAGGGCAAGGCCATCACCACCGTTGCGGTGGAGCCGACCGCCAGTCCGCTGATCACGCAGAAACGTGCGGGTCAAGAACTGAAACCGTCCGGCCACAAGATCCAGGGCATCGGCGCCAACTTCATCCCTGACAATCTCGACCTCTCGCTGGTCGACCGCGTGGAAACCGTCACCAACGAAGAGGCCGTCGAGATGGCCAAACGTCTGGCGAAAGAGGAAGGCATCCTCTGCGGCATCAGTTGCGGCGCGGCGGTGGTCGGTGCGCTGCGCATCGCGCGCTTGCCGGAATTCGCCGGCAAGACCATCGTCACCGTCCTGCCTGACGCCGGTGAGCGGTATCTGTCGACGATCCTGTTCGAAGGCGTCTGAGCCGCTCAATCCATGACCCACGTCCTCTACCTCCACGGTTTCGGCTCTGGCCCCAAAACCGCCAAGGGCACGGCGGTCGGCAAACGTCTTGCCGATATGGTGAGTTCGTACGCCATCCCCGATCTGGAAGCCGGCGATTTCTTTTCGCTGACCATGGACCGCATCTGCGAACGGGCCGCTGCTGCGGTTGCGGCGTTGCCCGACGATGGTGCTCCGGTGCTGGTGATCGGATCGAGTCTGGGTGGCTACACCGCGGCGTTGTTGGCGGCACAGGGCCGTATTCCGCGCGCCGATGCGCTGCTGCTGATCGCTCCGGCCTTCGGCTTCGGCGAACGCTGGGCGGAAAAGCTCGGCACCGCTGGCGTGGCGGAATGGCGGCGCACCGGTCAGCGGAACTTTTTCCACTACGCCAGCGAGCGCGAGCAACCCCTGGGCGTCGCTTTCCTGGAGAGCGCCGAACGGCTGCCGGGCTTCCCCGTCGCCCCCGAGATCCCGGTGGCGATCGTCCACGGCCGGCGGGATGACACCGTCGACTGGCAGCAGAGCCGGCGGTACGCCGACCAGGATGCCAACATCGAGTTCCACCTGGTGGACGGCGACCACCGCCTGACCGACCCCAGGCATGAGGACCTGATCGCTTGGTGCGCGCGGGACCTGATCGTCCGCATCGCCCCCTGATCGTCCGCATCGCCGCCTGATCGGGGCGATTCGTCCGCGATATCCGGATTTTAGCAGGGAGTTTGCCGCCCAAGCCGCCGGCCGGAGGGGACTCCTGGGGTGCACATCCGTGCAGCAGCGTCGCCGTCCGGCGACGCTGTCACCAGCCGCAGGTGACCATTCCAGCCGCACTTCCCTGGGACAGGTCCAGGCTGACAAGTCGCATCAGCCTACCATAGTCGCCGGTCCTATGGATCTGCTCGACGGCATCGATGTCGCCTGCCCCGCTTGTGGGCGACGTTCCCGCTACCCCTTGGTCCACGCTGGCAAGACCGTCAGTTGTCCGGCCTGCAAGCACGAGCACGTGTTGCCTGGAAAGGATGCCAGCGGCGCTCACGCGCATCCACCGGCACCACCTGCTCTGCCGATCGCACCGCCTGCTCCGCCCAAGGCACCAGTAGCCAAACCCACGACTGCGCCGCTCGCGTCCAAGCCCACCGACGCGGAGAAGATTCTTTTTGTTTGCGCGTCGTGTCAGTATCGCGCGCGCATCCCGGCGCAGTACGCCGGCATGGCCGTGCGTTGTCCAAGTTGCGACGTGGCGCAGATCGCCAACGCCGACGCCAGCGGCACCACCGGCAACACCGTGCAGCTCAGCAAGCTGCCCACGCTTGGGCACAAGACCACCATCCGCCCAGGCAACATCCTGTTCATCTGCTCGCAGTGCAATTTCGAGGCGCAACTCGCCAAGCACTACGTCGGCAAAGCCATTCGCTGCCCAGGCTGTCATGCGCCGCAAGTGGTCGCGGGAGATCCGCCGCCGAAAGAACCCGCTGCGCTCGAACGCACCACGCCGGTCAGTGCCGACGCCGCGCCTGCTGCTGATCCACGCTTCATCTGCGTCGGGTGTGGTTACCGCGCGCGTATTCCGTCGCAGTACATGGGCTTGGCTGTCACCTGTCCCAAGTGCGACACGGTGCAGATCGCCACGCCAGAGGAGCAGGAAGGTCCGTCCACCGGCGACACCGTCGCCATCAGCCGAATGACGACCGCAGCCGACGGCGCGAAGATCGCCAATCCGCAGGTCGCTGCCGCTGCTGCTGAACCTGGCATCAAGATGCCGACCTCCAAGGCGCCGGTAAAAAGCCCCGCGTCGACTGCCGCTGCTGGCGGTGGTGACAAGGTGCGCTTCACCTGCTCGTCGTGTGGTTTCAAGGCACGCATCCCGTCGATCTACGCGGGCGAGAATATCCATTGCCCAGGATGTAACGCGGTGCAGTTCGTCTTGCGCAGCGGCCAGATGTCGCCGAATGCGACCGGCAACACCCAGATCCTACAAGTGGTGCAGACCGCTGAAGCGGTCGGCTCGCCCGATTCGATCGCCACGCCGACGCATACGCCGAGCAGCGGTGTGCCGGTGATCAGCGATCCGGCAGCGCCGGTGGCCAAACCTGCCGCACCGCTGGCCAAGCCAGCGGCCCCACCCATTGCCAAGCCAGCGCCGCCCAGGCCGTCGATCACTCCGCCGGCTGCCGTTCCGGTTGCTCAGCCAGCAGGTACCGCCAAGGCCGAAGCCACCATCGACGACTTGTTAAACTTCGAGGACCCGTCGCCCGAGGAACCGAAGCCGGCCGGCAAGGTCGTGCGTCGTGGCAGCGATCGCCTCGCGGTCGTTGGTGCGAAGACCACCACGCCACCACCTGGGAAGATGGTCACGCCACTGCCGGTGAAACCGGCGCCGGTTGCTGCGCTGGTGATGGACGATGAACCGCCGTCGGATCCTTTGCCAGCGAAACCCACCGCGCAAACCATGGCAAAAGCGCCGTTCAAACCTGCGCTGAAGGCCGATCGCCCCGCCATGCCCAGCTCCCGTTCGGAAGCGAAAGACGAAATGCCCGCCGCGCCGGCCAAACAGTCCAACGCCCTGGTAATCGTCGTCGTGCTCTTCGGGCTCGCCATCCTGGGTGGTGGCGGCTTCTTCGGCTGGAAGATGATGGAGAAGATGGACGAGATGGGCGTCAAGCTCACCACGGTCCAAGGCCAGCTCGACGATACCAAGAAACAGCTCGACAGCGCCAACGACAAGTTGGGCAAGGCACAAGAAGACGCCAAGCTCGCCCAAGAAAAGGCCGACCTCGCAGCAAAGAAACAGGCCGAAGAAACCTCTGCCCGCAAAGCCTCGGAAGAGAAAGCCGTCGAACTCGAAGCGAAACTCAAAGCAGCGGAGGAAGCCGCTGCCAAGGCAGCAGCAGAGAAGGCAGAGAAGGAAGCCGCTGACAAGGAAGCCGCCGACAAGGCCGCGGCCACCAAACCGGCGGTCGAAACGCCCAAGTGAACCCGGCGTTCAAACGCTGACGCTCACGTGATCAAACCAACAACCGCAGGCATTCGCCTGCGGTTGTTCTGTTCTGGCACATGATCATCCGTGGTCGCCCAGCCACTGCGGCCGCTCTACCATTCCGGCGGCTCTTTAGGCAGTCGTTGGACGTAGCTGATGGTGCCGCCGAAGTTCTTCATTTTGCCCTGCGAATGCGTGTAGCGGTTGCGGTTCTGTGGGAATTGCGCGTATTGGGTGTGGGCAAATTCTTTGCCGTTGGCGTCGAATTTCGGTGTGCGGTGATGGATCAGGTTGAAGAAATACTGGCCGCCCACGGCCGGGCTCCATTCCACCAGGTACCATTGGCGGAATTCGTCATTCTGCTGAGTGGTGAAGAATTCACGATGGCCGAACTGCTGCTCATCAGCGACGGTCATTTCGCGCGGGCGTCCACCACCTGGGTTGCCAAAGTAACGGAAGCCACGGGTGGCACCTGCGCCGACGGTGACGATGAAGGTGGCGGCATTGTATTTGGCGTAATTGGGATCCGGATGCCCAGGACCACAGCGATGTAGGCGGAACCACGCCATGCCGGTGGAGTTTTGCACCGGCCGCGGATCGCCCCGTTCGAATTGCTGGAAGTCGGTCGGGGACGGCGAACTCCAGCACCAAGAGTCAGGGCACTGGTCTCGGGCTGAGCCTGGTCCAGCGCATCGTGCGCGAGCATGAAGGCGCGCTGCGTCTCGAAAGCTCGGTCGAAAACAGCACGGTGATCACCGTGCTGCTGCCGGCGCATTCGCAGACGCGCACGTTCAAGCGGGCATTGGGTGGGGGTAAGGGTGGGTCGGGAGAGGGTGGGGGATTGAGAACTCGCCGGCCTTCCGCCCTGCGAACCTGGGTCGGTCTTGCTTGACCCTCTACTGGTCGCAGGCGCTGAGGCCTGGACACCCATGGCCTGCCATGGCCTGAACTGCGCCTTGCCGTCGGTATATAGGTTTAGTATTTAAGCCTTGCGCGCATCGGACCCGGAACGGGTCGCATGCACCTGGAGTGCGATGTCGCCCGCCCCGTTCACCATCGACGAGCATCTCGACCCGCGCCCCATCGAGGAGGGCGAGGGGGTGTCGGTGCCGACGGCCGGGACTGCTGGTCGAAGTGCCGCCACCCAGGCCGGTGGCGGGCGTGGTACGAGCGCGGCGGATTAGGCAGCGGATGCCCATCAGCCAGCCCGCGCTCGATCGCATCCTCGACCTTCGTCCGATCGCGGACGGGGAACGGGCTGAGGTACGCCGCGGCCTGGGGCCGATGGTTGAGGTCGAATCGCCCTCGCCGGTGGCGCGGGTCCAGCGCGGTCAGCTGCCCACGGAGCTCGGCCTGTGGCGCGGATACTACGAGCGGTTGTGGGTTCGTGGGTCGCCGCTCGCCATCCATCGCCTGCCCGACCTCTATGGGGGCCTGTACCTGCTCATCGAACGGCAGGCGGCGGATGGGACCATCGCGCGATGCCGGTTGAAGACCTTCGGCAGCCGCAACCGCCTCGGCTTCGTTCCCGCCTGCGATGGGATGGGCGGACTGAGCGTGATGCTGCCGCTGGCCGTCGCCGCGAACGCGTTGGGCGTGCCCGCTGAAGCGCTCAATGACCGCATGGTGCCGCTCGAGGATCTGTGGGGGCCGGCCGGACGCCTGCTCGAGGAACGTCTCGCCATCTGCCGCGACGACGTCGACCGCATGGCCATCTTCAATCGTATGCTGCGCGGGCTCCTGGCCCGCGGCGCCGCCGATCGGCGGGTCTTCGCCACGGTGCGCGCCATCGAGGGCTGCTCGGGGACGCTGCGCATCGATGCCCTTGCCGAAAGCCTTGGGCTCGGACGGCGCAGCCTGGAACGGCTGTTCGCCGGCACCTTCGGCATCGGCCCCAAGCGCTATGCCCGCGCGGTGCGCCTGCAGCAGGCGATCGGGCGGCTGATCGGGACGCCAGCATCCGAGGTGGACTGGACGGCCCTCGCCCTTGATGTCGGGTGCTACGACCAATCGCACCTGATCCACGAGTTCCAGGAATTCACCGGTATGTGCCCTGGCGCCTTCGCCGCCATCCCGGGCATCGGCTTCACCCTCGCCTTCGGCGCCGTGCTCATGCCGCGTCCCGGGGGCTCGTGGCGCGATTCTACGGCCTGATGCGATCGCCACGATCGAATGAACCGCAACAGGCGCGACGTGTCGCGGTTCTCCAATACTAAGAATATAGCCGCGCACACTGGCGCGGATGCGGCGCAGGCACGGCACATCCCCATCAGGTCCGCGCCCCGATGGAATCCTCGTCCACCCCTGCCCGGTTATCAGATCGCTGATCGCCGGCTCGGCGGCGCTCGCGGGACTGCGTCTCGTCCAGGCGCCCGACTCCCGCGCCGCCTGGCTGCAGGTGTGCGCCTGGCGTCCGATGCTGCTGATCATTCCCGCCGCTGACCTCGCCATCCCGCCGCCGATACCCGGCATCGAGGTGCGCATCGTCGCCATGGTGCGCAGCGACCAGTCGGCCGACGTCGCGGTGCGCGCGCGGCGCGCTGGCGCGATGGACCTGGTGCTCGAGGACGAACCGACCGCGCAGGTGGCGGGGGCGATCGCCGCCGTGCGCGACCTCGTTGTCGGCCAACGCACGGCCGCCGTGTCCGAGCGGTTCGCGCGCAACGAGGCGCTGCCATCCCGCGAGGCCTGGAACGACCTGTTGATCGAAGAGGCCTTGCGCCGCAGCGGAGGGCTGATCGCTGCCGCAGCCCGACTGTTGGGAATGACCCGCCAGGCCTTGCACCAACGCCTCATCGCCCGTTGCCGTCAAGACACGTTGACGGCTCGCGCCGTGATCCAGCCCACGGCGGATATTCCAAGTCCTGATTCAGTCAAATCTTACTCGAACAAACCTGCTGCATCCGGGATCTTTGATTGATCGACCGGGCAGAGCAGAGATCA
>Ga0105046_10014697_pt1 | contig 12069 bp, 8 predicted proteins | sample MAT03_FD_78385 | JGI IMG/M metagenome (GOLD analysis project Ga0105046, IMG submission 78385) | Freshwater microbial communities from Lake Fryxell liftoff mats and glacier meltwater in Antarctica - MAT-03 (megahit assembly) | ecosystem: Environmental > Aquatic > Freshwater > Ice > Liftoff...
CCAAGAGCGAACGAAGCGAACTGGCGAGACTGGTGACGGCGGAGTTGTAAGTTGCCAGAAGAGTGACAAGTGGCGAGTGACAAGTGACAAGTGGCAAGTGACAAGTGACAAGTGACAAGTGAAGAGAATCGATGAGGGCGGCGGGCGTGAGCCTGTCGAGGAGTCCGCGTTTAATGTGGCGATCGCCCACCCGGGACGGGCCACGGGCCCCTCTTACGATGAGGCGGCGTCATCGGTTTCGGCGTTGTCACTCGCTGAGTTACCGACGAATCCGTAGAGGAACGCCATGATGATCGCCGCGACGATGAGAGCGAATCCGTAGAGGATCGCGAGGTTTACTCCGGCCACAGGAGTTGACTTCATCAACGCCGGATAAAAGGCGTTGATAAGGATAAAGCCCAAGTAAAGTGCCAAGTACAACGCAAACAGCGCGAACCCGACGCGGGACTGGCGAGGCGGCATGAAGGTCTCAACCGAATGGCCCCTGGAAAAACAGGGGCAGTGACTACCGGATCGCGGAATTGCGAATCGATGAGCCGCTATTGTGCAGCAGTGGGCCACCAATCGCCAGTTATCAGCGATCACAAACAGAGGGGAGTGTGCGTCTGAATCGCCGGCGGAGAAAACAACTCCCGACTTGACGATCTCGATATCACTGCACAGAACGCATTCCCTTTTGGGTGTCAGCTACCAGAACCGCGTTCTCGACGGTCATGGGCTTGCCAAAATGGTAGCCTTGGCCGAGGTGGAACCCAAGATCGCGGCACGCCTCGGCTTCGTCGGCGGTTTCTATTCCCTCGGCGAGGGTGATCGTGGGAATGTCGTTGGCCATTTCGACCAGCGTCTTGAGCATGCGGCGCTGCTGGGCATCGGCCTTGTCGATGTTGCGAATCAGGCACATATCGAACTTGAGATAGTCCGGCGGCACCTTGACCAGTTCGACCAACCGGGCTTGGCCCGCCCCGAAGTCGTCGTAAGCCAACTCGATGTCCAGGTCGCGGAGTGCCTTGGCCGTCTCGCTCATGGTGTGAATGTCGTGAATCGCCCCTTCGTGGATTTCGACCACCATGGGGATGTCCGGATAGTGCCGCTTGAGGATGTGGATCGACGGGATCAAATCGACCGTCGGTGACTCCAGGGGGTGGGTGTTCAAGAATATTCTTGATCCAGCGGCCAACCGCCCGGCTGATTCCATCGCTCGTTGACGACAGATCAAAGAGAGCTCCACTTCGCGGCTGACCATCTGGGCGGTTTGGAACATTCGTGCTGGATTTTCGAGTCCAGGGACTGTGCTGCGGGCGAGGGCTTCGTACCCGACCAGTGACTTGTCAAACAGGTAGATCAAGGGCTGAAAGTGAGCTGTGACTTCCCGTTCCCGAATCAGACGATCGAATTGAGTGAGAACCCAATCCGATTCCATCGCGTCGACGCAGGCCGCCGTTTTCTTGAGGTTGAATGTCGAATCACTGAGTGACCGTTGGAACTCCAGTCGAAATTCCAGGTCAGCGATCTCGATATGGTCCCCGTCCCCGATGGGTGTCGGCTGCCGAACGCGACGGCGGTTGACGAACGTCCCATTCGTACTGCCGAGATCTCGAATCAACAGGTGATCACCGACCCGCAAGATTTCGGCATGTCGCCCGGAGACACGGACAGAGGAGACCTGCATATTCACGCCAGGTCGGCGTCCGATGACGAATGCGTCGGCATCGATCACTATCGACGACATCGTACGTGCAGGAGGCAAACATCCCGTGAGACACCATCCAGTTTCCACGCGGGTGGTGCTGCCGGTGGTGGGGAGGCGAATGGTTGATAGTGCCATGGAACTGTGAGGGAGAAGAGTGTGAGCTGAGAGTGAGGCCCACTTTCAAATTAGTTCGATGTGCCGGACTGGTCGGGTGAACGATGATGAAGTGCATTACATTTGCAGAGAAGTGGGCCCTCACGTTGCTGTAAGTATCAATGTTCATCAAATCCGAGTAATCGTTACAACCGACCATGTGGCCTCAAGTTTTCTACGCAAAGTAACACTCAAACTTCACCTGAACGGAGAATATACCGCATAGTCATTGTGACGGATCGTTGCCGGATCGCGACAAGCTCCACTGAGGGATCAAGGACTTGCGGGATCGTGTTCTCCTTTTTCCCCCGAAAGGTGTGTGTCTTCATGGCGACCCAAACTTTAAAAGCCCCCAGCGAGTTGATGGCCAGCCGACGTAGCCCGGCCAAAGACCGACGTGCGATCGAAGAGCAGAGCTTCGCTGGCTCCGAGCGTCGCAAGGTCGAGCGTCGACGACAGATCGACCCGACCACCTGTGAGCGCGACTATCGCCCCGATGAAGTCGAATTCATGAAGGCGATGGATGACTACAAACGCCGCAGCGGGCGTCAATTCCCGACGTGGAGTGAAGTCCTCGAAGTCATTCGCGACATCGGTTACCGCAAGGTCGCTCAGCCGAGCCAGACCTATGATACGGTGACCATCGAAGCCGAGTGAATCGAGGAACGCCACGGATTCGGTGCCCCCGAGCTTCGTCGCGACATTTTGAAATCCAAAGCGACAGCACAGCGAGGGAGACCTGGCTGTGCTGTGTGTGTTTAGGAAATGAGTGATTAGGAATCCTCGATCAGAGACTGTCCGATTTGCACTCCTGTCAATTCGGACGACGCAGCTTCCGGTTGATCTCCTCGCGACCGAGCGTGCCAACGGCCCGGCCATTCGCTGCCGCCGAGCGATTCATCGAACGGTCGGCCCGTCCGGCCTTGGTCGTCCGCGGGGCTTCACCAATCAGGGCAACCGGCCCTGGCTATCGGATTTGTCCGACCCCTGGGGCCTGAACCTCGACAATTATTGATCGAGCGATCCGAAGCGATCCTGTGGCGACGGTGTCCGCTCCTCGCCCTTCCACCACCCCTTCACGGCGTTCAATGCACGTCCGACGTGGCCCGGATCGAGGATCTGCTCAGTCCAGGTCTTGCGCGAGGACACGAAGTTCCCCCACGTCAGGTCGATGTACGGGGCATAGGTCGATTTCACCGAGGCCCACAGTCCCACCTCTTGGATCCGAGAGAGGGCTCCAACGTAGTGACCAAAGATGCGTCGATGGAATAGCTCTCCCGCCACCAGCAGACCGGTTGTTGTCCCCTGCGTCAGCCCTTTTGCGGCTTCGAGAGACTGCATCGCGATGGCTCCCGAGAGCCCGAGCAGGCTGACCTGTTCCCGGTCGGCGACCACTCGCATCTCCGACCAATAGCGACGGATCTCGGCTTCCGGGATGACGTGCCTCGGATCGATGCCACCCAATGCCTCTCGCGTCTGCGCCAGACTCTTTTGCAGTTCTTCCAGCGACAGCGGAGGTTGGTCGAAGGAACTGGCAGCTGTTCCGCTCGCGTACTTCACCGCTCCCAGCAGATCCTGGACGTTGTGAATCGAAGAGGTCTCGTCGACCAGTCCTTGGAGCTTGAGTTCTTCGGCGAGTTCGTGCAGATAGACCTGCGATCCATAGGCCACATCGCTGACGATCGCCAACATCCACAGCGGCGAAACGTGCAGCATGGTCAGCCCGGCGATATCGATAAAGTTTCCCGCTGCCTTGCGAGCGATAAACCGCCCAGAGCTCTGTTCAGTCGCTGAAGTGGACTCGCCATCTGCAGCATTCGGTGCAGGAACGGCTGCGGAATCGGACAACTTACCGACACCCGACACGAGAAACCCGAGCGAGTTACGGATCGCGATCTCGTAGGTTTTGGAGTCCTGAAACGCTTGAGGGACAACGAATTCGGCAATCTCTGTGGCTGTTCCGGCTGTGACTCCGACAGCACTTCGGACGAGCCGCTCCGGAAGTGAAAGGCTGTACAGCAACGTGCCCACAGCGGAATCGACGAATGACGTGGAGGGAGTAGATTCCGAGGGGGTGGACATGAAAGACTCAATCGAAAGGAAAACAGGGGGAGGCGTGAACCGGATTGTCCGAGTGGGACTGCATTTCGAACGATTGATTCATCGACGAGGTTCACGGAATCACGATAAAATAAGGGGGAATTCAGTTCAAGTGCATACTTTGGGGAGGTATATGAAGGTGGGTCTTGCACTCTGGTTTTTGCTCCCTCGATAAACTGCGTTTGACAATTCCAGGCTGAAGAGACGATCCTTACGTCATGTTCCAGTGGTGGCATCATATGCGATGGCAGCTTCAGGCTCGCGACGTCTTGTCGCGCGCGGCTGAGCTGTCGCGCTCTCAGTCGGGTCTGTCGCTCGCAGCCCAAGTCACTCAGCTGCGCTGGCTGGCCAAGAGTGGTCATCGTTTGAATTCGTTGTTGCCGAAGGCGTTTGCTCTGGGGGTCGAAGCCTCGCGGCGCGTCCTGGGCAAGACGCACTACCCGGTACAGGTGATCGGTGGTATTGCCTTAATCGAGGGATATATCGCGGAGATGCAAACGGGCGAGGGGAAGACTCTGACCGCCGTCTTGCCCGCTCTGTTGCGAGCACTCCCGGGTCGCGGGTGCCATGTTCTGACGGCGAACGAATATTTGGCCAAACGCGATGCGGAAGAGATGGGGCGGGTCTTCAAAGAACTGGGGCTGACGACCGGCTGCATCGAAGAGGATATGGATGATGAGGCGCGAATTCCTCAGTATCAATGCGACATTACCTATGGGACGGCCACTCAGTTCGGATTCGATTTTTTGCGAGACCGGTTGAAGCGGGGGGCCGAACCGAACGAGGGCCCGAAGGTCGCCTCTGCTCAACTGGGAGCGGCCAGCGGGGTCGTGCAGCGAGAGTTGTACTTTGCACTCATCGATGAGGCGGACAGCATCCTGATTGACGAGGCGAAGACGCCTTTGATCATCGGGATCGAGACGAAAGATGCGGCTTCGATTGAAAGCCTGTACCGGTGGGCGGACCACGCAGCCCGGATACTGAAGGCGAATGTGGACTACGAAATCGACGACCGCAAGCGGCTGCTCGATCTGACCGACGCGGGGTGCCGCCGGGTGATTCTACTCTCGAAGCCGATCGTCATGGATCAGATCGACATGGAGACGATCTATCAGCATGTGGAACGGGCACTGACATCAATTCACCTGTTCCAGAAAGACCGCGACTACGTCGTCGTCGATGGGAAAGAAATCGCGATCGTTGACGAAGGCTCGGGCCGCGTCATGGAGGGCCGCAAATGGCAGGACGGACTGCACCAGGCCATTGAGGTCAAAGAAGGGATCAAGCTCTCCGCTCAAACGGGTTCTGCGGCCCGCATCACCATCCAGTCGCTCTTTCGCCGGTATGAACACTTGTGTGGCATGACAGGGACAGCTCGTCCCGCCCGGCGCGAGTTGAAGCGTGTGTACAAGCTGCCGATGGCGGTCATTCCGACGAACAAGCCGTGTATTCGTCGAGGCCTGCCGACGCGGGTGTTTGCGACGCTCGATGCGAAATGGAAGGCCGTTGCGAAATCGACCTTGGAGGTGATGTTGCAGGGGCGTCCGGTGCTCATCGGGACTCCCTCGGTCGAGGCGTCGATCGGTCTGAGCGAGATCCTCCGCGATCTCAATATTACGCATCGAGTTCTGAACGCCTACGAGCATGCCAAGGAGTCGGACATCGTGTCGCAGGCTGGGCTGCCGGGGCAAGTGACGATCTCGACCAACATGGCCGGTCGCGGAACGGACATTCTGTTGGGCGGGAAACAGCTCGATCCCTCCGAACTGGAGCGTTATCCCGAGGAGCAGCGCGAGCAGTTCCGAAAGGAATGGGAAGTCAAACACAAAGCGATCGAGGCCCAAGTTCGCACAGCGGGCGGTCTGCATGTTATCGCGACCGAGATGCACTCCTCAGCTCGAATCGATCGGCAGTTGGTCGGACGAGCGGCCCGGCAAGGGGACCCCGGCACGTACCAATTCTTCCTGTCGCTGGAAGATGAACTGCTTCGAGTGCTGCCACCGGCGGAGCGAGAATCCATCAAGGCCAAGGGCTCGCCAGATGCTGCGGGAGAGGTCTCTGCGAGCTGGCGGAAAAAATTCGAGAAGACGCAGGTCAACCTGGAGAAGCTACACACCAAGCAGCGTCGTGATCAGCTTGAACATGAAAAGCAGCGATCCACGCGGTACCACAAGTTGCGGTTGGATCCGTTTATTGAGTTGACGGATTAACGGCACTGCGCTCCGCAGAGCCTTCGCGTCGCGGCTAAACGGTGAATACGAAAGACACCCATGACTCGAATCTGTGTCGCAATCATTTGTCTGCTCAAGCTGGCGAGCATGCTGCGCGCAGACGAACCGCCGAATGTGGTTCTCATTGTCTCGGATGACCAGGGCTGGCGAGACTACTCCTTGATCGGCCATCCGGCGGTTCAGACGCCGCACATCGATCGCCTGGCCAGCGAGTCGCTGGTCTATACGCGAGGGTACGTCCCCGACAGCTTGTGCCGTCCTTCACTCGCCTCGATCCTGACCGGGCACTATCCGCATCGACATCGGATCACGGGCAATGACCCGCAAATGCACGGGGACTTGGCCAAGCGGCCGAAGGGGGAGGCGTTGAAGTCTCCCGAGTATGCCCAGCTGCGAACCCGCTACAGCCAGTGCATTGACGAGTTCCCGAAGCTCCCCTCGGCCTTGCATGCCCATTTGGGTTACGTCTCACTCCAGACCGGAAAGTGGTGGGAGCGCAGTTACACACACGGCGGGTTTAGCCACGGGATGTCGCATGGCGAGACCGGCCAGGGCGGTCGTCATGGAGACGAAGGGTTAGCCATCGGTCGGCAAGGACTGAAGCCGATCGAGGAGTTCATCGATTCGGCCGCGAGAGACCGGAAGCCGTTCCTGGTCTGGTACGCACCGATGTTGCCTCATACCCCTCACACCCCGCCGCAGCGGTTGCTCGAGAAGTATATCGCAAAGACTCCACATCTCCCGATGGCCAAATACTGGGCGATGTGCGAGTGGTTCGATGAGACGGTCGGCGAGTTGCTCAGCGTCCTGGAGAAACGCGACCTGACCCGCAATACGATCGTGGTGTACGTCACCGATAATGGGTGGGTGCAGACGACCGAACCCGAGGGAGGGTCTTCCGGCGACGCACGCGGCAAGCGATCACAATATGACGGAGGCATCCGTACTCCGATCATGATCCGCTGGCCGGGGCACGTCGAACCTCGCCGGGACGAGACCCACCTCGCCAGTTCGATCGACCTCTTCCCGACGATCCTCGCAGCTGTAGGCGTCGAGGACCCGAGCTTGCGGGATTCGCTCCCCGGAGTGAACTTGCTGGATGAGCAGCAGGTGTCTGCGAGGTCGCGAATCTTTGGCGAGATTTACGAACATGACGTGTACGACATCGAGCGCCCCGCTGCGAGTTTGCGGTTCCGTTGGGTAGTTGATGGGGATTGGAAGCTGATCGTTCCGCATGCCGAGCGCGAGCCGGACGCGTTGACCGAGCTGTATCACATCAGCGAAGACCCAGACGAGGAGCGGAACCTCGCAGAGTCGGAGCCGGACCGGGTCGCTCAGTTACGTCACTCGCTCGATGCGTGGTGGACGCCGGAGTAGGGCGGATGAGAGGGCAGGCTTCACAAGGTCTCCTCCTCCGGGAAAGGCGTACCAACCCGCCGCGTTAGCCAGGGCGACCGGAGGGTATCGGCGACGGAGCGGCCCAGGTTGACAAGCTTTGGGCCACCCTGTGCGCGTCAGCCCAAGAGTTTCGCTCGCGACACGATACCCCCGAGCAAACCTCTTCTAGGAGCCTGTTGAAAAAGTGGCATGGGTTTCCAGCCCATGTGTCTTTTTCCATGAAATCACAGGCTGGACGGCCGTGTGCCACAGACTTTTTCAACACGCTGCTAGCTACGCCGCCCCGGTAGACTCCAAAGCGACTCAACGGGGGCGACCCCGCCAGACTCTATTTACCTGAACGTGAAAGCAGTTTCTTGAACCGAGATTTCAGCGCCATCGCCAAGAACTGGCGATTCAGGCTCAGCCACCAGAGCTTTGTCAGGATCCCGGGTTCCAAGAGCTTCTTGACCGCTGCGGCCCCACCGAGCGGAAGTGGCTGAGGAACTTTCGCCAAGTGCCCGACAGCTCGAATGACGGCATCGTTTCTCCCCGGCAGAGTGATGCCCTCTGTCCGGCAAAACTCCAGTTCCAGCCCCGCCCGTACCATCATGTAATGGAGTGATTCGGCGGTGAAAAAATTGACGTGGGTGACTGGTTCCGGATGCAGCGGAGGTTTCTTCCAGATCTCCATGGGCAGTTCAATGAAGATGCGGCCTTCCGGAGCCAAGTGAGATACGAGCTGTTTGAGGATCGCCAGTGGCTCGGCAACATGCTCCAGAACATGGCTGCTGATGATTCCGGTAAACTTTTCTTGTGGGTCAACTTGCTCCAGCGTATCACCGAGCTTGGTCACACCGGGGACCGTTTCTCGAACATAATCGACGACGTATCCCACATCACCACGCTCGGTGAAATGGCGCATCAGTCGGCCATCGCCGCCGCCGAAGTCGAGCAACCGGTTGCCGGTCGTCAAAGGCAAACGAGGTGACAGGCAATCGTAAAGACTCTTTTGGCGAATCCGGCTGTACTCACTGCCAATCGGGGCCACGGATTTGTCGGGCCCTTGATTGACGAGAAACCGGTACTTGGCATCGATGTCCTCGGCTGTGGGGCGTGGCGCGTAAATCACCATGCCGCATTCCTGGCAGAGTTCACTGGTCGCCGTAAATTCCTCGCTCCCCGGACACCAGACTTCGTACAGGACTCGCAGGCGACGTTGCAAAATCGGATCGAGCCGAGCGAAATCGCTGCTCTTCCACGTCCGTTTTCCGAGCGTCCGCCATCGAGCGGAGTCACAGACTGGGCACCGTGGAGCTGAAATCATCGATGGGACCCACCTGCAAGAAGCAATCACAATCCGCCGATTCTCTCAACGGCATGGTATTTCCGTCAATCCCTTCCATATCCAATCTCAATGGAGAATCATGGGAGGCGCGGTGTGACTCAGGCCCGGCTTTAAGCGCCTGGGTTGCAGAGGAACAACAGGCGAACAGATTGGCACGGCGACGGGAATGATCCTCTTATTCCAGTGTCAACCAGGCTTTCAGAGATCAGCTGGGCCACGCTGCTGCTTCGACGCTCGCTGGTGGCTGACAGCTTCCCCTCTACCGCTGCGTGACCGTTGCGGGCTTATCAATCCGGCGGAAGATGATAACGTTCTTGTCGTTCCAGTCGGTGGTAAACAAGTGGGCTCGGGGTTCTTCGCGGAACTCGAACCGGGTGTCCGGAACGGGGATCTCGATCGGTTGGTAGTGTCCGCGCCAGATCCACTGCATGAGGCGGGTGTCGACAGCTTTGTGCCGGTACCGCCGGGTGATGATCCACTCCGGGGCCTCGACTTGCGACAGGTCTTCGCCGGTCAATCCCCCCATGATGCGATTGGGCAGGTAGTACTTGAGTGGCAGGTCACCGTAACTCGCGACGATGATGTCATCGGGGGAGGAATGTGCCTTCAAGTATTCTCGGATGGCGAGTCCGGGAGAAATCACCGGCTGCATTTGCTCCTTGACGAAGTCTGCCAGCGGCGAACTGAGGACCACCACGGCCACCATCCAGGCGGCGATCGCCGAGTGGATGCGAGAGGCATCGGCAATCCAACGACCGAGCAGCATGGCTGCCAGAGGCAGAATGGGGGCCAGGTAGCGGGTGTAGGCCGAGGGGACGATGGGGGCCAGCATCAGCACATGCATGACGACCAGGACGAGAAGCAGGACTCCCGCTCCGACATGAGACTGATCCGCGGTGCGAATTCCAAACTTCCGACGGAAGTACCAGAGCCCGAGCGGGATCGGCCACAGCAGGAACGGAACCATGTCGGCTGCGATCTGCCGCATGAACTCTTCGAGGTCTTCCCACGATTCCATCACGTTGAACGTGCGATCGCCGTAGCGGTCACCATACTTCATCTGGACGAACCAGATCACCCAAGGCAGGGCCAAGACCACGACCCAGCTGGCGGAAATCGCGAGTGGCTTCCAACGCGGGCGATGCGAGATGGCACAGTCCACGATGAATGCCGCTCCGCAGATGGCGGTGTAGACGTAATGCGTGTGGAACAGCAGAGTCATTCCAGAGATCAATAGCCAGTACCCGCCCCGCTCCGAGCGCATCAGCCGCCAGTAGCCGATCAGGCTCATCAGTGTGAAGCACATCAAAGCGCTGTAGTAACGACACTGCCGCGACAGCAGCAGGAATGCAACGCAAACGGTGAGCATCCCCGCCGCGCACAGCGCGGAACGGCGGTCCTTCCACAATTCCATGGCCGCCTGATACGTCAGCCAGATCGAAATCCACCCGAGCAGTGCGCCGGGGAATCGAGAGGCGAACGTGTTGTCGCCGAGGAGTTCATAGCTGCCCGCGACGATGTAGAACGGGAGCCAGGTATGCCAGCGCCACAGGTGATTCTCGGCGTACTCGGCGCCGTACTCTTGAGAAAAGTAGTTCAATCCATCGGTCCCGCGCGGGACGCCAGTTTGGAGCACGGTCCGGGAGATCAGTGCCGACTGCGCTTCGTCCTGCCACAGGTCGGGACCGCCGAGTTCCCAGAGCAACAGACCGGCCCCCAGTGCCATGACGCTGGCCAATCCCCAGCGATGCCCGGTTGTCCAGCAGGTGCTCTCCTGCTCAATCACCAGGGGGCGTTGACAGGTCCAGCGGTAGTGTGCCAGCCAAATCGCGCCGACCAGAAACAGAATGAAGTCGATGTGCAGAAAGAACTCGGTGTAGCTCGCCGTGGGTGACCCCAGCAGGCGGAAGCCACCGACGTAACAGTGCGATTGATAGAACTGGTCGATCAACCCATTGGTCGCCCAGAACGCATGCATCCCGGCCAAGCAGACGAAGGCGAAGAGCCACACAAATCGGCGGTGCTCCTGGGTCTGCTCGGGTGATGTTGACGCTGGCGCTGGAAGGACTGCGGACATATCGGTTGTCCTAAAGTCCACCTGTCGCTGGAAGGCCACGCACTCGCGCAGCTTCACCCACCTCGACCGATTGGACAGGCAACCTTGCCTCCAGAACGACTCTCCGGCAAGCGGCGTCTCATGATTCGGCACCTGCTTCCCGGAGTACGAGCCGTTGCGTCGCGATTTCGCAACGAGGCGCTAGGACCAGAGTAACCGTCACCAGCAGCTATTCGGGTTTGACCCGCGAATGACTCCCTACCCAGAGGGCCAATTCGAGTTCTTCCCAGAAGGCGACTCAAGTTTCTGGGAATCGAAGCAGCTGTTAGAGCTTCGATTTCAGAGGGGTTTCAGAATTCGCACACCCCCAGCACGTCAAAACCATTTTCTCTGAGCGGGGGCTGTCGGACACAGAAGATCCTTAAAAGACGTAAGCCAAGTCTTTGAAATTTACCAACATGAAGAAGCTGGAGGAGAGTCGAATAGCCCCGCTTGCAGCTGCCTGTGCCGCCATTTCCGTGCTCTCGCACGAATCTGGGGATCCACGAAAAAACCGAACGCTTGAAGGTCAGCTCGTCAACAAGTTCCATTCGGTCGCAATAATTTCGACTTTTCCTCTTTTTTTCGCTTGTCAAGGGTTGTCATCTAGGTAATCTAGTGAGGATGTGTGGGTCAGCGATGTTTGCCAATCTCTGTAAACCCACATTCAGCCCTATTCAATGACATCGCACAGCGACCGTCTTGTGATCACCCTCTTCCCAAGGACCCCGAAGATGCTTTTCCCAAAGAGTTGGTTTTCCGGACGTCGTGTGGCTTTGTCAGCTCGCCGTTCCCATGTTGTTGATCTGGAGGCCCGGACGCTGCTGGCCGCTACGATTTCATGGTCGGTCCAAGGGAGCACGGGAATCCGCGTGGAAGGCACGGACGGCGATGATATGATCACCGTCGGATTGACAGTGGGCGGCAACTTCGATGTCAACGGAACGGACACGGAGATTTCCTCAGTTGGCCGGACGCAAGTGGCGGTCATCGCTTTGGATGGAGCCGACACGATTACATTGGATGCGTCACTCGGAGCCATCGGAAGCAACGTGAGAGGGGGGCTTGGCGACGA
>Ga0105046_10014699_pt1 | contig 12068 bp, 11 predicted proteins | sample MAT03_FD_78385 | JGI IMG/M metagenome (GOLD analysis project Ga0105046, IMG submission 78385) | Freshwater microbial communities from Lake Fryxell liftoff mats and glacier meltwater in Antarctica - MAT-03 (megahit assembly) | ecosystem: Environmental > Aquatic > Freshwater > Ice > Liftoff...
AGGCATGCCCTACCCGCCCCGACACCTCGACCACCACTCGCTGACTCTCGTAGAGAAAGTCGACTCGGATTGCCCGCGTCGTACGAGCTTTGAACGTGATCTGCGTCAGCGGACGTGGCAGACCAGCGTCGCGTATGAGGCGAAGAAACCGACGCTCGAGTGCAGACTCGCCGCCCGAATCGAGGAGCAACTCCCGCAGGAGTGGAATGCCCACCCTGCCGGACTTCGCAAGCTCAGCCATCCTCGAGGTCAACGTTGGGATGGACGTCAATCGCAAGCGGACGGCACTGTCGATCGCTCGCTCCAGCTCGTGCGCCGGTGCTCCCTGGCCAGCGAGGTCAATGATCGTCCTCGTCGCGCTCGTCACGCGAACCCCGTCTCTACGGAGTAAGTCCTTCGCCGACCAGTGACGGGTGAGCCGAACCGTTACTCCGCTGGTCCAACGCCGCGCGTGGGGAACAACGAACTCCACGACTGATTGCTCGAATCCGTCCAATCCCCACCAGGCCGCAGCGGATCGTCCCGCCAGCGCCGCATTAGTGCCCAACCACAGCGCGCCCGAACGCACTCGAAGCTCCCACGACTCTGGGGTCGCTACGTGCCGCCACACAGACGGCATCACCGGAATCCACTCTCCAGACGAAACTCGGTATGCGAACTGACGACTGGTGAGCCCCGAGGCCTTCACGTCCTCGTACTCGACCACGTAGTGCTTCTCAATAGCCAGTTGCAGCAATGTTCGATCTTCGGTCTTCACATCATTACTGGGCACGGTGAGATGCGGGCTTCGGCAAAATCTCGTTCTGGTCGCGTCACATCCACACCGGCTGTGGATGTGACCTGACCAGAATCGCGGGAAAGTGTCGCGCTGTGGTTACATTTCCCGAATGGGCGCATTGGATGGACAGCACGTACTAGTGACCGGCGGGTCGAGCGGGATCGGGAAGGCGTGTGCTGCCCGGTATCGCAGCGAGGGCGCCACGGTGTACGTGGCCGACCTCCACCCGCAGTCAAGTGATGAACTGAAACTGGACGTCAGCGACTCAGCAGCGTGGGCAACCCTGGTGAGCTTGCTGCCGCCGCTCGACATGGTGCACCTCAACGCCGGCATCGCAACGCCTGGCCGTTCACCACTCGGCTCGCCGGGTGCACCACTTGCGGACGTGACCGACGACGCCTACCGCGCCATCGTCGGCGCCAACCTCGACGGCGTGTTCTTCGGGGCGCGTGCCGTGCTGCCTGGCATGGTCGAGCGCGACCGCGGCCACGTTGTGGTCACTGCGTCGATGGCCGGGCTGGGCGCAATGCCCGGCGACGTGGCCTACACGGCCACCAAGCACGCCGTTGTTGGACTGGTCAAATCGCTCGGCGCAACGCTGGAGCAGTCCGGCCAGACCGGAGTGTGCATCAGCGCCATCTGCCCCGGCTTCGTCAACACACCGCTGATACCCGCACACGCTCAGTCATTCATCAAAGACATGGGCATGCCGGTGATCGACCCGGCACGCGTCGCCGAAGCGGCCATGCAGGCCATCGCTGCGCATGCAAACGGTTCGCAGTGGATCGTATGGGGCGACATCATTCGCCAACATGAGCCCTCGGCCATCGACCTCGGCTAGCGAAAAGCCGCTACGAGTCAGTCCTTGGCGAGCAGGTTGATGAGGCTACTCGTGTCCCAGCGCTTGCCGCCCCGCGCGATCACCTGGGCGTAGAACTGGTCGATCAGAGCCGTCACCGGCAGGCGGGCACCGTTGCGGTGCGCCTCGTCGAGCACGATGGCAAGGTCCTTGCGCATCCATTCGACGGCGAACCCGAAGTCGAATTCGTCGCGCACCATGGTGCGCCCACGGTTCTCCAGCTGCCAGCTCTGCGCAGCGCCGTACTTGATCACCTCGGTGACCTGCTCGGGGTCGAGCCCTGCCTTCACTGCGAAGTTGAGCCCTTCGGCCAAGCCTTGCACGATGCCGGCAATGAGGATCTGATTGACCATCTTCGTCAGCTGGCCGGAACCGGCCGCACCCATCATCGCGCTGGCCTTCGCATACGCGGCCATCACCGGCTTCGCCAGCTCGTAGAACGCCTCGTCGTCGGCGCCGCACATGATGGTGAGCTGGCCGTTCTCGGCACCGGCCTGCCCGCCCGACACCGGTGCGTCCACAAACCCGACGCCGAACTCCGCAGCCGCCTCGGCAAGCTCCTTCGCCACCTCCGCCGAAGCAGTCGTGTGATCGATGAGCACGGCCCCGGCACCGGCGCCCGCAAGCGCACCATCGGGGCCGTAGACGACGTCGCGAACATCGTTGTCGTCGCCGACACACAGGAACACGAACTCCACGCCTTCTGCCGCCTCCCGCGGGGTGGGCGCCGCCCGGTTGCCGTACAGCGCAACCCACGCCAAAGCCTTCTCCGGTGTGCGGTTGTAGACGGTGACCTGGTGGCCGGCGGCCGCAAGATGGCGGGCCATCGGCGTGCCCATCACGCCAAGGCCGATGAAGGCGACAGAACTCATTGCCACAGTCTTGCCGGTCACGAAGGCACGAGCTGCACAACGCCGGATGAACCGTGGCTGAACGTTGAATGAGCCCCCCACCATGACCGGCTGCCACAATGACGACGTGATCGATCATCTCGTGCTCGCGACACCGGACGTGGACGCGACGTCTGCGCAGATTCGGAGCCAGTGGGGCGTCGCCGTCGTCAATGGCGGCTCGCACACCGGTCGCGGTACGCGCAACGAGCTCACCGGGCTGGGCGGCAGCACCTATCTCGAGATCGTCGGGCCTGACGCCGAACAACCGGAGCCCAACGGCCCGCGCCCGTTCGGTGTGGATCAGCTGACGCAACCGTCCTTCGTTGCCTGGTGCGCTCGCCCGGCACACCCACTCGACGACGTACTCGCGCGGCTTGCCGCACAGGGCGTCGAACTTGGCCCTGCGGCCGAGATGTCGCGACTGCGCCCGGACGGCCTGCAGCTGAATTGGCGGCTCACGTTTCCGCTGCTGGACGCGCCGCACAATGGTGCGCTGCCCTTCTTGATCGACTGGTTGGACTCGCCGCACCCGACCGCGTCGCTGCCCCACGACGCGCAACTCATGTCGCTCCACATCGTCCACCCGCAGGCCGACATGATCCGCGCGATGCTGGTGGAGATCAGCCGAGACGCCACGGGTCTCACCACCCTCATCGAGGTCGAGGAGGGCACCGCGCGTCTCTGGGCGAAAGTCTCCACTCCGCGCGGCGTGCTGCTCGTCTGACCGTCAGCCGACGAGGCTGACCATCAGTTCGTCGACGATGGACAGTGGCGTCCGCGGGTGCATGAACACCAACCGGCCCATCGGCTCGCCGTGATACGTACTGGGCGCGACGAACGCAACCTGGTCGCGCAACAGGCCAGCCGCCCACGAAGCCCACTCGGCGCGGCCCCAGCCGTCGCGCCGGAAGAGCACCACGCCCAACTCCGGCTGCATGATCAGTTCGGTGAGCGGCTGGGCATCCAGGGCCTCGGCCATGAGCGCAGCCAGCACGATGCCGTGGCGAATGGCCGCCCGATGTGCCTCGACGCCGTGGAGCGCCATCGCGAACCAGATCGGCAGCCCGCTGGCGCGACGGGTGAGTTGGTAGCCCAGATCGCACGGGTTGTAGGCGTCGTCGTCGGTACGCAGCACCTCGATGTAGGGGCCGTGCTGTGTGTGCGTTTCGCGGGCCAATCGCGGCTGGCGGTACACGAGCGCGCATGAACCTGCGGGGGCGAACATCCATTTGTGCGGGTCGACGATGAAGGAGTCGGCGCGCTCGATGCCGTCGAACTTCGGCCGCAGCTCTGGCAGCAGCATCGCGGTGAGCCCGTAGGCACCGTCAACGTGAAACCACGCGTCCAACTTCTTCGCAACGTCGGCGCAGCCGGCAAGATCATCAACCACGCCGGCGTTCGTGGATCCGCCGGCGGCCACGATGGCTGCGATGTCAGTGCGGTCGCCGATGACAGCACGCAGCGCCGCACCAGTCAGCCGGCAGTCCCGCCCGGTTGGAACCTCCAACGCATCGAGACCGAGAATGTGCAACGCGTTGTTGACCGAGGCGTGAGCGGTATCGGCCATCACCACGGTGCGCCGACCACCAGCCTGGTCGCGAGCAACTGCCAGCGCCGACAGGTTGCCGATGCTGCCACCGCTCATGAAACAGCCGCCCGCGCCCGCTGGCATGCCGGCGGTGCGGACGAGTAGATCGATCACCTGGTTCTCGGCCGCAACGGCGCCTGCGCCCTCCAACCACGACTCGGCGGAAAAGTTGGCAGCACCGCACAGCGCGTCCATCCACACGCCGGCCACCGACGGCGACAGCGGAATGAACGCCAGGAATCGCTCACTATCGAGCCCGATGTTGGCCGGCGCCATGACGTCGCGAAACATGTTCCACGCATCATCGAGACCCAGGCCCTGTTCGGTGATCGAACCGGCGAGGGCAGCGTCGAGCTGACTCTTGTCGCCGATGACGCCGACACCGGAGTGAGCGAGGCGAGCGCGAATCCACTGGATCGCGCGCTCGTCAAGATCGCCCGTCGCGCTGTCAGCGCCGTGTAAGCCCGGGTCGTTCATGGATTCGAAGTTGCTCACTCCGGCGTGACGTACGCAGCGGTGATACCGCCGTCGATGATCAGTGACTGGCCGGTCATCCAGCTGGACTCGTTGCTGGCCAGGAACAGCGCCCCGTTGGCGATTTCTACCGGCTCGCCGAAGCGACCCATCGGAATGTGCACCAGCCGGCGGTTGCGCTTGGCATCGTCGCTGAGGAACTTCGCCAGGAGCGGGGTCATGATCGGCCCCGGGCACAGCGCGTTCGCTCGCACACCCTGACGTGCGTAGATGACGGCGATCTCGCGGGTCATGGCCAGCACGGCACCCTTCGACGCGGTGTACGCGATCTGCGGGGTCGCTGCACCCATGTGCGCCACGAACGACGCAACGTTGACGATGCTGCCCGCCTCGCCGCACTCCTGGGCGCTGGCCTGCATCGCCGGAATGGCGTACTTGCAACCCAGCAGGGTGCCAAGGACGTTGATGTCCATCGTCTTCTGATAGGTCTCGACGCTGGTGGTCACCGGGTTGTCGTCATCGCCCAGCATCACGCCAGCGTTGTTGTACAGCACGTGCAAGCCGCCATACGTTTCGACGGCGAAGTTGACGGCGTTCTCCACCGACGCCTCATCGGTGACGTCGCAGCGTACGAAGCTGGCCTCGCCACCGGCAGCGGAGATGGCCTCGACCGCGTCATCGCCGTCGGTGATGTCGGCGATCACCACCATCGCGCCCTCTGCGGCAAACCGCTCGGCCCCGACGCGACCCAAACCTGACGATGCACCGGTGATGATGGCAACTTTGCCTGACAGACGACTCATGGCGTGTCACGGTAGCGGACGAAGCCAAACTGATAGGCAATGACAGACGCGACTGCAACGCCGTGGCGGGTGATGACCTGGAACATCCTCGGCGCCCACCAGCCCGACGTCGCAGAGATTGCTGCGGTCATCGGCGAGCAGCAGCCCGACGTGGCGTCGTTGCAAGAGGTTCAGCGCGCACAGCTGCGCCGCCTGGCCAAGCAACTCGGTTGGCACTACGCCTGGGCCCGCAAGCATTACCCGTATTCGCCATTGCTGTGGTGGCGTGCCGAGGGCATCGGCATCCTCTCGCCGTGGGCAGTCTCGGCGCGCATGCGCACCACCATCTCCCCCGGTGTCAGCACGTGGGTCTACAAGCATCGGGTGTTGCTGGCGGCCACCATCACGCGCCGCGACGGTGCCCTGCGCGTATTCAACACGCACCTCGCCAGTCACGATGCCGATGAACGGCTGGCACAGGCCAAGCGGGTTGCCGACTGGGTGCGCGCCGATACGTCGCGATGCAAGATCCTCACCGGCGACTTGAACACCACCGACAACAGTGAGATCGAGGTACTGCGCGAGTTCCGGGCGGTCGGTCTGACCGACGCGGGTGGCACGGTCAGCAACCCGTCCATCGCTCCGTCGCAGCGCATCGACTTCGTGCTGCTACCGACAGCAGCAACCACGCTCCGCTCACACACACCCGAAGGCGGTGAGCTGTGGGCCCGCCTCAGCGACCACCTGCCGGTGCTCGTCGAGTTCGCGGTCGAACCCAACTGACAGGTGGTCCGTCGCAAGAGAGGAGCGGTTCGCGCTGCAGCCTCGGCGCTCTGTGTCACGGCACAGAAGAGGGTTCCGTCTGTGCCCTGACACAGATCCAAGAGCGTCCACCAGATCTGTTCGCTGGACAGACCTTAGGATTACTCATGGCTCGCAGTGATCGCCCGCTTCCACCGCTTGTGCCGACCTCTCTGGAGTCCGTTGTACTGGACTGCGTGCCGCACGGCGAATGGGACAACGCTTTGCTGAGCGGCACCCTGGCTGCCGACTTCGACGAGCCCTTTTTGCTGACTCAGGCTCGCATCGAACGAGCGAGTTTGGTCGGCGCGTCACTCGCCGGTTCCCGGCTCGTCGACGTGGTGATCGACGGGTGCGACCTCTCCGGCGCTGACCTCGACCACACGGCACTCTCACGCGTAGAAGTGCGCAACAGCAAGCTCGCCGGTGTGCAACTCGCCCAGTCGCGCTGGCACGACGTCCGGTTCATTGATTGCCAACTCGACGGCGCCAACATCCGGTTCGTACGCGGCGAGTTCGTGCGGTTCGAGCGATGCCGCATGCGGCAGGCAGAACTCCGCGACTCAGTGCTCACTGCCGTTGCGTGGTGGGACTGCGACCTCACCGACGCCGACGTCTCCAACATCAAGATCGTACGTGCGCAACTCCATGGCTCGAACGTCGCCGGAATGGTGGGCGCGACGTGCCTCGTGCCGATTGCTCTCGACGCACAGCAGGCACCTGCGTTCGCTGAACACTTCATGGCCACCATGGGCATTGTGGTCGGCGACCGCGTCGAGGACTGATCCGAACTGCCACTACGCGTGGCTCGACAACGTGCGCCAAGCCGGGCGTAGTGCCGGGTCAGTCGAGACGGTCGGGTCGGTCGATCAGGGCGAACGAAGACGTAGAGGGCCCATTTCGAACTCCGCCGCTAGATGCGCTCCCAGTAGCGGCGTAGTTCCCAATCGGTCACGGTGTGATTGAACGCTTCCCACTCGGCCTTGGCCATGGTGAGGATGTGGTGGTGTACTTCCTCGCCGAAAGACTCCTTGGCGATAGTGCTGTTCTCCCACAAATTGATGGCGTCGACGATGTTCCACGGGATACGCGGGATATCGGGTGCGTCGTAACCGTTTCCCATATACGCCTCACCGAGCGGCAGCTTGTTCTTGATGCCGTACAGGCCACCGGCAAGGGTGCCGGCGAAGGCGAAGTAGCTGTTGGCGTCGCTGCCGGGGATGCGGCATTCGACGCGAGTGCCCTTGCCGTGGCCGACCTTGCGGAAGCCGAGGGTGCGGTTGTCGATGCCCCAGCCAACGCCCGTCGGTGCCCACGAGCCCAACTGGAATCGTTTGTAACTGTTGATGGTGGGCGCCCACAGCAGGCTGAACTCGCGCGCAGTCGCGATCTGGCCGGCCAGGTAGTACTGGAACGTTTCGCTCATGCCGTGCGGGCCATGGTGGTCGTCGAAAACCGGCGTCTCGCCGTCCATCGACCACAGGCTGGAGTGGATGTGACACGACGAACCGGTGTCGTTGAAGTCGTACTTCGCCATGAAGCTGATGGAGCGACCGTTGAAGTGCGCGATCTCCTTTGCAGCCAGCTTGTAGACGCTGTTGCGGTCTGCCATCTCGACAGCTGTCGTGTAGTCGAGGTTGATTTCGTGCTGACCCTTGCCTGCCTCACCCTTGCTGAACTCGACGGGCACACCGGCGCCTTCCAGCCCACGACGAATTGCGCCGAGGATGTACTCGTCCTTCGTCGTCTGCAGGATGTGGTAATCCTCCAACCACGGCGAGTGGGGCTTGAGGTCGCGGTAGCCCTTGTCGTGAGCCTCGTCGTACGTGTCTTTGAACAGGTAGAACTCGATCTCGCTCGCCACCATCGGCAAGAACCCCATCTCGGCGGCAGCATCCACCTGTGCCTGAAGGATGCTGCGCGGCGCTACTTCCACCAGGTTGCCCGAGTCGACATCCAGCAGGTTGCACATGATCATCGCTGTCTTCTCCACCCACGGGATGAGGCGAACGGTGTTCCAGTCGGCTTTCGCCAACATGTCGCCGTAGCCCTGCTCGTAGCTGGTGAAGCGGTAGCCGGCGACGGGGTTGTTGTCCATGTCGCAGGCGATGAGGTAGTCGCAGTTCTCGGTACCGGCGTCGGCCACGCTCTGCAGGAAGAATCGTCCCGTGGTGCGCTTGCCCACCAACCTGCCTTGCAGATCGGGGAACACCATCAGCACCGTGTCAACTTGACCGTTGCGAATGAGAGCTTCTAGTTCGTCGCGGGTGAGCATTGCTGGTGCTGTCATGCGTGCGAGGATAGACGGCTCAGGCCTTCTTTTTTGCCGGTTCCTTCGCTGGCTTCAACACGCCCTTCGCAAGCGCCTCGTCGAGGTAGCGTTCGGCTTCCTCGGCGCTGACCTTGAGCGCAGGCGCAATCTCACTGATGAGGTTGATGCGAGCACGGTCGTACATGGTGCGCTCGGCAGCCGACAGTGAGGCATCGCGATTACGGGCGGCGAGGTTCCGAACGACCTCGGCCACCTGATACACGTCGCCGCTCTTCAGCTTCTCCTGGTGGTTCTTGAACCGGCGGCTCCAGTTGGATGGCACGCGTGGGTCGGGCTTGCTGAGCACCGCGACGAGGTCTTCCAACTCCTCCGGGTTGACCGGCGGACGCACACCCACTTCGCCGGCCTTGAGGGTGGGCACCGAGAGCGTCATCTCATTGATGACGGTCTTCAAGATGAGGTACTCCTGCATGCTGCCGAAGGCCTCCATCTTCTTGGTTCCCACGACGATGCATGCACCGTGCTGCGGATAGATGACGGTGTCGCCCTTTTTGAACTTCACTCTCGACCTCACGCAAGTTGATTTCCAGCCCCCTGGGGGCTGCTCCAGGGTAGGCCGAAAAGACCCGATTTCCTACGCCATCGCGGCCAGCACTCGATCGTGGCCGGCCTCGTCCGGCGCCTGCGTTCTTGAGCGAACGTGAAAGTCAGCGAAGTCGCTCGTTGGGTGTCGCCGGCCCGCCCATGGCTGCTTCCATCATCTCGACCACCGAATCCACCCTCTCGCCAACGCCCTGCATGCCCGCGCGCACGACGGCCAGCACCAGCGCGAAGCTGATGGTCTCCAGCGCCAGCGCCAACTGCTCGGGGTGTGCGTTCGCTGGCAGTGTCCCTGCCAGTTGCCGAGCCGCCAGGCCTTCCGCCACCAGCTTGGTGGTGGCGGCGAACAGCGGGTGGGTCAAGACCTGCTGCAGGTCGTGCGGCGAACCTTCCACCAACACCCGCCTCGCCAAAGCGTGCCCCTGCAGGCCGTCCACCAGCGCAAACATGTAGTCGACAATTGGCCGCTCGCTACGGGCGACGCTGTTGATCATCTCGGTTCGGAGCCAATCAAGATCGCTGTTGATGGCTGCCTTCCAGAACGTCTCCTTGTCCTCGAAGTACGCGTACGCCGCTGCAGGTGTGAGGCCTGCGTCCCGGCTGAGCTGGCTCACTGACGTGGCCCGATAGCCGTACGTGCCGAACCGGTCGACGGCGGCCTTCAGCAGTCTCTCGCGAGTGCGCTCGCCCTTGGTCAGCGCACGTCGGCGCTCGTAGAACCCGGTCACACCCCCAACGCTAGATCACGACCGCAGACAACGGGACTAATCTTCGGTTCATGGCCTCACCGCAATCGAGTATCGACACGCTCACCAACCATACGGTTGAGCTCCTGCAGCAGCTCATTCGCAACCGATGCGTCAACGACGGCAACGCTGATTCGGGCGAAGAACGACGAAACGCTGATCTGCTTCAGACGTACCTCGAGGGCGCGGGGATCGACGTCGAGCGGCTCACTCCGCACGGCGATCGCACGTCGATCGTGGCCCGCATCGAAGGCACGGATCCCAACGCACCCAAGCTGTGCATGATGGGCCACACCGACGTCGTCCCAGTGAACCCTGCCGGCTGGACCCGCGATCCGTTCGGCGGTGAACTGATCGACGGCGAGGTGTGGGGTCGCGGAGCGCTCGACATGTTGTGCCTCACGTCATCGATGGCGGTGGCATTCAAGGAACTGGCGATGTCGGGCTTTCGGCCGAAAGGCGATCTCATCTACTTCGGCGTCGCCGACGAGGAAGCGGGAGGCGCGCACGGCGCCGAATGGATCGTCGACCATCACTGGGACGCGGTGAAATGCGACTACATGGTCACCGAGCTGGGTGGCTTCTGGGCGGGCGACGGTCGCTCGGTGATGATCTCCACCGCCGAGAAGGGCGTCGCGTGGCGACGGCTCACCATTGCAGGTACCCCTAGCCATGGCTCGATGCCGTACGCCACGGACAACGCAGTGGTCACCGCCGCCGAGATCATCCGCCGCATCAGCAGCCACGCGGGCACTGCGCGGACAGGAGCGCTGTGGGATGCGCTGCTGCGCACCAGCAGCCTTCCCACCGCCCTCGTCGAGAAACTCGCCGACCCTGCACAACTTGATGATGCGCTGGCGCAGCTTCCGCCGATGGTTGCTCGCCGCTTCCACGCGTGTTCGCACACCACGATGTCGTGCAACGTGGTGCACGGCGGCCAGAAGACCAACATGGTGCCCGATTCCGTCATGCTCGATGTCGACGTGCGCACAATGCCCGGGGTCGACGGCGACGATGTCGACGGTCTGCTCCTCGAGATTCTCGGTGAGCTAGCGCCGCGTGTCACCATCTCGCGGTTGCAGAATGGCATGGCCACCGAGTCCACCACTGAGTCATCGCTGTGGGGTGCTCTCTCTGGCCGCATCAGCGCCATGTACCCCCAGGCCGAGCTCGTCCCAGGATTGATGGTTGGCGGCACCGATGGCCGCTTCTTTCGCGAGAAGGGCACCGTGGTCTACGGTGCCGGCCTGTTCAGCCCCAGCCTCGATCGCGCGGCGGTTGCCAACCGGTTCCACGGGAATGATGAGCGAATCGATGTGGAGTCGTTGCGGCTGTGCACTGACCTGTGGCTGGGCCTCGCACGCGACGTCGTGGGCTGACACAAACTCACCAAAAGTTCTCGGTGCCTCCGGAGAGAATCGAACTCCCAACAAACGGGGTAGAAACCCGCTGCTCTATCCGTTGAGCTACGGAGGCGCGGTGCCCAGCTTACGACGCGAGAAGTGTTCGGCGCAGGAGATCCATTGCGCTGATCACGCTCATCTGGCGCATCTGGTCGCGAGCGCCCGGCAATCGCAGCGTTCTGGTGTGCACCTCGGCGCCAATGGCGATACCCAGGCACAGCGTGCCCACCGGCATGCCATCTTGCTCATCAGGACCGGCGACGCCGGTCAGCGCCAGCGCTACATGGCTGTTCAACAAGCGCTGCGCGCCAACCGCCATCGCCGCTGCCGCAGCTTCACTGACGACAGGGCCGCGAGGCACACCCAACACATCGAACTTCACATCGCTGGCATAGCTGACAATGCCGCCACGAAACACATCGCTGGCGCCGGGCACATTGGTGATTCGTCCGGCGACAAGGCCGCCGGTCACCGACTCGGCAAGACCCAACGACCAGCTGCGCTCGCGCAACAGCTGCAGCACCACCGACTCCATGGTCTCCTCGTCGACACCGAAGATGAGATCGTCGACGAGCGCACGCGTCTCCGCCTCCCACTTACCCAACAACATCAGCGCTTCGGCCTCCGTTGCGGCCTTCGCGGTGAGGCGAATCTTGATGCCCTCCCAGCCACTTGCGTTGAACGCCAACGTCGGGTTGCCCACCTCGTCGAGACGAGCGATCAACGGATCGAGCCGCTCATTGAGACCGCTTTCGCTCTCGCCCCAGGTACGCAGCGTGCGGCTGAGAATGACGGCAGCATCCTCTCCCCCACGTGCCAACAGGTCGGGCAGTACCGCCCGCTGCACCATGTCTTTCATCTCGTGCGGCACA
>Ga0105046_10014703_pt1 | contig 12066 bp, 9 predicted proteins | sample MAT03_FD_78385 | JGI IMG/M metagenome (GOLD analysis project Ga0105046, IMG submission 78385) | Freshwater microbial communities from Lake Fryxell liftoff mats and glacier meltwater in Antarctica - MAT-03 (megahit assembly) | ecosystem: Environmental > Aquatic > Freshwater > Ice > Liftoff...
AGCCAGGCCGAAGCGGTGGATGCCGCAAAGAAGGCTGAGGCCGCCGGCAACAACCCCGCGAAGCCGGACGACATCGCCAAGAAGACCAAGGACGCGGCCGACAAACTCGACAAGTTGAACGAGCAAGTCAACGGCCAGGAATCCCCGGCCGAGGCTGCCGATCGGCTGGCCAAGCGTCAGAAAGCCAATGCCGAGGAACAAGAGAAACGCAAGGATGCCGCCTCGACGAGCGAGGCCCGCAAGAAAGCCGCCCAAGAACTAGACGAAGTCAAAAACATGCGAGCCGGTGCCGACGCCCAGAAGGCCAAGCAACAAGCACAGGATGCTTTGCAAAAAGCGGCAAATGCGGTCGAGCCCAACAACAACGCGAAGGCACAGCAAGATGCCGCCGCTGCGATGAAGGATCTCGCCGAAAAACTCACTCGAAAAGAAACGGCGAAGAACGAACCGCAGCCGCAAGATCCAGCCGAGGCTGCCGATCGTCTCGCCAAGAAGCAAAGGGAACTGGCCGAGAAGACCAAGCAGGAACTCGAACAAGCGAAGCAAATGCCCGGCGAGGCCGGCGACAAGGCCCGCCAGGAGGCTTTGGAAAAAGCAGCCAAGGAGCAGAAGGAACTCGCCCGGCAAGCCGGCGAGATGCCAGGCCAGGATTCGCCAAAAGATCGGCAACAGGCTCAGCAGGCGATGAACCAGGCAAAGGACGAACTCGACAAGCAGAACGCGGAAGGCGCGGCTCCCAAGCAGAAGGAAGCGGCCGACGCCCTCGAACGTATCGCTCGTAAAGCTCAGGATCGCAAGCAAGAACAGTCCGACGGAGCGAATCCGGATCTGCCGAACAAGGCCCAGGCCGAGGAGGCCCGTAAGCTTGCCGAGGAGCAACGCAAACTCCAAGAGGAAACTCGACAGGCCGGTGACGAACTCGCGAAGGAGAACGCCCCGCGGAAGGATAATCCCGTCGATGAACTGGCCAAGCAGCAGCAAGAAATCGCCAAGGACGCTGGTGAACTGGCCAAGACCGTGAACGATCGCCAGGGTGCGAAAGCCGATCAATCGAAGCAGGCCAACCAGGCCGCGGAGGCCGCCAAGAAGACCTCGAACGAGGTGAAGAACGGCGATCTCAATCAGGCCAAGCAATCGGGCAAGCAAGCCGCGGAAGCCATGGAACAAATGGCTCAAGACAAATCCGGCGGCGAATCCGGCCAGAAGGCGAAAGACCTCGCCCGTCGCCAACAGGATGTGAACCAGAAACTCGAAGAGATGTCGAAAGACGCAGGCTCCGGGAAAGCCCAACAGGCGGCCCGACAGCAGAAGCTTGAGCAACAAGCGCGAGATCTCGGAGAAAAACTCGACGAGATGGCAAAGGGTCAGGACGGCATGGGCATGGGCGAGAAGCCGTCCGCTGCGGGTGAGAAGAGCAAGGAGGCCGGCAGCGCGGCCAAGCAATCGGGCGACAAGATGCAAGCCGCCCGACAGCAAGGTGAGAAAGGCCAGCGCGACGATGCAAGCTTGTCGCGCGAGCAAGCGGCACTCGCCATGGAGCGTGCGGCTCGACAAGCCAACGAGGCGGCCAAAGAACTTCGTGGCAGCGAAGAGAGAGGTGGCTCGCCGCAGGCCGGCGAGGCGATGAACAAAGCCAAGGAACAGATGAATCAGGCTGGCAACAAGCTCGGCAAGGGCCAGCCAGGCGAGGCCGGCAACGCGATGGAGAAAGCCGCCAAGTCGCTTCAACAAGCGGCCGGCCAACTTGGGCAGGGACAAGGCCAGGGTGATGGTAACGAACCGAAACCCGGCCAGGGAAAGGATGGCAAGAATTCCGGCGGCAACGTCGGCGGGCCGGGCGGCAAGCTCGACCTCCGCTCGTTCGACGAGGATGTGGCCAAACATTCCGGCAAAGCCTGGGGCGAACTGCCCGGCGAGATCCGCAACAAGATCATCCAGCAAATGAAAGCCCGATACGGCGAAGAATACGCGACGAACATTCGTTATTACTTCGAGCAGTTGGCGGAGAGAAAATAAGTGGCGAGCGTCGAGCCGTAAGGCCGACGTGTTCGTGTCCCGAGTGAGATTCCTGGAGGCCGTGGTCACGTCGTGCTTACGCATCGACGCTTGCCCGGAAGAGCAATGTTGAAACCACTTCTGACGATCACCGTCCTCCTAGCCCTCGCGGTCCCAGCGAGGGCCGAGCCTCCCAGGCGCGAAGCGTTCGAGATCGCCGTCGATAAGGCGATGACATACCTGGCCAATGCACAGAATCAGGATGGATCCTGGACGTCGGGTGGGGCAGCAATGCGCGGCGGTTTCAACGTAGGTCGAGAGCCCGCCGTCACGGCGCTCTGCGTGATGGCATTTCTTTCCGCGGGGCATGTGCCGGGTGAAGGCAAGTACGGCGGGCACCTCGAACGAGGCATCAAATACGTCAGCGATTCACAACAAGCAAACGGCCTTTTTTCGGGACAACAATTTGGCATGACGGTGATGTACTCGCACGGCATTTGCACGCTCATGGTCGCGGAAGTGATCGGCCTCACACCGGACAGACAGCAGGCGGCCAAACTTCGCGATCAACTTGCCAGCGCAGTTCGGCTAATCAACTCGGCACAATCGCGGAGCTTGCCTCACATCGGCGGCTGGCGCTATTCCATCGAGCCTCGCGATGCAGACATCAGCGTGACGGCCTGGCAGGTGATGGCCCTTCGGGCCGCCAAAAATGTGGGCTGCGACGTGCCGTCCACCGTCGTTGATCGAGCCGTCGCGTATGTGAAAAGCTGTTACGAGTCCACATCGGGCGGCTATCGTTACACCTCGAACAGCCATGTCACCGTGCCCTGCACGGGAGCGAGCATCCTCTCGCTTGAACTCTGTGGCAAGGAATATCACAAGTCGGAACAATCGTTGAATGCAGCCGGTTATCTCTGCCAGAAGCAGAACATCCTCAACCAAAACCGTCCGCACTTTTTCTATGGCATCTACTACACGGCCCAGGCGATGTTCCAAATCGGCGGAAAATACTGGGACTACTATCGCCAGATTCTGCATTCTCTGCTGCTGCATCCAGAACAATACGCCCAAAGGCCAGGCGGTTTCTGGACCAGCATGTCCCACGACGACGCGAATGCCGGCACCAACTACTGCACCGCGATGGCGGTCCTGGCACTCACAGTCGAGTACCGCTTCCTGCCCATCTATCAACGCAGCGAAGAGCCCGACGAACGAACGGGGAAATAGGTTTCGGGTTATTTCCGTTCCGATTCCGGAATGTGAATCACACTCAACGCGCAACAATCCCACACTCGGCCGCCGCGACTGACGTTCCAGGTCACGTACAGTTTGTCTCCTTTGAGATCGACGGCTGAACTAAAAGTGCCTTGCATCGTGGCACCATACTTGTCCTTGTAGAACGGGTGCAAGAACGCAATCACCTTCTTGATCTTCCTCTTCACGTCGAACTGCACGACGGGCGAGCCATCGACATCGCCGCCACCGTGGGCACCCGGCACGTAGTACAGGTAACGCCCAGTCGGATCGACGTCGATCGATGCGATATAGCCCTGCGTGCCGACCGCCGCGTCGCCGAGCTTTTCGACCTGTTCGGTCTTCGTGTTGAACGACCAAAGTGTCGCCTCCGCTCCCTTGCCGCCTTTGGAAACGGTGTAGACAAATCCGTCCTCCGTTTCCTGCGTGGCCGCCCGCAAGCCGATGGTTGCACTGGTTTTCACCGGTGCAACCCCCTTCTCGGGATCGAAGCGCATGAGCGGGCCTGCCAGTCCTTCCTCTTTGCCAGGTACGTAGTAAAGCCGGCCAGTGGATTTTGCGAGGATCATGTAACGCGAAGGACCGTCGGGGCCGGAGTAGAGCAGTTTCTTGTTCTTGCAGTCGTAGGCGAAGAACTGAATGCCATCGTTCTCGCCTCCGGTGCCTGGCGCCGTTCCGCCGTAGAAAATCAGCCGTTTTGGGTCGAGAACGCTATTCGGAATGCAGTGCTTGGGCACCGGGCCGCAAACGACGATCTCGGTCTTTCCGCTCGTCGGATCGCAACGGAAGATCCAGTCCCCTTCGTAGTGGTACTGGTCGGTGGTCACCGTGGTCGAACCGCGATGGGTGGCGAAGTACAGCCAGCCATCGTCGCCCATGTCGAGCCGGCCGTGAATCTTGCCGGGAACATAGTGCCCGGCCGGAAGATTGAGCACCTTGGCGACGTCGGCGACCTGCCGAATCGTTTTCTTCTCGGGGTCGTACTCGAAGACTAGGCCAGTGCCCGTGTGTTCTTTATCCCGGCCATTGGCCGCGTGATGATCGCCGATGGACGCGTAGTACTTGCCGTTGATCGCGTGGCTATCGCCCCAGTTGGACCAGGGTTTGCCCGCGTATGTTTGGCCGGGATAGAAGAGAAAGTCGATTGTCGGCGAAGTCTTGGCGATGGCCACGCCGGGTTTCAGCGTGCCGGTCGGTTGCAGAAATAGATCGCTCGTGTCCGTGGCAATTGCCTTGCCATCCGGCAAACCGGGCGTGACCCAGGGGCTGGCATCCTTCTTGCGCTGTGCGAGGAGTGGGGAGGCGAGGACTATCAAGATGAATAATGCGTGACGCATAGTATGGCACCTATGAGGAAACCAGTGCGAGCCCGGCGCCCGGTCGCGTGGGCACCAGGAGAGATTCGAATTGCAGCAAGTCGCAACAGACGAATTGTCCATGACCCAAGCTAATGTTCCGGCCCGACTACCCACGTCCTGCCGTCGAATTTGGCTCGAATTTCAAATCCTTCATTCGCGTCCCGGCCACCGATACGGAACTCGTGCTCCGATATCCATTCAACCCGGTAAGAGCCTGGCTTCACGTCTTCCCAGCAGTCTGGTGAGTCGATGTCCTCGTAAACCACCACCTGCCGAAGCCCAGAGTTCCGAATGACCTTAAGGCGCACCTCAACCGGTTCGGGGAAACTTTCCATCCGTTTCGTCACCAGAACCATCCATTGGCCATCCGGCGAGGTGACCTGGTGATGATCCACTTCGCGAAAATACCAGTAGCGGGTCGCAGGGACGATCAATCCGAGCGTGAGAATACCCAGCGCGAAAAGAACAAAGAGCTGAGGTTTCCGCAATATATCTCCAACTAAACGGCCGAACTTCTGGCGCCCATGCAATCGAACTTGCAATCACTGTTTCAATGTAACCCGCTGATTCACCTTCACACTTCTTTTCGTAATCTTTCCTTTGTCATGAGGCAATGTCACTTCCAAATCGACAGACTCAACTTTGCCCAGGCCGAAATGGGCCAGTGCCGGCTGACCTGACGCATATCCAAATCCGGTTGCGAACTCTTGGCAGCCGACCAGCTTCCCATCCGCAAACACCTTGATACGTGAACCTAGCCCCATTCAATTCACACCCGTTCCACCTTCGACTTGAACTTGCAGCCAGTGGCCGCCGGGAGTCTCGTTTTTGCCGAAGTCGAAGAACGACACGCCTGGAATTGCCCTGGTCGGTTGCGGCGGCATGGGTCGCGGCGACGCCGACAACGCCAAGCGATTTGGAAGAATCGTGGCACTGTGCGATGTCGATCAGGCGATCCTGGCCGCGGCCGGCAAGATATGGCCCGATGCCGTCCGCGGCGGGCGGGCAAGGACGTGTATTGCGAGAAGCCGCTGACGCTCACCAGTGATGAAGGGAAGCGGCTGGTCGATGAGCAGAAAAAATCGCGACGAGTTCTACAAACCGGCAGCCAGCAACGCAGCGACAAGAGCTTTCGCCTGGCTTGCGAACTGGTTCGCAACACTCGACTGGGCAAACTCAAGTCGGTCGATGTCTGGTTGCCGGCCGGGCGTCGCGAAGGTCCGTTCAAGAAGGCGATGGTGCCGAAGGGTTTTGACTGGGACATGTGGCAAGGCCCGACGCCGGCCGTGGATTATGTGCCCGAACGCACGCACGTGACCTTCCGCTATTGGTGGGAATACTCGGGCGGCACGATGACCGACTGGGGCGCTCATCACAACGACATCGCATTGTGGGGTATCGGCGAGGCGGGGCCGGTCAAGGTAACGGGCAAGCCAACCGTCGAGATGATTCCGGACGGATTCACGGCCGCCAGCGAGTATGCGGTCGAGTACACGTACGCCAGCGGCATTGTTCATCGCTGTCAAAGCACTCCGGCGAATGCCTGGAACGGAGGCGTGGTCAATCCGAAAGGCCAGCAGCACGGCGTGAAGTTCGTGGGAGCAGACGGCTGGATTTTCGTCACTCGCGGCAGGATCGAGGCGAGCGATCCGGAGTTGTTGAAGAAAGAACTGCCCGAATCGGCCACGCGGCTCTACACGAGCAACGACCACATGGGCAACTTCTTCGATTGCGTACGTAGCCGCAAGACGACCGTGTGCGATGCGGAAGTCGGCCACCGGTCCGCGACGGTGTGCCACCTCGGCACTATTGCGATGAGAATGGGGCGATCGTTGACGTGGGATCCGACCAAGCAAGTCTTCACGGATGCCGAGGCCAACAAGTGGCTGGCCCGCGAACCACGCAAACCGTGGAGCTACGACGCGATTTAAGTTGGAGTCTTAGGTTGGAGTCCCGGCTTTAGCCGGCTAAAGCCGGGACTCCAACTTAGGGCACTACACGATTTAGAGCTTGAGTTGAAATAGTTTCGCGGCGGTGCCGCCGAAGATCTTGGCGGCATCTTCATCCGACAGTTTGGGAAGAAGGGAGGCGATCCGTTCGCGTTCGGCCCGATACGATTTGCCCGTGGTTTTCGCATCGAAACCGCCGCCGTACATGAGCCGGTCGGCGCCGAAGACTTCGACGAGTTGTTTGAGAACCGGGGCTGGATCGCTGTGCGGATAAGTCCTCTTGTCAGGCACCGCGGAGAGTTTCATGACCACATTGTCGAGCTTCGCCCAGTTGAGGACGACGGCATATTCCTTCGGAGTTCCCTGAAGAGGTCGGCCGAGGTGATCGATCAACACACGAACGGATTTGAATTCCTTGATGAGCGGCTCGAAGCCCGGAGCATGGCGAGGCTCAAAATGGAGTTGCACTGCCAGCCCGAGTTCGTCGGCCAGCTTCCACAAGTCGCGTAACTCCGGCTTGCCAAACGGCGGCAGTCGATCCGGGTTGTAAGCGTGAACGCGGGTGGCCACGAGTGGAACGCTCTTCGCGAGTTCCCGCATTCGCTTCGCATTGTCCTCTCGGCCCGCGAAGAACAGGCAAGTCCCCTTCAACTTGCCTTTTCCGACGGCAAGACAGTGTTCGAGGTAGCGATGGTCATCTTGATAGGGCTCGGGATGGACGACGACGGCAAAATCGACGCCGGCGTCCTTCATGCATTCGAGCAAATGCTCCGGCGTAGCCGGCTCCTCCGGTGAGTAGGGGCCATCCTTGTGGTAGGGGAAACGAGCGTCCTTCTTGCCGGCGAAGCAATGCAGATGCGTATCCACGACGGGAGTGCGGGGAGGTGCGGCGAACGATTGTTCGAGAACGGTCGCGGCAACGGCGGAGGCGAGAAACTGGCGGCGGGTTGTCATGAGAATCTCCTAACTTCGAGACGGAATTCCGTTCAAAAACTTCCGAGATCCTGATAGTGAAGACAGCCATACATTCGCGTGGACTTGTATTCTGGATGACAATTGAAGATACTATCCAGTGGAACAGGAGAGTACGATGGTAAATGACAATTCCAACCTAGCAGAGCGAGTTGCAAATCTGGAGGCGATCGTTGCGCAATTGCAGGCCCAGCTCGAACCACAGAAAACCCATTGGCTCAAGCGTATGCGTGGCGGTATTAACGATGTAGAGGCCTTTGAGGAAGCGATGCGCCTCGGGCGCGAATACCGTCAGTCTTTCCGGGACGATGCTCCAGCCGATCCGATGCCGTGAAATACCTACTCGATACCGATCACATCACGATACTTCAGCGGCCTACCGGTGCCGACGCTTTGATTCTTTCCAGCCGCCTCGATCAGCACTCAAGTGACGATTTCGGGGTCTCGATGGTGAGCTTCCACGAACAGGTCTTGGGGGCACACGCCTTATTGAATCGCGCTCGTCGCTCTGACGAACTGATTCGAGGATACTCCTTGCTGCAGGAAGTTCTGAGTCTGTACGCTGGAGCGATGGTGGTCCCGTTCGGTGCCCCCGAGTTCGCGGTATGCACCGGGCTAAGGAAATCCAAGCCGCAGATTAGCACAATGGATCTGCGAATCGCTGCGACGGCGGTTTCAAGAAACATGATCCTTCTCACTCGGAACCGAGCGGATTTCGCGGGGATCCCTGGATTGGTCGTCGAAGACTGGACCGCCTAAGACGAGCCGGTCTGACGTCTGACCCTGAAGATTGCAAAACTCCATGCTCCGCTTCGATCCCACCGAACTTCGCAAGTACGCCGGCCTCACGCTCGTGGCTCGGCAGATCGTCGAGGGGTTTCTCACGGGCGTGCATCGCAGCCCGTTTAAGGGTTTCTCGGTTGAGTTTGCCGAGCATCGCCAGTACACGCCAGGCGACGAGATCCGTCACATCGACTGGCGGGCTGTCGGCAAAACGGATCGCTATTACGTGAAGGAGTACGAGGAAGAAACGAACCTCAAGGCCTATCTGGTGGTCGATGCCTCGGGCAGCATGGGCTTTCGCGGGTCCAAGAAAGCGATCAGCAAATTTGAATACGCTCAACACGTCTCCGCATCGCTCGCCTACTTGATGCTCCAACAGATGGATGCCGTTGGCTTGATCACGCTGGATACGAAAGTCCGGGCTCTCATTCCACCAAGGGCGAGCCCGAAGCACTTGCTGCAAGTGTTGACGACGCTCGAAAAAACCGAACCGGGCGGCGAGACGGCGATGGCCCCACTTTTGCACGAGTTGGCCGGGCATCACCTCAAGCGTCGCGGCCTGGTCTTCATCCTGTCCGATTTCTTCGACAAGCTGGAAGACCTGACCAAGGCACTTCAGCACCTTCGCCATCGCAATCACGAGGTTGTGCTTCTACACGTGCTTGCTCCAGAAGAGCTAGATTTTCCTTACAAGCGCCTGACGCAATTCCGTAACCTGGAGGCCCACGATAACAAACTGCTCGTCGATACCCGCCGCATGCGAGAAGATTATCTGCGTAACTTCGAAAAATTCCGCCACGATCTGAAGGAACAAGCCGGCAAGCTGCGTGTCGATTATCATCTGCTGAAAACCGACGAGCCGGTGGATCGTGCGCTCGGCATTTACCTCTCGCGCCGCCAACGGGCGTGATTGTTGTCCTAACCGTCGAGGCTGATTGCATAGGCTTCTTAACTCAGTGACTGTCCCAAAAGCGGCCCTGGCGAGCGGCGCGGCGTAAGCCCGCCGTGGTTTTGCCCGTTAAACACGTCGGCCTTACGGCTCGACGCTCGCCAAAAACCTACTTATGGGACAGTCTCTCCGTCGATTCTGGCCGGTTTCCTCACACTGGCTGCTCGAGCAACGACATCAAGGCATCACCTTTTCAATGCTTTGTCGATGAACTCAAACAACGCCTTCGTGGCTGGATCATCGGGCAAGCCGAGGTCCGTGTTGATCTTGGTGTGCGTGCTTTCTTTGGCGGCAAAAACCGTGGCCGGCAATCCCACGTCTTTCAGCACGTTGCCCATGCGTACCGCTTGAGCCGTCGTATCGGGATGGCCTGCGACATGCAGGATCAGGAAAGGTGGAATGTTCTTTTCCTTGGCCACGTGCGTAACGGCGGAGAAGTCGCGGTGTTTCTCCGGATCGTTGCCAAATTTCTCACGATGGCCAAACTTCGCTTTGGGCAGATGGTGCGCCTTCCATCTGGTCTCTGCCACTTCAATAATGGCTGGCACGTCGTAGGTATCGCCATCAACTGGCACGCAGCCCTTGATGATCGCCAGGGGCAGGCCCTCGGCTTTCAAATAACGCTCGTCCGTGCAGATCAACGCGGCAAGCTGCGCTCCGGCGGAATGTCCCATGACTAGAATCCGCTTCGGATCGCCCCCGTGCTCCGCAATATGGTCGTGTACCCAATGGATCGATTTCGCGATGTCGCGCACTATGGTCGCCATGTCGACGCTCGGCAACAGTCGATAGTTGGTCGAGACGAACACGAACCCCTTGTCCATGAAAACTTGCGGCTTCATTTGCACGTCCGACTTGTCGCCTGCTTGCCAGCCGCCGCCGTGAATCCAGAAAACCACCGGCAGGTTTTTCGCAGTCTTCGCTGCATAGACATCGAGTACCTGACGCTCGTGGGCAGGTTCGGAGTACGGGATATTGCGTTTCACAGTTAACGACGATCGCATGAACTCGGCAATGTTCTCGATTGCCTGGCGGGCTTCGGGAAGCAGCGGTTCATGAGAATGGAAGACGTGGAACATGCCAGGCCAAACTTCCAGCTTCACCGCGATTCCATCCGCACGAGCCTTCTTGGCCACGCGAATGCTGTCGTCGCGGAGCATTTCATGCTCGCCGGCTTGGATCAACAACGGCGGAAGCCCGCGATAATCGCCAAAGACCGGAGAGGCCAGCGGATTTCGAGGATCAGTCTTGCCCAGGTAATGATCGCGGAACACGGGCATGGTTTTCGCGCTGATGATCGGATCAACCACAGTCTTAAGAGACTCGCTCGCCATCGTGAAATCGGTGCACGGCGAGATGGCGATCCCTCCGGCAGGCAATTGCATTTTGCGATCGCGGAGCGCCAGCAGTGTCGCCAGTGTCAAGTTGCCGCCGGCCGAATCGCCGGCTACAAACGTGGCCCGAGCGTCTTTCACGCCGGTCGGGCCGTTCGCGACCATCCATTTGTGGGCGGCAACACAATCGTCGAGCCCAGCGGGGAAGGGGTGTTCCGGTGCCAGCCGATAGTCGGGGAGAAGCACAGCACACTTCGCCGCGGAAGAGATGTGTGCAGCCTGTGCAAGATAGAATCCGCCCGATCCCGAGACGAAGCCGCCGCCATGCAGATACAGGAGCCGAACATCCGGGTCAGCGCCGGGTGCCAGTAGCCATTCACAAGGAATATCCCCGACCTTCACTTTGATGAGTTTGACGTCCTTGATACTCGGCTCCCGCCGCGTTCCCATCCCGGCCCGCAAGGCTTTTAGATCGAAGTTATTGGTGCCGAAGGGGGTGTTCTTGCGAAGTTTTTCCAGATAGGCGACGCTTTCACTCGAGACTTCGCGCTTCATCAACTCCGGCACGGCCAGCGGTTTTGCCGGTTCTTGGCCGACTGCCGGAATGCACAAAGCGACGAAATAAAACGGACACAAAAGTCCCACGGCAAACAAAGTGCGTTTCACGGCTGGCGTCCTTTTTGGAATTCGGAATTCGGAATCTATCGTGATGTTAGTCCGTCACAAGTCTCAAACAACCACCCAATCATGTCTACGAGGAATTCGAAAAATGTATTCAACACTAGGACTTCTCAGCAGAGAAGTGGCTCGAACGAGCTGAAGAAATACTCAGCAATGACGTGTCCGACAAAGGTCCAAGAATCGATACAGAGCCGCGCACGCAGCGCAGCGGAGTAAGCGGTTTTGCGTCTCGCGGGTTCATCCGCTTACTCCGCTGCGCTGCGTGCGCGGCTCTGACGGAATTTTGTCGGATGCGTCAGCAATGTAAATTCATTTCAACTTCGGGAAAAAATTCAGAATCTGTTGTGTGAGTGGCAATTTTCCTGTAAATTCCATTCTCTTGTACTGAGATCTGGGCTGCACCCCCTTGCAGCTTCGTTTCATGTCGAACTGCTCTGAGGGGCTATCTGTGCGCACGCGTCATACACGTTTATCCGTCGAAGCTCTCGAACCTCGCGAAGTTCCAGCGGTTGTTACAACGGCTCTCGACACCGACGATGCCGATCGGCCGAACGGCGACTTTATCGGAGCCGATGGCCTACTCTCGCTTCGCGAAGCCATTGAGATGGCCAACAGCAAGGGCGGCTCGATCACATTCGGCGGCCCAGCCACGATCTCTTTGAACGACCCATTGCCGGAACTCACTCGAGCGACGATGATCATCGGGGCCACACTTCCAGATGGCAAGCCCGGCGTTGTCATCGAAGGGGGCTTTTTCAACGGCATGGTTTTCCGTGCAGGCGGTACGG
>Ga0105046_10014709_pt1 | contig 12062 bp, 7 predicted proteins | sample MAT03_FD_78385 | JGI IMG/M metagenome (GOLD analysis project Ga0105046, IMG submission 78385) | Freshwater microbial communities from Lake Fryxell liftoff mats and glacier meltwater in Antarctica - MAT-03 (megahit assembly) | ecosystem: Environmental > Aquatic > Freshwater > Ice > Liftoff...
ATGGCTGCGAAATTCTCATCCACTACTCGGACAACCAAGGCCGGGCTCAGTACATGGTTCAAGCCTGCTCGAGTTCTCATCACGGACGACACGCCCGCCAATCGTCAATTGGCAGGACTTGTGCTTCGTAAGGCTGGCTTGCATGTCGATGAAGCAGAAAACGGTGCAATCGCTGTTGAGAAGGCGACCGAACAAACATACGACCTGCTGTTGATGGATATGCAAATGCCGGTCATGGACGGATTCACTGCGACAAGAACACTGCGGTCGCAAGGTCTGCAGACGCCGATTCTTGCATTCACGGCAAATGTCACTGAACAGGATCGTCAGCAATGCATCGCGTCAGGATGCACGGGTTTCCTTACGAAGCCAATCAATATTGATTTGCTGCTGAGCACGATTGCTGAGTATCTGCCGACACAGGACCATCCGCCGATTGTTATTGAAACAAATGCGACGCTGTTAACGTCTCATGACGAATCCAGCAATAAAGAAATTGCACCATTGCGAGAAGCTCCAAAGAAGGCTGCTCCTGTGGCTGCCGAGATTTCTTCGCAAGTGAACGCAGAAACTCTGGTCACGGCCTCATCTGAAAATCATGACGACGGCGGAGCAGGATCGGAACGTTGGAATTTGAAACCTGCTGATTCAAGAATGACAAATCAGTCGATTGACGAACTGTTGAATTCAATTCCGGGACAAACGCAATCAACAACTGATGATTCATCGACGGATCAGCCTTCGCGTAAATCTCGGACCGTGCGTTCAACATTGCCGCTGGAGATTCCAGAGTTTCGTGAGATCGTCGAGGCATTTGTGGGCGGACTTGGCGAGACTCTCACCAGGCTGCGTCATTCGCAATCCTGCATGGACTATCAGGAAATTCGCGAACTGGCTCATCGTCTGAAAGGAACTGGCGGAACAGTAGGATTTTCTGATTTTACTGATCCATCTGCCAGGCTTCAGATCGCTGCAGAAGCTCATGATGATGACACAATCGAAGCCATGATTACTCAACTGGAAGAAGTTGCGTCACGTCTGGAACTTGCCGAGACGGTGCCTGGATAGATCATGAAAGAACCGGGCGTCCGCCATTCGAAAATTGCAGACAGCCCGGTTCGTTTGAGTCGAGTTTTATTGTTGTAATTGCAACCAATACTATGTGTTCCAATCTATCGGGGCGTATTGTTTCGCGTTCCCGAATCAGGATCTTTTTTGCGCCTCTTTATCGTGGTTGCGAGATGGATAAACCGAGTCGCAAACGAAAACCCGCTCGGATACCGAGCCGCCGCCACTCGAACAGCAATCAAGAACTGAACGATAGCCAGAAATGCACTCACGGCAGCAAGTGTGTTGCGTCTGTCGATAATTGGTTCCGGAGTTTCGTACTTTACACGACGTTCTCGGCAGGTCAGTCGAAGCAGTGGAAACCCCAATGTTTCTGAACAGTGCCGAAGTTCAGTTTGACTGAACCACAGGTCGAAGCTTCGGTAGCAGCCCTGCCTTCCGCATCCGAATCAACTCGTGAGCAAGCCGCGACGGAGACAAATGTTGTTTCGACTTGATATGGAACCGTTCGGCCATGTCCAGAAGGGTTGATGGTTCAATGAGCAGTTGATCAGCAGGGACACCGGACTCAGTGTACAATTGACACAACAGACTCTTTTGTTCCGGTGTCAGCGATTCCTTTGACTGAAGTATCAGTGATCCTGCGTCGCGAACCTGATCAACTCGATAGATTTTGAACTGACGAAGAAAATCCGGGATATCCGAAAGTTTGCGTCCATCATAAAGCACAAAAACGGTTTTCGCCCATGCCATTGCCATTCCAGCTTCAAATGCCAGATTTCCAGTCAATTCAGAAGACGGCGTTATCAGAAGGACAACGGCAAGGCTATCGACAAGCCCCTCACGTACCGCCTTTGAGATCGTCGTGCCCGGAGTGACTTCTGAAAGTTGAAAGACGCTGAGTCCCTGTGAAACGAAACTCTCTCGGACAAATGTCGCTAAACCCTTGTCCTGCAAACTATGAGAGAGAAACACATCGTAAGTTGGTGTTTGTTTTTTCATGAGCCACGAACTCGCTTACTGACATTTCTCGCAAAGAACCTTTGCGAGAAACTTTTCATACGTTGCGTGGCTTACAAAAACGAGATGAGGTTTCGCAGTTTTCGTTCGGCGGCGACTTGCGGCACGTTTTGCCATTTCCGTTCCTTCGTCGAGCTCACTAATAGCACCAAACGCCCCTACGTCAGCTTACGCTCACGAATCCAATCGGTGTGGAATTTTTCGCCACGTGGTTTGTCGGTACGCTCATAGGTATGAGCACCGAAGTAGTCACGTTGAGCCTGCAGCAGATTTGCTGGCAAGCGACCTCGGCGATAGCCGTCGTAATATGTCAGAGCCGCGCTGAAGCCAGGAACTGGCAATCCAAGTTCGATGGCCGTGGCGACGACTCGACGCCACGATGGCTGCGCCTTGTTGATGGCGGTTTTGAAGAAATCGTCGAGCAGCAGGTTTTCGAGGTTTGGGTTTTTATCGAACGCCTTCTTGATGTCTTCCAGGAAGATTGAGCGAATGATGCAGCCGCCTCGCCACAAGTAGGCGATTGGTCCATTATGCAATTTCCATCCGAACTCTTTTGCTGCTGCGTCGAGCTGAACATACCCTTGAGCGTAGCTGCACAGCTTTGATGCATACAGCGCCCATTTGACGTCGTCGATAAACTGCTTACGATCGCCTTCGAATTTGGTGTCCGGTCCGAACAGAACTGCTTCCGCTCGCACGCGTGCATCTTTCTGAGCCGACAGGCAGCGAGCGAACACGGCTTCTGTGATCAATGTCGTTGGCACGCCCAGATCCAGAGCGTGCTGAGACATCAATTTGCCGGTGCCCTTCTGGCCCGCAGTATCCAGAATCAAATCGACCAGATCTTTGCCAGTCTCTTTGTCTTTCACCGTAAAAATGTCACGTGTGATTTCAATGAGGTAGCTTTCCAGTTCGCTTTTGTTCCATTCCTTGAACACTTCATACAGCTCAGCATTGGTCAGACCAACGCCGTACTTGAGGATGTAATATGCTTCGCAGATCAACTGCATGTCGCCGTATTCAATGCCGTTGTGAACCATCTTTACATAGTGCCCTGCCCCATCTTCACCGACCCACTCGCAGCAGGGAATGTCGTTGTTCGGTCCAACTTTCGCGCTGATTTTCTGGAAGATATCCTTGACGAACGGCCACGCTTCCTTGTGTCCACCCGGCATGATGCTCGGGCCTTTTAGAGCACCTTCTTCGCCCCCAGAGACTCCCGTGCCGATGAATCGAAATCCTTCAGTCGCCAACTGTTTGCTGCGACGATTTGTGTCGATATAGTCCGCATTGCCGCCATCGATAATAATGTCGCCTTTGGAGAGCAGTGGCTTCAGTTGACCAATGACTGCATCAACCGGAGCTCCCGCCTTGACCATGATCATCACGCGACGTGGTGCTGCGAGACTGTTGACGAATGCTTCGAGCGTATCGTAACCCTTGATGCGATCAGTCGTTCCAGCTTCCACAACTCCTGGTGGCCGACTTCCAAGCCCGCTCAGAAATTCATGAGTCGTCTCTGTCGTGCGATTATAGACGCCGACAGAAAATCCTTTATTGGCCATATTCATGACCAGATTTTGTCCCATAACCGCAAGGCCAATGAGGCCGATATCGTGTTTTGACATGGTTCAGTTTTCCAAAATGTATTGAGACTCGCAGTGACTGACGTAACAGTCAATCACCAATTGAGTCGGTAAGTTCAATAACTGGGTGACCTTCTTCAAGCAACTCCGCGACTCGCACCCATTGCAATCGACGGGGAAAGATTAGCATCAATCCAAATCTTCATACAGTGATCACCGGATGGTCAATTCATCGACTGGCGAATCGAAGACAGGCTTCCACATCGGTTGGTTCGACATACGGCAGTTCGCCGATGATTTCCGCCACATTTAGTCCTGACGCCAGAAGGTCCAACACATCCGTGACGTGAACACGCATTCCTCTGATGCACGGACGACCCACCGCACGGGTTTGGATCAACCGTGATACGATCGTCGATCGATTTCATGACATACGTTCCTTGCCCGGCAATAAGATTGACTGAGTTCTTGAAACGGACATGGTGGCACTCCTATGGATTCAATGTTATTCGAAAAATCGTCTGACAGGTTGACTGAATCCAGGCAGATCCTGAGCACCTTCAAGCGTTATGTTTCGAGAGTAAAGTATCTGAGTCAGATCAGGACGAAAGACCGTCACGCTCTTGAAACCGCAGTCAACAAGCCAGACCTGCTTTACGCCGACGTCGAGATAGTTCGCGACTTTCTCGGAGACAGCTCCGTGCCGATCGTTCGTTGACAAGATTTCAACTGCTAACAGCGGAACACCGGCAATATATGGAGCCCCGTCGCTTTGTGCGACGATGTCGTTCGAGAACACAGCCACATCGATACCAACAAATCCCTGGCCTGGTAGTTCGCAACCGACTTCACCGCTAAAGGCCCTTGCCGGAAATGAAGTCCGTTCAAGCCACTCATCCAGGAATCGCCCGATACGGAGTTCAGCCCGTGCATGTTGGTGGCTGCGTTTGGTCATTTCGACTCCTGAACCATCCTCGTCGTAGATAACGCCATGCAGCAGAATAAGGCTCGAATCTTCTGAAAGATTGAGAGATTGAAACTCCGACACGGACATTCGAGTGCCGGGTTTCGGCAGTTGCTGAAGCTCAGTCACACTCATCGTATACCTCGCCAACGTCTGGAGCCGGAATATCGTTGCCCATTATTTTAACTGAAATCCAAGGTTAGACAAACACGATCTCGCTCGCAAACCAGTCGGACTACCTCTGAACCCTCGGCGAACCGCCAGATGCCACTGCCTCCACTTCCTTGATCGTCGCCATCGTCGTGTCGCCATGATATGTGGTTAGCAGCGCTCCATGAGCCCAGCCCAGATTCAACGATGTCTGGGCGTCTTTGCCCGAAAGCAATCCGTAGAACAGTCCCGAAGCAAATCCGTCGCCGCCGCCGATGCGGTCGATAACGTCCAGTTCCATCGTCTTGGCCTGATAGGTCTTGCCGTCCAGCCACAACACGGCACTCCAGGAGTGACGGTTCGTGGAATGAACTTCACGCAAAGTCGTTGCCACGGCCTTCACGTTCGGAAGTTTCTGTGTCACTTCTTCCATCATGCCAAAGAATGCTGATGGGTCGAGCTTGCCATGTGCCTCAACGTCCTGCCCCTTCAGGCCAAGTCCCTTCTGCAGGTCTTCTTCGTTACCGACCAGAACGTCCACATGTTCAACGATACGGTTCAATGTTTCCTGAGCCTTATCCAGACCGCCACTGATTTGCCACAGCTTGGCTCGGTAATTTAGGTCGAAGGAAGTCACAGCACCAGCAGCTTTGGCTGCCTTCATGCCTTCGATGATGACTTCTGGCGTTGTTGGTGAGAGAGCCGCGAAGATGCCGCCGCTGTGGAACCAACGAACGCCGCCTTCGAAGATTTCTTTCCAGTTGAAGTCACCGGCTTTCAACATGCCAGCTGCCTCGTTGCTGCGATTGTAAAACACGATCGGACCACGCACGCCGTGCCCCTGATCACTGTACACCGTCGCCATGTTCGGGCCACGCACGCCGTCATGAGCAAACATCTTGTAAAACGGCTTCACACCCATCGCTCGGACACGTTCCTGAATCAGGTCGCCCAGCGGATAGTCAACCATCGCGGTTGCAATGGCAGTCTTGAGCTTAAAGCAATCCGCTAAATTCGCCGCGCAGTTGAATTCACCGCCGCTCACATGCACTGCGAAGTTATTTGCCTTGCGGAATGGAATAATGCCCGGATCGAGCCGATTCACCATGGCTCCCAGAGAAACAAAATCCAGAGCACCAGACTTGGGCACGTTGAGCATTGAGCAGATCCTTTGACTTTCCCAGCGAGAATTGCTGGAGCGTTGTGAAATGACGGGATTATCGACGTTCGACTTCAGCGAGGTTCTCGACCCGAGTTCCCCACGTGCATCAAGTTAAGCGGTTTCCTACACGATCAGTGTTGATTAGCGAAGATTAGTGTTCTAAATGCTGTCTTTTTTGCGGAACACTAATCTTCGCTAATCAACACTAATTTAAACAAACACTCGTGATTTTCACTTAACTTATTGCGTATGGGGTTCTCGACCCGAGTTCCCCAGCCGGACTTGGTTCACATCCTAGGCGTTTTTCCGCAGAAATTCAAAAGATGCCAGCAATTCGCATCGGCATTCCCACACGTCGTCGTTCATACCTTGGTTCGACCTAAACGCGTCCGCCAACTGTAGGCCGATTTGTCCCAAATCGGCACCCGCAGAACCGGTCTGGCTTCAGTTACGAACGACTCAATCGGACAGCGGCCATAAGCAGATGAATCATGCACTTGAAACTGCACTTAGTTAACGGACAACGAGAACGCACTCACCTCTTCGCCAGGGAATGAATCGGCGAACCGACGGTTTTGTTTTCCCTGAAAGCCGGGGTACATCACCGAAGCCTCGCCGATATGCTGAGACAGGCTGGGGTTGTGGCAGAACATGCGGCGACGGACGAGACGACACCATTCACCCACGACTCCGTCGATATGATGCAATCCATCTCCGCGAAAATGTTGCGACGTTGGCGCCGCCCGTCGGTGATTTACCGTCCACGGATGAGCCAGAAAATCGAACGCCCGATCGCGTGGGAACAATAACGCTTGGGCACCCGCCATGCCATAGCCCACTTCGCACGAATGCCAGCCGACGCCACCATTGTTGCAGGCCGGTGTAAACAACGAAATTACGCCACAATCCGACGGCGGTTGCCAGGTTGACAAATAGGCAGCGACATCGCGGCAGAAGATCACATCATCCTGCACCATCAAGAACGCATCCGCAGCAGGATGTCTCGCAACAAGTTCACTCAATCCCAACCAAAAATTAGGCCACCCGCCGATTGCCGGTGTCCGTTGAGTGACTTGGCGCTCCGCCGCGATTTCCGCCGCAACAACTCCATCGCAAAACAAACGCGGCTTGGCGAATCCAGCCCGTTCGAGCGACGCCAATGTCCGCAATAGAGTCACCTCACCTCTAGGTGCGACGGTGAGGCCGAGTGCAATGTTCATGGAAAATATCTGCCAACCTCGAACGTTAGTAGCTGCATTCAAACCTCGATTGTGTGAGTTTAGGCGCTGGCACCAATTGTAAAGTCATGGAACAGAAAACGTCACTTCCGGTGTCGTTAGAATCGTTTTTGCACTCGCAGGACAGAAATCGGTGAAATAGCCGTTTGCAGTATTCAAGGGTAAATCTCGTGTGAAGAAAATATCCTTCACAATGATTTGGGCTTTGTATTCCCCGGCGGGAATACGTCCCGTAGAGCGATTACCGACGATGGCTCCGGCGGGAACCTTGCTGGACATCCACTTGTGCGGTCGTTTCCCCATTCCACCTCCAAGAAGGTCGCGTTTAAAAGCTTCACCGTCTCGGACACCACTCACCCAAACTTCGACGGGATTAAGTCCACCATTCATGTTGTTCAGAAATGGTGAGAAGAGTTCAATTGAATCTTCGCTCAGATTCACAAAGTAGATATTAAAAGTTGTTCCGTCGGCATTGGTGTGGATCGACAGTTCTGGAACGACAGGCACGCCCGCAGTCATTTTGATCCGTTCAGGGGTTTCAAGGTACCCGAGCGGGTATATATGAAATACTGGCGAGCAGAAGTTGCCAATCAGAATTGGCTCGGAAATAGCCTCCACATCATCTCGTTGCCGTTGAACGCCTTCTTGCTTTGGTGATTTATATCTTACAAGAGATGCGATATAGGGTTTGAGTTCTGGATTGTCAGCTCGACCATTTTCGGGATCGCTGACTTCAAGCCAGAATCGTGATCCCACAATTGCACCTCGGGGCGCATCCAATGAACCGACGCTGAATTCTTGCGCCGTGGTCGCGGGAAACAGGCTGCATCCTGGGAGACTGATTACTTGAACGGGCTTCTTGTCATTCGCCCGCTGGATGAGGACGGCGGAAAAATCCAAACCAGGCGCTCGAAAGAAAGGATCAAGTACGATTCCTCCGTGCTCCAACTTCAGCAGCGCATCCATGCTCCGCGCACCATCCGAATTGGGCTCGCCGAGAACCAGTTCCGGCACAATCGTCGTTTCTTTGACATCTCCGCCGAACGCGACTCGGAATGAGATGAGCAAAAGCAGAATCGTTACGAATTGTCGCCAAGGGTTAGTCATCATTTCCGAAACCCCAACTCAAATTTCGTTTCTAAAAGCACACCATTCCGACGTGGAGAATTCACTTGGCGACAATTTCAAACTGTTGACTTTCCGCTTCAAATGCTGGCTTACCGGGAAACGTGATGTACCATTCATGAACCGCGTCATAGATTGCTTTTTCACGCAGATCAACTGGGGTGTCGAGCGTGATCCCAATGTACTTCGGAGGATCTGATATAAAACGGTCGTCGTATCGACAGATGACCGAATAGTTTCCTGAATTGTCTATTTTCGGCAATCGTAGGATACGACCACAGATTCCGCCTGGTGGGATTCTGTAGAAGAACGCCGACGGCGCACAGAGCCGTGAGCCATCCAGTGAAAGGAGATTCCGCTCTTTTCCTGAAGTGGAGTCAGCCAACAGCATTTGCAATCCCATTGGATCCGCGAGTTGACACAGAAATGGATTGTAGACCCATCTGTCGAACTGATCGTCATTCGTGACGCGATGCTCAAGAATCACGCATCTGCTTCGAAACCGGTTGTTATCTGCAATCAATTCGCACCTGATGGTCGCACCCTGCACAGGGCTGATTGCTGATGGAGCTGGATTTGCCAAAACTTCTACCTCAACCGGCGCGGACTTGGCAATGACTTTGCCCTTTCGGTCTTGCGGCCGAAGATGGCTGTCAAAAGTCTCGTGAACAATCGCCTGCACTACGTACTTCCCAAGTGGTAAACTCAACCTGCAGGTCTTCATCGCTGGGTTCCCGCTTCGCGCGGATTCATCCAGCCCGTCTAAAACGAACCGGAACCTTCTCCCCACAAAACTATCAGACCTGACAATGAACGGATCATCTGTGTTACCGAATCCATCCGGGATACTCGCTACATCCACCGGTTCTACCGGAAAATCTGTGGTTGCAACCAGCTTAATGATTTCGTCTTTGGTAAGTGACAGCAGAACTATATCGATGTGTCCAGGAAAGGCTGGGTGAAGGAGAGGATTCGAGGCCTTCACCCAACCACTTTCCTGAACGTACGTGACTTCAACATCCCATGTGTCGCCCTTCGCAATCTGCGCATGACTTACCGCGATTTTCACTTCAAAATCATCCGCTCTGGCAGTGAACGGAAGACAGACTCCAAAAACGGCAAACGCTACCAGCAACGACTGAACTTTCGCTCGTGCCATTAGTCATCCGCCTCCCATTTCAAATTCGCCACATTACCGAGCCAAGTGGGAAACTGCGTCGCAAAAAGTGCCGCAGGATTTGGAGTGTAGGTATTCGATCCAGGTACCATTGTCCAAGTAGACCCACCGTCGCTGCTTGTCGCGGAGATGCCCCAACTCCACGAAACTGTGGCCAATGGTACTGGTTCTGAGCCAGCCCGTGGTGATTTCCACATCAAGTACATTTGGAATGATTGTGAATGTGAATAGTAACTCGCAGCAAAGGCTGGATCGGAGAAATCGATCGCCGGGCTATCTGCCGTCGTGTCAGGAATGCCTGGAACGTGAGGATATGGATCAAAGGTATCAAGCAACCCTGATCCCATTTTGCGTTGCGGCACACCGTCCACGGAATACCTTGTGGAACTCTGATCGACCGTTTGCACGAAAACGAACTCGCCCAGCGGTCGATTGTTGGAGCTGTACTGGAACACAATTCCAGGAGAAATAAGTTGTCCTGTTATTGGCGATCTTTGGCCAAATGAACCTACGTAATGTGGGCCTGTGTCCCCGGGCAACACTTGCAATGTCGGAGGCCCCGAAGGAGTTGTTGCCGTAAATCCAAAGTCTGGCCTTTCGACAGAAGAAATCACCTGTTTGCGATCTGTCTGGCCAAGCGGCGCGGTGATGGTGGCTTTTACATTAAACCCTGCGGGCTGGAACATTCGAAACGATACGGTACTGTCATCCAGATCATCAGCGTCCAAGTTAACTAAATATGCGGCTTGTTCATTGTGGACCCAAGTTTTGTATGCGTCATACGGAATTCCCCAAATGTAGTCCAATGGGATCCCCGTGCCGCCAACGAGTTCAGCTTTGTACGACAAGAGATCGCCAACCCAAGCGGGATTTCCGTCGTTCAAATCAGGACCAACTTGAGTTACTTTAAGCATGGTCAGAACAATGTATACCGCCACCGTGGAACTTCTTGCACCATGGATATCCTCTGCGTAGTAAGTAAAGGAATCAGTCAGTCCGTAAAAATTTCCCTCGAAAACGCCTTCATTGGGCACATACGTAAACGCACCATCACTCGAAAGCGATGCCGTTCCATATTGACCATTGGTAGCCAAAATTGCCTTAAGTGAATCGGCATCGCCAACATCCGGATCCGAGTCATTCTTAAGCACACCACCATCAGTGGGCACAGACAGTGTGTTTCCTTTGAGAACAAAGTAGTTTATCCACTGGGATACACCTGTCGTCGGATTTGTCCAGTCCAACCCAGAGTCGTATTCCGCAGTTGGGGAACTATTTCCTACGCTAATCGTAACCACAGCAATGTGTTGGCTACTCCCAATTCCGTCCGATAATTGGTACGTGAATGAATCTTCTCCGACGAAGCCCGGTGTCGGATCGTACGTGAACTCACCGGTCCCGGTATCAAACGTCACCGTGCCGTGACTTACGTTATCGACCAGCACGAAGGTCACGGTATCCGCCTCGTAGTCCTGCCACGCCGTCCCGTTGGACATGAGGCCGTCGTTCCACGCGACGCTGTCCGTCATCATCTGATCGTGCATCGTGTAGGCCCAGTCGTCCGATGGTTCGGGGACTGTGTTGTAAACGTCAATATGGACGGTCGCGGTATAGGTACTCGTAGCGAGACCATCGGACAATTGATACGTGAACACATCGCTGCCGACGTAGCCAGCGTTTGGCTGGTAGGTGTATTCACCAGTGGAACCGTCGAGCGTCAGCAAGCCGTGGGTGACGCTACTCACCAAGACAAACGAAATTGTATCCGCTTCGTAGTCCTGCCACGCAGAGCCGTTGGACATGAGACCATCGTTCCACGCAACACTGTCGCTCATCAGATGATCGTGTAGTCCGTATCCCCAATCATCCGACGGCTCGGGCACTGAATTGTAAACGCCGATGGTAACCGTCGCCGTGTCCGATTCTTGTCCATCCGATACCGTATAGTCAAATGAATCAGAGCCAACATACCCGGCATTCGGCGTGTAGGTGTAGCTTCCATCGCCGGACATCGCCACTGTCCCATGTGAAGCACCAGAAGCTACAGAAAATGACAAAGGGTCATTGTCATAGTCGTAGTCATTCCACGCGACGCTGTCGGAAGTCTGGTGATCGTGCGTGGTATATCCCCAGTCGTCGTTCGCAACCGGCGGTGAATTGGTCCCGCTGCCAGATCCGCTGCCGCTTCCCGCTCCCGACCCGCTCCCGAAACCACTTCCACTGTTGCTCGAACCAGAACCGCTCCCAGAACTCATTGAACTGCTCATATTCAATGCGGTCGGAGTCGTTCCTTGATCGCTGATTTGCACATTCTGCAGCGATTGTTGTCCCTCGCTGTCTTCGACGAGATAGCTGAACAAATCGCCGCCGCTGCCAGACGATACATGCACGACTGAGTCGCTATTTCCCGAAGTTCCGTATTGAATATACGCAGAACCGTTAACTGGTTGATCGACAATATCTATGATCTGTCCAGTTGCTGCGTCTGTCGGCAGTGGGATCTCGGTCGCGAATGCTCCTGCCTGCGTGTCGATATCGGCAAATGTGGTACTCGTCGTTGTCGCGCTAAGTA
>Ga0105046_10014710_pt1 | contig 12062 bp, 7 predicted proteins | sample MAT03_FD_78385 | JGI IMG/M metagenome (GOLD analysis project Ga0105046, IMG submission 78385) | Freshwater microbial communities from Lake Fryxell liftoff mats and glacier meltwater in Antarctica - MAT-03 (megahit assembly) | ecosystem: Environmental > Aquatic > Freshwater > Ice > Liftoff...
CAATACATAATTAACAAAATATTTTTCCGACAACTCCTTGACCAGAAGCATTCAATACGAGTACTTACCCGGAAATCTTGAGAATTCTGAGCCTGCACGTTGGCACACGGATGATCTGGAAGAAGGTCAGTTTTTGGTTAATCTGGGACCACAGCATCCTTCAACGCATGGCGTACTTCGGCTTGAAGTGAAGCTTGAAGGCGAGGTGGTTATTGACGTGGAACCTCATATTGGATATTTGCATCGTTGTTTTGAGAAACACGCTGAGTCTTTGCCTTTTAATCAGATTATTCCATATGTGGACCGCATGGACTACATAGCGGCTATTAATTCTGAACATGTGTATGCCATGGCAATGGAAAAGTGGCTTGGAATTGACAAAGACCTTCATCCAAGAGTAGAATATATCAGAATTCTGGTGGCTGAGTTGAATCGGATTGCATCACATTTTGTTGCGATTGGAACCTATGGTTTGGATATTGGTTCATTTACTCCATTCCTATGGGTAATGCGTGATAGAGAGCATATTATGAGAATGTTGGAATGGGCTTCCGGTGCCAGAATGCTCTATAACTACATTTGGATTGGAGGTTTGTTTTATGATTTGCCCGTTGGTTTTGAAGAGCGAGCCTTGGAATTCGCCAAATATCTGAAACCTAAATTGAAAGAGCTCGAAGATCTGCTTTTGTACAATACCATATTTATCCAAAGGACTGCCAATATTGGGATAATTCCCAGGGCAATGGCGGTCAATTATGGGATAACTGGCCCCATGCTCAGGGCTTCAGGATTAAGACAAGATCTCAGAAAATCAGAGAATTACAGCAAATATTCGGAATTTGATTTTGATGTGCCGCTTGGAAAGGGGGAGCAAGGCAAAATTGGGGATTGCTGGGATAGGGCGTATGTGAGGGTTATGGAATTACACGAATCTGTTAAGTTGGTAGAACAATGTGTGGATAAATTATTGGGTGAGCACAAACGGACCCGTGAATTCAATCCACAAGCAGCATGCCCGAAAAAGATAAGGCCAGCAGAAGGCCAGTATTTTTTTAGAGGAGAAACCCCGCGTGGTGAATTGGCCTTTTTTATGACTGCGGACGGCCGATCTGATGTTCCTAAAAGGTTGAAGGCCAGGGCACCTTCATTTAGCAATCTTTCCATTCTTCCAGAAATTTCCAAAGGCTGCATGTTGGCCGATTTGATTGCCATTGTCGGGTCAATTGATTTGGTAATGGGGGAAGTAGATCGCTAAGCTTTTTCGGAGGGGACGCTTGTTATTTTCGAAATTTCTATTTGCGACAAACGTTAGGGGCTCACTTCGAATTTCCTATTTTTGCAACCACTTTATAAATAATAAATGATGTCTTTTCCGACACCAAATCCCTATCAACCAAAGTATCCGGTCCGAATTGTAACTTCAGCAAGTCTTTTTGATGGCCATGATGCCGCCATTAATATTATGCGTAGAATTATGCAAAGTACTGGTGCTGAAGTGATTCATCTTGGCCATAATCGGTCTGTACAAGAAATAGTGAACTGCGCCATCCAAGAAGATGCGCAAGGCATTGCCATTACCAGTTATCAAGGTGGACATGTGGAATATTTCAAATACATGTTTGATTTGTTGAAGGAGCAAGGCTGCGGACACATCAAATTATTTGGTGGCGGTGGCGGTACAATTTTACCATTAGAAATTGCTGAACTCCAGTCATATGGCATTGCAAGAATCTATTCTCCAGACGACGGCATGGCGATGGGGCTACAGGGTATGATCAATGATGTGATAGCTCAATGCGATTTTCCAACCAGTCGAATTCCACTGCCAATGCATTTAGCGGTTGTTGATCCTGAAGAGGATGAAGATTTTTTCGGTTCTGCTTTAGAACATTTGGAAGAAAAGGATTCCAGGGTTCTTGGTCGATTGATTTCTCTGGCAGAAAATGATCAGGAAATGGCCGTTGTTTTGAGGGAAAAGCTTGAAGAGAAATTGAAGACCGATCATGTTCCGGTACTCGGCATTACGGGAACGGGAGGTTCAGGAAAATCTAGTTTAATTGATGAATTGGTAAGGCGTTTTTTGCTGCATTATGAAAGTGCAAGCCTGGCCCTGATTTCAGTAGATCCTTCCAAACGAAAAACTGGGGGTGCACTCTTAGGAGATAGAATTCGAATGAACGCAATCAACCATCCGAGGGTTTACATGCGCAGTTTGGCAACCAGACAAAGCAACCTGGCTTTGAGTAGGTATGTTCAAGATGCCATCAACATTTGCAAAGCCGCAAAGTTTGACCTTGTGATCGTTGAAACCTCTGGAATTGGTCAATCAGATACAGAAATTATTGAGCATTCTGATGTTTCCTTGTACGTAATGACAAGCGAATATGGAGCAGCAACTCAGCTGGAAAAGATTGATATGCTGGATTTTGCAGATGTTATTTCAATCAACAAATTTGTCAAACGTGGTTCTGAAGATGCACTTCGCGATGTGAAGAAGCAATACAAGCGAAATCATAATTTGTGGGATGCAAAAGATGAAGATTTGCCTATAATTGGCTCCATCGCTTCTCAATTCAACGATGCCGGAGTGAACAAGCTCTTTTCTATTTTGATTGAAAAAATAGAATCAAAAGTTGGGAAAAAGCTGGGCTCTGAAAATCAGATTTATCTACAACTACCAGAAAAAGAGGGGAGAAGCTTTATCATTCCACCAGATCGGAGTAGATATTTGGCCGAAATAGCAGAGCTAAACCGAATGTACCATGAATACGTGGAAGAACAAGCGAGCATTGCTACCCGATTGTATCAGATTGGCGGCACTTTGGATGGATTGAAACAAAATCGTTCTAAAAATATTGCCGATGATGAAGTTATAAAAACACTAGAAGCACTTTATGCCAAAACAGAAAATGAGCTTTCTGGCGAATGTAGATCTGTAATTCAAAATTATAAATACCTGATAAATAAGTATAAAGCAGATCAGTTTGTGTTTAAAGTAAGAGACAGAGAAATCCGACAAGAGTTGTATTCAACCACGCTTTCAGGTATTAAAATTCCAAAGGTTGCTTTGCCCAGGTTCAAAGATTGGGGGGATATTCTTAAATGGAGATTTACCGAAAATGTTCCCGGAAAATTTCCGTATGCGGCGGGTGTTTTTCCGTTGAAGCGTGAAGGTGAAGATCCTACCAGAATGTTTGCAGGGGAAGGCGGGCCTGAAAGAACAAACAAACGATTTCATTATGTGAGCAAAGGAATGGCAGCAAAGCGACTTTCCACCGCTTTCGATTCTGTGACTTTGTATGGTGAAGATCCAGCTCATAGACCTGATATTTATGGAAAAATTGGCAATTCCGGAGTGAGCATTGCCAGTGTTGAAGATGCTAAAAAATTGTATTCCGGCTTCAATCTTTGTGCACCGGCTACCTCAGTCTCAATGACCATAAATGGGCCTGCACCCATGTTGCTGGCCTTTTTTATGAACGCTGCTATCGACCAGCAATGCGAATTGTATATAAAGGAAAATGAACTTGAAAAGGAAGCAAGAGAGAAGCTTAGTGCTTTGTTTAAAAATGGATTAAGTCCCCAATATCAGGGCGAGATTCCAGATACCAATGATGGTTTGGGTTTGATGCTTCTGGGGGTTTCGGGAGAAGAGGTTTTGCCAAAAGAGATTTATGAAAAGATAAAAGCTCGGACTTTGAATTCTGTTAGAGGAACCGTCCAGGCTGATATTTTAAAAGAGGACCAGGCCCAAAATACTTGCATTTTCTCCACTGAGTTTGCCTTGCGGATGATGGGAGATATTCAGCAATTTTTCATAGAAAACGAGGTTAGAAATTTTTATTCAGTTTCCATTTCCGGCTATCATATTGCTGAAGCAGGTGCCAATCCTATCTCCCAACTCGCTTTTACGCTTAGCAATGGTTTTACTTTTGTTGAGTATTATTTGAGCAGAGGGATGCATATCGATGATTTTGCCCCAAACCTTAGTTTTTTCTTTTCCAATGGAATTGACGCTGAATATGCTGTGATCGGCAGGGTGGCAAGACGAATTTGGGCAAAGGCGATTCGTCATAAGTATAAAGGCAATGAAAGGAGTCAAAAATTGAAATATCATATACAGACTTCGGGGAGGAGCTTGCATGCCCAGGAAATTGGTTTTAATGATATTCGGACAACCCTTCAGGCACTTTATGCTATTTATGACAATTGTAACTCGCTGCATACCAATGCATATGATGAGGCAATTACAACTCCAACTGAGGAATCTGTAAGGAGGGCTATGGCAATTCAGCTTATTATTAACCATGAACTTGGTTTGGCAAAAAATGAAAATCCTCTTCAAGGCTCTTTTATAATTGAAGAATTAACTGATTTGGTAGAGGAAGCTGTTTTGGAAGAATTTAAAAGGATTTCAGATCGGGGTGGAGTTCTTGGTGCTATGGAACGCATGTATCAAAGATCAAAAATTCAGGAGGAATCGCTTCATTATGAAACACTTAAGCACGATGGTTCGCTTCCAATAATTGGTGTTAATACATTTTTAAGTGCAGAAGGATCGAAAACTGTAATTCCAGATGAGGTGATCCGCAGTACGATTGAAGAGCGTGAATTTGCGATTTCGAGTCTTAATGAATTTCAGAAAAGGAATGGTAAAAAGAGCGAATTGGCTTTGCAGCAGCTTCAAAAAGTAGCAATTTCGAATGGAAATATTTTTGCAGAATTGATGGAGACCGTTAAAACCTGTTCACTTGGTCAAATTTCAAATGCTTTGTATCAAGTAGGAGGGCAGTATAGAAGAAATATGTAGAAATATTTCCTGTAGATTTGGAAATATTTCTGGTGGAGTATATATTTGGGGGTGAAAAAGAAAAGAATTCTAAGCGGTCAAATCGGAGAGTCAACCTTAATTGCTTCAGAGCCAATGGCCTATTATCAGTCATCTTCCTTTAATCCAGTTGTTTTAACGTTTTCTAAAGAAAGTGTAAATCCAGTAAATTTAGTTCCAAAAGGAGCGGGTTCTTTGATTGCTTTGATAAAAGAAGGAATAACACGTAAATCTTTAGATGATCTTCTTGCAGTAACGGGGCTGTCTCTCTCAGAAATAGCTGATTGTATGCATTTGTCTGAAAGAACCTTGCGGAATTATTCACCAGCTACACATTTAGGTCCAGATCCGTCTGAGAGAGCCATTGAGATAGCAATTCTCTATGAAAGAGGTAAAGAAACATTTGGAAGCCTGGAATCTTTTAAGGCCTATATGAATACAAAGGTTCTTGCCTTGGGGAGCCAAAAGCCAAAAGATTTTCTTGATACTTCTATTGGCATCAATTTTTTAATGGAAGAATTGGGTCGAATTCAACATGGAATATTTGCTTAGAAATGCTGGTTTTTAGGATTTGTCACCTAAAATATGCGAAGGATTTGTCAGGTGAAGGGGCTTTCTTGTATGGTGGCAGATGGAATTTTCCTAAAACGCGGATGCTCTATACAGCCAGTTCAGGCTCACTAAGTTTGCTTGAAATGTTGGTCCATTTGCCTAATTATCAAATAGATACTCCATTTGCCCTAATAACAATAGAAATTCCAGATCAAAATTTTCCAAGATTAGAAATTGAAAAATTACCACAAGGTTGGAACAGCTTTTCTTCTTTTGAAGTTTCCAGAATGGCTGGATTTGAAGCCTTCAATAAGTTTAAATCACTTGGTCTTTTTGTGCCTTCGGTTGTGATGTCTTTGGACTTTAATTTTTTGATTGACCCATTGCATCCTGATTTTTCGAAAATAAAAATTGTTGATCAAATGGAATATACACTTGAGAAAAGGTTTAGGAAATAAAGATGTCTTTCCTCTTTATTTCCTGTTTATGGAACAACCAAAGCGGAGCTATCAGTCAACATATTGAGGAAAGCTATGATTAAAACTTTTTCAGCTTCGGTAAGACTGAGACTTTTTCTAAGTCTATCATTTGAGCCAAGTTGAATTAAAGGATCAATATTGGGTTTTGAGAAAAGATCCAAAGAATTATAATGATCCAAAACTTGTTCCAGTGATTGAAACCGACCGTCATGCATGTATGGCCCCGTTAATGCTATGTTTCGTAATCCTGGAGGTTTGAATTTTCCAAAGTCTGACACATTTCCTGTAACAGCTTGTAATCCAATATCCTGTGCGGAAATTTCTGTAAGCCCTGTATTGTGAAATCCGGAGAATTGATCTGGTTTTCCAAATAGCGTTTGAGGCAAATGGCAGTCTCCACAATTGCCACCTCGTATTCTCCCTGCCTCTGGATGCTGAAAAAACAATTGCATTCCCTTTAATTCTTCCTGTGTTGGATTGTATTCCTTTTTTAAGAATTTATCATATTTTGAGTTTTGAGTTAGAAGCGTTCTTTCAAACTGTGCAAGAGCTTTGCCTATTTTTTTCGATGTAACCTCCTTACTTCCAAATGCTTTGCCAAAAAGTGGCGGATAAATTGGGTTGCTTTTTATTTTCAATTCCAGTTCTGGCAAAGACAGGCCCATTTCGTTTGGGTCTTGAATTGGATGAAGAGATTGTTGCTCCAGCGAAGTATCTCGTCCGTCCCAAAAGAACTTTTGTTGAACAGCAGTATTTAAAATGCCAGGCGTATTTCGTCTTCCTATTTTATTATAAATACCAACTGCCAAAGGCAATCCATCTGTAAATGCCTTTTCAGGTTTGTGACAGTTTGAACAGGAAATGGAATTGTCTAGAGATAAACTTTTATCAAAGAAAAGTGCTTTTCCTAGGTTTATTCCTTCTTCTGTACTTGGATTTTCAAGAGGCTCTTTATAATATTTTTGAAAAAAAAAGGGAACATTCTGGATTCTTGGAGTGGGTTGCGGAAATTCTGGAGCCAAAGATTTTTCATGGCAAGACTGGTTGAGAAAAATCGTTAACCAGAGTAAAAAAAATAATATGCGGTTTGCCCTCAATTTGCCGTCTATCAGAATAAAATATTCAAATTTCAAATCACTGAATAACTTTCGAAAATATTCATTCACATTTACAAATTCAAATTTAAGAATTATGATTTTAATATTCATCGGAATCGCAGCCTTAATCGCTGGTTTTCAATTGGCAAATTCCAATTTTCCCACCAATAAATTTTCCAATCCTTTAAAAATTGGTGGTGTGTTGGTGGCGCTTTTTGGAATTTCGGCAACATGTTTTGTAACCATTCCTCCTGGAGAAGTTGGTGTTCAGGTTTTGTTTGGAAAAGTACAAACCGGAACCTTAGAAAGTGGACTTCATTTTATTAATCCTCTTCTAAAGGTTGAGCGGTTTGATATCAAAACTCAAAATTATACAATGTCGTCTGTTCATGATGAAGGCGATAAGTCAGGAGATGATGCCATTCGTGTTTTGGCAGCCGATGGCCTTGAGGTAACTATTGATCTTACAGTGCTTTATAGAGTTGAAGCAACAAAAGCAAATCGGATCTTAAGTGAAATTGGCCAAAACTACAGACAAGTAATTGTTCGACCTGTTACCCGAACTAAAATTAGGGACAATGCCGTTTCTTATGATGCGGTCTCGCTCTATTCTACCAAAAGGGATGAATTTCAAGATCGAATTTTCAAGGATATTCAGAAATTATTTCAAAGCAGAGGTTTGGAGCTTGAGCAGATCCTTGTGCGGAATATCACTTTGCCAACCTCTGTGAAACAGACAATTGAATCAAAAATAAATGCGGAGCAGGAGTCTCAAAAAATGCAATTTGTTTTGGCTAAAGAAAAGCAAGAAGCAGATCGCAAGCGGGTAGAGGCTCAAGGAATTGCGGATTATCAAAAAATAATTGCGGCCAATCTGACAAAGGAACAGCTGCAATATGAAATGATAAAAGCGCAAAAAGAACTTGCCCTTTCTCCAAATTCAAAAGTCGTTATTATGGGCGGAAAAGATGTTCCGATTATGCTCAACCAATAAGCTAAAAGCTTTGAAGATCAACCAGTTTCCTATACAATCCGCTTTGGTTGTATAGTGTTTCATGAGTGCCGGTTTCTACTATTTTGCCTCTGTCAATCACTAAAATTTGGTCTGCATTTTGAATCGTACTCAGGCGGTGGGCTATAACAATGGAGGTTCGCCCAATCATTAAATTTGAAATGGCTTCCTGAACCAGTTTTTCAGATTCAGTATCGAGTGCAGAAGTTGCTTCATCCAACAATAAAATTTGCGGATTTCGCAAAACAGCCCTCGCAATAGATAGCCTTTGCCTTTGACCTCCAGACAGTTTAGACCCACGGTCGCCAATTTCTGTTTGGTAGCCATTTTCGGTTTGAACGATGAAATTATGGGCATTCGCAATTTTCGCTGCTCTTTCTACCATCTCTATGGTGGCATCTGTTTTTCCAAATGCGATGTTGTTGAAAATGCTGTCGTTAAATAAAATGGTTTCCTGATTTACCATCCCAAATAGACCTCGTAAATCGCTGATCTTTAAGTTTTTAATATCATCATCATCAATCGAAATTTTACCAGAATCAGGGTCATAAAACCGGACCAACAAATCTAGAATGGTGGATTTTCCTCCACCGGAAGGGCCAACCAAAGCCAGCATTTTGCCTTTATGGGCAGAAAACGAAATTGCGTTTAGAACTATATTTTGGCCGTATGAAAATGAAATGTTTTCAAATTGGATGGATGTTTGAATCTCGGTTTTTGATTGCGCATTCGGCAATTCAAGGATATCATCTTTTAAGTCCATCAAATCAAAAATCCTGTTTCCAGCCACCAAGCCTCTTTGAATGGTTGCATAAGAATTTGCCATTGCTTTTGCAGGACCAAGAATTTGAGAAAATATGATTATGTAGGTGATAAATTGGGAGGCATCCAGATTGGTATCTTTATTGATCACCAAATGGCCGCCATATAAAATTATGCCAATTGCAGACAGCACACCCAGTATTTCAGAAGATGGTGATGCCATTTCCCGCTTATTAAGCCAGTTGCGAAGGTAGTTTTTGAATTGTTGATTGACTGCCTCAAACCGATCCTGAATGAAATGTTCTGCATTAAATATTTTAATAATTCTAAGACCAGAAAGGGTTTCTTCGGTGATAGATACAATGTTGCTCATCATTATTAAGCCGTCGCCACTTTTCAATCTTCTGGTTATCTGGTTGATTATGAGGCCAGAAATAGGAAGATACAATATGGTGAAAATTGTAAGTTCTGGTGATATGGTAAAAAGGAAAATGAAGTACCCGATTATCAAAAGTGGCTCCCTAAATATGGCTTCGAGTGAAAGCAAAATAGAAAACTCAATTTCCTGAATGTCATTGCTAATGATAGTGATCAGATTCCCTTTTTTCTGACTGTTTACAAATCCAATATTTAAGGTGGAATATTTTCTGAAAATGTCCTTTCGTAGATTTTTCATGAGCGATACCCGCATCTTGGTAAGCACTCGTTGGGCTGTATATTTAAAGAAATTGGACAGGAAAATAAAGAGAAAAATAATTCCGCATATAAAATACAAAGCATACTCAAGTCCTTGATTCTGAATGAGTGAATACATGTAGAAATTGAATTTGTCGATCACAAAGCGTATAGACAAACTAAAATCAGGATTTATCAGCGTTTCCGGGACTTTTACACTTCCAAAGAGGACATTGAGCAAAGGAATGAGCAACGAAAAATTAAAAACTCCAAAAATGACGGCCAAAACTGCCTGCACTACATATTGAGGCAAATAGCTATTGTATGGTTTTGAGTAGGAGAGGAGTCTCCAGAAGGTTTTCATAGTGGATGCTTTTTTACCTTCGGATGATGGCTCCGACTTCTGTTTCCAATTTTTTAATTATGTTTTCCATCGTTTTATCGATCATTGAATCTGTAAGTGTTTGATTTTCATCTTGAAGAATAATGCTCATGGCATAGGCTTTTTTCCCTGAATCGATTTTGTCTCCTTGGTAAACGTCAAATACAGATGTGTTTTTAATCAATTGTTTGTTGCTCGATTTTACCAGAATTTCAATTTTTTCAAATGATAAGGACCTGTCAATCACAACAGAAAGGTCTCGTTTTACTTCTGGAAATTTCGATATCTCTTTTACTCTAAACGTTTGATTTTTTAATTTCAATAAAAGATCCCAGTTCAATTCGGCAGAAAGAACAGCTTGTTTCACTTCTTTTCGTTTTGAAATTTCAGTTTTTACGAGACCCAATTCACCAATTTTTTGGTTTTTAAGATAGATGCTTTGACCAAATTGATATGTGGAAGAAATCTCATTTCTAAATTGTATCTGATTGATTCCTAGTCTTGTGAAAAGATTTGTAAGCCACTTTTTAAGATGAAAGTATTCGATTTCACTGTTTTTATTTTCCCATGAAGATTCTTGTGTTTGGCCGGTTGTGTACAAGCCAAGCCGGTATTCTTCTTCTATTCCCTTTTCGGTTTTTTTATACACTTTGCCCAATTGGAAAAGCTTTAGGTTGTTTTGCCTTCGGTTGATGTTATGTGCCAAAACTTCGAGACCAGAAAAGAGCAAAGTTTGTCGCATCACACCTAAATCTTCACTGAGGGGATTCAAAATCTCTACATATTCTTCATCCTTAAACTCTTCTAAACCAGAGGTTAATGATCTTTGCGTTAACGAATTGGTTACAATTTCTACAAAACCTATATCTGCGAAAAGTTGACTTGCCCTAACCCACAGCTTTTCAGTTTTTGAACCCACTCTACTTGAAATGAAATCAGTACTTAAGTTACTGTCTATTTTGATGTTATCTATTCCATAAACCCTTAAAATTTCTTCTACTACATCCGCCTCTCTTTCAACATCTACCCGATAGGCTGGCACGGTCACTTCAAATTCTTCCTCAAAGCCAGCATGACCATATTCTTCAATCGGTTTTGTTTGAATGTCCAGTAGCCTTAAAATTTCATAAACCTTTTCTCTTGGCAATTCTTCGCCAATCAGCCGATTGATGTTTCGCCATTTTAAAGTAAAAGTTTTGTCAATAATTTGATTTGGGTATAGGTCAGTCACTGCAAATTCGATACTGGCACCGGTCAATTGTTGAATTAAAAATGCGGCTCTACCCAATGCTTTCAAAGCCATATTCGGATCGGCACCTCTTTCAAATCTAAAACTGGAGTCAGTTTTGATGCTGTGAAATTGGGCTGATCTTCTTACTGTAACAGGATGAAAATAAGCGCTTTCCAATAATATTTCAGTTGTTTCAGCAGTGACGCCTGTGTCCAACCCGCCAAAAACACCAGCAAGAGCCAATGGCTTTTCATTGTCAGCAATTACAAGATCCTCTTTTCTAAGCGTTCGCTCTATTTTATCTAAAGTCCTTAATTTCTCTCCTTCAATTGCATTTCTCACAATAATTTTATGCCCCGAAATTTTTGATGCATCGAAAGCATGTAGCGGCTGGCCCAATTCGTGCAGCACAAAATTGGTGATGTCAACAAGGTTGTTGATCGGATTAAGTCCAATAGATTTCAATGCATCTTGCATCCAATCTGGAGAAGGGGCAACTGTAATTCCTTTGATATAAAGACCTGAATATCTTGGACATGATTCAGAATTTTGAATTTCAATCCCAATTGGATTTCCAGATTTTCCATTTGTTGAATTTAAAGATTCCGGAAAAATAACTGGCCTGTTTAAGAAAGCTTTCAGATCTCGGGCAACACCGAAATGGCTAGCAGCGTCAACTCTGTTTGGGGTCAAGCCGATTTCATAAACTGGAGTTGCTTCGAGGTTGAAATATATTGCCGCCGGAGTTCCATTTGGTAAATTCGTATCCAGAATCAAGATTCCATCATGACCTTTTCCAAGGCCAATTTCATCCTCAGCACATATCATTCCTTCTGATAGCTGGCCCCTTATTTTCGATTTTTTGATTGTAAAAGATTCTCCTTCAGTTGGATACAATACAGTGCCCACAGTCGCCACCACAACTTTTTGACCTGCTGCCACATTGGGAGCTCCACAAACAATGTCTAGCGGTTCAGCTGAACCAATATCAACTTTGGTGGTTTTAAGTTTGTCTGCATCCGGATGCTTTTCGCAAGACAATAC
>Ga0105046_10014711_pt1 | contig 12062 bp, 18 predicted proteins | sample MAT03_FD_78385 | JGI IMG/M metagenome (GOLD analysis project Ga0105046, IMG submission 78385) | Freshwater microbial communities from Lake Fryxell liftoff mats and glacier meltwater in Antarctica - MAT-03 (megahit assembly) | ecosystem: Environmental > Aquatic > Freshwater > Ice > Liftoff...
CGCGCCTCGGCCACATCCTCGGGCCGCTGGACAAATGACAACGCGATCCAGTCGACCCCCTGTTCAAGTGCAAAGGTCAGGTCGCGGCGATCCTTATCGGTAAGCGCCGCCAGCGGGACGACGACGTCGGGCACGTTCACGCCTTTACGGTTCGAAATCCGGCCGCCAAGTTCGACGCGGGTTAGGATGCGGTCGGCCGTAACGCTCTGTACCCGCAGCACCAGCTTGCCGTCATCGACCAGCAACCGGGCGCCGGGCTCAAGCGCCGCGAACAGTTCGGGGTGCGGCAAATGTACCCGCGTACCGTTGCCCGGTTCTGGATCTGAATCGAGAATGAAATCCGTGCCCGTGACCAGATCAACCCAGCCGTCGGCAAAGCTGCCTACCCGCAGTTTCGGGCCCTGCAAATCGGCCAGGATCGTGGTTGGCCGCCCTGTCTCTTTTTCCATCGCGCGGATTGCCGCGATAACCCGGGCATGGCCGTCATGGTCGCCGTGGCTCATGTTGACGCGGAACGCATCGGCCCCGGCGCGGGTTAGCGCCATCAGCATTTCCCGGGTATTGCTGGCCGGGCCGAGTGTCGCCAGAATGCGGACCTTGCGCTGACGGGGGATATGCGTTTGCGCCACACGGGCTCCTCAATTTGCCATGGTCGTGGTTGTCACGATGATGCGGCGCAGATGCACGTCCCCCTTGTCGCTGGCAAGGGCTGTGGCCATCTGCATAGCTATTCATTGATGGCAACAGAAAGACCAACTATGACCGATCCTCTCGACGCGCTTGACGATGCGGTCGCCGCTGCCTCCTTCCGCCGCCTCGTCCGCCTGCTGCGCCACCGCACCGATGCGCAGAACATCGACCTGATGGGCATGGCCGGTTTTTGCCGCAACTGCCTGGGCGACTGGGTGGCGGAGGCGGGCGGCATGGACAAGGAGGCAGGCCGCAGCATGGTGTATGGCAGGCCCTATGCCGAATGGAAGGCCGCCAACCAAAGCGCGGCCACGCCAGAACAGCGCGCCCGCATGGAAGAAAGCATGGCCAAGAACCCGCCGCACGGCTAATCGCAGCGGCCATTGATTCGACTATCAGGAGCATTTCATGTCCGACGACGCCAGCCCATCCGACCAGCAACTGCGCCTGTTCATCGAACGTATCGAGCGGATGGAAGAAGAAAAAAAGGGCGTCGCCGACGATATCCGCGACACCTATAACGAAGCAAAGGCCAATGGGTATGATCCAAAAATCATGCGCCAGATTGTCCGCCTGCGCAAAATGCCGGCGAATGACCGCATGGAAATGGAAGCGATCCTCGACATCTATAAATCGGCACTTGGCATAGCATAATCAGCAGCAATGGGGCACCAGCCATGATCCTGACCACCACCAACTGCATCAAGGGCCAACCCGCCCGCGACCATCTTGGTATCGTCGGTGGCCGCTCCGGTGCCTATGAAAGTTCGCTGCGCGACGCCCGCGAAACCGCGCTGAAGGAGCTGCAAAGCGAAGGCCGCGCGCGCGGGCCCAATGCGTCATCGGGGTCGATTTCGATTATGAAGAGCTGGGTCAGGGCGGATCAATGCTGATGGTCACGGCCAGCGTCGCCGCTGTGGTTGTCTGACCGGCGGATGCGCGCTAGGGCGGCCACCATTCAGACATTAGCAATGGAGGACGGCGGTGGCCGGCCATAGTAAATTCAAAAACATCATGCACCGCAAGGGTGCACAGGATAAAAAGCGCAGCGCGCTGTTCAGCAAGCTTGGGCGCGAAGTAACCGTCGCGGCCAAGATGGGCCTGCCCGATCCGGACGCCAATGCCCGCCTGCGCGCCGCGGTGAACGCCGCCAAGGCCCAGTCGATGCCCAAGGATAATATCCAGCGCGCGATCGACAAGGCGTCGGGCGGCGAGGGCGATAATTATGAGGAGATCCGTTACGAAGGCTATGGCCCCGGCGGCGTTTCGTTGATTGTCGAGGCGCTGACCGACAACCGCAACCGCACTGCGACCAATGTCCGCACCGCATTTGCCAAAAATGGCGGCAATCTGGGCACATCGGGCAGCGTAGCGCATGGGTTCGACCGGCTGGGCCAGATCCTTTATCCTGCCAAGGCGGGCGATGCCGATACGGTGTTCGAGGCCGCGCTCGAGGCGGGCGCGGACGACGTCGAATCATCCGAGGACGGCCACGAAATCTGGACCAGCGTCGAAAATCTGCACCCGGTTGCCAAAGTGCTGGAAGCCAAGCTGGGCGAGGCTGAGGGCGTAAAACTCGCGTGGCGTCCGACCATGATATCAGAGATCGCAGACGAGGCGACGGCACAAACATTGTTCAAGCTTATCGACACGCTTGACGATGATGATGATGTGCAGACGGTATGGGGGAATTACGAGATTCCCGATGCGGTCATGGAGAAATTGGGGTGATGGATTCCCCCCCCTCCCATTCTGGGGAGGAGCTAGACGGATGATTATCCTTGGCCTCGATCCGTCGCTGACCTGCACCGGGTGGGGGATCATCCGCGCTGACGGCAACCGGATCAGCCACATTGCCAACGGCCAGATCAAGACCGATGCCAAGGCCGCATTGCCCGACCGGCTGGCCCATCTCGACACGGTGCTAGCGGCGGTTATCAGCGACCACAACCCTGCCTGTGCCGCAGTTGAGGAGGTGTTCGTCAACGACAACCCCCAATCGACGCTCAAGCTGGCCCATGCGCGCGGCGTCGTGCTGCTCGGCTGCGCGCGCGGCGGCCTGTTCGTCAGCGAATATGCCCCGCGCTTCGTCAAAAAAGCCATCGTCGGGACCGGCGGCGCGGCCAAGGAGCAAGTGCAGGCAATGGTGCGTATCTTGCTGCCCGGCGTGCCGCTCGCCGGCGCGGACGCAGCGGATGCACTGGCGGTCGCGATTGCGCACGCGCATCATGCCCGCTAACCCCGCCCCATGATCGCAAAACTTACCGGACGGCTGGATTCATCGGGCGCGGGCCAGGCCGTCATCGACGTCGGCGGCGTCGGTTATCTGGTCGAGGCATCGGCCCGCACGCTCGATGCCCTTGGCGCGGTGGGCAATGATGTCACGATCCACACCGAAATGCTGGTGGGCGAAGATTTCCTGCGCCTGCTGGGCTTTGCTCGCGCCGAAGAGCGCGACTGGTTCCGCCTGCTCGTCAGCGTGCAGGGGGTGGGCGCGAAAATGGCGCTCGCCATCCTGTCCGCACTCGAAATCGCCGACCTGCAGCGCGCGCTGGCCAGCGGCGATGCTGCGATGGTCGCACGCGCCAACGGGGTTGGTCCGAAACTGGCGCAGCGCATCTGCAACGAACTGAAAGACAAGGCGGGGGCACTGGGGGGCATGGCCATGGGCGGGGTCGCGTTCACCGATAACAAGCCCGGTCCCATCGCCGACGCCATCGCCGCGCTGACCGGCCTCGGCTTCAAACCGGGCGAAGCAACGGGCGCGGTCGCGGCGGCAAGTGAAGAATTGGGGGCCGGTGCAGGACTGGACGCGCTGGTCCGGCTGGCACTGAGGAAGGCGGCGAAGTGAGCCGATGCTGCATATCCTTCACCTCCGATGGGGGGAAGGTGCAGAAATGGCGTTTTGGACAACCACCTCTACGCCGCCCGTCCGGCGTTCGTCGACCGATTCAACCGGAATGCACATAGGATTAATAGAATATTTGACAATATCGCGCAGTTTTGTAGAATGCGAGCATGAGTCAAGTCAACGTATCCCTGCCCCCCGCCCTCAAATCATGGGTGGACGGCCGCGTTTCGGAGGGCCGCTATTCCAGCGCTAGCGACTATGTCCGCGATCTGGTGCGCCGCGATCAGGATGCGGCGCTTGAAGAAACTGAATGGTTGCGCAGCCTGTTAGCAGAAGGACTTGCTTCGGGCCGCCTGAACCAGCGCCCCGAGGATGTGCTGCGCGAGATCATGGCCGAATATCCTGCCAAAGATGGCTGACCTTGACCTTAGCCCCGCAGCGCGCGCCGATCTGGTCGAAATCCGCAAATACAGCATCGAGCAGTTCGGTTCGGATATCGCCGATCCCTATTTTTTTGGATTTGAAAAGGCTTTCGCCGTTTTGCGGACGCATCCGCTGTCGGGGCAGCCGCAACCAACGCTGGGGCGTGACATACGCTGCTACACGCACCGCAAACACCGCGTCTTTTATCGCGTTGAAGCAGAGCTTGTTCTGATTGTTCGCATCATCCATTATGACCGCAACACACGGCGGGAGTTGATCAAGTGACGAACAAGCGTCGCGTGTTTCTTTTCGAAGCAGTCATCGCTGTGCGACTGATCATCGCGAGTTATGGAACAGAATTTCTGCGCACAGATGCATGCCTCGACGATCGCGGCACTTGGGACTATGAGCAGAAGAGCTGCAAGCTATCATGACACAACCCCTAACCACACCCGCCCGCACGCCCGAAGACGTCGACGCCGCCCTGCGCCCGAAAACGCTCGCTGAATTTGTCGGGCAGGCGGCGGCGCGGGAAAATCTGCGTATCTTTATCGAGGCCGCCAAGACCCGCAACGATGCGCTTGATCATGTGCTGTTTTACGGCCCCCCTGGCCTGGGCAAGACCACGCTGGCGCAGATTGTTGCACGCGAACTGGGCGTGGGCTTCCGCTCCACATCCGGCCCGGTCATTGCCAAGGCGGGCGATCTGGCCGCGCTGCTAACCAATCTGGAGGACGGCGATGTCCTGTTCATCGACGAGATTCACCGGCTGTCGCCTGCGGTCGAGGAAATCCTGTATCCCGCAATGGAGGACCGCGCGCTTGACCTGATGATCGGCGAAGGACCGTCGGCGCGCTCGGTGCGCATTGACCTGCCCAAATTCACGCTGGTTGGCGCGACAACGCGGCAGGGGCTGTTGACGACGCCGCTGCGCGACCGGTTCGGGATTCCGGTGCGCCTGAACTTCTATACCCATGGTGAGCTGGAACAGGTCATCACCCGCGCCGCGCGCCTGCTCGGCCTGCCCATCGCTCCCGACGGCGCGCTCGAAATCGCGCGGCGGTCGCGCGGCACGCCCCGTATTGCCGGGCGGCTGCTGCGCCGGGTGCGCGATTTTGCGACCGTCGCCGGGGACGCTATTGTCGATGCCAGGGCCGCCGATGCGGCGCTCAACCGGCTGGAAGTCGACGCGCTGGGCCTTGACGCGATGGACCGCCGTTATCTGACCATGATCGCCGACATTTACCGCGGTGGACCGGTCGGGGTTGAAACGATGGCCGCCGGCCTGTCCGAACCGCGCGACACGATCGAGGATGTGATCGAACCCTATCTGCTGCAAGCTGGGCTGATCGCCCGCACCGCGCGGGGCCGGTGCTTGAATCCGGCGGCGTGGAAACATCTGGGGCTGAACCCTCCGGCGGGGGCACAGGACGGGTTGTTTGACAGCGAATAAGGGACAAAGCGATTCTCGCGCGCGACAAAGCGCCGTTCCCCCCTTCCCGCCGAGTCCCGCCCCGGCTATCGCATGGTTCATGGCCAACCCTGCCCCGCCCCCCTTTATCCCCGGTTATTTCGATGGCGCCGCACATATCTTTCGTGCGCGGGTGTATTTTGAGGATACCGACCTGTCGGGCATCGTCTATCACGCCAACTATCTGCGCTTTATGGAGCGCGCGCGGTCCGATATGCTGCGCCTGGCGGGCATTGATCAGCGCGCGGCCAATGATGCGGGCATGGGCGCTTGGGCGGTGACCGATCTGGCCATCCGTTATCGCCGCCCGGCAAAGCTGGACGATGACCTGACCGTCATCAGCATGGTCGAGGCCGTGCGCGGGGCGAGCGTTATCATAGCGCAGCGGGTGATGCGCGGCGACGAACTTCTGACCGAGGGCCGCGTTACGGCTGCGTTCCTGACCCCCGAAGGCCGCCCGCGTCGGCAACCCGGCGATTGGGCGGCGCGCTTCAAATCCATCATGACTGGAGTTTCCTGACCTTGCTCGACCAGATTGGCCTTGCCGCCACCAAATCCGCCATGTCGCCCATCGCGCTGTTCCTGCAGGCCGATCTGGTCGTAAAGGCCGTGATGATCGGCCTGATCATCGCGTCGCTTTATTCCTGGACGGTGATCTTTGGCCACGGCCGCAGCGTCGGCAAGCTGATGGCGGCGTGTGACCAGTTTGAGCGCGATTTTCGCAAAGCGGGCAATATCGACAGTTTCTATCAGGAACAGGGCAAAAGCGAGCTGCCCAGCGCGCGGATTTTTGCCGCCGGGATGAACGAGTGGCGCCATTCGACCGCGGGCAAGCATGTCGACCGTGATGGCACGCGCGAACGGCTGGGCATTGCCATGCACGCCGCAGTGGACGGCGAGGTGGACCGGCTGGCCGAACGTATCGGCATCCTTGCCACCATCGGTGCGGTCGCGCCCTTTGTCGGGCTGTTCGGCACCGTGTGGGGCATCATGGTCAGCTTGTCGGGGTTCAAGGACGGGGCGTTCGCCATCAGCACGGTCGCGCCGCAACTGGCCGAGGCGCTGTTTGCGACCGCCATCGGCCTGTTCGCCGCCATTCCCGCCGTCATCGCCTATAATCATTTCTCGCAGCGGCTGAACCGTTTCGAAAGCCGCCTGGCGCGCTTTGCTGACGGGCTGCACGCGACCTTCAGCCGCGAGCTGGAGGCCGAATAATGGCCATGGGTGTCGGCACCGGCGGCGGACGGCGGCGTGGCAGTCGCGGGCGGCGGGCGCCGATGGCAGAGATTAACGTCACGCCCTTTGTCGACGTGATGCTGGTGCTGCTGGTCATTTTCATGGTCACTGCGCCGCTGTTGGTGGCGGGGGTGCCGATCAACTTGCCCGACAGCCGCGCCAAACCGGTGGACAGCGAACAGCCCGAGCCCGTTCAACTGTCGATCAATGGCGCGGGCGAAATCTTCATCGACGAAACCCCCGTCGCGGCGGCGGCGCTGCCGGCGCGTTTGCAAGCCATTGCTGCCGAAGAAGCGGGGAAGAGCCAGCCCCGCCAAATCCGTTTCCGGGCCGACCGCAGCCTGCCGCATGGCCAGGTGATGCGCGTGCTGGGAGAAATTAACCGCGCTGGCCTGACCCGCATCGCGCTGGTCACCAGCGGTTCAGACGGCGCGGAATAACGACCCCGTCATGGCCACCGCCGCGCGCCGCCCCCCGCAATCATTGCCCGATCCCCGTGCATCGCAGCAGCTTGGCATGGTGGCTGCGGTCATCTTTCATCTTGCCCTGCTCGCGCTTTTGTCATTCGACTGGACCGAACGGACACGCGAGAATCTGAATCCGCCGATGGAGGTTGATCTGGTTGCGGAGGTCGCGCCCGTATCCACCGCCCCTGAAATCAGCGAAACGCCCCCGGCGGCGAAACTGGGTGAGGAAGAAGCGCTGGCGCCCGATCCCCTGATCGCGCCGCCGCCGCTGCCTGCACCGCCCGTCAAGAAACTGCCGACCAAGATCGCGCCCACCAAAGCAATCCCCGCCAAGGCACCACAGGCGACAACGCCGCCCAAACAGCGGCTACGCCCGACCCCCACCGGTCGCCTCGACGGCATCGCCGCTGGGTTGAGCAAGGCCCCGACCAAAGCCCCCGCCAGCAAGGGTGCCCCCGCAGCACAAACGGCGGCAGAGGTACGCAAGTCCATCGACGTCGCCATTGATGGCAAGATTTTGCCGCACTGGCGGCGCAATGTGCCTTCGGGGATTGAGATCGACCAACTGCGCGTCGTTCTGCAAATCGAACTGAATCAAAATGGCTCGGTCGCCGACATTCGGCAAAAGGGTGAACTTATCGGCAAGACCGACAGCAACAAGCCGCAACAGGCATTATTCGTCGAACGCGCGATCCGGTCGATCCGTCAAGCCGCGCCATTTGACCTGCCTGCCGAATATTATGAACAGTGGCGCGTTTGGGATGTTACCTTTCGCGCAAGAGGAATTTGATGATGAAAATCGCACTGCCAGCCGTCTGTTCTGAGTCGTTCCCGCGCAACCGGGAATCCATCGGCACGCCCGGGCGATGGCTTCCCGCCCGCGCGGGAATGACAAAGCTTATGCTTTTGGCCACCGCTCTGACGGTGCAGGTTCATGCTGCTCAGGCACAATCACCAGCGCCGGTCAGTCCACTGACCGAACAGCCGCGCACGGCAGAGGTTGTCGCGGATGTCACCACCAGCAAATCCGTCATCATCCTGCCGCCCTTTACCACTCCGACCAATGCCACGGTCGCGGGTCTGTCCACCGACCAGTTGGGTCAGCAAATTGCGGGGGTGATCAGCGCAAATCTGGAACGCAGCGGGCTGTATGCCCCCATCGGCCCGTCGGGCGTGCGCGGGATCAGCATGGGTGAGGTGACGGCGCCGCAATTTGGCGAATGGGCCGGGCGCGATGCCGAAAATCTGGTCCACGGGTTCGTGCGGGCCAATCCCGATGGCAGCCTGACCGTCGGCTGCTACCTCTATGACGTTGCACTCAAAACCGAACTGGTGCGGCAGGGTTTCGTGATCCAGCCAGGCGACTGGCGGCGCGCAGCGCACAAATGTTCCGATGCCATTTATTCGCGCCTGTCGGGCGAAGCGCCGTTTTTCGACAGCCGCATCGCCTATATTGCCGAACGCGGGCCCAAGAATAACCGCATCAAACAGCTGGCGATTATGGACAGCGACGGCGGCAACCACCGCTTCATCACCTCGGGCCAGGCGCTGGCGCTTAGCCCGCGATTTTCGCCCGATTATAAACGCATCGTTTATGTCAGCTACCTCGCCGACCGGGTCCGTGTGTTCATCTATGATGTCGCAGCAGGCTCGCAGAAACTGGTGACGGAAAGCAGTAACGCGACCTTTGCCCCGCGCTGGTCGCCCGATGGCCAGCATATCCTGTTTTCGATGGCGGTGGGCGGCAATACCGACATTTACCGCATTGCGGCCGCGGGCGGCACCCCCCGCAAACTGACCGACACGCCGGGCATCGATGTCGGCGGCAGCTTTTCGCCCGATGGTACCAAAATCATATTCGAAAGCGACCGTTCGGGCAGCCAGCAAATCTATGTCATGAATGCCGACGGGTCGGGCCAGCGCCGGATCAGTTTTGGCGGCGGCCGCTATGCTACCCCCGAATGGTCACCGCGCGGCGACCTTATCGCCTTTACCAAGATTGGCGGGGGCGAATTTCGCGTTGGCGTAATGACGCCCGCAGGCGGCGGGGAACGCTTGCTGACCAACGATTGGCAGGACGAAGCTCCAACCTGGTCGCCCAATGGCCGCGTGCTGCAATTCTTCCGCACCACACCGGGCCGCGACGGCAAATCGACAATCTGGCAGGTGGACCTGACCGGCGTGAACCTGCGCCGCCTGCAAACGCCTCAGGACGGGTCTGACCCATCGTGGGGACCAGTGCTGCCATAGCTTCACCATCCCGCTTTTTTCACCGCTTGCTGGAACGAGCGAGGCGATTGCGGGTTGATCTCATCAGTTCAACATGGGTTAAGGAATCTTCGTAAAGGATTCGCAGGCGTAACAGGAGAACAGACATGACGCTTCGCCATTCGGCCTTCATCGCACTTACCGTTGCCGCGCTGTCCATCGGTGCCTGCGCCAAAAAGGCCCCCGATGAACTCCCGCCGCCACCCGATGGCAGCGGCGCTGTTGTCGGCGATACCGGGACAGGCTCCGCAGGCGGCGTCCTTCCCGGATCGCAGCAGGACTTTGTCTCCAGCATTACGTCGGACCGCATTTTCTTTGGCTTTGACCAGTTCAACGTCGATGCAGAGGATCAGGCCGCCCTGCGCAGTCAGGCCACCTGGATGCAACGCTATCCTGCCGTGCGCGTCACGCTGGAGGGGCACGCCGACGAACGCGGCACCCGCGATTACAACATCGCGCTGGGCGAACGCCGCGCCAATGCAGCCAAGAATTTCCTCGCCACACTGGGGGTCGATACCGCGCGCGTCGATGTGATCAGCTATGGCAAGGAACGGCCCGACGCCGTAGCCTCGAACGAGGAAAGCTGGGCGCGCAACCGCCGCGCGGTGACCGTGGTTATCCAGCGTTGAGATAAATCCATAGCGGCACGGCGCACCACGCCGCGCCTGCCATGAAAACACCAAAGGGGATGTGGCGGTCGCGGATCGCCGCATCCTTTTTTTGCGTCACGAGCGCCCAGACAATTCCGCCCGCGCTGGCGATCAGCAGCATCGACGGCAATGGCATCCAACCCAGCCAGCAGCCAATGGCCGCCACGAACTTTGGATCACCTCCGCCCATTCCCTCACGCCCCCGGGCATGGCGGAACATCAGGGCGAGCAGCGCCAGCGTAACGCCTCCGGCGATGGCCCCTGTCAGCCGCTCAAGAATCGTGGTGTCAAGCAAAGGACCAGCGATCAGCAGACCGGTCAGCGCGAGCAGTGCGGTCAGCGCATCCGGAAGCCAGAAGTGCCGCGCATCGAGCAGCGCCAGCGGCAAAAGTATCCAGCCAAATAGCGCGAGGCACCAGCCAGCCGCGCCCGGGAACAGGGCGACGCTGGCAATTCCGATGGCCATACTGCCCAACTCTATGCGCAGATGCAGCGGATCAATCGCTACGCCGCACGCGGAACATCGGCCCCGCCGGATTAGCCAACCCAGCAGCGGAATCAGATCAGCAAATCCCAATCCTCGGCCACACCCATCGCATTGGGATCGTCCAAAAATACTGCGCCCGTCCCCCCACCGCAGCACCAGCGTCGCGATAAAGCTTCCAAAGATCAGGCCAAGCACTGCGGCCAAGATGAGCGAGAGCATCAACGGCAACCCTGCCAACGCCGATTCGACCGTCACAGCCGCCCTTCATGAAGCAGCACCAGCGTGTTTCCGGCGGGCAAAAACCCTGCCGCGCGCAGCAGTGCAGCCACGCTGGCATCGCCGCTGCCCTGCACCGCCAACCGCGCGCGATACCGCCCGGCGCCATCGATCGACAGCGTCAGCCGCTCCATCCCCGATTGACTGGCCAGTGCCGCCTCCGCGCGTCCGTCACGACAGGCCAGCGGCCCGCCAAGCCCGCCGGCCAGATCGAGACCCGGCACTGGCAAGGCGATGCTTAGCTGAACCCGCCCCGACGCCGCCATACATCGGCCCGCACTGTCAAACCGCGCCTCAACCGCCTCTAGCCGCAGCGTATCTAGCGGTACCCCGGCAAGGCTCGCGCCAAGCGATACTTGACCGTTCATGTCCGCGACCCCGCGCCAACCATTTAAGATCAGCCCACCCCTAAGCGGGCCCAGCAATTCGCTTTCACGCGCAATATCAAGCCGGGCCGAGCCGGTCAGCAACCCGGCCGGGGCCAGCCCCGCATCCAGCGTTCCCAGTGCCGCGCCGCGCCAGCGCGCATCCACCAGCGTCCCCGACCAAATACTGCCCGTAACACTGCGCGCACTTAACCCGGCATCCTGTGCGCCCGTTATCTGCAACGCCAGCCGCATTGGCAGGGTCGCGATGATCAGCACCAGCGCCAGCAGCGCCGCCGCAATCCAGATGCGCCGGGTCATGGCCGCCTGAGACATGTTCGCCTGTGTCATGCGCACCTGTGTCATGGCCGCCGCACCTCTGCCGTCAGGGCCACCGAACCGTCGGCACCGGGGGTCAGCGACAGACGGTCAATGACCAATCCCTGCCGCTCCAGACCCGCCAGCCAGCCGATCAGCGCAGGCGCACGCGCCGATGAAATCGCAATCGTCGCTGCGCCGCCGCCAGCGCGCTGTTCATTGCGATCAAGCGTAAGCCCGGTGTCCGCAGCGGTTTGCGCCAACCATTGATCAATTGGTCCGCTTGCGCCGGGCGCAGCAGGTCGGTCGTCGGCACCTTGCAACAACGCTGCCTTGGCCTCCACCCGACCGGCGCGCTCTACGGCCATCCGGTGCGTATCATCCAGGCCATTGAGATAGCTCGCCACCGGACGCAGCAACAACCAAGTCAACACCGCTGCGGCCAGCGCAGTGGCTACACCGACCAGCACACGCTCGCGCGGCGCCAGCGTGCGCCACCAAAGTTTGAGCGACGCGATCATGGCACCGCCCTTATGGTGACAGTGCCCATTTGCATGCCG
>Ga0105046_10014712_pt1 | contig 12061 bp, 7 predicted proteins | sample MAT03_FD_78385 | JGI IMG/M metagenome (GOLD analysis project Ga0105046, IMG submission 78385) | Freshwater microbial communities from Lake Fryxell liftoff mats and glacier meltwater in Antarctica - MAT-03 (megahit assembly) | ecosystem: Environmental > Aquatic > Freshwater > Ice > Liftoff...
AGACGAGGCCGATGAAGCCCTCTTCCGAGAGCTCGTACTCGCGGCGCTCGGTGAGCTGGATCTCCGTCGGGATCTTCGTCTGGATCTCGCCCATCGCCTTGTACTGATGCAGCGGCAGATCTTCGACCGCACCACCGGACTGCGGGCCAATGATGTTCGGGCACCAGCGGTACTTCGCGAACGAGTCCGCGACGCGGGTCGCGAACGCGATCGAAGCCGGACCCCACAGGTACGCGTCGTGGTTGCCGATCGCTTCCTCTTCGAAGTTGAACGACTTGACCGGCACCGTCGCCTGGCCGTACGGCAAGCGCAGCAGGAACCGCGGCATGCACAACCCGACGTAGCGCGAGTCCTCGCTCTCGCGGAATGCGTGCCAGCGGGCGTACTGCGGGCCCTCGAACAGGGACTTGAGGTCCTTGAGCTTGGGCAGGTTGTCGAACGACTCCTCACCGAACATCTGCGGCGCAGTGTTGCCGATGAACGGCGCGTGCGACATCGTCGCGACCGCGGCGCAGTTGGTCAGCAGCTGCATGTCCTGGGGACCCGGCCCGAAGTCGTAATTCGAGACAATCAGGCCGATCGGCCGGCCGCCGAACGTCCCGTACTCCGCGGAGTACACCGTGCGGTAGAGGCCGCACTTGGGGATCTCGGGCGAGTCCTCGAAGTCGTCGATGAGGTCCTGCTTGCTGACGTTGAGCACCTCGATGCGCACGTTCTCGCGGAAGTCGACCTTGTCGACGAGGTACTTGAGACCGCGCCACGCCGACTCGAGCTTCTGGAGCTGCGGGTTGTGCAAGATGACGTTGATCTGCGCCGACATGCGCGAGTCGAGCTCGGCGATCATCACGTCGACGGTGGCCTTGTCGATGCGGCGATGCTTGTCGGACGACGTGAGGACCTCGGTGATGAACGCGGTGATGCCCTGACGCGCGATCGCGTAGGTGTCGGTGTCCGCGGGGGTGACCTTGGCTTCGGCGAGGATCTGATCGAGCAGTGAGCCGCCATCGCTGACGGTCGTCGTCGCTCCGCCTTCTTGTTGCTGTTCTTCGGCCATGGTGTGCTCCTTTTCAGCCCTCGGGCTTGTCGAGACCGAGCTCGGTCATGAGACGCCGCCGCGATTCCTCGTCGCCGAGCAGCTTCTCGAGTTGCTTGCGGAATTCGGGCTTGTTGCCCAACGGAGATTTGAGTGCAGTCAGCGCGTTGCGCAGCTCCATGAGCTGACGCAGCTCGGGGACCTGCTGCAAGATGCCCTCGGGGGTGAAGTCGCGCATCGAGCGGAAGCCGAGGCTCACGGCGAGCTCCGCGTTCGCTTCGCCGGTGAGGCGATCGGGGACGCTGATGTCGACCCCGAGGTTGTGCTTTTCCATCACCTCTTCGAAGTTGTCCTTGTCGATGTTGATCGGCTTGCGATCCTCGACCTGACGTTCGTCGCGACGACCGGTGTAGTCACCGATGGCGAGGATCTTGAGCGGGAGCTCGACTTCCTCTTGGCCACTGGTCGCCGGCTTGTAGACGATGTTGACGCGCTCCTTTGGCGCAACTGAAGCTTCCTTCGCCATTGATTCCTCGCAAGGTGGTGAGAACAGGGGCGCAGCGCAGACGGCCGCACGCCACGGGAGCGCGAAGGTATCACGAAGGTCGTGAGCCGCGGCAGGGGGCGGACGGGGTGCCGGGAGCTCTGTCGTTCGGGCGCCTCGGTCGGGGGCGTCCGGCCGAACGGTCACATCCGCGATCGCCGAGGTCTCTGCCCGAGCGTGACCGACCCGAGGCATCCGGACCGACGAAGCGACCGCGTGCGGCCACCGTGGCGGCGCGTCGCGATCGTCTGCGGCATCGGGATGGCGCTCGGTGTCGCAGCGACCCCGTGGTTGGCGATCGACGTGCCTGCCGACGTCGCGGACGCGTCGATCCTCGGGTGGATCGCCGCGCACAGCGGCCTGGTCGGGCTGATCGTGTTCCAGATCGTCACCGCGCTCGGTCTCGGCTTGCTCGGGAGCGCCGCATCGTACTCGTGGTTCTTCGTGCGCGGGCGGGCGCGGTTCAACCCCGGCTTCGTCGCGGATCCAAAGATGATCCGGCGCGCGTGCGGCTGGGCGGTGCTCGGCATCACCGGCGGCACGCTGCTCGCGGCGCCGATGCAGCTCGCGCTGTTCGCCGGCTGGGGTCAGGCGTACTTCCGCGTGGAGGATCACGGCTGGGGCTACCTGGCGCTGTCGGTGGTGATGCTGCTGGTCTTCACCGAGACGATGGTCTACTGGACCCATCGCGCGCTGCATCTGCCGTGGCTGTTCCGGCGGATCCACGTGCGGCACCATCAGTTCCGCGAGCCGACGCCGTGGGCCGCGTTCGCGTTCCATCCGATCGACGCGTTCGCGCAGGCGTTTCCGTACCACGTCGCGGCGTTCGTGTTCCCGCTGCATGTCGGCGTGTACACGGTCGCGATGTCGCTCGTGATGGTGTGGTCGATCTCGATCCACGATCGCGTCACCGTCACGCCGTTTCGCTGGCTGCTGTACGCGGGCCACCACTCGCTGCATCATCTGCACAGCCGCTACAACCTCGGCCAGTACTTCACGTTCTGGGATCGCCTCGGCGGCACCTATCGCTGCCCGAGCACGCTGCCTGATGCCTACGACGCCGGTCGGCCCGATGCGGCGTGGAGGCGTCGGTCATGACACGGCGCGTCGTCATCGTCGGCGCCGGTGCGGCCGGGGTCTACACCGCGTATCGCTTGCGGCGATTGCTCGGTGACGACTGCGAGATCGTGCTGCTCGAGGGCTCGGATCGCATCGGCGGTAACGCGAGCACGTTGCAGGTCGGCGACACCAGCGTCGAGTGCGGTGCGCAGTTCTTCCACCGCGGTGCGCAGTCGGGATTTCTCGCGTTGCTGGCCGAGCTCGATCTGCTCGACGACTGCCAGATCGTCCGCACCGCGGCCGGCTTCACGATCTGGGATCGTGCGCAGCAGCGACGCTTGCTGCACTTGCCGGCGACCGTCGCGGGCTTCGGTGCGCTCGGCTTCGGTGACTGGATCCGCGCGACGAAGTTCGGCGTCTTTCTCGCGTACGCGTGGGCGCTCGAGCGGTGGGAAACCGACTGGACGGTGTCGGTCGACGCGTGGCTCGGGCGCATGCGCCTGCTCGACGACGACTTCAAGCACCGTGTCATCAAGCCGTTCCTTTACCAGTTCGTGTCGTTGCCACCGGCGCGGATCGGCGAGGCTTCCGCGAAGTACGCGGTGACGTATCTCGTGCGCACGCTGTTCCCCGGCGGTGGTGCTGCGCCGGACGTGCCGCGGATCGGTCGCGCGCGGCCGACGTTCGAGGCGTTTCAGAGCCTGGTCGGCATCGCGGAGATCCATCGCCGCGTGCTCGCGGCCGCCGACGTGCGCGCACAGACGAGAACGCGGGTGCTCGCGATTCGACCGATGCCCGAGCGCGGTGCGACCGTGGTGACAGACGACGGCGAGATCGTCGCGGACGATGTCGTGCTCGCGACCGACCCGCATGCCGCCGCGCGCGTGCTCGAGGGCGACGGCGCCTGGGACAGCGGGTTGATCGATGGGCTGCGCGGGCTCGAGTACGCGCGGCTGCCGATCTCGATCCAGCACGGCCAGCCGGCGCACATGCCCCAGCGGCGCAGCGACTGGCAGCCGTTCAACACGATCCTCGACGGCGACGCGGCGATGTTCAGCGTGTGGTTCGGACCGATGCGCGCACCGGCGGCCGATGGCTCCCCGCTGTCGTTGTTCAAGTCGTGGGGCTCGCCGGAGCTGTATCCGACCCGCGCCGGCAGCGAGATCCTCGCGCACCACCACTTCGTGCCGCTGCCGACGGTGGAGTTCATGCGCTCGCGCGAGGTTCTGTTGCCGCGGTGGCAGGGCGAGCGCGGGCTGTGGTTCGCGGGCGGTTGGACGCGCTGGTTCGACAGCCAAGAGGCTGCGCTCGGATCGGCCGACGCGGTCGCGCACGCGATCGCCGGACTCGACGCCGTGAGCGTCGACGAGCTCGATGCACGCGCCGACGTGCAGCGGGTGCTCGAGCGCACTGCCACGCACGCTCCGGTAGAGCTCCGTCATCGCCTGGTCCACGCCGTGGACGAAGTCGAAGCCCGCGGATGAGTCCTTACGCCGAGGTCCCGCATGTCCACCACCACTGCACGCACCGTCACGCCGCTCGATTTCCTGCGCACGTCGCCCGCGCGCGACACCCTCGACGAGACCTACGCACGGTACGCCGAGCTGCACGACAGCGGCGGGGCCGAGGCGCGGCGTGCCGCGTATGCGGTGATGGTCAACGCGTACTACGACCTCGTCACGGACTTCTACGAGTTCGGGTGGGGCGACGCGTTCCACTTCGCGCCGCGCTATCGCGGAGAGTCGTTTCTCGCGTCACTTGCCCGCCACCAGCACTTTTTGGCGCATCGGCTCGGCGTCGGGGCCGGCGCGGCGGTGATCGACGTCGGGTGCGGCATCGGCGGGCCCGGGCGATCGATCGCGCGGTTCTGTGGCGCGCACGTCACCGGCGTGAACAACAACGCGTACCAAGTGGAACGTGCGCGCGCGCTGACGAGTCGCGCGGGCATGGACGTCGCCTGCGCGTTCGAGGTCGGCGACTTCATGCGGCTGCGCCACGGCGCCGGCACGTTCGCGGGTGCGTTCGCGATCGAGTCGACCGCGCATGCGCCGGACAAGGCCGCATGCTTCGCCGAGGTGCACCGCGTGCTCGCCCCGGGCGCGTCGTTCGTCGGCTACGAGTGGTGCCTGACGCCGATGTACGACCGTCACTCGGTCGTGCATCGTCGCATCAAGGCCGGCATCGAGAAGGGCAACGGCCTGCCGGATCTCGCGAGTATCGAAGGCGTGCACGTCGCACTCGAGCGCGCGGGCTTCGACGTGATCAGCATCGAGGACCGCGCCGCGGCGGCCGACGTCGCGACGCCGTGGTACTTGCCGCTGTCCGGCCGCGGGGTCGGTCCACGCGAGCTGCTGATGAAGCCGGTCGCGCGATGGATCACTCACCGTGTCGTGGGTGCGCTCGAATCGGCGAAGGTGCTCCCGCAGGGTGCCCAGCACGTCACGGCGCTGCTGAACGACGCGGCGGCGTGGCTGGTGCGTGGCGGCGAGACCGGCGTGTTCACGCCGATGCTGTTCTTCCACGCGAAAAAGCGCTGACGCTCAGCCCTGCGGCACGAACTCGTCGCACGCGATGCTGATCGAGTCGACCGCCGACGAGAAGAACGGCGAGTTGCTCGGTGTCGGCGGACGAGCCGGTGCCGACCTTCGCGCGCGCGCGGTCGAGGTTCCGCCCGGCACCGTGAGCGAATCCTGCCGGGTCGGCCGGCGGGGCCGACGCGGATTGGGCGGACAAGAAAAAATAACTCAACTTACCGAAATATCACCGACTGTTGGTGTCCAAGACCGTGGGACCTGCGCGTCCCGGGAGCGACTTGCCGGTGCGTCACACGAGAGCTCGAGGAAATCGCTGTGTTTTCATGCTCGGAATCGGCCTCGCGGCGTGCGCAGGGGAGACTGCGCCGCAAGGGGGCGCTGACGGCACCGGCGACGAGGGGATCGGCTCGTTGTCGTCGACCTCGAGCGGGCCGGGCGAGTCCGACACCAGCGGATCCGCGAGCGCGAGCGTCAGCACTGCGTCGACCCTCGACACGTCGGACGACGTGACGGACGCGACCTCGACGGACACCGCCCCCACGAGCACGAGCACGGGCGATGGCGAGTCGAGCTCGGGCGTCGGCGAAGACGCCGAGTCGTCGACCGGCGAGTGTGGCAACGGCGGGCCGTCGATCGTCGAGTTCTCGTACATCTGGATCGCGAACAGCACGCAGGGCACGGTCTCGAAGATCGACACGCCCAGCGCGACGGAGGTCGGCCGCTATCTCGTCGACGACTACGAGGGCGCGAGCATCGACACGTGTCAGGGCCCGTCGCGCACGTCGGTGAACCTCGACGGTGACGTCGCGGTGCTCGATCGTGGCGGCGGCCTCGCGAAGTTCATCGCGGATCCCGAGCTGTGTCCCGACCTCGACCTCGACGGTGACGTGCAGACCGCGAGCGATGCCGCGTACCTGCCGTGGGGCACGGACGAGTGTCTCGCCTGGCAGATCGACGTGCCGCACAGCGGCAACGGCTGCGATGGTCCGCGCGCGGTGCAGTGGACCGCGCCCGAGGCGATCGACGCGTGCACGTTCGACGATCCGCGGCTGTGGGTCGCGTTCTGCAACGCCGACAACAGCGACGTGACCGTGTGGATGATCAACGGCGCCGACGGTACGGTCGAGGTCGAGATCCCGGTCGAGAACTACGACTGCGCGACCTATGGTCCGTATGGCGGCGTCGTCGATGCGAACAACGACTTCTGGTTCGTCGATCGCTCCGCGGGGCAGTCGCTGTTCCGCGTCGAGTACGGCTGTCAGCCGGTGAACCCCGGCGACTGTTGGGAGTCGTTCGCGCCGCCGGACGGCGAGGATGCCTACGGCATCACGATCGACGCGAGCGGCCGGATCTGGATCGCCGGCGGCGGCAACAGCCTCTACTCGTTCGACATCGCGACGAGCACCTACTCGACGTTGCAGCCGGCGCTCGACGACTACTTCGCGAACGCGGGACCCGTGGACTCGAACCCCGACAACATCCTGCGCGGGCTGATGTCCGACGAGGACGGCGTGCTGTGGATCGCGACGATCGCGGCCGGTGGTTGGAGCGGTGGCGCGAACCCGGGGCTGTTGCGCGTCGATCCGAACACCGATCCGGTCGAGATCGATTTCTTCGGACCCGACACGCTCGGGGGCATCGAGCACGCCGCGGGGATCAGCATCGACGTCGAGGGCTATGTGTGGCTGGTCGACACGCTCGGCGATCAGGCGTTCAAGGTCGATCCGGTCGATCCCGCGACGCACGAGGTCGTCGGCGGATTGCAGTATCCGTACACGTACAGCGACATGACCGGCTTCGCGCTCGGGCAGATCGTCCCGGGGTGAGAGCGCCCGCGCGCCGCATCACCGCGTGCTCGCCCGTAGGCTCGCGAGTGCCTGGAGGTCGGCTTTCGCGGGCCCCTCGCTGCCGACGCGGTGACGGAAGAGCGCGCGGCACTGCAGCGCGACATCGAGCTCCGCGACTCTCCACGCGCGCGCGTCCGGCCGTAGATCGGCACGACGTAGCGCGTGGTCGTGCGCGTTGATGAGGCCCGACAGCGCGGTGTCGTGCAGCTTGTTGTCGGGTTGGGCCGTCGCACCGGCGGTCGCGTAGCTCGCCTCGGCGTCGGTGATGCCGCGGCGGCGCAGCACCTCGAGCGCGCGCCGGAAGTGCTTGTCGGCAACGCCGACGTTCATCAGGTTGTGGTGCGCGAACCCGGCTCGGCAGTGGGCCTCGATGTAGCGCGGATCGTCCTGTTGCAACGCGTCGATCGCCGCGGACGCGCGACGTCGTGCCGCATGAATCCCGTCGAAATCCCCGGGGTGCAGCAGGTCCCATGCGTAGCCCTCGGCGAGGGCGCGCTCCCACGCGGGGACCTGCGGATCGCAGGTGATGGCGTCGATCGAGATCTCCGTCGTCGCCGACGAGGTCGGCTTCGGCGGGGTGGCGACGGTGGGATTCGTCGTCCGAGCCGGTGCAGCGGCCGACGGTCGGCACGCCGAACAAGTGATCACGAAGAGCAGGGCGAGACGATCGAGCATCGCCGCCGAGCTTGCCACGTCACGCATCGCGCCAAGGGTCCCGTGACGTGGATCCCGCAGGCGAGCGCGCGGACGTCATGCCGATCACCCCGCCACGATCGCGCTCAGCACACCCGCCGCCGTCGCCGGTGGCACCGTCAGCGTCCGCATGCGCCCCGCCGACAGCCCCATCTGCATCGGATCCATCACCGCGCCGGCGACGGGTCGAATCGGCCACAGCTTCTCCGCCGCGACCGTCGGATCCGCGAGGTAGTGCAGCACGCCCGCCGGCGGTGCACCCAGACACACGAGCAAGCGCGAGCCCGGCCCGCCCGGCCCCGACCAGAAGATCGACGGCGGTGCACGCTGCCACGCGAGCAGCTCCTGCGCCATGCGCAGCCAGAACACGAGCTGCACGTCGTCGGTGCACGGGCAATCCATGATGATCGCCGCGCGACCCGGATCGCCGCCGTGGACCTGCGCGCACGCGGTCGTGAACATGTGCATGCCGTGCATGCCGCCGCCCTGGGCGAGCGGACCGAACAGCGCCTCCAAGATCGTCTGCCCACCGGTCGCATCGAGCGCCTGATGTGTCCACGTCCGCGCGTCCTCGAGCTGTATCGGTCCCGGCACCGCGATCGCATCGATGCGCGCGAGCACGGCCGGCAGATCGAGCATCGCCGGCGAGGCCTCGGCGACGACCGCCGCCGCCGACTCGAGGAACGCCTCGTACGCGACCGGCAGCGATGGATAACGATGCGTCGCGACCGGCACGTCGACATACGTGAACGCGCACAGCGGGAATTCGCGGCCGACGCGATCGCGACTCGGCGCGAACGCTCCGATGCACGCGCCCGCGCCCGACGCATCGCGGAACAAGAACTTCACGGGCACCGCGGGCAGGTGCTTGCGCTTGCCCGCGAGCTGCTCGACCTCGCCGACGAGCCACTCCTGCAGCGCGCGACCGACCGCCGAGCCAGCGTTGTGCGCGACGAAGTCACCGGCGGTGGTGACCTTGCCGAACACGCCGACGCGCGGGTTCATCGCGACACACCGCCCGCCAGGTTCACTCGCACTGCGGACCTCCGAGCACCACCGACTTGGGCGGGATGAGATCCGGATGCCGGAAGATGCCCATGAACGCCACCTCGCGATCCGAGTTGCCGAAAAATGGGTTGTTGTCCGGCTCCTGCGGCTTGATGAGCAGCTTCATCACGCCACCGCTCGAGCCAGCGCCGACGCTCGCGGAGATGTTGTAGCGCATCGTGAAGCCGGTGCCGCTGCCACCCTCGGCGACGGTGCCTTCTTCGAACAGGCGGAAGATGCCCCACTTGCTCTCCTGGCCGAATTCGTCGTTCACGCCTGCCCCCTTCACGCGCACGCGACCGATGCCGTCCTTGCCTTCACCCGGCCACACGAAGGTCTCGGTGATCTCCGGGCCGTTGCGATACGTCACCTCGCGTCCATCGACGTTGAGCACAGTGTTCGCGACGCCGTTGGTCGGCATGAACGTCACGCTGAACTCGACGAACATGTCCTTGCCGCCGTTGACGAACAGCGCACGCTGCAGATCACGCGCGCGGTTGAGAAACTGCACGAGCCGCGGATCGGTCGGTGCCGCCGAAGACCCGAGCTTGCGCAGCGAGAACGAGTGGTTCTTCTCCTCGATGCGGGTCATCAGCGCGGCGTCGTAGAACGTCCACAGCTTGCCGCCGTCGGGGGCGAAGAACTCCGCGAACTGCTGGTGACTGAGCTCGCTCGCGTTACCGTCCTTGAACGGATACCGCGCGAGCATCTTCGTCATCGGCACGACGACCTCGGCGCAGTACTTGTTGGTGAGATCCTTCGTTGCGCCAGCGTTCGCTGCCCCTTGCACGCCACGCAGCGGCGGCGGCAGCAGCTTCTTCAGCGAGCCGGCGACCCACGTGCCGTTGTCGGCCTCGTGGATCAGGCTGTCCGTGAGCGTGATCGCGGTGTCGGCTGCCTTCTTGAGCGCGATCGTGTGCTCCGCGGTGTCCTCGTTGAGCTTGAGCTGCAGCGCATCGCGGACGTTCTTCAGCTCGGCCTGATAGCTGTCGAGCGGCACCGCGGCGCGTGGCGGCGCCGGCTCGCCCTCGGCGACGACCGGCGTCGCACCGCAGCCGAACTTGATGAAATCGACGAACTCCTTCTTCACGTCCTCGTTGATCTTGAGCGTGGGGTCGGACGCCTTCAGCTTGCGCCGCTGCTCGAGCAACGCCTTCTTCGCGGCCTCGAGCGCCTTCGCCTTGCCGCCGCCGAGCTTCTTCGCGGCCGCTTTGGTGCCGGCCTCGATCGCCGCATCCTTGAGCCCGCCCTCTTCGTCATCGGGCACGTCGGGCTCGGGATCGTCGAGCGTCGTGTGGTACTCGACGTACTGACACATGAGCGTCAGCGGCGGCGGTGTGCCACCCGTCAGCTCCTTCAGCAGCTCTTGTGCGTCGGTCAGGCCGGAGGCCGGCCGCGTGTACGCGCTACCGACGAACAATCGCCACGCCGAGATGTACTCGGTGAAGTACTTCGAGCGCACGAGAGACTTCTGCCGCTCACGGTTCTTCGAGACCTCTTCTTCCGTCCACCCGAGCACCCACTCGTTGCCGAGCAATGCATCGAACGGTGAGCTGAACTTCTCCGCGAGCCCTCCGTCCCACGCCGCGCGCGTGTACTTGCCCGGCACTTTCACGCCGTCGTTCTGCAGCGCCTTGCGGCTGCCGCTGATGTCCGCGAGCGTCAGATCCGTCGCCTCGACGTCGCGCACGAGCTCGTTGAGCAGGCTGTCGATGCGATCGGTGCGCTTGAGCACCTTGCGGACGCCGTCGACCAGCTTGAGGTCTCGATCAAATAGATACTTCTGATCGGTCGCCGAGATGTCGAGGTACGCGTCCGCGACGTTGAGCATCGTGTCGCGCGACGCCAGATCGTCGTCCACGTCTTTGAGCGCCGCCGCCCACAGGTCCGCGATGCGCTCGCGCACCCATGGCCGCTGGTTGTCGTCGAGGCCCGGCTCGCCGGGCAGGGGATACACGAACTCGCCGTCACCCTTCGCGGTGCCGGTGAGGAGCAGGTACATCCGCAGCTTGCTCTCGTACTCGCGATGCGTCTCGGGTGCGACCGGATCCGGCGACGGCCCGTGCTTGCTCACGAACTTCTGCAGATCGTCCTTGCTGTACTCGACAAACGGCGAGATGAGCTGATCGCGAACCGTCCGCAGGTACAGCTCGCGGATGCCTGGGGCGATGAGCGCGCCCTGGTACATGCCCATCCGCATCGCGAACGGCGCGCCGTCCTTTTCGTGCTCGTCGAGCTCGCGCTCGACCGCGCGCAGCGGATCGATCTGACCGAGCCGGATCGGTGCGTTCGTCTTCGCCGCGACGTGCTCCTCGACCTTGCCGATCGCATCCTGCGTCTTGGTCAGCAGCTCGCGGTTCTCCCGGAACGACAGCACGGGCAAAAGCGCCATCCCGATCGACGCGAGCATCAAGCCGCCACCGATCGCATGACCGAGCAGCGCCTGCTTCTTGATCTTCGCCGCGCTGCGCTGCGCGATGTTCTTGTCGGGGAAGATGACCTTCTCGAACAGCTCGCCGAGGAAGTAGCTCTTGGGCTCGATCTGCGGCGTCGTGTAGCCGATGCGCGGCTGCACGCCGAACGCGGCGGCCATCGACGACATGATGCGATCGATGGTTCGGCCCTCTTGGGTGCCGCTCGTGAAGTACGCGCCGCGCAGATGCGGTGACTCGGCGTAGACGTTGTCGGCCATCAGCTCGCCGACGAACGCCGCGAGCTTGTCGCGCATGGGCTCGAAGTACTGGGGGAACTGGAAGATCTTGTCGCGCGAGTCGGCGCTGCGCTCCTCGCCCATGCGGCGGATCGCACGGCGCTCGACCGTCTGTGCGAGCTCGTCGAAGTGCTGCACGAACGACTGCGCGGCATCGTGCTTCTGCGTCACCGGCACGGTGAATCCCCAGATCTGCCGGCGTTCGGTGTTGCCGAGGTCGGAGAAGATCTCGACGAAGCCCGGGAGCAGGTCGACCTTGGTGAACAGCACGTACACCGGCACGACCATCTCGAGCTTCGCCATCACCTCGTCGATCCGTGCACGGCACTCGCGAGCGCGCGCGTGCACCTCTTCGGGATGGGCCTCGGACACGTCGGTGACCGCGATCGCGACGAGCACACCGTTGACCGGCTGCTTCGGGCGGTTCTTCTTCAGCAGATCGAGGAACGAGAACCACTCGTCGCGATCGCTGTCCTCGGTGGTGTAGCGACCGGCGGTGTCGAGCAACACCGCGTCGTTCGTCATCCACCACTGGCAATTGCGGGTGCCGCCGACGCCCTGCACGCCGCCACCGGACTTCGACTGATACGGGAA
>Ga0105046_10014715_pt1 | contig 12060 bp, 8 predicted proteins | sample MAT03_FD_78385 | JGI IMG/M metagenome (GOLD analysis project Ga0105046, IMG submission 78385) | Freshwater microbial communities from Lake Fryxell liftoff mats and glacier meltwater in Antarctica - MAT-03 (megahit assembly) | ecosystem: Environmental > Aquatic > Freshwater > Ice > Liftoff...
CGCATCGACTGCGGACTCTTCGGTAGAGTGATTAGGGCTCTGCCCACTAAAGCCGTTGCCCGAGGTGCTAGAAATATAGTACCAAGCTGAGGCCACTGGGTTCTGAGAACCTGCATAGGCGTTTTGCGCCACCACAGCAATCAATAGCAGCAAAAGAAATTTAAAGCGCATAGCAAGCCCCAGTAAGGTATTCGGCAGTCAAAACAAACAAAAAGCACGGCTTTCGCCGTGCTCGAAGGCCGTCATTCTACCTTCACATGGCGCGAATTGGTAACAATTTGTGACATGCGGCTTTTTCAGTGGCCATTGTCGTCAGACGTAAATTTGTCTTGCTTTAGCCTAACTGCCTGTACCTCGGCGCAAAGCGCTATAAGGCATGTATCACCACCACAGAAGTCGGCACGCTGTCAGCAAATTCAGGCAAACCGCTGCTCCGCCCTCACCAAATCCGCCTCGGTATCCGTCCCCGGCGGAAATGCCTCCGGCGTAATCCCCACAGCAATCGAGTACCCCGCTTCCAACCCACGTAATTGTTCAAGCGCTTCGAGTTGTTCGAGTTGACCCATCGGGCCCGCAGGTCGGCGCCCTGGTCCGAGAACAGATTGCAACAATTCACCAGAATCACAACAATCGGTTAAAGCGTTGTGCCGAAGGCGCCAAACTACGAGTAGGTTTGGCCCAGCTTACTGCGTTCTTACGGGTGAGAGATATTGGTTGTGATGGTTCCGTTTGATTTTCTCGCGATATCGCAATGGGTTGAATTCAATCGCCACTGAAGTGGCTCCCACAATACATTTCCCACAAAAAACCCCGCCGAAGCGGGGTTTTGTTTTTTGCAACATAAGCAATGGATTAGAAATCCATACCGCCCATGCCACCCATGCCGCCGCCGTGTCCGCCGCCGCCATGTGATTCTTCTTTCTTCGGTGATTCGGCCACCATGCATTCGGTGGTGATCATCAAACCGGCGATTGAAGCTGCGTTTTGCAAGGCAGTACGTGTCACTTTGGTTGGATCCAAAATACCCATGGCTACCATGTCGCCGTATTCGCTGGTCGCTGCGTTGTAGCCGTAATTGCCTTCACCGGCTTTCACGTTATTCAACACAACCGATGGCTCTTCGCCACAGTTAGCAACGATTTCGCGCAACGGCGCTTCCATGGCACGCATGGCGATGGTGATACCGACGTTTTGATCGTCATTAATACCTTTCAATTTACCCATCGCGGTCAAGGCGCGGATAAGTGCAACGCCGCCGCCAGGAACAATACCTTCTTCAACCGCTGCACGGGTGGCGTGCAAGGCATCTTCAACGCGGGCTTTCTTTTCTTTCATTTCAACTTCGGTTGCTGCACCGACTTTGATCACTGCAACGCCGCCGGCCAATTTGGCAACGCGTTCTTGCAGTTTTTCTTTATCGTAATCGGAAGAGGTTTCTTCGATTTGTGCTTTGATTTGTTTGATGCGTGCTTGAATGCCTTCGGCAACACCGGCGCCATCAATAATGGTGGTGTTTTCTTTCGACACTTGGATTTTCTTGGCGCGGCCGAGATCTTTAAGGGTGGCTTTGTCTAAAGACAACCCGACTTCTTCGGAAATCACAGTACCGCCGGTGAGAATGGCCATGTCTTCGAGCATCGCTTTACGGCGATCACCGAAACCAGGTGCTTTCACTGCGCAAACTTTCACGATGCCGCGAATGGTATTCACCACCAAAGTAGCAAGGGCTTCGCCTTCCACTTCTTCGGCAACGATCAATAAAGGTTTACCGGCTTTCGCAACGGCTTCCAGTACTGGCAACAATTCACGTACGTTTGAAATTTTCTTGTCGTGCAACAGGATGAACGGGTCTTCAAGATCGGCCGCCATGCTTTGTTGGTTGTTGATGAAATAAGGCGACAAGTAACCGCGGTCAAACTGCATGCCTTCGACGATGTCGAGTTCATTGTCCAGACCGGAACCGTCTTCAACGGTGATCACGCCTTCTTTACCGACTTTGTCCATGGCCTTGGCAATCAGTTCGCCAATGTCATGATCGGAATTGGCCGAGATCGCGCCGACTTGTGCAATTTCTTTGCTGGTGGCGCAAGGCTTGCTGATTTTTTTCAGTTCTTCGGTCGCAGCGATAACCGCTTTGTCCATACCGCGTTTCAGATCCATCGGGTTCATGCCGGCTGCAACAGCCTTCATGCCTTCGCGAATCATGGCTTGTGCCAGAACGGTGGCGGTGGTGGTGCCGTCACCGGCGTTGTCGGAAGTTTTTGAAGCGACTTCCTTCAACATTTGTGCGCCCATGTTTTCAAACCTGTCGGCGAGTTCAATTTCTTTCGCTACCGAAACGCCATCTTTGGTGATGGTCGGTGCGCCGAAACTTTTTTCCAACACGACATTGCGGCCTTTAGGACCGAGCGTGGCTTTTACGGCATTGGCGAGAATGTTGACGCCTTTGACCATGCGTGAACGTGCGTCTTCACCAAAACGAATATCTTTAGCTGACATAAAATTACCTCAAAAAATGTAGGGTGGGCCTTGGCCCAACGCTTTAAATGTTTATCGAAATCGCGAATGTCGGGCCGAGGCCCGACTTACTCAACCCAAAATGGCGAAAATATCGTCTTCTTTGGTGATCAAAAAATCTTCGCCATCGAGCTTGACTTCGGTACCGGCATATTTGCCAAACAATACTTTGTCGCCGACTTTGACTTTAGGCGCACGAGTGGTGCCGTTGTCCAAGGCCTTGCCTTCACCGACAGCAATCACTTCGCCTTTAATCGGCTTTTCAGTGGCTGAATCGGGGATTACGATGCCGCCAGCGGACAGTTTTTCTTCTTCCATACGCTTAATAACGACGCGATCAAACAGCGGTTTAATATTCATAGCTTCCTCTTGGTCAATAAAAACAGATACTTACGGGTATTTTGCGGGATTTGTTAGCACTCTACCCCACCGAGTGCCAATTTTAACGCGTAAACATGACAGAAGGGGGATGTTTCGCTGGTTCATTAAATGGGGCGGTAGCGGCCGAGATTCAAGGGCTAGGCTTTCGATACAGGCCAGGCTTCTGCCTTTTGTCATAATTCCGGCTTACTATCTGTAATTAGCTCTGCGGTCAGCGTCAAATTCATTATCTGGGGAAATCCATGTTGTTTAAAAAAGTGGGAGCAGCTTGTCTGCTCGGGGGCGTTTTTGCCTTTGCAAGTCTGTCGGCACAGGCCGAAGTGTTTATTAATGAAATTCATTATGACGATGCGACAAGTGCCGGCGATGTCGGGGAACGAATCGAAGTTGTCGCCACTGCCGGAGAAAATCTAGGCACCTACAAAATACAACTTTATAACGGCAGCACGCCAACGGCTGCCGTTACCTATGGAACACTGGATGCTGTACCAACCGGCAGCAATGTAACTTGCGGCAGCACGGTGCGGATTGCCGTAGTTGCCTACGCAACCAATGCCCTACAGAACGGTTCGAACGATGCGATTGCTTTGATCAACGGCAGTGGTACGGTCGTGCAGTTCTTAAGCTATGAAGGCGTTGCAACAGCAACGAACGGTGCGGCATCCGGAACCTCCAGTGCCAATATTCCCGTCTCCGAAACCAATAGCACGGCCGCTGGCACATCACTTCAATTGGGCGGCACCGGTTCGACCTATTCCACTTTCAGCTGGAATACTTCTGCGACCGATACGTTCGGTGCATGCAATAACAATCAGAGTTTCAATTTGGCGCCACCGATTAATGTGTTGCCATTTGTTCAATCATCTACCCCGGCAAATGGTGGTAGTTTAGCCCCGGGCCTTTTTGCACTTTCGGTCATATTCAATGAAAGCGTCACGGAAGTGACTTTTCGTGAAGGGTTTGCACTGAGCTGCACGAATGCCGGCAGCATCAACGTATCGGCCTCCACTCCAATCGGTTCGCCGCCAAATGAATTTGTGATATTTCCGGTTCCTGTGACGGGGCTGCAAGATGGCGACGTTTGCACGCTGACTGTAGTTGCAAGCCAGATTATCGATTCTGAAGGCGCGCATCCTACACAAAACACCATGATTAATTTCACCGTCGTTAACCCGGCCCCTTTTGTCGTGAATACCTCTCCGTTGAATAACGGAACTGTTACCCCAGACATTAGCTTGTTCTACTTTTATTTTAGTGAGGCAGTAACCGCAATCAATGGCGCAGCGACTTTGCAATGCAGCGTGACCGGCAGCCACAACATTGCTAACACGATAGGTGGCAACTTAATTGCCGTCAGCATCAATACTCCTTTGCAGAACGGCGAAACATGTGTGCTAACCGCACTGGCAAGCGCTATTACAGATGATGATGGTGCCCACCCGGCGGCCAATACCGTGGTCAATTTCACTGTCGCCATACCATCCAACCAAGCACCGACCGTTGTTTCCACAGCTCCTGCAAACAATACAATCGGTGTGCCTTCCGCCACCGATATTCGTGTAGTTTTCAGTGAAATGATGTCGGCAGACCGCGAATCCTTTGTATTGCAATGCAGCGCTTCGGGTTTGATTGCACTGAGTTTCAGCAACAAAATGTTGGAAATCGTAAATGGTGCCGGCCGTGCCATGACGCTCTCAACTTACACGGCTTTGCAAGCGGGCGAAACCTGCACGCTAACGGTGATAGCCGCCGGTATTCTTGATGATGATGGCCTGGCGATGTCGCAAAACTATGTATCACGTTTCACGATAGCCGGTGGCAATGTTTCCTCTTACTATAATCGTGTAAACAACAGCAGTGCAGAACAATTACGTTGCTCACTCAATACTGTCATTCGTGGCCATACGGTTTTTCCTTACAGCGCTAGTACCACCGATACCTGGGATATTCTGGAAATTGCCGATGAATACAACGCTACACAAATTCTAGATGTCTACAAAAATCGTCTTTACAACAAAGGCAGCGACCGCGCAGGTACAGGATCGGGCCTAACGTATAATCGTGAACACACCTGGCCCAATTCACTGGGCTTTGGAAGCACCACGGGCAATTTCGGCTTGCCACACGCGCCCTACACCGATACCCACATGCTGTATTTGAGTGACACGCAATACAACTCCGATCGCGGCAATGATCCCTATGGTAATTGCACACTGGCTTCCGGTTGCAGCGAACGCGCTACCGAAATCAATAATGGCAGCGGCGGTGGCAGCGGTGTTTATGCGGGCAATTCAAACTGGACCGATGGCAGCAAGTTTGAAACCTGGCGCAAACGCAAAGGCGATGTTGCACGCGCCATTTTGTATATGGCGATTCGTTACGAAGGCGGTACCCATACCGTGACTGGTCAGAACGAACCAGATCTGGAATTGACCGACAACCTTAGTTTGATTGTCGGTACTTCCGCGTCACCGGCTTATATGGGCTTACTCACGGATTTATTGCAATGGCATCAAGCCGATCCGCCCGATGCCGCCGAACTGGTTCGCAACCAAGTGATCTACAACTTCCAAGGCAATCGCAATCCGTTTATTGATCATCCGGAATGGGCGACGTCGGCTTTGTTCAACTCGGCCAAACCGGCGAGCTGCACGCTGAATACGGCATCTTTCAACCCCCTGGAAACCAAGGGCCGCATTCCAGCTCCCGGCCGTCCAAGGCCGAATATCCGGTAGTCTTTTAGTATTTTGTTTCGATAATAAAAATGCCGGGCTTGCCCGGCGTTTTTTATGGCCAAGCATGCTGCGCCGCAACACAAGATATTGTGTGTAAATGTGACATAAATCACAAGATTTCCTGTCACAATCAGCTGGCAAAATAATGCATGAGTGTCATTTTTTAACTGGGGACAATTCTATGTGGCTTAAAAAATCAGGGGCAGCCCCGCTGCTCACGAGTCTATTTTTGTGTGCAAGTTTCAGTGCTAATGCAGAAGTGTTTATCAATGAATTTCATTACGACGATGCTACATCCAGTGGCGATGTCGGCGAGAAAATCGAAGTCATTGCCACCGCTGGCGAAAATTTAAGTACTTATCGTATTTATCTTTATAACGGTACCAGCAGCACGACTGCTGCGCCCTTTTACGATAACGACTTATTACCGGCCGGCAGCAATGTCAGCTGTGGTGCAACAGTAAAAATCGCCGTGCTTACTTATCCCACCAATGGCATTCAAAATGGTGCGAGCGATGGTATCGCCTTGGTAAATGGTAGCGGCACGCTGGTGAAGTTTATTAGCTATGAAGGCGCCATTAAAGCTTCCAATGGCCCTGCGGCCGGCGTTACTAGCACCAATCTGTCGGTATCTGAAACCGGTTCAACCGCAGCGGGCACGTCTTTGCAACTAGGCGGCACGGGCACAGGTTCAGCAAGCTTTACCTGGCGCGCTTCAGCCACGCAGACCATGGGTGCTTGCAATAATAATCAAAGTTTTTCTGCACCCAATGTATTGCCTAGCGTAACTTCAACGACACCGGCCAATGCTGCGACTAGCGTTGCAGCGGCAAGCGACATTCAAGTCAATTTTAGTGAAAGCGTTACGGCCAATACCGGTGCATTTACTTTGTCATGCAGCCAAAGCGGTTCACGTGCCCTGACCTATCCAAGCTCGGGCACCAGCTTTACGGTGTCGCATAACGGTGCATTAGCGGCGAGTGAAACCTGCACGTTTACTGCTGTTGCCGCGAATATCAAAGACAGCGCCAATGCCTCGCCAGCCAGCAACACCAGCATCAGCTACACGATCGCTGCAGCTGCACAAACGGGTTACTACAATCGCGTTAATACCAGCAGCGCATCACAACTGCGCTGCTCGTTGAATCAAACCATTCGCGGCCATACCGTGTATCCGTATTCTGGCAGCGCGGGCACCACCAGCGTCTGGAGCATTCTCGAAATTGCTGATGAAAATCCGAACAATACCAATAATATTCTGGACGTTTATAAAAACCGCAGTTACACAAAAGTCTCCAGCCGCGCAGGCACTGGCACTGGCGTCACTTATAACCGCGAACACACATGGCCAAACTCATTGGGCTTTGGTAGCACAACGGGCAATCTGGGCTTGCCGCACGGCCCCTACACCGACACTCATATGTTGTATGCCAGCGACACCACCTACAACTCCGATCGCGGCAATAAACCTTATGGCAATTGCACCTTGGCTTCAGGTTGTGGCGAACGTGCTACCGAAGTGAACAACGGCAGCGGCGGTGGTAGTGGTGTTTATCCAGGCAATTCAAACTGGGTAAAAACACCGGACGGCAACGCTGGTACTTTTCAAGTCTGGGGTAAACGCAAAGGCGATATTGCTCGCGCTGTCTTGTACATGGCGATTCGCTATGAAGGCGGAACCCATACCGTCACCGGCCAAAATGAACCTGATCTGGAAATGACCGATGATCGCAGCAAGATCGTGATCACTTCGGCATCACCGGCTTACATGGGCCTGCTGACCGATTTGCTGCAATGGCATCAAGCCGATCCGCCGGATGCTGCAGAACGTGCCCGCAACGAAGTGATCTTTAGCTTCCAAGGTAATCGTAATCCGTTCATTGATCATCCGGAATGGGCAACGGCTGCACTGTTTAATTCGGCCAAGCCGAGCAGCTGCCAGTTGAATTGATCGTCAAGGTTTCAAACAAAACGCCGGGGAAACCTGGCGTTTTTTATGGCCTCTCAAATTAGCATTTTCATATTCGTGGGAGCAACTTTCCGCGTCAAATAATCATTCGATACCACCACTAATCTTCTCGCAGAACCTCTCGTAGGAGCACTCGTGGGTGCACTCGTAGGAGCACTCAGGAGTGCGAAAGCAGTTTGTTGTAATGTCTGATCTTCGTATGGGACCACGCGCACGGCAAAAATCATCGCAAGTTTATCGCGCTCGTGCGCGCTCCTATCGCTAAGGCCACACAATTTCTACGGCTTTTGCTACTTCCTTCGCAACCAAAGCCCTACAATTGGGCTCTAGTAACCATGGGCAGAAGCTGCTCGAGCAAAGGAATTTGAATGTTGCGTTATCTATTGCTGCTGTTGAGCATGCTACTGGTTGCCCCTGCTGCGCTGGCCGTCGATGAAAAAGACTTGTTGCCGATTGACCAGGCCTTTGTACTCAGTGCAAACGTGATTGCGCGCGATAAAATTGAATTCAGCTGGAAAATTGCGCCGGGTTACTACCTATATCGGCATCGCATGAGTGTGAGCGCAACAGAAGGGAACTTCAAAACTAATCCACTCGAACTACCGGAAGGCACGCACAAAAAAGACCAATTCTTCGGCGATGTGCAAACGTATCGCAGTGCCGTTGTCGGCATACAAACCGGCACGGCAGCCGATGGTGTAAACAGCGTTTCTTTTCTGGTGAAATACCAGGGTTGTGCCGACCTTGGCGTTTGTTATCCGCCGCATAAAAAAACTATTACGCTGGTGCTGCCTGCTTCAACGCAGAACGATTCGACTGCACTGAATTTGAATTCTGTAAAAAAACCGGATTTATTCGGCGATACAAAAATTACTACTGACAGCTTGCCCTTGCCTGCCGAGCAAGCGTTCCAATTTGAAGCCATCGTCAGTACATCAAACGAATTACTGCTGCGTTTTACACCGGCGCCTGGCTACTACCTGTATCGTGACAAAACAAAAATCACTATCGTCAGTGACAATAACTCAGTGCTTGCGGGTGAACTGCAATGGCCGGCGGCAAAATCGCATAAAGACGAATACTTCGGCGATGTCGCCGTGTTTTTCGATCTGGTCGAAGCAAAACTTCCGTTGCGGTTAAAAGATGCAAAGGCACACGACATCATATTGAAAGCAAGTTTTATTGGTTGCCAGGAAAACGGCATTTGCTATCCGCCGATGAAACGCGAAATTGCTTTGTCGATTGCTGCCGGCGGAAAAGTCGGCGACATAGTTTCTATCAAACCACAAAGTTCTTTTGATCTCATTGCATGGTTGCAGGCATTACTACTCGCACTCGGCGGCGGATTGATTTTGAATTTAATGCCTTGTGTATTGCCGGTTTTATCACTGAAAGCCTTGTCATTAGTCGAAGGTGCCGACGACCATGGCAAAGCGCGCGGAAAAGCACTTTGGTACACCTTTGGCGTGTTAATTAGCTTTGCTTTGGTCGGTGCCATTGCGATTGGTTTACGACACGCTGGCCTGGCTCTGGGCTGGGGCTTTCAATTGCAACAACCGGTGGTCGTCGCGTTACTCGCACTGATTATGCTGGCGGTGGGTTTGAGTTTGTCCGGTGTATTTCAAATCGGTGCTGGCGTTGCAGGCATTGGCCAAAAACTTACTGAAAGCAAAGGACATAAAGGTGATTTTTTCACCGGTGTCTTAGCCGTTGTCGTTGCAAGCCCATGCACTGCGCCGCTCATGGGCGGTGCGCTTGCATTCGCATTCGCCACTTCCCCACTGATCGCGATGAGTGTTTTCTTAGCATTGGGTTTAGGCTTGGCATTACCGTTTTTAATGATTGCCTACATTCCAGCACTCGCAAAACTATTGCCCAAGCCTGGCGCGTGGATGGAAACACTCAAGCAAGTGCTGGCATTTCCGATGTATCTCACGGCAGCCTGGCTGATATCGGTGCTTGCCGCTCAACGCGGCTCGATGGGCGTGCTACTCATACTTGCTGGTGCGACTGCTCTCGCCTTCGCATTATGGTTATGGGAACGCACACGTTATAGCGAAAACAAATACTCGCGAGTGTTTGTATTACTCGGTTTGCTCGCAACCGCTTACAGCGTTTTTGCGATTTACCAAATTAAAGAAGCGCCAAGCAAGCAAGTTACTTCGGAAAGTCATGTCGCGTATTCCCGCGCGGCCTTGGCGAGTTTGCAAAAAGACAATCGGCAGGTCTTCATCAATATGACTGCTGATTGGTGCATTACCTGCAAGGCGAACGAAGCGGCGGTATTTTCACGGCCGGCATTCAAAAAATTACTGGAAGACACCAGTAGCGTTTATATGGTCGGCGATTACACCAATGTCGATCCGGAAATTACAAAGTTTCTCGAGTTACACAACTCAGTTGGAGTGCCTTTGTATGTCGTATATTCTGCCAAACATCCTGAAGGTAAAGTCTTGCCCACCATCATGACCAGCAACATCATCGATGAAGCTCTACGCGAAGATCAAAAATAATGGCGAGCAAGATTATTCGCATTGTCTTGATTGCCGCGATGCTGATTGGTTTATTTTTTTTGTGGTCTAAGTCGGGTGACTGGCAAAACGAAGCCCGAGAAAAGGCCTCGCAGCCGGACCCGCTTATTGTCGCTAAATCCGAAGCGATCATTTCCGCCATGGCAATCACCGACCTGCAAGGAAAAGCCATGAAACTTCCAGGAACCGGTCGCTACCGCATCATTAATTACTGGGCGACTTGGTGCGGCCCCTGTCTGATGGAAATGCCCTTGCTGGATGAATTTGCCGAGTCCCAAGGCAATAGCGGTGTCATGCTGATTGGTATCGCGCTTGATGATGCGGCGGATGTAAAAACCTACTTGAACGAAAATTCGCTGAAATTCCCGCAATTTCTGGAAAAAGTTGGTAAAAATGATAGTTCTGCCCAATTAGGCAACGAACGTGGCATTATTCCTTTCAGCGTACTAATTAGTCCGGATGGCCGCCTATTAAAGCTAAAGCGCGGTGAGTTCGCTGATCTAGATGAGTTGAAAGGCTTCGCAAAACCGCCAAAGCATTGAAATAAATACCTAGCCTAAAGCCGCAATTAGAGCACTTTAACTAAAATCAAACGGTTGCTAACTGCTGCGAAAACGCAGCCATCGTCTGGACAAAACGCCTAGCTTCACGCACACTGCCCTGCCACGGGAGAGGCTGGCTTGGCAAAAATTCTGGTTTTACACGGTCCAAACTTAAACCTGCTCGGCGAACGCGAGCCGGGAATCTATGGCCGCACCACGCTTGAGCAAATTAATAGCCGCCTTGGCCAACGCGCAGCGCAGGCCGGGCACGAGCTTGAACACTTTCAGTCCAATGCCGAGCATGAACTGGTCAATCGCGTGCAAGCCGCGCGCTCTGACGGCACCAGCTTCATTCTGATCAACCCGGCCGCTTTTACCCATACCAGCGTCGCGCTCCGCGATGCTCTGGCTGCGGTACGCATAGCGTTCGTTGAGGTGCATTTATCGAACCCACATGCGCGCGAGCCGTTTCGGCAACATTCCTATTTCAGCGACATGGCGCAGGCAGTGATCTGCGGCTTTGGCGCGGACAGTTACAGCTACGCGCTCGAATTTTTCATTTCACACGGCCCGCATACGGTCGTTGCTCCCTAATTACACCACCCTAAATTACATCCGCCTAATCACATCACAATAAAGGACGAAGCCACCATGGACCTTCGCAAAATCAAGAAACTGATCGACTTACTGGAAGAATCCAACCTTGCTGAAATTGAAATCAAGGAAGGCGAAGAATCAGTAAGGCTTGCCCGAATGCCACGCGGCGGCGTCCCCGCTGCGGCACCTGTCATTCATCACGTTGAAGCGCCACGTGCTGCTCCGGTTGCACACGCGGCGCCATCAAGCGAGTCACACGGCGGCAAGTCCAAAGACGTGCCCGACGGCCACATGATTCGCTCGCCGATGGTCGGTACGTATTACGCATCACCCAATCCTGATTCGGCGCCTTACGTCAAAGTCGGCCAAACCGTTAAAGCCGGCGACACGCTCGGCATTATCGAAGCCATGAAAATGTTTAATCCGATTGAAGCCGACGTCTCGGGCACCGTACGTGCAGTGCTGGTGGAAACCGGACAACCGATTGAATTTGACGAACCGATGTTTGTGATTAGTTGAAGAAGCGGGGCTGGAGGCTAGGGACTGGGAGCTGCGAATTTCAGCCCCTAGCCCCTAATCCCTAACCCCATTAGAAAAAAGCCCGCAACTCTCAGAGTACACACATGCTAAAAAAAGTCGTCATTGCCAACCGGGGTGAGATTGCGCTGCGAATTCTTCGCGCTTGTCATGCACTCGGTATCAAAACCGTTGCCGTGCATTCCACGGTCGATAGAAATCTAAAACACGTGGCCATGGCCGACGAGTCGGTTTGTATCGGCCCGGCGCCA
>Ga0105046_10014716_pt1 | contig 12060 bp, 9 predicted proteins | sample MAT03_FD_78385 | JGI IMG/M metagenome (GOLD analysis project Ga0105046, IMG submission 78385) | Freshwater microbial communities from Lake Fryxell liftoff mats and glacier meltwater in Antarctica - MAT-03 (megahit assembly) | ecosystem: Environmental > Aquatic > Freshwater > Ice > Liftoff...
CACATGTTGGCGTTGAGGCCCACCTTCCACGCCTCCGCGAGCGAGGCCGCGTCGCGGCTGGCCACCGCGCGGCCCACCTGGGCGACGCCGCGGACGATGCGCTCGGTCACCCGGCGTTCGAAGGGGACGTCGGAGGGGAGCGCCGGGTCGGCGATGACGGGCGTCACCGGGCACTCCACCGTGGCGATGAAGCTCCCGCGGCGCGTCTGGCCGAAGCGGCACGCCTGCGCGTGCTCCACCGCGGCCTTCGTGGCGCGCGCGTAGGCGGGGCGGGGGTCCTTCTCCACGCAGGCGGCGGCGACGACGAGGTCGCGGAGCGCGCCGACCATCGTCGCGGCGTAGTCGAGCGGGATCGACCCCTGGTGCGCGAAGGGCGACACCACGCGGAGCTCGACGCGGTCGATGTCGGCCTGGAGGTCGGCGAGCTCCGCCGCGAGCGCTTCGAGCGGGCGGCGCGTCACCGCGGCCACGAGGCGGAGGACCCGCGACAGTTGCTCCGCGAACTCAGGCGTCCCTGAGTCGGCGGGGACCATCACCGTGAGCGCCTTGCCGTAGTCGTCCTTGAAGCCTTCGAACACGAAGACGTCCGTGCGCGGGAAGTCCAGGTTCTGCCGCCATCCGAGCCCCGTGAGCCACGCGGCGACGTCGGCGGTGCTCACATCCGCGAGGTGGGGCATGTCGAGGGGCGCGCTCATGGAAAGCCCCCTGACTTTACACGATCGAGCATCGCCGTGAGCGCCTCGACGTCGAAGCGCTGCGCTCGGGGGATCGGCACGGTGATCGTCTCCGCGTTGGCGGTCGGGCTCTGGGCCCGCAAGGAGAGCCAGTACGCGCAGCGGCGTAGTTGCAGGGCGCTCTCGTCGGCCAAGAGCCACTCGGCCGCGTCCTCCGGCAACACGAGGAGGATCAGGATGCGGGGGATCGGGTGCGGCCCCGCGAGGATGCGGTGCGCGCGGGCTTCGAGCTTGTAGGTGACGACCTCGTCACGGACCTTCACAAGGTTGGCCGACGACGACGACTTCAACTGGAAGTTGATCGTCGCGCCCTCCTCCACCAACTCACCGCCGACCTCGGTCACCTGGAGGAAGGTGCCGTCGATGCCGTAGTCGTGCGCGCGCACCGAACAGTTGCACCCGGCGCGCGCTGCGACGGCCTGGACGTAGGCCCGGCTCAGGCCCTCGCAGATGTGGTTGTCGGTCAGCATCGCGGTGCGTGCCCCTCGCGGCTCACAGCTCCCCGCGCACGGCGCGCTCGATGATGGCGTTGCGGAGAGAGAGCAGCGTCTGCTCGAACTCTTCCTGAGTCTCTCGCAGCGCTCGGGCTGCGCGAAGAACCTCGCACACCTTTGCTTGCGCGGCGGGTGAAGGGAGGCTCACCTGATACGCGAGAAAGTCCTCGGGGGAGAGCCGCTGGCGCCGCAGGTTGGTCCCCTTGCTCGTGCCCCCGATAGCCTGCCACGACGACGGCGTGTGGAGGTAGAACTCGAGCACTTCGGGCGCGACCCGATCGCGATGCACGTCGAACACCTGGAACTCCGGCGACACAACGCACCCGTCACACGCGGGAGGTACCAGGCCAAAGGCGCCCTCCCACGCCATGAGCTTCGGGTAGACGAGGTCGCCGGTCTTCACGCGGCGCAGCCGATCGTAGGAGAAGTCCGATCCGCGCCTGGTCACGCTCAGGAAGACCCCGCGCCCGAAGGACTTCACCCCTGCGAATGAGTAGGCGACGGAGGGTTCCACCTCGACATCCTCGTGGCGAGGCGTGACAAACTGTCGGATGGGGGTAGGGGCCTCGACATCGATCGCCATGAATGAACGAGCGAGGTCGATCACGTCCTCGATCGTCTCCATCCGCAATCGGGTCGCCTCGTCCACCTTCGCGCAGAGGTCCGCGGTACGCGCGACGATCCGCCGCTGCTCCGCGAGCGGGGGGAGCGAGATCGTGATGCTCGTGAACTCGTCGGGATGCAGACGGCGTCGCCGCACGTTCGTGCCCGTGCTTCCGCCGCTGAGCTGCGGCCAGAAGACCTCGCGCCGCAGCACGAGGTCGAGGTACTCCGGCATCGCCCTCGCCCGATCAACCTCGAAGACGGGGAACTCCGGCGACACGACGAGCCCATCGCACGCCTGCGGGACCACCCCGATCGCCCCCTCCCACGCCATGAGCTTCGGGAAGGTCACGTCCCCGGCGCGCACGCGCGTCAGCTTCGGGTAGGAGAACTCCGCCCCGGGCTTCACGACGCTGCGGAAGACGCCGCGCCCGAAGGACTGCACCCCCGCGAATGCGTAGGTCTCGCTCTGCACGACATCCACATCGAGCGCGCGTCGGCGCAGCACCTCCCCGAGCGCGACCCGCGGCCACGTGCTCACGCTGCCGTCAGCCATGGGCGCTCACCCCCGCTCCGCCGCCCTCGCCGAGCGACGCGCGCAACTCGCGCAGGATCGCCAGGATGCGCTCCTCCTTCTCGACGATGCCGGCGAGGAGCGCGTCGGGCGTCTGGGCCACCGCTTGCGCCTGCCCGCGCGGGTTCTTCACGTCGAGGTTGCACGCCACGATCACCTCGGCGTCGCCCTTTTTCTCGGTGCGGACGAGGCCTTCGACGGGCACCCGCCACGCGCGCTCGTTCTCCTTGCGGTCGCTCCACCACGCGAGGCAGTCGGCGAAGTCCTCGTCGCGCATCGGCGCCGTCTTGCTGTACTTCTTGCGGCCTGCGGGCGCGGGGAGCTCGTAGTACCAGATCGAGGTCGTGGGGCCGCCGCGGGAGAAGAAGAGGAGGTTGCTCGGGATGTCCGTGTAGGGCGCGAAGACGCCGTTGGGCAGGCGCACGACCGTGTGGAGGTTGAAGCTGTTCAGCAGGTCGGCCTTGATGCGGGCGGCGATCCCGTCGGCGAAGAGGGTGCCGTTGGGGACGACCACCGCCGCACGACCCGGCTGCGGCGTACGGCGCAGGCGGCGCATGATCACCTGGAGGAAGAGGAGCGTGGTCTCCTGGGTTTGCTTGTCCTCGGGGAAGTTGCGCTTGATCGACGCCTCCTCCTCCCGCCGCCGCTCCATGTCGTCGAGGAACTTCAGGAGCATGATCCAGGTGAGCATCGGGAGCCGGTCGAGCTCGCCGCTCAGCCCCCGGTCCTTGCGCATGATGTCTCGCGCGCTCTTGAGGACCGCGCCGATGCGCTGCTCGATCGACTGGGGGGGCGCGACCTTGCGGCGCTTCGGCGTCTCGTCGACCACGCGTCAGGCTCCTGCCGCGCGCCGGTGACCTCTCTACCCGGCGAGGGCGTCGACCTCATACACGAAACGCTGGAGCTCCTCAACGGCCGCGCGAAGCGCCGCGGGGCTGCCGAACATCGCGACGTACTCGCCGACCTCTCTCTCGTCGAAGGGCGGCACCTGGAGCGCGTCGGGGAGGACGAACTCCGACGGCCCGTGCGCTTCGTAGCGGGTGAGCATCTGGTCGAGCACCCCGCGCGCCTCCGTGGGCAGGTGGGCGAAGCGCGCGTCGAGCTGCGCGCGGGCCTGGGCGGCGCGCCACGCGCGGGTGCGAGGCTCGGCGCCGAAGGTGACCGACGTGAGGAGGTCGCACAGGTCGATGCCATCGGGGACGCCCTCCAGCTCGCGGAGGACGTCACTGAGCCGGGCCCCGCGGTTGGCGAGCTCACCGAGGATCTCGGTGCGCCGGTCGGGGCTGCACCACGCGGCGCGGAGGGCGGCGTCTGAGTCGAAGTGCGCGAGCACCCAGGTCTGGACGATCTCCGAGGCGGAGGCGCGGGCCGTCAGGGCGCCGTCGTGATCGAGCTCGTGGGCGTCTTCGGAGACGATCTCGCAGTCGCCACCGTCGATGTAGAACTTGCCGGGCTGCCGCGCGCTCACGTCGGGGGCCGCTCCGCCCGGCGGGTCGTTGGAAGCAGGGTCGTCGCCGCCGTGGTCGCCGGGGAGAGGCTGTGCGCGGCTTCCAGGGGGACGGGGGACGTAGGGGTCGGGGATGCCCGGGTTGCCCTCCAGGTCGAAGGGGATGTCGGTGGCGAACTCGGGCTCGTCGTCGAACTCCGGGTCGGCGAAGTGGGTGGTGGCCGACCCCGTGTAGTCGAGGATGTTGAAGTAGCGCTTGCCGTACTGCTCGCAGAGCCGCGTGCCGCGCCCGATGATCTGCTTGAACTCGATCATGGAGGGGACGACGCGCATCAGCACGACGTTGCGGCAGTCGGGGGCGTCGACGCCGGTCGTGAGGAGCTGGGAGGTGGTGAGCACCACGGGCGTCGGGCACTCGGGGTCCTGGAAGCGCGAGAGGTGGGCGCGGCCCAGGTCGCCCTCGTCGGAGGTGACGCGGCAGACCCAGTCGGGGTTCGCGCGGAGCCGCTCGGGGTTGAGCTTCGCGAGTTCGTCGCGCACGAGGGCCGCGTGCTCCTGATCGACGCAGAACACGATGGTCTTGGCGCCGGGGTCGGTGCCGTCGAGGAACTTCGTGAGGCTCTTCGCCAGGGTGGCGGTGCGGGCCTTGAGGGCCACGGCCCGTTCGAACTGCTCGGTGGTGTAGAGCTGGTCGGGGATCTGGCGCCCGAAGCGGTCGCGCTCGTCCTGGGTCGGGCGCCACCCCACGGCGTCCCAGTTGGTGCTGTAGCGAAACACCCGGTAGGGGGCGAGGAAGCCGTCGTTGATCCCCTGCCGCAGGCTGTAGGTGTAGACGGGCTTGCCGAAGTACTGCTGGCTGTCGACGTCGTCGGAGTGGAGCGGCGTGGCGGTGAGCCCGAGCTGCACCGCGGCGTGGAAGTACGCGAGGACCGTTCGCCACAGGGAGGTCTCGCGTGCGCTCCCTCGGTGGCACTCGTCGACGATGACGAGGTCGAAGTAGTCGCGCGGGTACCGTTCGAAGGGGTTGGGGCCCGCGCCTTCACTCACGAGCGACTGGTAGAGCGCGAAGTGCATCTCGCGCCCGAGGGGGCTCTTCCCGCCGCCGATCTTGCAGAGGACGTTGCCGAAGGGGGCGAAGGTCTTGTCCTTGGGGTCGTCGACGAGGATGTTGCGGTCGGCGAGGTAGAGGATGCGCGTCCGACGGTGCTCGCCCTTCAAGTTCCAGCGGCTGCTCCAGAGGCGCCAGCAGATCTGGAAGGCGACCTCCGTCTTGCCGGTGCCGGTCGCCATGGTGAGGAGCACTCGGGGACGCCCGCGGACGATCGCCTCCAGCACGGCGCGCACGGCGCGCTCCTGGTAGTAGCGGAGGGTGCGGCCGGCGGTCTGCCATGCTGGCTCCAACAGCGGCGCGGCCTTCTCCTCGGTGAGCCCTTGAGCCTCCCGCAGCCGCGACCACAATTCGTCGGGCGTCGGGAACGCGTCGAGGTCTCGCTGGACACCCGTCTCCAGGTCGCGCTCGACGATCGTGTGCCCGTTGGTCGCGTAGGCGAAGCGGATGCCTAGCATCGCGGCGTATTCGAGCGCCTGCGACAGGCCCTCCCCTGGCCCCGCGGCCTCCTCCTTGGCTTCGACGACCGCGACCGTGTGCCCGAAGCGGAGGCAGAGGAGGTAGTCGGCGCGACGCGGCCGGGCACGCTCCCCAGACTTGAGGATGCGACCGTCGGTGAGGTGCACCTCACGGCGGACGCGGCACGGCTCCTTGTCCCAGTCCGCGTCGTGGAGCTTCGGGTCGATCAGCTCCGCCCGCGTCTCGGCTTCGTTGCGCATCGTCTGCCACACCACACCTTTCGTGTAGCGATACGATCGTTCGTCACGCCGGACGTTGCAAGCGCCGAAGGGCGGCGCTGGAGGCCTACCTCGCGGTCCTCACGTAGCGCCCTTCTCCTCCCACGCCCGCGCCAGGAACTCGCACAGCACCCCGTCGAGGCGCGACGGCTTGAGGCGCCACTCCAGGATGGACGTCGCCTCCACCAGCCGCGACCCGCTGAGCTCACGGGCCAGCATGTCGGCGTCGCTGAAGGGGTGGATCGGGTCGCGCGCGTGGCCGATGACCAGCGTCGGGTGCTGGAGCCGCTTGCGCTCGGTGGCGGGGGGCGCGACGCGGCCGAAGGTGATCCCGTCGAGGATCGCGAGGGAGGTCTCCGGGTCGCGGCGCACGAAGTCGATCAGGAGGTCGACCATGAAGAGGGTGCGCGGGATGAGCCTCGTGAGGGAGGCGAGGAGGTTCATCCCGCGGCGGTTGATGCGGATGGCGAAGGCGAGGGGGATGAAGAGCGCGCCGGCGCCGGCGAGGCCGTTCTCGAGGACGGGCATCTCGACGAGGAGGGCGCGCACGCGGTCGGGCGCGGCGACCGCCACTTCGAGCGAGACGTTGGCGCCGAGGGAGGTGCCGCCCACCACCGCCTGCGGGATGTGGAGGTGGTCGAGCAGGGCGATCACGTCCTGGCCGTAGAGCGTCATCGAGTGGGCGGTCATGTCGCGCACGACCCCGGACTCGCCGTGGCCGGGCAGGTCGACGGTGAGCACCCGGTACCCGCGCGCCGCGAGCTCGGGGCCGAGCTTCACGAACATCGTCCCGTCCATGAGGAGCCCGTGGAGGAGCACCACCGCCCGCGGCCCGGAGCCGTACTCGCGCCACGCCACGCGCCGACCGTTGTGCTCGAAGTGCTGGGAGGGAGGGGGGCGCGACATCGCCGCGGAGCGTACGACAGGGACGAACCTGGCGACGAGATTCTCGCGTCGGGATGAAGGGGGCTCAGCCCGCGTCGAGGACATCGCGCGGGACGTCGGTGGAGGCGTCAGCGTCGCGCGGGACGTCCGCCGCATCGAGGGAGGCGTCGGCGTCTCGGGGGACGTCCGCCCCCGCATCGACAGCGTCGCGGGGGACGTCCGCGGCGGCGTCCACCGCGGCGTCGACGCCGCCGTCGACGGGCGCGCGGCACACGCCCGCGGCGCAGGTCTGCCCGGCGACGCAGGCCCGGCCGCAGGCGCCGCAGCTCGCGGCGCTCGTCTGGAGGTTGACGCAGAGGGCGGCGCCGCCCGTCCCGCAGAGCGTCTGGCCCGCGGGGCACGCGCATGTCCCCGCGACGCAGGTGGCCCCCCCGACGCAGACGCGGCCGCACACGCCGCAGTGGGCGGCGCTGGTGGCGAGCGTGACCTCGCAGCCGTTGGACGCGTTGCCGTCGCAGTTGCCGAAGCCCGACGCGCACGTCCCCGGCCGGCACGCGCCGAGCTCGCAGGTGGCCGTGGCGTTGGCGAAGGCGCAGGGGCTCGCGCAGCGGCCGCAGTGCGCGACGCTCGTCGCGAACTCCGCCTCGCAGCCGTTGGCGAGGTTGCCGTCGCAGTTGCCGAAGCCCGCCCGGCACGCGATGGACGCGCACGCGGCGGCCGCGCAGGCGGGCGTCCCGTTGGTGGCGTTGCACGCGCGGCCGCAGCCGCCGCAGTGGGTGACGCTGGTGGTGGTGTTCTGCTCGCAGCCGTTGGCGGCGAGGCCGTCGCAGTCGGCGAGGGGCGCGGCGCAGGTGGCGCCCACCGAGCAGACGCCCGCCAGGCAGGCCGCCGTGCGGCCCGCGGGGGCCGTGCAGCGCGTCGCGCAGGCGCCGCAGTTCGTCGGGTCGGCGGCGGTGCTAGTCTCGCAGCCGTCGGCGGCGACGCCGTTGCAGTCGGCGAACCCGACGACGCACACGCCGAGGGCGCAGGCGCCGTCGACGCAGCGCGCGGCCGCGTTGGGGAAGCGGCAGCGGTTGTTGCACGCGCCGCACTGCGCGGCGTCGGCGGTGAGGTTCACCTCGCAGCCGGGGGCGGCGGAGCAGTCGCCGAAGCCGGGGTCGCAGGCGACCTGCACGCAGCGTCCGGTGAAGCACACGCTGACGGCGTGGGCGTTCGCCTCGGCGCAGCGGACCCCGCAGGCGCCGCAGTGGGCGTTGCTGGCGCTGAGGTCGGCGCAGGTCTCGCCGCACGCGCTAAGGCCCGTGGGGCAGCGGCACGCACCGCCGGAGCACACCTGGCCCTCGACGCACGGGGCCCCGCAGGAGCCGCAGTGGGCCGGGTCGTTGGTGAGGTTGACGCAGCCCGCCCCCGGGCAGAACGACTGCCCCGCGATCGGGCACGCGCACGCCCCCATCGCGCACGCCTGCCCCCCGCCGCAGCCCGCCCCGCAGGCGCCGCAGTTGAGCGTGTCGGTGAGGAGGTTGGTGCACCCGACGCCCGCGCAGAAGCGCTGCCCGGAGATGGCGCACTGGCACGCCCCCGCGCGGCACACCTCGCCGGCGTTGCACGCGCGGTCGCAGGCGCTGCAGTGCTCGCTGTTCGACTGGAGGTTCACGCAGCCGGCGCTGGGGCAGAACGTCAGGCTCGCGGTGGGGCACGACGCGGCCTCCGCGGGCGCATCCATGGGGAGGTCGACGGCGAGGTCGGACAGAGCGTCGAGCGGGACGTCCATCGGAGCGTCGAGCGGGAGGTCGACGGCGACGTCGACGGTGAGGTCGTCGGGCGCGTCAGGCGCGTCGGGCGCGGCGTCGCAGGCCGTCGCGCCGTCCTCGCCGGACCGGCAGCAGCGCTGGCCCGACGCGCCGCAGGGGCCGGGCGGGGGGGCTTCGAGCGGCGGCGCGCAGGCCGCGAGGGCGATCAGGAGCGCAACTCCGAGGAGGGACCGCGCGGCGGAGTGGGCGGGCATGAGCGGCGGCACCTGCATCTCAGAAGCGAAGGTGGAGCGTGGCCCCGGCCGCGCCGGCGCCGAACATCGGGGACACGCGCGCCGCGCTCGCGGCCCGCCGCGGCGCCGAGGGGAGCGCGAGGAGCACCGCGCCGGCCCCCGCGAGCGCGAGGCCGGCGACGCCGAAGCCGACGTACATCGCCTCGGCCGCCGCGTGCTGGTCGCAGAGAGAGCGCGCCGACGCCGCGCTGGCGTCGCCCGTGTCGCGCAGGGCCTGCGCGCACACCGCGTCGGTCGAGCGCTGCCGGTCGAGGTTGACGGCGTCCTGGTAGCGCTGCCACCCGGCGCCCAGCTCGCCCGTCGCGCCGCGACCCTCGTCGGCGAGGCTCGACGCCCGCGCCAACGACACCAGCGCCGCCACCCCCGACGCCACGCCGAGCCCGAGGAGCGCCGTCCCCGTGATGCGCAGGGGCGTGAAGAACGGCGGCGGCGGTGTGAGCGGTGGCGGCGGCGTGAGCGGTGGCGGTTGCGGTGGCGGTGGTGGTGGTGGTGGTGGCGGCGGTGGCGGCGGTGGTGGCGGCGGCGCGGTGGGTGTGGGGAGCTCGACCACGACGCTCTCTCGCGCGCCCGCGACGAGCGTGAGGGAGCGGCGGAAGGGGGCCCGCTCGGGCGCCGAGGCGTCGACCGTGATGGCGCCCGGGAGGAGCGAGAGGGTGGTGTTCCAGGCGGCGGCGGGGACGGTCTGGTCGCCGACGTGGATGAGGAGGCCGTCGGGGACGGGCGCGGCGACGCGGAGCTCGACGCGGGCGAGCTGCGGGGCCACGCGGTCGCGCACGGCGGCGCAGTCGCGCAGCACGCGCTCGCGGTGGCGCAGGGAGGTCTGCGCGGTGGCCTCCTCGACGCAGCGCGACGCCATCGCCTCAGCCTCGACGAGGTGGGCCGCGCCGCCGGGCAGGCGCGCGAGGGCCGCGTGCTCGTCGGCGAGGAAGAGACGCAGGGCCGGGGTCATCTGCGCCGCGCCGGCCTCCGACGCCATGCGCAGCGCGGCCCCGTGGTCGCCGCGGGTGCTGAGTTCGAACGCGCGCTCGAGGGCGCCTTGCCACTGACGCCGCTGCGCCGAGGAGAGCTGCGCGGAGGCCGCGGAGGACCCGAGGAGCGTCGCGGCCGCGAGCGCGAGCGGGAGGGGACGCATGCCGCGAGCCTACTGCTCCCAGGGGCGGACGCGCGTGTTGCGGCGCACGCGGCGGGCGCCGCGCGGCGGGGCGTCGACCGCGGCGCTGACGGCGGCGTCGGACGCGTCGGCCGTGGCGAGCGGCGGCGGGGTGAGGGCCGCGGTCGTCGGGGGCGCGAGCGCGGCGGCGACCGGGGACGCGGCGGGACGCGCGGGCGCTGGGGCAGAGAGGCGGACGGCGACGACGGCGACGACGGCCCCGAGGGCGACGAGGCCCAGCGCCGCGGCCCACGCGCGGAGCGGGCGCGACCGCTGGGGGAGGGTGACCGCCGCGGAGGTGGAGGGCGAGGTGGTGTGGACGGGCTCGGAGGTCGCGAGGACCTCGCCGGACGGGCGTACGGGGGCCGGCGCGACGATGGAGACGCGCTCGGGGACGGCCGCCTCGAGCGCGTCGAGGAGCTCGCCGGCGTTGGCGTAGCGATCGGCGGGCAGGAGCGACACGGCGCGCGCGAGGACGGGCTCCCAGACACCCACGTCGACGCCGAAGCGGGCCGGCGTCGGGCGGGTGGGGGACATCACGCGGATCTGGAGCTCCATCTTGTCGTTGGCCTTGTAGGGCGCGGCGTCGACGAGGAGCTCGGTGAGGATGAGCCCGAGCGCGTGTACGTCCGTCCAGGGGCCGGTGCGCGTCCCGCTGCACTGCTCGGGCGACGCGTAGCGCGGCGAGAAGGCCGGCATCGCGGAGGTGGTTCGGGTGTTGCCGCTGGTCGGGCCGTCGGACTCGTCGACCATCTTGGCGAGGCCGAAATCGAGCAGCCGGAGGGTCGCGACGGAGGGCCTCGTGGAGGGCCTTCCCCCCGACGTCGTCGTGGTGGACGCGAGGTCGAGCTTCGGCAGCATGAGGTTGCCCGGCTTGAGGTCGCGGTGGACGATCCCGCGCTCGTGGGCGATGGCCACGGCCTCGAGCACCGGGCGCATGAGGTTAAGCACCTCGCGGGGCGAGCGGCCGCCGCTCCCCCGGCGCGCCCCGAGGTGCTGCGAGAGGGTCTCCCCGTCGATCCACTCGAGCACCATCCACGGGGCCTGCTGGCCGTCGGCGAGGGCGATGACCCCGAAGTCCGTCACGCGCACGATGCACGGGTGCTGGAGCTGCGAGATGATCCGCGCCTCCTCTACGAACTGCTGGACGAAGCTCGGGTGCATCCGCCGCGGGAGCGTCTCGGGGATCTTCAGCACCTTCAGCGCGACGGGCGCGCCGAGGACGGTGTGGCGCCCGCGGTACACCACCCCGAAGCCGCCAGCGGCGACGACGGCTTCGATGACGTACTTGCTCTCGAGCGCCAGGCCGACGAGGCCGAAGACATCTTCCATGCGGGGCAATCGATGAGACGGGATCCATGCGCGGACGTCAAGCGCGCGGGCGCGGTCGGATCGCGGATATCGACCGCGTCACCTGCGTACACCCCTACGCGGCGTCGCCTTCGTACGGCTCGGGCGTGAGGGCGCTGAGGTCGAGCGCCCTGGCCTTGCGGGCGCGCCGGCGGCTCCGCTCGACGCCCACCGCGTCGAGGCCCGCCTCGTTGGCCGCGGCGAGGGCCGTCCCGACGCCGCAGAAGGGGTCGACGACGGTTCGGGTCGCCGTGTGGTCGCGCACGAAGCGGACGGCCGCGCGGGCCGCGTCGAGGCCCATCGCGCGGCTCCAGGTCATCGCGCCGAGCCCCGGGAGCACGTCGGTGGTCGCGCGCGCGGGGTCGGGGAGCACGTTGCGCGAGAGGCACAGGAGGTGGGCGTAGCCGGGGCGGCCAGGCGTGGCTGTCCCAACGGGGCGGCGGCAGACGATCTTGTGCCAGAGGAGCGCGTGGCCCGTCTCCTCGGCGGCCCGCTGGACGAGGTAGCCCTTGTCGATCCACCGGCGCTCCACTTTGATGTCGGTCTGGTAGAAGATCGCGACGCCGTCGTCGGGGGTCTTCTCCAGCACGAGCCGCGCGGCGTCGACGAACCAGCGCCGCCACTCGGGGAGCGTCATGGGCGACAGCTCGGACACGTCGGGGAGCGAGGTGAACACGCTGCACCCCGCGAGCGCCGGCCGCGCCGCGAGCCACGCGAGGGCGTCTTCACAGTGGACGGTGCGGGTGGGCATCGCGGGGCGGCGGGAGGGTAGTTCATCTGGGTGGTGCGCGCGGGGTTGTGCGAGAGTCGGCGCCGCGATGCCGACCCGAACGCCCGCCGACCGGATGCTCGAACGCGCTCTCCTGGCCAACCTGGTGGTCCACGCGCTGGCGATGCTCTCGATGGCCGCGGTGCTCCCGCCGATGCTGCCGGG
>Ga0105046_10014717_pt1 | contig 12059 bp, 8 predicted proteins | sample MAT03_FD_78385 | JGI IMG/M metagenome (GOLD analysis project Ga0105046, IMG submission 78385) | Freshwater microbial communities from Lake Fryxell liftoff mats and glacier meltwater in Antarctica - MAT-03 (megahit assembly) | ecosystem: Environmental > Aquatic > Freshwater > Ice > Liftoff...
CTGTCGAATCGGCTAGCGCCTCAGGCTCAGAAAATGCCAATCGGCCATTTGCAGCCCACCGGGACGCCATTTGTTCCCCGGTTTTTCACCGCATTTTCCGCTGTGCAAAGAAATTCGAAAATACGTTGGCGAACTGTGCGCGTGGATTTCGCATGGATGGTTGTTCGAGGAAAACGCGGTGAACGGAGTCGCGAGTGGAACGATTTTTGAAAGAACACATCCATGACGATTCGCGCCTGGTACCGCCGCATTTACAGTGACAACCTACGTTCCAACGAGTCTCGAAGATCGCGGAAACATGCAGTTCAGACCATTGAACTGCTCGAAACGCGTGCGTTACTGACCGTGACCTTTGGACGACAGCTCCTGGCCATTTCTGGTGTCAATGGTGACAACCACATCGATTTCCCATTGGGAAACCACCCTTTCGCTCAAGCATTCGGAGACTTCAACAACGACGGCAATCTTGATATTGCGATTGGATCTGCGGATCTTACCAGTGTGTCTATTCTCAGTGGCGATGGACAGGGCAATTTCCCGGCGAGAGTCGAAGTACCCATCGGAGAAGGTATCGGCATTGATGCATTGGCAGTGGCGGATTTCAATGGCGACGGCAAACTGGATCTCATTGTTGGTGGTAGTTTGTTCGGCGTAGACGGCAAAGTGAAAGTGCTGCCGGGGAACGGCAATAATACCTTTCAAAACGGTGTCATTCTCAGCAATACCACCGTCGCACACGGAGCACTGACCACGGGCGACAATAAGGTCGATTTGATCATGGCCGACCTTGACGGAGCTGCAGTGCGTGTCTTCGCAGGCCACGGCAATGGCGGCGGTTCGTCAGCAATCAGTTTTGCTGTGGGTCAGAATCCAGGATCTGTCGCCCTTGGCGACTTCAACCAGGATGGCAAGGTTGACCTCGTCAGTGCGAACGAGGGCAGCGATACCGTAAGCTTGCTTCAGGGAAATGGCGACGCAACGTTCCAGCTGCATGTCGATCTCGCGATGATTCCCGGGATGTCATGGACGGCTTTCCAGGATACGATGCGCCGACCCTGAAGAACTTTGAGCTTTTGCTGCCTTTCCTGCGCAGTGTCGTATCACTTTCATCCATGGGTTTATGTCCAAATGGCTATGGTGCCAGCCTGTGAAGATGCAGTGCGTCTTAGTGGTGTCCCCCAAACTGCGGAGGTTTCGTCGAGGCAGCTCGATTTGTTCTGTTTGGTCTCGCGTTCTGCATGCTGATACCGATGGCTTCCGGCTCGGACGAGAAACCCATGCGGATCAAAGCGGGGAGGGACGTACCACGAGCCGTCACAACCCGAGTCGCGACAGCCTGGCTGACCTTGATGGTCACAATCGTTTTGTCCGCGCCGACTTCCCGGGCCTGTTGCCACTTGTTCCATGCGGCATAGCCGTTCTGGATCTTGCCCGCGGCAATGCTGATCTTCGCCCAGGCCAGGTCAAACTGCGTCCGATCCCTGTGAGTTGCTGCGGCGGTCAACGCCGCTTCCACATCGACCTTGAGGCATGTCTGGAAGTCTGGCACGACATAGACAGATTACTGGCAGAAGATGTGTGTCGCGATTCGGAACTAGTCCGCCTTCACGGGCATCCGATTTACAGTGTCGTGCAGCTTGAAAACGGGGATTTCCTTGAAATTACCCCTGAAACTACTATAGATTTGGCTAATCGCCTGCCGCATAGGTCGCCATTCGTGATGTCTTGAAGGAGTCTGTCGGTAGTTACGTGGCTCGTCCACGCCGGGCATTCTAGAATTGTACTACGAACAGTTTTCTACCGAAAACAAAGATCTTCGATGGCGAGTCCCGTGCAACAGGAACAAATCTATGGTGCGTTGTTCGAAAACCACCTGACAACACTCGGCAGACAAACGCCCTGCAGTTACAAGGATCTCCAGCAGATCAAGGCGATGACTCAAACGGATTTGGCTGACCGGCTGAAAGTTGAGTGCAGAGAGTTTTCTCAGTTCGTTCTTTGTAACACCCCTGAAGTTGCTGCGGAGCTTTTTCATCAGAGAAGAACTGAAATGGCAGCCGCTTCTGCCAATTTTCCGGCAGCACGAAGGGCTGCAACACTGATAGAGCTTATCGTTCAACTTTTTGCGATAACTCATTAGTGCATTGTCAACGCTCGTTTTTTGGGGTACGACGGACTTCTGGTCCGTCGTACGAAGTTGACATCGACGAACTGGAAGTCCATCGTACAAACACAGCTCAAGCCTGACTTCAAAGGTTGACAGAGCACCAGCTTTGAGAGCGTCAGATCTGGCGACCCCCCCCTCATCCGGCCTATCGACTACCTTCTCCCGTCTTCCAGGGGGAGAAGGGACTTCGGCAAAGCCGATGAAAACATGACAATATTTCCTGAACGGCATTGCCGTTTGCCCGTCGCCCCCCAATGGAGAACTCGTAAAGTTGGAAAATTGATTGTCGGCCACGCAACTCAAAACGAACCGAACATCGTTCCCAGCGCAATCACGGCGACCGTTGCAGCCAGTGGACAAAGAATTGTGACGACAGCAACATCTTTGTAGCCCTGACGGTGTGTGACGCCGCAAATTAAAAGCAGCGTAATGAGCGCTCCGTTATGAGGCAGGCTGTCTAGACCTCCGCAAGACATTGATGCGACGCGGTGCAACAACTCAGGGTTGATGCCAGCGGCGATGCCACGCTGGTAATATGTTTCGCCAAGAGCTTTCAACGCGATGCTCAGACCTCCGGATGCTGAGCCGGTAATTGCTGCCAGCGAATTCACAGCAATGGATTCGGAGATCAACGGATTGCCTGGTGCGATTCCCGTGACAAATTTTTGCACGATTGCAAACCCGGCGAGACTCTTGATCGTACTCCCATATCCAACCTCCGACGCAGTATTAAAAATCGGCAGCAATGACGCTCTCGCCCCGGTCGCCAGTGAAAGTTTCAATCTGTCCAATGATCGAAAGTGCAGAGCCATCGTCATTAACAACGCCACGACCATAGACAGGATCGTGGACCATGTCCCCAGCAATTTGTTCAGGTCAGTCTTTCCAAATTGTTCTTCCGCCAGATAGCTGGCATCCCAACGGGGAATCACGAATCTGGAGAAAACAAAGTTCAGCACCAGTACACTGATGATGGGGGCAAAGGAACTCCAGGCGTTCGGAAGCTTCTGAGCCGCTTCTGTCGCTACGTCATCAGAAGGCAGAATGGCCCCAAAGCGCTCGCCATCCTTTTTCGCGCGGGCGGCCCTTGAGTTCAGCCACATCATGCCGAGACCAAACATGACCAGACTGCCGATACATCCCAGTCCGGGAGCTGCAAAGGGTGTGGTCTTGAAGAACGGCATTGGAATCAGATTCTGAATCTGCACAGTTCCCGGCATCGCCGTCATCGTAAACGTGAACGAACCCAACGCGATGGTGGCAGGAATCAGTCGTCGAGGAATATCGGCCTGCCGAAACAACGAACGTGACAGCGGAAACACGGCGAACACCACGACGAACAAAGAAACTCCGCCGTAAGTCAGAATCCCGCAACTCAGCACGACAGCCAGGATCGTGCGATGAGCTCCAACGGCCCGCACGACGACTTCCGCAATCTTCGCCGCCGCACCGGAGTCTTCCATGAGCTTGCCGAATATCGCCCCCAACAGAAACAGCGGAAAGTAGTCTCTGACGAACTGTCCGACGCTGCCCATAAAGATCTGTGTATATGTCGCGAGCACTGGCAGATTTCCATCAAACACAACTGCCAGCAACGCACATAACGGAGCCAGAACCAATACGCTGACGTCTCGATACGCCAGGTACATCAGCAGCAAGAGGGAGAAGACGATGCCAAGAATGCCCAACATGGAAATTTTTTTCGATTGCAAGTTTGTAGTACGGCCCTCTCTGACCGTCTAAGTATGGCCATTGTCATACCATGTTGCGAGCATGCGATGGATTGTGTCGAGATCGCGTGCCGGATGATCGCGGCCCGGCGATGAACCAACTCGGCCCTTTGTCTCACCGGCTATGCATGAATATGCCCGTCGAGATATCGAAACAAATCTTCCGCTCTTTGTTGGGCGGCTTTCGTCTCAGCACCGAAGCGTTCGTGAGACAAACGCAGATAGGAGTCTTGACGCCCGTCGGTTGATTCAAATGCGAGGTGGAGAAACCACTTTTTCGTGAGTACGCCACTTTCAGATTCCATACCAACCGAAAACTCTTCGACCTGAGCTTCGATGATGGAGTTGAAAGGAATTTCCCAGCGATTTTTGTTTCCTTCAAAGTAAATTGTTTGAGTCCGATTGTCTGCGATAAGGAAGCCGTCGTCGCTCGACATGCCCAATTGCTTCTTGCATGATTCTTCAGTGTATTGACTGAGAGTAACAATGCGTGTGTCGTCCGATTTGATCTTTGAATAGATTCTGTCAGCAAGCCGTCCGCGTGCGACTCCAATAATATACGTTGTTTCAATTGGACCTGCCCACCAGGCCACTAACTGCAAACCGAAATACAAAAGCACCAACGGAAGGAAAATTGCCCCTGCGATTTGCCAGCCCGGGTTAACATTCCAATGCAAAACCGCCCATACGATACCTCCGATGAGAGCGGCCAATCCAATCAGCAAGGGCCAGGCAACGGCTAAAGCTCCGATGATTTGGTGGTAAATCTCAAAGAGTTTCTTCTCATCGCTTTCGATAGGTGTGATTTTGGACTTGGCTGACACTCGTCTACTACCGACATTTGAGTCTGCCAGATTGCCGCCGAAAAGAGAATTCGTCACTGGTCTGGAGCCGGCGGGGCGAGGCGTCCAGTCGCTCAGTATTACCGGGACTTCAATTTCATACAGCTTTTGAGCAAGGCTTTCGAGAGCCAGTCGGCGGGGTATCCCGACGAAAAATTGAGTGTTGGAATCAAGCGTCAATTCCAACTGATGATACGGACGATTGCTTTCCTCGGCACGATGGATCGTCGCTTCGTTGATCCCGGCGAGCGGAATGTCAACGTAACTCCGAATGCGGCCTGCGCTTCCTAAGCAGTTGAAACTTTTTTCATCAATCCAGACATCACGCATCAGGTAACGCGCGTCGAGAATGAGCAGCAGCACGACAAAAGATAAAGTTGCAGCGGTAAGTGTTCGACTCCAATCTGCACCTCCGGCAAATAGTGCGATTCCTCCGACGATAACTGCCAGAAAAAATGATAGCCCCAGGCGGAGAGCCCATTCGCCTCCGCTTCGTTCTCGCGGAACATACAACCACGGCTCTGTCCATTTAAAGTGTGTCTTGCCAAACATCTCAGTCCTCTTTGCAGATTCCTGTTGGATAACCATGTGACTGGGTCGGGGGCTGAATCCCCCCGGATTGCTGTGAATCCGCGATGTTTCAACAAAAGCCGGACTCATCTTCGAACTTCACGCCAGATCTTTCCGCTGAGTATAATACAAAACCGAAGAGTGGCAACAATGTGTCAGCAAAGTCGTGTTCGAAGGGCGATTGCGCCTGGCCGAAGCCGCCAGAGACTGGGTGCCGATGTCAGTATACTTAGCGGGTCAAAATGTTACATTGACGCTTCACTATGGTAAGCCGCCACGGAAGACGAGATGTCCACAAGCGAATCTGATCGAACGCTGGTTCCCATTTCATTTAACGCCAGCAACGTCGCCCAGCTGCTGACGGCGATGGCGTGCTTTCTCGGCGCGTTCGTCTTGCCGGCGAACTTTCCGGATCTTGACGGGCCGGTCAAATATTTACTGCTGATTCTTGGCGCGGGGTTTCTGGGACTCATGGCGCTGTCGATTCTGCTGCGACCGTGGCTGAATGCTATGGCTCAGAAGATCGGCATTCGATCACGACTGCTGTTGCCGCGCGAGGGAATCGTTTACCTCGGCATTATGTTGGTCATCGCCATCGCGGCACTCACTGGAGGAAATCCGGATACCGGCAACATGCTGCTGCTGATCTTCGGCATGATGGCTGGTCCATTCGTCTTCAACGGCTGGGTTGTGATGGGAATGCTGTCGCGAGTCAGCGTGTCGAGGCATCTGCCGATTTCTGTTTCAGCCGAGACGTTCTTCTCGGTTGAGATCCGGCTCAAGAACGAAAAACGCCTGCTCGCGTCGCGGTTGGTTGAAGTCCAGGACGTGATCCAGGGAAAGAAAGTCCGCAACGAAGGCAAAGTCATCTTTGTTCGAGTATTGCCTGGTGAGCAGCGATCGGCTCACTACGATGTCTGTATTTCCCGCCGCGGATTGTATCAGTTTAGTCCGATGCGTTTGAGTTCCCGTTTTCCGTTGGGGATTGGTGAACGCGGGCATGCTGTTTTCAATAGCGATCAGGTCATAGTCCATCCTAAAATTGGCCGACTGCTGCCCGCATGGAAACGACGACAACAGGAATTGGCAGAAACAGTCAGCCGCGAGAACGCTCGGCTGGGACTTTTTGAAGACGAGTTTCACGGAATTCGCGAGTATCGGTCCGGCGACAATCCTCGCAGTATTCATTGGCGCAGTTCGGCTCGACACGGGCACTTTATGGTCAAGGAACACGAACAGCATCGGGAAGCCGACCTGATTGTTCTGCTTGATCTCTTTTCCACCCCAAATCTCACTGAAGCGTTGCAGGAACGGGCCATCAGTCTGGCGGCAACGATCTGCGTTGAACAGACTCGCCGGTCATCCTCCGGTCATTATCGAATCATGATTGCCGGCAAAGATCTGCAGAATGTGGAATGTTCCGGTTCCGGCCGATTCCGCGACGAGGCACTCAAGGAACTGGCGATTTGCGAGGCGTCATCGAAAGCCCAGTTGGCCTCAATGCTGCTGTCTGTTTGTCAGAGCCATCTGGCTCCGAATAGTTGTTTTGTCCTGATCACACCTCGCCCGGAAGCAGCACGGTTGCTGGCCGATTCGATTGCTCAGGAAAACCTTAAGCACGAGCAGCAATTCATCGGACGACTCATGATCGTCAATGCAGATTCGACGACACTGAACGCAACGCTGGCGATGGACGTCGATACGATTCGCGTACCGTTTTATGATTCGCCAACTGACTCAGGAAAAGCGGATACGAAATCTTCATTCGCAATTGGTGAAAGACCAGTCGTCGAGAAATCTCGAGCGGAACGTTCTGAATTAGCCAAACGTTCTGAGTTGCCGATCCTGGCCCCGGTCGATCGAAAGCTGCAATCAGCTTTTTTTCGCAGTGTCACTCTAACCACGGCAATTGCCGGACTGGTTCTCTGTCAAAGCGAAGGCAGTTTTTTTCCAGCAGCGCTGACGCCTGTCTTTGCGGTGATTGCATGGATTTTTGTCGATCAATTGAAATGGATACATCTGCCGACATGGTTGGCAAATATTTGTGGTCTAGCCGCGTTCGCGGTGTCCGGATATGAATTTACTCACGGAGGCATGCTCGGGAAACTGTCATCCGGTGGTCATATGCTGGTCTATCTGACATGCATCGTCTTGATGATGCGGAAAGAACATCGGCAATACTGGTGGCTGTTGGCGTTGACGTTGCTGCAGATGGCGGTCTCAGCCATCCTGAATGCAGGTGTCTTCTTTGGAGGCGCCATGCTGGTCATCATGGCAATGATGCTGTGGACACTTTCTGTCTTTTCACTGTATCGCGTTATGGATCTGCACGTTCGTCGCACATCTCAAAGCAGTGATCTTCACGCTGATCTCGACAGCCAGAATCTGTCACAGGATGTCAACAGCAGCGAAGCCTGGACGCAGAAGAAATCGCCAGCGTCCATTCAGGTGCGTGACGGATTGCAGCGGAATACTTCGGAAACATGGATCGGCTGGCGTTTCCGAGGCATGGTGGCGGGTTCGTTTATTGTCTCACTGGTTCTGGCGTTATTTGTATTTGCAGCGTTCCCTCGCGTTCGTATTCCAGGGTCTGCCACTTTCGCCGGCGAATCCGACAACCGCACGCGCTTTGGCGCGCAGAGCGGATTTAAGGAAACCGTCGAACTGGGGCAACTCGGACGGATTGCAATGAGTCAGCAACGCGTTTTATCTTTTGATGTTACAGACTTGAAGACTTTACGTCCGCTCACTGCCGATCAATTTGCATCTGCGATGGATATGGACGAAGTGCGTTTTCGTGGAAACACACTTGGGAGTTATCAATCTGGTCGCTGGAGTTCTGGTGTGCTGAATCGAGATTCCGATTTTTCAGGAATCCTGCGCGGCAGAGACCCATATCGCGTCATACCGCAATCGGACTTCAGCGTTGAAATTACATTCGACCCCCCGGTCGGCAAGTTTCTATTCGCGCCGTATCCAGTCTCGAAGATTAGCGCCAGCAGCGCTGCGGAGATCTATGTCCATTCCATTGCAAGTGGAATGGTGTTTCGCGAAAGAACCCCGTCCGACAAGCCTCGCACTTTTAGTCTTGAATGCCCTCGAGTATCCTCGAAGTCCGCTTCGCGACCAACATTTTCATACTGGAGTTTGCCCGCTGGTGGCACGGAAAGTTTTATCGAAAGCCGAATACCGTTCATCAACCGACGGGCGCATGAGATCTATGTTACTCCCGCGTTGGAACAGAATCTTTCGCAGCTCTATCGGGCTGCCAGACAAGTTGGCTCCGAAAATGGACAGTTGCTGCCCCAGGAGAAACGAGTGGCTGCGGTATTGAAATATCTGAGCCCGGAAAACGGATTCACGTATACCACGAACCAGACTCGCAGGGATCGGTCAATTGATCCTGTTGAAGATTTCGTCTTCAATACAAAATCAGGTCACTGCGAGTATTTCGCCTCCGCCTGCGCATTGATGTTGCAGTCGGTACAACTACCAGCGCGTCTGGTCAATGGCTATTACGGCAGCGAATTGAATTCAGTGTCTGGACACAATGAAATTCGCCAGAAGCATGCGCACACGTGGGTGGAAGTGTTCGTGAATAATCGATGGGAAACGATAGATCCTACCCCAGCGGCACCTCGGCGAGATTTAATCTCGAGTGGCGATACGGGTTCGTTGGTGAGCAATCTTCAGACGGCAATCTCTGATTTGTGGAACGACGGCATTCATAAGATGTCTGCCGAGCGTCAGAAAGAATTCTTCGCGCCGGTGATTTCGACTTCGAAGTCGATGATCGAGACGATCAGGAAGAAAGGCATCCTGGAAACTGTCTGGAACGGCGTCCGTTCGTTTATTTCAACGCCGGAAGCCTGGTTCAGCTGGAGAGGCGGCGTCGCCACGTTTCTGTTGCTGCTCTTAGGCGGCTTGCTATCGCGACTTCATCCACTGGTGAAATTAATCAACTTCATCAAATCCATGATTGAACTTTTTTCAGGGAAACAGAGGGCTCGAAAGTCCGTCATTCGATTTTACGCTCAATTCTGCGCGTTGTGCGAACAGCACGGAATGCCGCATTCGGCCTCAAAGAGTGCACTGGAAAACAGCCGCGCGGCAATTGATCGATTTGGAGCAAAACTTGATTCATCAGACCTTCAGAACCTGCCGATGCGTATCGCTGCTGCATTTAATGCTGTAAGGTTTGGAAAGGCAGAATTGACAGATGAACAGGCTGCCAGCATCGGAAAAGATTTGACGTTCTTTGCGAATGCATTGTCCAGTGGCCAAACTTCGAAGACGTGAAGTTATACTGGGGCTAAATCCCAGGATTTTGTCACACTTCGCGAATGCCCAGCGTTGTCACCCAGTAAAATCAGAACTTGAATGTCCGTCAGGAAAAGTCGCCGTCAATGACAGAAGTCTGCCCGTCCTGCCATCATGCTGTCGCACCGAAGTCGGAATCGTGCCCGCGTTGTGGAAAAACAATCATGAAGCAACCTGCCGAATGGCAACGGGAAACGCAGATCCTGCATGGCGGCGGCACAAATGTCGAAACTGCAACAACCGAAATTGAACTCGATGAACTACTGCTGCCAGGGCAGGTTTTAAGCATCTACAACTGCGAGAAGCTGCTCGGTCGCGGCGGTATGGGCGTAGTCTACCTGGCCCGTAACACCAGCCTGCAACGACTCTGCGCACTAAAACTACTATCGCCACGTCGTATACAAACGGAAGTTGACTATGTCGCTCGATTTGAAAACGAAGGCCGTGCGGCTGCTGCGCTGGTGCATCCGAATGTGGTCACCACACACGCGATCGGGCGAGCGGACGATTTCCATTTTCTTGAAATGGAATACGTCGCCGGGAATTCGCTGCAGCATGAAATCGACACGCAGGGAGCAATCGGGCCAATTCGATCCACCACGATGGCCGTTGGTATCGCGTCGGGACTGGCGATGGCTCATCGGCTCGGAATCATCCATCGCGATCTGAAACCTGACAATGTTCTGGTCACGCCTGGTGGAGTCCCCAAGATTGTGGATTTTGGACTTGCCAAACGCGTCGTCGGCGCGGACGTGGAAGGACACGCGCTTGCCGGTACGCCGTATTTCATGGCTCCTGAACTGTTCGAAGGTCAACCAGCCTCAACAGCCACCGACGTGTATGCATTGGGGGTTTGCTACTATCTGATGCTCACTGGTCGTTATCCGTTTGAAGGCGATTCCGTCAATTCTCTGATGAAGTCTATTCTGACCGCAGAATACACGAGCGTACGTCGGATCAATGATGCAATTCCGCTGGACGTCGCAGAATGTGTGTCACTGTTGCTGAATCGTGAGCCGGATCATCGTCCGCGTGACGGCGGAGCGGCGTCACATCTGTTGCAGGCTGTTCTGGGTTCATCAAGGGATCTGGATAACCTGATCTACGATGCCTTCAATGGCCTGCCAAACATCCGTTGGGCGCGAGATGATGAAGATGGATTTCGTGTCACACTGTCACTTCGTGGCGATCGAACTCAGACGGTGTACATTCAAAACAGCGAACATGCGGCAGGTGATCGGCTGTTGATGATTTTTAGTCTGTGCTGCCCCGCAACTCCTGATTTTTATGAAGATGCACTGCGGCTAAACGCAGTCGTGAATCATGGCGGCATCTCGATTCGTGACATTAACGGCAAACCGTATTTTGTCATGGTGGATACTTACCCGCGCGGCACAGTGAGCGGTGAAGAAATCCGCCGAAGCGTGATTGAACTTGGCAGCCGCGCGGATTTCGTCGAAGAACGACTGACCGGCAGAGATCTGAATTGATCGGTACTCTTTAAGATGCAGCAAGTACGACCTCACGTTCAGATCGATGGTCGGTGCCTGACGGTGAAAGACGAACCGAATTCAGCGACTGCACCTCGGAAAAGCGGGCTGTCGATTTAAGACTAACCCGAAACGTAAGTTTTGAAGTTGCGCGTTTTCAATTTAGGCAACCCGAAACGTAAGTGAGGGATTCAGGAAATATTGTACGAACGTCCCCTAAATTGCTTTCACAAGTTCAAACGACGGCCCTGATGAAGTTCAGAATATGTTGTTCAATGACCCTTTCCATCCAGTTGCTCGGGGATCAGCCTCGACCGGTTTGACGCGATGCTGTTCGATCTCACTGGCGACTTTGTCCAGAGCGGCGGCCAGTTCGCGGGCGGCCTGATAACGGTCGCGAGGATTTTTGGCCAGCATCTTCATGATCACGAATTCCAGTGGCATAGAAATCGACATATTCTTTGAGCGAGGCGACTCGGGGATTGTTGTCAAAACCTGCGTGACGGTCCCTGCGATCGTGCCACCTTCGGCGGGCGGTCGTCCTGTCAGAAGTGCGTAGAGCGACGCACCAAGCTGATAGATATCGGAGCGATGGTCGAGCGGATAGCCGCTGCCCAGCTGCTCGGGTGACATATAACTGGCATCGCTGAGTATGTCGCCAGCAGCGGTCATCTGGTCTGAGCCCATCGTGCTGACGGCTCACGCCAGAATCAGATCGTTGAGCAGAGCGACTCCATCGGACTTTCGAATCAGGATGTTAGAGCGGCGAATGTTTCGATGGAGCATCAAAAGGGTCAGGAGCATCAAAAGGGTCTGACCCAATGCTGTTCGGCACGATTTTTGATGTGGCTGAGGCGATTGTAGTTTTTACAGGGTTGAGCCTCATCAGCGACGGAAGATGGAGCGAAGCCTGACAGCGCGACTCGGCCACATGATAATC
>Ga0105046_10014720_pt1 | contig 12058 bp, 9 predicted proteins | sample MAT03_FD_78385 | JGI IMG/M metagenome (GOLD analysis project Ga0105046, IMG submission 78385) | Freshwater microbial communities from Lake Fryxell liftoff mats and glacier meltwater in Antarctica - MAT-03 (megahit assembly) | ecosystem: Environmental > Aquatic > Freshwater > Ice > Liftoff...
CATTTGGGAGGTGGGGCTGTTTGACGGCATAGATAGTCCCGGACTGCTACTCGCCAAATCCATGGGTTTCTTGGACCATGGAAACATGTCCGATCCGGGCATCTTCCAACCGGTTTTGCATCCGGTTTGTGTGCCTGCCATAGCAACGACAACTACGGCCAATCGTGTCCAGTTCGCGATTTTAGTTCGCATGCTAACAATTCCCTTTGATAGCTTGTAGCACTTCCGCTCACTTGGAGCTGAAATGCCGTTGTTTCTGTTCTGGTGAGTTCTCATCTTGAGAACGTTTATTTATGTGAAGGCCGCCAATACTTCTTGTTTCGGCAAATCGTCGTCTGCACAATACGGATTATCCGAAAAATCCGCCTATTTTCTCGCGGTGGCTTTTTTCGCTGAAAGCAGATTGAGAATGGAATTAGCGGAAACAAAGCACTTGCGTCAACCTCAGCTTAGCAATTACCGAGCTGCCTGAGCACTTCGAATAATATGATGGATGTACTGACCGACGCATTAAGCGAGTCGATTGCCCCATGCATAGGGATTCGTACGGCCGTGACCTCGGGTTTCAGCCAGTTTTCGCCAAGACCATCGCTTTCGCTACCAACCACAATACTGACGGAGCGTTCGTACTTGGGTGCAGTGTGGGAAATATTGCCATCTACGCGCGCGGCGTAAATCGCAATGGAGCGTTCCGCTAACCAGCTTTGGATTTGTTTTGCCGACCCAACCGCCATAGGCACTCGAAACAAAGCACCCAAACTGGAGCGGATGGCGTTTGGATTCCACATCTCACTGACTGGATCGCTTAAGAGCACCGCGGCAACGCCAGCCGCATCCGCGGTCCGCATGACTGCACCCAGATTCCCAGGTTTCTCCATCCTATCCAAAACCAAAAAGCACTTGGAGGAACCTTCGTCCAACCTGGATGGCATGCGTTCGTCAAGTGTTTCAAGAGCTAGGCTAGGCTGTCGGGCAACGGCAATCAACGAGACGTCGCGATCCCCGTATTGCAATTTGGCCATAGCCGGCTTGGAAATGAGGTTGATCCGAATTCCAGGAACCAAAGCCTGCCACTCGGAGACCAAATGCCGATGCGACTCTTCCGAAGTCTCCAAAATAAACAGTTCCGTGCACTCGATTCCGCCGGCGTGAGCATGCCTAGCTATCGGATCTCCATCGATAATCATGAGGCCGCTGTCTCGACGCTCGCGGGGGTCTCTCAACGAATTGGCGGCTTTGATTCGCTGATTGCTCGGGCTAGAGATCGATTCGACAGGCACAAAACCCGACTTTCCAGCGATTGCTGGACGGAAAGAGGAAAGACCTTCATTTTCGTGGGTCTTCATTGAAAATCGTTAGTGGCCGCTCGGGGAGTTGAACCCCGACGCCTCTCGGCACCAGATCCTAAGTCTGGCGTGTCTGCCAATTTCACCAAGCGGCCTTGTTTTTAAGCTCGTTGAAAACGAGCTTGCAAGTAACGTGAGCATCTTAATCACTAATCTGTCAGCATGCGACACCTGTTTTGAGTTTTACCCCTTCGGGGTAAATTTCGAGGGTATGGGTAAGCGGTCAAATACGGACTTTATTTTTCTGTTGGGAATTTGGCATCCGTCCACCCACTCCACCCTCCGTCCACGCTCACCACGTTCTTGAAGCCCATCTTCTGAAGGTTGTCGGCGGACAACGCGGATCGAAACCCGCCTCCACAGTAAAGTAGGATTTCCTTGTTGAAGTCGGGGACTACTTTTTCAATGTCCCTTTCAATAACCCCTTTGCTCACGTGAATTGCACCGGGAATGTGACCAGCCGCGAATTCACTTTCCTCGCGAACGTCGATTAAAACGATCGACTCCCCTTGATCCATTCGCAATTTGAGATCTTGGACGGAGCATTCTAGTACGCGGGCCTTGGCGTCGGTGGCGATAGCTAGAAACCGTGGTGAGTGTTGTTTGGCCATAGTTTTGTCAGTTTGGGAAGGATTGGTAAAAGCTCTTCTAGGTATTCGAAAACAACTTGAATTATTTTGCAACAGGGTCAAGAAACAGTCCAAGCATGGCCGATAGTACTTTCGACGGGAAGTACCAACTGGCAATGCACAAACCATTGCATCGTCCGAAGGTAGGCTCCGTTAACGTTCATCCAAAGGGTAACCAATGGACGAGCAGTTGTTCAAAACCCTATCCCCAGTGAGTCATTCGTTGGGACGTTTGTTTGCCGCATGCCTTGGTTGTATTGCTTTGTCGACCACGATAATTCTTGGTCTGATGGGCAGTGAAACACCAGAATCGATCTTAACTCAATCCCTGATCGCCACCATGGTATTTGCCACCATCGGCTTGGGAATTGGACAGGTTGCTGATTCGGTGGTTCGCCAAAGTGTCGAAATGAACTTTAGGAACAAGTTTGAAAAACTGCGTGAGGGACGAAAGAACGCTCCTTGACAGGCCAAAACCAACCACCTTCAGCATTTTTGGGTCCAAAGCTCAATAAGACTGCTGAGCTAGGTAGTTTGGAAAAGCCTGAACCATGTAGGAGAGGTTCTTTGCTCAATTGATGTGGAATTAACAGTTCCAAGTCAGTAGAGTCCCCATCCCAGAACGGATTCCTCGCCGCCGATCACGATGATTTGCGGCGAGAACCATGTGTTGCCAAATGGAATGGGTACACACAAGTTGCTTCCTTCGCGGAGCAACACCAGAAAACACGACCTTTTGATCCCAGCGAGAGCTGGAGATCAAACCCCTTGCCATATCAATCACGGAGGTTCGGATGGCGACCACTGTAGCATCGAGCATCGACATTTTTGATGTTTGGACTAAATACAAAGCGGACCTAACAAACGTCGATTTGAGAAATATCCTCATCGAACGCTACATGCCTCTAGTTCGCTTCAACGGCGAACGACTCAGAGCAAAGCTCCCAGAAGGTGTCGAACTAGATGACCTCATCAGCGCAGGCATCTTCGGTTTGATGGATGCCATCGACGCGTTCGATATGGAACGCGGAGTCAAATTTGAAACCTATTGCGTTCCGCGTATTCGCGGCGCTATGCTCGACGAACTCAGGACCATGGATTGGGTGCCGCGCCTCGTCCGAAGCAAAGCCAGCAAGCTCAATGAAGCCACCAAGCTTCTCGAAGCCAAGTACGGACGAGCGCCAAGCACGCACGAACTCTGCTCCTACATGGGCATCTCGATCGACGAAGTTGAAAAGATGAAAAGCGACGCTTCTGCCGTCGGCTTGGTCTCGCTCAACAAAAAATGGTATGAGACGGACAGCTACAAAGACGTCCGCGAAATTGACGTCCTCGAAGACAAACGTAGCGAAGACCCAACACGTCGGGTCAACAAGAGTGACCTGATGCGACTGGTCACCAAAGGCCTCAATCGCAACGAGCGACTCATCATCATTCTTTATTACTACGAAGAACTAACGATGAAGGAGATCGGTGCAACGCTGGATCTGAGCGAGAGCCGTGTCAGTCAAATGCACACCAGCATCGTCGTGCGACTTCAAGAACAACTCGGTCGCCGCCGGCCTGAATTCGGTACTTAGGCGAACGGCAGGCTGAAAACTACCAGTATGATGCAACCCCTCTCCGGCCTTTCAGGCCGACTCTCCCAGAGGGAGAGTGACTTTACCCTCCCTCCGGGAGGGTCGAGCGAAGCGAGGGGAGGGTACGACTCATTCTGCCGCTCGGCTTAATCCGTCGGGTTGCGGCGATGTAGAAATGGATAGCTGCGAACGATTGCAGCTACGATTGCTCCAAGCTGGTAGTTACCCTGCTTGGACGATCCTAGCACTTCGCGGACCACGCATTCATCGCTTCCCTGCAGTCCCCGGCCGTAAGCATAAATCAAAAGGTTGCGAATGAAGGTCTTAGCAAACGCATCCTTCTGCTCAAGCAATACGTCTTTGAGCTCAATCGGTCCTGAAAACGACCGACCTGAAATGAGTTGCCCCGACGCATCAATCGGAAATGGTCCGTCTTCGGTCCGCCAACGTCCGATCGCGTCGTAATTCTCTAAACCAAATCCCAACGGATCCATTTTGGCATGACAGTTGGCGCAGGCAGGCTGGCTACGATGCAACTCCAAGATTTGACGCAACGACTTCCGCTCACCTTCTTTGACCGAGCTCTCTAGCGGCGGGATATTGGGTGGTGGAGGCGGGGGTGGTGCTCCCAAAATGCGACCTGCAACAAAATTACCTCGCCGCGGCACGTTCGTTCGAGCCGGGTCGGCTTGCGACATGAGAAACGCCGCTGAAGTCAAGATGCCGCCGCGCCGTCGATCTGTTAGCGCCACTCGATTGAATCCATCGCCAATCACCCCATCAATGCCGTAGTGCCTAGCCAATCGTTCGTCTAAATAAGTGTAATCCGCGTCAATTATCGCCGTAACCGATTTGTCCTGTTGAACCAACTCCAACACAAATCGTCGAACCTCTTCCTTCATGGAGTGTCTCAGCGACTCATCGAACTCAGGAAAGGTCGCGGCATCCGGCTGATGCGTTTCGACTTCTTTGAGCGACAACCACTGGCCAAAAAAATTGTCGACCAGGGCAACGCTACGAGGATCGGAAAGCATACGCGCGGTCTGTTCGGCCAAGATTTGTGGTTGAGTTAACGAACCACTCTCGGCCAATTGAAGTAAGACTTCGTCAGGTGACCTCGACCACAAGAAGAAACTCAATCGAGTTGCCAATTCGTAGTCATCGACGGGATACGAGTCCGTCATGCCCAGCCTATTTTTTTCGATACGGGTCAAGAACTGAGGCGAAATCAATACCGCCCGAATGAGATACTCTTGTGCGGATGTGTGTGGCTCTTGATTCGAACGGGCTTTGGCATAAATGGCCATGAGCTTGTCGACATAGCTTTTTTCCGTAGGTCTCCGAAAGGCCCTCGAAGCAAAGCTCGAAATTGCCTTGCGAGCTTCCGCCACTTCCTCGTCGTCTAACACCTGTTTGCCAAACGTTCGCTCGTAGAGGTCCGGTCGCGACTTTTTGCTGTCTCGAATGGCGTCGACAATGGCCTTGGCCGCATCGTGATACTGTTCGATTTGTACCGGCGAAAAACTAAGCGCCTCGGCAAGATTATCGAACCCATATCCCGTACCGTCCGGTACGAACCCATCCCCTAGCTTGAGACGCAAGCCAGTTAGGTCTTCGATGCAGTTGTCGTACTCAACGCGATTGAGTCTGCGAAGGTTCGGTTTACCTGGATCTTTCGCCGATGTGCAGTCCAGGTTGTCGAGCGTCTTTTCCAGGAACTGCACAAGGAGCGCACGCTCCTCTTCCGATGGTTGACGTTCGTCGGCAGGGGGCATTTCCGAGCCTTTCAAGACGACGGTCGCCTTTTCCCAATTCTCACGATGATCGAGCAGCATGCGAAGATCGACGTCGCGTGCCAGGTCTACGTTTCCGCTCTGCTCCTCCTCGCGATGGCAGCGATAACAGTACTTTTTGAACAAGCCCGAGATATTGCGATCCCACGAAAGTGGATCGACTTTGTCCTGAGCGTTCGTAACCGAAGTAAGGAGGACCGCGAAACCCGAAAACCATCCCAAAAGCTTGTAAATCATTGGAATTCTAGATGCCCAGATCACGCAATCGCTCTTGACTGTCACCAAACGACTCGGAAGCAACTCCCATGCGATGCATCATGTCCAAATACAAATTGCAGATAGGTGTCTTCTTTTCGTACTTGATGTGACGGCCACCTTGCAGCAGTCCGCCACCTCCGCCAGCCAGCAAGATCGGCAGGTCGTCGTGATTGTGTTTGTTTCCGTCGCTGATGCCACTTCCGTAGCAAATCAATACGTTGTCCAATAAATTCTTTCCGTTCCCCTCATCGATTTGCGACATACGAGAAAGCATCCTCGCAAACAACTCCATGTGGTGCGTATTGATTTTCGCAATTTCCTCTAGATTCTTTTCCTGTTGCTGGTGGTGCGATGTCGAATGGTGCGAGCCCGGTGCCTCGATCTGTGGGTACGACCGACCAGACTTTTCATAAGAGAACATGAAGCTCGCAACCCGGGTCGCATCGGTTTGAAATGCGATTGTCAGGATGTCCAGCATCAAGTTGACGTGATCGGCGTACAACGAAGGTATCCCCTTGCCTTCCGGAATAATCAACTTGTCGATACCGGGCTCGTCCGCATCGGCCGTGGGATCCTTTGCAAACGCTTCTTGATGATGCGAATGCGAATCTCGACCAGCGGTCGCCACCCGTTTTTCGATACTTCGAAGCCCCTCAAGATACTGCTCGAGCTTGTTGCGATCGGTGTATCCAAGTTTGCGTTGCAACGATTTTGTTTCGTCGCGAACGAGGTCCAGCACACTCTCTTCCACGGAATTCGACGAGGGCGTCGCCCGCTCAGCAGGTGGGGCACTCCAATCGGGACGTTGTGGAGGTTTGCCACGAAACAGGCGTTCGTAAAGCAGCTTTGGGTTTAGCTCCAGAGCGGCAGGCGTGGTTTTGTTTCGCCACGAGATGTGCGACATGTACGTGCCACTATATCCGTGGTCCCCTCGATGTCCTGGATCGATGCCCAACGCGAGCGAGTCAACCAGTGTTTCGGTTCCAATGTGGCTTGCGACAACTTGATCGACCGAAGCGTTGCCCACTTCAGGCTCCTCGGAGTGTTTGCACTTCTTGCCAATGAGAAAGCCACCACCCGCTGGCTCGTGGGCGGCTGATTTGCCATCGCAATGATCGGCTGCCAAATTGCTCAGGACTAGGATCTGTTTTTTTACTGCTTCAAGAGGCTGCAAGATTCGAGGCAGCTCGCCGAGCGGACCCGTATCGGCGGGTCGCCAATGACTCATGTTGACGCCGTTGGGGACATAGAAAAATGCCATTCGCAATGGAGCTTGGCCCGTTAACGCTCCCTGAGCCGACGGGAGCGACATCGCGTCAAGCCATGGCAAAGCGAGTGCAGCTCCAGCACCTCTCAAAACGGTGCGGCGAGAGATTTTCGATAATTTCGACATTTGGTATCTGAGGTGGGTTTGTAGGGACTGGCGAGTCAGCGGAAATATTAGGCGAGGGGCGGTTTAAAATCTACCTTTTAATCGGGTGGCACGCCCCTGAGGTACGAAGGGCGTGGTGAGTCGCTAGAAACATTTGCCACAGTTCCCACGCCCAATGCTAATCGCGCTAATCGCTCTGGGCGTGCCACACAGTGGTCTGGTACTTTTTTGTCTGCCTCTCGCCTCAGTATACCACACACGACAATTCAGGCAAAATCGTAGCACGGCACTCCGTGCCGTGTCTAGAGTCACGGCACGGAGTGCCGTGCTACACTAGGGCGTTGCCGTCCCCGAATAAGACTATCCTCGCGGGTGGAACTTTTGGTGAATCTTCTTTAACTTGCTATTCTCGACGTGCGTATAGATTTGAGTGGTTTGAATGCTGGCGTGGCCTAGCATTTCCTGGATCAATCGCAAATCCGCACCGCCAGCCAATAAGTGCGTCGCGAAGGAGTGCCGCAACGTGTGAGGGCTGACCTCGGAATCGATCCCGGCTCGGAGCGCGAATCGCTTGATCATTTCCCAAATCGCTTCGCGGCGCAATCGTTGGCCAGTTCGCGATAGGATTAACCAAGGAGACACCGCCAATTCTCGATTGGCAGCTAGGATTGGCCGATACTCCGCCAAATACAGCTCGATCGCCTCAATGGCCCGCTCGCCCAATGGGACCATGCGTTGCTTGCTCCCTTTGCCTTCCGCCAAACAAGTACCGTCCTTCAAGTTGACATTGGCGACGAGCAAGTTACTTATCTCGGAGACCCGGCAGCCAGTCGCGTACATCAACTCGAGAATAGCTCGGTCGCGAATCCAATGTTGATCGAATTTTTGGGGTGCGGACAAAAAGCGGTCGACTTGGGCAATGCTCAAAACCATGGGAACCCGCTGCCAGACTTTGGGGGTCGTGAGCAATTCTGCCGGATTGTCTGCGATCGCGCTTTCCAATTGCAGGAATTTGTAGAACATGCGAATGGCCACAATATGCCTGGAAATCGACGTTGCAGCCAGATTTTTCTCCTTGAGAAATGCAGCAAAGTCCGTCAAATCTGAGATTCCCAGCACGGTGGGGGAGCGACCATCGAGCCATTCTTTCATATGCTCTAAGTCGCGACGGTACGCTTGTACGGTGTTTTCTGCCAAATGGCATTCACTCCGCAAGTAAATCGTGTAACGTTCGATCCAACCCGCCATGGTTTCAAAGGGCGTTGGGGCTTCGGTGACTGCTTGTTTGAGTTTCTTTAGCTTGCTAACAGCCATGATTCAAATATCCGCTCGCGATGGTCGATCAAACGAAATACGATTGTGTGTTTCAAGCGAGCCGTTCTGGCTCCCGATTGTAGTGACTTTTTAGGGAAACTGTGGAATGAAGATATTGGTGGTAGGTGGTGCAGGCTACGTTGGTTCGCACTCAGTAAAACTGCTGCGGTCGCTCGGGCACACGGTTTGGGTCTACGACAATCTTTCCCGAGGCCATCGGGAAAGTGTCCCGAAAGAGATTCTCATTGAGGGCAATCTGACAGATCGGGCGTTGCTCATGCGGGTCATGCAGGAGAAAGAGATCGAAGCGGTCATGCACTTTGCGGCCTATGCGCTGGTCGGCGAATCTGTGCAGCATCCGGCCATGTACTATCAAAACAACGTGACGGCAACCTTTGAATTACTCGAAGCCATGCGGTCGGCTGGGGTTTGGCGATTTGTTTTCTCGAGCACGACCGCCACCTACGGTCAGCCCGACAAAATGCCGATCTCTGAGGACACGCCACAGAACCCAATCAACCCGTACGGCTTTACGAAACTCGTGGTGGAACGCGCACTTGCCGACTATGCACATGCTTATGGCTTCGGAGTTGCAGCCCTTCGCTACTTCAATGCTTCAGGCGCTTCTGCGGACGGCACGATCGGCGAAGATCACGATCCCGAGAGCCACCTCATTCCCATCGTGTTGCAAGTGGCTCTGGGTCAACGGGAGAGCATCTCGGTCTTCGGCAAGGACTATCCAACCCCAGACGGAACTTGTATCCGCGATTACATCCACGTGGAAGACTTAGCAACAGCCCACATTTCTGCGTTGCTCAAACTCAAACCGAGCGCTGTCATGCAAATGAATCTGGGCTCGGGCGTTGGCCATAGCGTACTAGAAGTCATCGACGCTTGCCGAAATGTCACTGGGCATGCGATTCCGGTCGTTTACTCAGACCGACGCCCTGGAGACCCAGCTTGTTTGATCGCGGACAGCCGCCTAGCCCAATCGACACTCGACTGGAAACCCAAATACATTGAAATCGAAAGCATTGTCGAGACGGCATGGGGCTGGCATCAATCGCACCCAAAAGGCTATGCCATCACTTAGGTCCGTCGCTCCGCCGACGGACGGTCAGGGTGTCGTCAGACCTAGCGCGTTGTCCAACTTAGAAATTGGCCGAATAGAAAGAGTAGCACGGCACTCCGTGCCGTGATCCACGGCACGGAGTGCCGTGCTACTCTAAGCAAGATTCCTTAAAATGAACTGAGTCATGCAAGACATCATTATCGAAAAGCCGTACCAGTTCATTCCGCCGCATCGAGGGAACTTTCTACCCAAGGTGATTCTCAAGCTGGGTATCGTCCCATGGTATCTTAAAAAATTTGAAGGAGTCGTATCGCATCAATTGCATGGTGTCGACCACTTGCGAGAGTCGATGCGGCAGGGGCACGGCGTCTTGCTTGCGCCCAATCATTGTCGTTACGCGGATCCGCTGGTCATGGCGTTCCTGGCCCGCGAAGCACAGGTTCCCATGTTTGCGATGGCGAGTTGGCACCTGTTTCAACAGAGTCGTTGGCAGCGTTGGGCACTTTGCACCATGGGTGCATTCAGTGTCTATCGCGAAGGCCTTGACCGACAATCACTCGATACTGCCATCGACATGTTGGTCAACCCCAAAAGACCTTTGGTGGTCTTTCCCGAAGGTACGGTCTTTCGCACCAACGATCGACTTCAGCCGTTGTTGGATGGCGTCGCCTTCATGGCTAGGACGGCGGCCAAACGACGGGCCAAAGATGGTGGCACGGGCAAAGTGGTCATTCACCCAGTCGCGATCAAATATGTGTTCCATGGGGATCTCGAGAAGTCGGTCGATCCAACCTTGGATGCGTTGGAAAAGCGACTGACTTGGACGCTGCTCAAGGAGACGTCAACCTTGCAACGCATCCATCGCATCACGCTGGCCATGCTGAGTCTCAAGGAAATAGAGTATTTAGGATCGCCCCAACAAGGGAGTATCGAGCAACGTCAGCAGCGGCTTGTCGACCATCTGCTCTGCCCCCTCGAACAAGAGTGGTTAGGCAAGATAGGGGTCGAAACGATTATTCCTCGCATCAAGGCCTTGCGAATGAAGATCGTGCCCGAGTTGACCACTGGGGAGTTGGACGAACGCGAACGCGAGCGACGTTGGATTCAATTGTCGCGAATCTACTTGTCGCAGCAAATTGCATCCTATCCACCAGACTATTTGATCGCGCCTACTACCGATACTCGCATTCTTGAGACAGTGGAACGACTAGAGGAAGACATTACCGATCGAGCGAGAGTTCATGGCCCGCTAGAAGTGATCATTCACATAGACGAACCGATCGAGGTACCGACCGACCGAACCCCGCGAGGTGAAGAGGATCCGATTATGAAAAGGTTGCGGGAACGCATGCAGTCGATGCTCGATCGTTTGTCGAGCGAAGCCAACCGAATTGATTAGGGCATTGCCATGTCGTTGGTTTTTAGGCGAGGGGCAGTTTAAAATCTACCTATAAACCGGGTGGCACGCTCTGAGGTACGAAGGGCGTGGTGAAGCGCTAGAGTCATTTGCCACACTTCCCACGCCCATCGCTAATCGCTTTGGGCGTGTCACACGGTGGCCTGGCCTGGTAGTCTTCTGTCTGCCGCTCGCCTTATCGACCGTGGGCAATTTTCGACCAGTACTTGGTGGTGTCAAACTCTGGGCTGTTCTCATGATCATGGCATCGAACACATTGTTCCCGTGACAAGTACGGTGTTTTTACCTTCGGGTTCAACACATGCGATTGAGATGGGCCGTGACAGCTTTCGCATCCTACATTAACGAATGGAGTTGACTTGGCCACTTGAACAAAACCACCTGCCATACCATAGCCAGTCGTGTGGCACTGTTGACACGAGGGGTCGACCTGGGAGCGTTTGTCCACCAACGTTTGCCACGCATGGGAATGCTTGGAGGAATGCCACGTTTGGTCGTCCTGTTGGTGGCAAGCAATGCAGGTATGAGTGCCGGCTATTTGGTAGTCATGCGGATTTGGGCTATTTGCAGAATGACTCGTTACAAGCCCAGTTTCGTCTGCCGGAAAATCTCGATCCGCTAACGTGCTGAGGAAGTTGTCAAGATTTTTGGACTGTCCCGCATCACGCGGCAGTGAACTTTTGACTTCAACGGCGCCTCGTTGAACGGCCTTCCAGACTTTTTCCATTTTCTGCAATTCAATCTTGGCAAGGAATTTCCCTTTGTTGGTCGCCGACATAACCTCGACCGGTCCCACACTTGACGGAGCCAACATCTGTCCGGTGGGACCTCCAATAACATAGTCCACTTCCGGCAACGACTCCGCTAAAGCTCGTAAGCCCGGTTCATCCATATAAGCCAGAACGATGCGGATATCGGCTCGCTCCTTTTGAAGTACAGCTAGCACACTCGATGAGGCATCTCGGGCTCTCCATAATGGGTTTTTGACGAAACTCGGGTCGATAACACCAACGACTAGAATTCGCACGCCGTGCCTGACAACAACTCGATGCGAAGCGATCGCGGCCTGAGTCGAATCGTCGGCGTTAACCATTTGCAGGTTGGCGGACAACCATTGTGTCCGTGCCTCCTTGCCTATTCCGACAAGCGATTGCGGTGACAATTGCGTTTCCGGGGCTCCGATGTTGTGCACCTCGAGCCCCATTAGCTGATCGCCTTGAAGGATCGATTTCAACTTTACTTGCTGGTATTCGGATTTGCCTGCCGCGGACCCACCC
>Ga0105046_10014721_pt1 | contig 12057 bp, 15 predicted proteins | sample MAT03_FD_78385 | JGI IMG/M metagenome (GOLD analysis project Ga0105046, IMG submission 78385) | Freshwater microbial communities from Lake Fryxell liftoff mats and glacier meltwater in Antarctica - MAT-03 (megahit assembly) | ecosystem: Environmental > Aquatic > Freshwater > Ice > Liftoff...
GCTCGGTCGCATGCTGCACTGCGAGCGACGAGTCCGACGTCGATCTGTTGATCGATGTCCCAGCTGGCACTGGGCTGATCGGTGTTGAACAGATCACCGAAGCCGTCTCTGCGGTGGTGCCGTGGCCCGTCGATGTTGTCACCAGCGGGGCGGCTCGCGGGCGCATGGTCCACGTGCTCGACGAGGCGGTGCCGTTGTGAACGATGACCGGCGCCGTCTCAGCGACATCGTGGCTGCGATCGCAGACGCCGGGTTGATCGTCGAACGTGGGCGAGCCGCATTCGAAGCTGACCCCTCTCGTGGTGCGCGCCGCGAAGAACCTCGTCACCGAGATCGGTGAGGCGACCAAAGCGTTGTCATCGGCCACGACCGACGCGATACCCGAGGTTCTGTGGCGAGCGATCGCTGGCATGTGCGATCGCACCATCCACCGCTACCCCGAAGTCGACCTCGACGTCGTGTGGGACACCCTCGAGTTCGATCTCCCTGAACTGGCCGACCGCATCGCCATCCACCTCGATTGACCCACCGACTGAGTGGCGCCGACCTGCCCCCTACCGATCAGCCGTGCAACAGCGACTATGCAGATGATTCCACGGTTTCACCGAACGCTGCTGGTCCCGGGCGCGACGTCGGGTGCACTGACGAAGGGCCCGAAATCAGCATCGACGCTTTCGGCTCAAGAACGACGACCGCTGCCACCGACCGCAGGATGGATGGGTGGCTGGTGTGTCAGTCCAGCAGGACTACTGGACTACTGGAGCGAGATGAGGCCGGCATTCGTCGGGGTGAAACCGCATGCGTCGAAGTAGAAGCCCCGGAGATCGTCATCGAAGTCGACGTGCAGCCACTCGCATCCCGCTGCCCGCGATGCTGCGACGGCTTCGACCACGAGCCGTGTGCCGACACCTCGTCGATGATCGCGAGGGTCGACCATGGTGTCCTGGATCCAGGCATGTGCCAGCCCGTCCCAGATCACGTTCACGAAGCCGACCAGCCGATCAGCGTCGCGGGCGACGACCCAACCCAGACTGTGCCTCGCCGTGAGTTCGACCCAGTTCCACTCCGCATTGCTGTACACACGCGTCGTGAACGCCGCTGCATGCAGTTCGTTGATCTCGTCGTTGGCGAAAGCGCCACGCCACTGGAAGCGAACACTCATGCCCCAACCGTAGGCCAGGGTTCACGCCGACCGGTCCCGAGTTCTGTGGGAAGGCCGCCGCAACGCCGACTGGCCAGCTCACCGTTTTCGCCTTCGATGTGCCCAGGAGGCAACGCGTCACTCGAACCCACAACCGTCTCCACTGGCCCAGACTGCCGGGAGTGCGAGAGACTCGGCTCGTGAGAAGGCCACCTGGTGGTGACATACGGGTTGACGAGCGACTTGTCGTCGCGAAATCGCGTATCGAGGGCCACGGGCTGTTCTTCTTGACGGAGATCGTTGCCAACACGGTCGTCCTCGAACTCGGAGGGAAGCTGGCCTCGACAGCCGAACTCGACGTTCTGATAGCGGACGCGAACACAGATCCCCATGCCCCGTTCGTCGACACGGTCACGATCGACGAGGACCAGCACCTGGTGCTGCCGGCCAACACAGTGATCCACTTCGGCAACCACAGCTGTGACCCGACTCTTTGGCATGTCGGCCCGTACCAGATCGCGACGAGACGGTCGGTGGCAGCGGGAGAGGAAGCGACCATCGACTATGGGACGCAATCGGGAGCGCCCGGCTTCCGGATGATCTGCCGGTGCCGAGCCTCGAGCTGCCGTGGCGTCGTGACCAGCGACGACTGGGAAGACAAGGGCATGCAGGCCCGGTACGCGGGTCACTGGGTGCCGGCGCTCCAGGCTCGAATCGACGCGACGTAGACCCTGCCACCTAGCGCCGTTTCAGCTCGTCGGACCATGGAGTGTCGCGAGGAGCAATCGGTACGTCTGGCCGAGGTTCGTCATTGCCGGAACGATCTTGACGCCCGGGCGAGCGGCGGCGACGTCCGCGAGCCGCACCAATGCATCCGTGACGGTTGCGTCCACGCTGTCATCATCGACGTCGCCTTCGGGGTGTTGAGTGGAGAGCGCCAGTAGCTCATGTCGCCTGGTGCGGAATCGATCGGCTGCGATCGGCTGATCGACAGCCAGGAGCACCTCGATGAACTCGACACTGTGGCGGTCTGCGGTTGCTGCAAGCCGCTCGATGAACTCGAGGCGACCGAGGAACTGCGGGACCACCACGTCGTGGCCAGCGCTGAGGTGACAATCGACGAGTGCGATCGCCAGCTCCCGAGCCAGCAACCTCGACTCCTCACGAGCGGCCCATTGCCCGAGGTTCATCCTGAGGTCGTCGATGTCGACCATGAGCGCCAAAGGATGATCTGCGAGGTATCGCCTCGCCAGGGTGGTCTTGCCGGCCCCGGGCGGGCCGTTGAGGTGAATGAGCCGGCCGATGCCGGTCATTCTGCCCCATGTTCGAGAGCGCCGGGTCGTTCCGAGCGGCTGGTCTGTGGGTCACGGGGTGTCGCGCGCTGGAATCGGACGATGCTGAAGTCCCAGGGGCCGCAGGCCGCGAGATCGCGGATCGGCCACAGGTTCGGGACGGCGCGCAGCTCGATGCCTGCAGCTACGTGGCAGCCGATGAGGTCGTCGATTCGTTCGACTTCCAGCGGCTCGACGACGGTGCTGCTGACCCACTGTCCTGTGGCCTCGGGCCAAGGCCGGAACGGCGCGGGATCGAAGCGGTAGCGATACAGCACGGTCGATTCGAGTATCGCGAGCCGTTCGAGCTCGATCGCGTGGACACGCCAGGCGGTGGTGCAGAACGCTTCGTGGAAGTGGCCGCGTTCGGTTTCGTCTCGTGGCCAGGCCGTGACGCGTGGGCAGTCACGCGGAAACCAGTAGAGGGGAGCATGCTCGGCGTCGATCGCCCATACCGACGCCGGCTGGGCCGGGTTGGTGGCGGGCACATGGGGACTGAACCGCTCGATCGACGGTTCATGGCTGAAATGGAAGAGGTCCACGACGCGATCCTGGCATCGCGCCGGAAGCCATCGCACCGCAGCGTCGACCCCACCCCGAGATGGACGCGCTCGAGGTAGGTGCTGAACAGGTGGTCGTCAGCCACGTCACGGCTGAACGACCGACACCGCGCCCCCGGTGGTCATCGGCGATGCGCAGGTCGAACAGCGGGCTGTCGACGTCGAGGGCGGCGACCCGGCGATCGGGCAGGATTGCGGGATGGAGTGGCTGACAGACGTCGGGCTTGGACTCGAATACGACACGCTGCGCCTGGACCGAACGAGCCAGGCGTGGATCGACGCAGGCACGCGCCTTCGGGACGACGTCGCCGGTCGACTCGGCGGCAGTGTGGTCGGCGTCGAGCAGATCGGTTCATCGTCGGTCCTGGCCTTGCTCGCCAAGCCGGTCATCGACATCGCCGTCGGGCTCGGGGATGAACACGAATTCTCGGCGGTGCGCGATCGCTTGGAGGCCACAGGGTGGATCTACCGGGGCGACGCAGGAGCCAACGGCGGCCATGTGTTCGTGTTCGAGACCAAGCCGCGGTACCGCGTGGCGCACGTGCACGTCGTCGACCACGACGGTGAACAGTGGCGCGACTACCTGCGCCTGCGAGATTTCCTTCGTCGAAGTTCCGCCGCGCGTGCTCGATACGAGGCGGTCAAACAGCAACTGGCCAGCGAATTCGGAGATGACCGCACGGCCTACACCGACGGCAAAACGGACATCGTCCACATGCTCCTCGACGAAGCAGACCGCGCCACCTGACGCGGCTGCACTACGGACCAGCGCTGCACACAAACACCATCTCGCGGCCGGGCCGGTCCGGTGCGTCTCGGACCTCTTCGACGGTGAAGCCGTTCGCGAGCAGCGCCGAGGTGATCTCGTGGCGATCGCGGAACCGCAGCGTCGAGTCCGAGGTCACGATGGTGCCGCTGTCAAGGAATAGGAAGCTGTGACGAAACGAGACCAGCGGCAGGCTGATGCTGGTGACCTGCACCCAGTGCTCGATCCGCCCGGCGGCCGTGTCGCTGACCGACTTTGACGCTTCTGTTGTCCACTCCTGCCAACCTTGATATGACGGGTCGCGTACCTCGAACACCAGATGCCCACCCTCGCGTAGCGCGTTGCGGGCGCCGGCCAAGGTGGCGAACCACTCATCGTCGGTGAGGAAGACTTGGGCGACGTTGCCCGTCATCGTCGCCACCGCGACTTGCATCGCAGGCAGTGTCGTCGCGTCGCCCAAGAGCCAGGTGACCCGATCGGCCCCCTCCTTCGAGCGGGCCACGTCGAGTGACGCCTGTGCGGGGTCCACGCCGACCACGGTGAGCCCGCGCGCTGCGAGTCGACATCCGAACGCACCGGTACCGCAGCCGATGTCCAGCACGCTGCGTGTGCCGAGTTCGTCAACGATGGCTTCATAGTGATCCAGGTCGGCTCGATCTCCGTCGACGTCGTCGTAGATCGCCGCCAGCCGAGGGTCAGCGAAGATCGGGTCGGGCACAACACTCAGAATACGACGCCCTCAGTCCGACATCCCCGAAGCCGGTGATCGTGACCGCCAGCAGCCGTCAATGGGTTGCGCTCATGCCTCGGTTTCGGTTTCGAGAATTCGCTCGATGGTTCGCAGACCCATGCGGCTCATCTGCGGGTTGCTGTCGGTGTAGTACCAGACTGCGCCCATCGACTGCTCGAACGCCCAGGCCTTCCCGCGTTCCCATTCGAGCTCGTCGCATCGCAGGACGGCTCTGAGCAGTTCCCGTGGGCCAGCGTCGAGCAGGTGCCAGGCGCCGACCAGGTCCAGTGCCGGGTCGGCGGGACCAAGACCTCCGACATCGAGCACACCGGCGAGGCGCCCGTTGGACACCAGCACGTTGCCAGGTGTGAGATCGCCGTGGGTCATGACGTCGGTTGCGGTCCGCGGCAGCTCGCGCAGGCGAACCCACAGTCGACGCAGACGCGAAACGTCGACGAGTTCGCCGCTGCGATCGAAACAGGTGGCCATCCACTCGTCGTGATCGCGCAGGTCTCCGCCGCGCCCGCGGCCGGTGAACCTTCGACCGGCGACGTCGATGGCGCGGACCTCGCCGATGAACTCGGCGAGGTCGGACGCGAATCCTTGCGATGCCGCCGGGTCCTGCGTCGTGGCCGTCGTGCCCGGCAACCATGTCTGCACGGACCACGGAAACGGGTAGCCGGTGCCTGGTTCTCCGATGGCCACCGGCTCGGGCACCGGCACGCGGGTGCGACCCTGCAACTCGCGGGCGGCGTCGGCCTCGCGCTGGAGCGATTGGCGTGTTGCTTCGATGTCGGCGGGCTGAAGCGGGAAGCGGGCTGCCAGACGATCTCCGATGCGGAAGATCGCGTTGACCGTCCCCTCAGAGCGAACGGGAGAGATCGGCTGCGACGCCCAGCCGGAGAACTGCTCGCTGACGAGCTCGCGAACGATCTCGATTGTCACGCTCAACTGGTTCGCGTGCATGCCCACATGAGCAATCGTGGCGCACGCCCATCGTTGACCGCAACCGAGTTCGGACGGACCTGCTCGGGCCGTTACTGAGTGGGTCGGCGACGTTGCGGCGTGACCTAGAACGGAACGTTTCCGGGCGGTCAGGGCTGCGCTGGGCGATCGGGCCACACGATCTCGACAACGAGTCCGAAGTGGTCACTGGCGATGACGCCGGTGCGTGGTTCGTGAAATGCGATCTCGGCTGAAAGGATCCTGCCGGCGGCGCCTCGACGCTGGTACGGGTCGCCGACGAACACATAATCGATTCGCTTTCGTCCGATGTTGGTGGCATCCGCGATCGGATTGGTTCGCCAGTCCTGCGTGTAGCCGGGCCCGTCGCCCGCCATGCGCCACGCGTCCTGCCAAAAGGTCGTCTGCCCATCTAAAGGAGCGAGCGAGCAAAGATAGCGAATCTCGTCGCTGTCGGGCTCGGCGTTGAAGTCACCGCACACGATCGGTGGCATTGCGTCTCGCACGGTGCCCGGTGGTGGAATCGCGTCCGCATCGCCGCGCACGGCACGGAAGTATCGATCGATCTGCAGGACTTGTAGGTGGCGATGGAGGCTCTGCGTCGGAGCGGGCGCCAGGTGCACGGTCCCGATGTCGAGCCCAGCCGTTCGCACGTGAAGCAGCTCGAACGGGATTGCCGACAGGAACTCATTGCTGTGCCGTGGATCAAGAGCGAGTGGCTCGTAATGCTCGGTGTCGATCGGCCAACGCGACAGGATCGCCGAGCCAAACAGGAGGCTGGGGTCGTCGAACACCGCAGTGCCGAAGGGTCGCAGTCCGACGGCTACATGCCACTCCGTGGCACTCTGTTCAGCAATCCAGCGGCTGGTGTTCTCTTTGCCCGGTACCTCCCAGACCTCCTGGAGGCAGACGACATCAGGGCGTAGATGGTCGAGCCACGACACGATCTCGTGTCGTCGATTCTTCCAATTCGGTTCCAGCAGCGATCCGACATTCAGTGTGACGACTCGGAGAGTTGGTGAATCCGACTGGCTCATCTCTGCCAACGGTAGTGCCTCCGCTCCCTAGTTCAGCGTCGAGTGCAGCGTGTCATTGAGACTGCCCGTGGCCCCACCTGTCGCTTGGACCCCTTGTCGCTGCGACCCGCTCCTCACCAGCGCGATGCGGCTCTGCTCGGGCCTCGCCCTGAGCGCCGAGCGAAATGCCTGCACTGAACGTGCCGGTGCGTGAGGACGGTCAGCCGCGGCAAAGCGGCTCACAGCCCGTCTCGCCGGTGAAGCGCCGGGCAATATCTTGCGCCGGGGTGCCGGCCATGCTGAGTGCGCCTCACCCTGAGTTGCCTGCCGAACACCCCTGGTTCCAGCTGGCCTCATTCGTGGTTGCGCAAGCAGTCCACGCAGTCGGCGAACGACTGGCACTATCGGCGACGATGCTGAGTGCCGACTCCGGCGGTGATGAACAACGCTGTTGCGGTGATCTCGACGTCGGCCGTATGCCAAGTGCCCGGTTCGTTGATCACGTATTGGCCAGCTTCGAGCGAGGCGATCGACGTCGTGCCGTCGGCGTGCTCCTGATGAACTGTGAACCGACCGGCGACGCACAGGACCACTTCGCTGCCCAGCGGGTGCATCTCCCACATGTCCCAGGACTCGGTGAAGACATGCATCGTGACCAAACGGCCCTCGACGCCGTCGGCCGCATGGCGATCTTCGTAGCCGGCGTACCAGCTCACTTCACCGGTGAACTCAGGTTCGACAGCGGCAGTAGCGCCGAGTCCCAGATGGATCGGCCGCGAGCCGATCTCGACAACTTCGTTGGGCACGTCCCTGACCGTAGCGCACCGTCCGCTCAGCGAACACAGGTCGATACGACCGTCGACACCGGCTCACAGCGTCGGCTCCCTGTGCCGAGTCTGTATCTAGCATGAAGGCGTTTTCATCTCGATGCGGTTCGAGTAACGCGCGGTGTGGACCGAGCGATGATGAATGCCTGGGGCGATGTCTCGTGTGCAAGTTCGGGTTCGCGTATCGCCCGGGCGTGCAACTGCAGGCCGGCGTCGGTCAGCGTGCGGATGATGTGGTCTGGGTCATGAAGGTACGTGGTGAGAGGAAGTTTCGTACCGAAGGCGTCGGCTCGGTGCACCGGTTCGCCGTGACCAGCTTGAAACGCCAACAGGACATAGCCACCGGGAAGGAGTGCGCGGTTCAGTTCGACGAATACTTCGTCGAGCTGCTCCGGTGGCGTGTAGATGATCGAGTACCAGTACACGGCTCCGGCGAGGATGGCGTCGGCCACGGGCAGGGCGGTCAGCTGGCCTTCCTCGAAGACGATCGTTGGGTGAGCCCTCCTGGCGACGTCGAGCAGCGCTGCGGACACGTCGATGCCGAGCACCTCGAAACCGTGCGAGGCGAAGAGCGCCGCGACGCGTCCTGGCCCACAGCCGACATCGGCGACGCGGCCAGGCGGCGCGCTAGCCACGAGCTCGATGATCGCAGAGAGCAACGACCGGTCGACCGGCGCCTCGGTGGCCGCGCTGATCTCAACGCCGACGAACTTGACGTACTCTTCGGCAGAGGCGTCATAGACCGCCCGGGCCGTCTCGACATGCGGCGCTTCCCTCACGATCCAACAGTAGACAACGCCGGGATCTCTGGGTCGGCCGTCGGCGGACGAGCGAATCTGCCCACTGGTGGCCAACTGGAACTGCCCACCGACGGCCACTTGAACGCCGAGAGTGATCGACGGGAGTCACGCGATTGCGAGATAGCGGCACCTCGGAGATAGGCCCGTGGGCTCCACCGGGCGGCATTACGGGGCGGGCGTTCGGCGATCATCGCTGCCACACTGCGCCGGCAGCGCAGTGGAAAGCCGGGCTTCCGAGGTCGCGGTCATGCGCCGGATCCTCGGCCGCTGAGGGCACCCGCCCTCAAGTGCCGATTCGCTCGGCCGTCGCCGGTCAAGTGCGACGTTGTTATGCGTGGGTTGTCACCGTCGCGTTCCGAGCAGGAGCAGAGTCTCGTACGGCTTGGTGACTGTGCCTGAGAGCTGATCGTCTGCTGCGATTCGCAGACGACTATGGAGCAGCGAACGTCGGCGAGGATCGAGCGCATGATGGCCGGCGTAGGTGTCGATGAGCCTGAGGAACCGGTCGATTGGATACGCCACTCGAAGTCGAAGACGTGGCGTTCGATGAGGTCGAAGTAGCCGCTCGTTCGTATCTCGTGTTCTGGGTCGTAGTCGAGGCGGTCGGGGGTCAGGGGTGCGAGGTCGGCCAGCTCGGGCGCGACGTCGAGATAGGCATCCCGGATTGGTTCCCGTGCCGGGTTGGTGGTGTGGGGAACGTGAGCGTTCCAGAACAAGGCGATTTTGCCGCTGGGCTTGAGCAGTGAATGCGCTTTGCGGTAGCCGATGTCGGTTTCGACCCAGTGCCAGCTTGTGGCCGCCGCTACGAGATCGAAGGAACTCTCGGTGAGGACTGCGTCTTCGAAGCGTGTCACTTCGAATCGCGTGTTCGGACAGGGGACGTGAGTCCGTGCTGTTTCGGCGAGGCGTGGTCCGGGTTCGATGCCATGAACAGTCCACCCGCGTGCCGTCATCTGGCGTGTGGCCTGTCCTGTTCCTGAGCCGACTTCGACGACTCGAGGCGGCTCGTTGAAGTCGCCGTAGTGCTCGATCGTGTCGAAGACGTCGGCGGGATATCCGGGTCGGGCGACTTCGTAGTCGTCTGCGTCTCCGTCGTAGGCACTCGATTCGTCATGGTTCACCACGCCGTTCATCTTGGCCGATCAGAGCCGTGCCGGCTCGCACGAGAACCGTCGAGATACCCGATCGACGTCGGTGTTCTACGGTGCGGCGCATGGAAGTTGCGCGCGAGCTGTGGAAACGGATCGAGACGATTCATGCGGTCACGTACTTCGCGCCGGAATCGATTGAGGCCGCAAAATCCGCCGGACTTCGTGGCTTCTGGATGGGGTACTTCGGATTTCGTGCATCGCCACTCGGGGAAGTGGGCGCAGGCGTCGTCGAGGCCGCCTTCGCGAACTTTGCGCCCGACATGGTCCGTCGCTCGATACCAGATGCGTGGGAGTTCGCCGAGCCCAGCGATCTGACCACGGTTCGATCGAACGCTGCCGCCAGCGCACTGCGCCGGCTGGCACCGGATATCTCGGAGTTGGCGACCCAGGTCAACGACACACTTCGTGGCATCGTCGACGCAGCGGCTCCCATCGGCCGACCGCTGTTCGCTGCCAATCGCGATCTTGCGCCTCTGGAGGACCCCGTGGCCCAGCTGTGGCAACACTGCACGACCCTGCGCGAGCACCGAGGAGACGGACACGTTGCTGCGCTGGTAGCGGCCGGCGTTGATGGCTGCCAATCTCACCAACTCCTCGTCGCATCACAAAATCTGCCGGCCGAAGTCTTCCGCCAGAGCCGAGGCTGGACCGATCAGCAGTGGGACGACGGAGAACGGAGACTTCGAGAAAGAGGACTCCTTACCGACCGAGCGCTGACCGGCGCCGGTCGCCATGCGCACGACGAGATCGAACGAATCACCGATGCGCTTGCTGACGAACCGATCGCGAAAACGCTTTCAGCAACAGCGATCCACAACTTGATCGAGGATCTGACGCCAACGGCAGTCGAGATCTCATTGTCCGGAGTTCTGCCGTTCCCGAACCCGATGGGACTCCCCTCCGTCGCTCAGTCGTAGATCGCGAGCGGTTCAGGCACCACACCCACCGCCCACGCATCGCCACCTCTTGAGTTCAATTGCCCCTTGACGCCGTGACGGGGCGGGCACGCTTGATCGTGCCGGCGAATCGCGTCGCCGAACTGCACGAGTTTGCCTTCGCAGGTTCAGCATCGTTCTGAGTGCTCCGGGACGATGCCGCGTCCGGGCTATCCCAGTGGGAAGGCGATGTCGCAGATGAGGTCGTCGTCGCCGATCGTGTCGGGCTCGGCGAGGTAGACCTCACGGCACGAGAGGCGGCTCCCGGGACGGCTTTGGGCTTCGGGTGAGCAGGCGACGGCGTCGTAGGCGGCGAGGATCGCAGGGTAGTCCCATTGGGCTTTGCTGATCGGGGTGAACGCTTCGTCATGAGCCGGTTCGGTGCGGATCCCGATCAGGTTCGTTGGTGAGATGCCTTCAGGGCATCCGAGGATCGCTTCGAGCGGTCCGTCACCGTCGTCGTGGTCGACGATGCCATGGAAGATCAGCGTGAACGGCCCCGTTGGTTGCCTTCCGACGAGGTGCTCGATGAACGCGGCCTTGGCTTCGGCGACGAAGGCGTCGGTCTCGTCGGCGTGGAGTCGGCGTTGGATCGACATGACGCGTTGGGCGGGGACCTGGCGGGTGTGGATCTCGAAGATGGGTTGCTCCTTGTGGCGCATGATGGTGTGGATGTGACGGATCAGCAGCCGACGACTCGAGTGGCGTGCCTCGAGCTGACGGATGTGTCCATCGAGCCGGATGCCGGCGAGTTCGGTGTCAGTGTCGAACTCGATGAGCAACCGTGCGATCTCGGCCAAGCCGATGTCAACAGCGCGCAGCAACCCGATCAGGCGGGCTGTGTCGAGCTGTTGAGTGCGGTAGCGGCGATAACCGCTGGCGGGATCAACCTCCGCCGGTCGCAGCAGCCCGTTGTCGTCGTAGACGCGCAGCGCCTTGGTCGTCAACCGGGCGAGCCTCGCGAATTCGCCGATCGTCAACAGTCGTTCGGGCGGGTGTTGATTCGTCACCACGCCATCATCGACCTTTCCCCAAGGGACGAGTCAAGCATCACAGCCACTCCGCTACCACCAAGGTTGCCGCAACGTCCCTGAGGACGATCTTCAGCAGCGGCTCGGTTGGCTACACCACCAGCCGGCGAGTCGCTGAGCACCGTACCACGCCATCGTCGTTGGCTGTGATGACGGGGGCCGCAGGTCCGGGTGGTGCGATCTGTGCGGTCCAGCCCGTGGTGGGTGACTGCGTGGGGTTCGTGATCGATGGGATGAGGAACGATCCGACCCAGCCATTGGCGCTTGCGACGTAGAGCCGGTTCCCTCCGACGGCGAGCGAGCCCGCGACGTTGGTCAGATCGAGGTTCGGGTCGATGTCGAGGCACCAGACGCCGTCAGCGAAGTCGAGAGTGTGGACGAATGCGTGGGGATGGGTTTCGTTTGGTTGGTCGGTCCCGATGTAGAGGGTGAAGAGCAGGCCGTGGTCGTTGGCGCGCCGAGGCTCGAGGAACACAGCAGCAGCGCTGCGCTGACCCGGGTCAAAAGGGCGATCTCCGCTCCGACAAGTGTGGCTACCTTCATTTCTTGCATGCGTTGAAAAGCGTACGGTTCTCTGATGCAGGCGATTTGGATGCGGGTGCGGATATGGACCCGCCGGAACTTGCTCAAAGTGGTGCTCGCGGGAGCAGTCATCGGCGTGCTGGGTGGCGTGGCAACCGGAATCGCAGCGGGAACGGTTCGAACGGCCTCGGCACCCGATCGCTACACGACCATCTTCGGCGGTGACCCGGATCTGATGATCACGCAGCAGAGCGGGCAATCTTTGAAGAACCAGATCGCACAGC
>Ga0105046_10014722_pt1 | contig 12057 bp, 8 predicted proteins | sample MAT03_FD_78385 | JGI IMG/M metagenome (GOLD analysis project Ga0105046, IMG submission 78385) | Freshwater microbial communities from Lake Fryxell liftoff mats and glacier meltwater in Antarctica - MAT-03 (megahit assembly) | ecosystem: Environmental > Aquatic > Freshwater > Ice > Liftoff...
TGTTCGACAGCATTGCCAGCTCTATTTTACCGGTTTATGCCGACACCGGGCTGATCAATAACCAGGAATATTGCTACCTGGTAAGGACTACAGGCACTTATGGAACACCTGGTTATGTTGACCCGATTATAAATTTTTCTCAGGAAAAATGCGAAACACCACTCGACAATGTGGCACCATGCCCCCCCGAATTATTGGTCGAAGTTAATTGTGATGAAAGGAAGCTTATTTTCAGGTGGAGCGATATTTCACTTTCGTGTGCGCCCGATGTCGCAAGGTACTATCTTTACCTTAAAGGGAATCCTCACAACCTCATCAGTAGTTTTGAACCGTCTGTAACTTCGTTTGTTTACGAACCTCCGCAAACCATCGCCGGCTGCTTCTTCGTGGTGGCGGATGATGCAAATGGCAATGTTGATACAACAACCTACAACCAGGTTTGCGTTAGTATTGACAATTGCCCCAGATACAGGCTGCCAAATGTATTTACGCCAAACAGCGATTCTTTCAACGACTTTTTCAGGCCTTACCCGGGTTACACATCCGTTGAAAGGGTTGAGATGCAGATATTCAACCGTTGGGGAGTATTGGTATTTGAAACCATCGACCCACAAATTAACTGGGACGGACGGGATAAAACTTCAAAAGCCGAATGTGCCGATGGTGTTTACTTCTACACCTGCTTTGTATATGAAGTTGTTGGCTCACCTGAAACGCCTGAAGAAAAGCGGGTTCAGAAGAGGTCATTGATTGATAGCATTCATTTATTGAGATAGACAACGGATAAGATCTGATAAGTGGGCATCGTGAGCATCGACCAATTTCCAATTTCCAATATCTAATTTCTAATTTCTAATATTCCAACATCCAATTTGCTAATCAGTCTAATTTGTTAATTTCTAATTACCAATTTCTAACATTCCATCATTCCGGTTTTCGATTCTCCCCATTTGCTAATCAGCCTTTCCGACCGGCCAAATGTATTTAACGGTTATATACTGTTTGTCCTGCGTGAGTGCCGCAGGCGGTCAGGCGGGCTAATCCACTAATCAGGTAATCCGCTAATCCGCTAATCCGCTAATCTGCAAATTACCAATATTCTATCACTCAAGTCCATCAAAAAAAAAGGCCACTTCTCAGCAGCCTTTTTTTATTGAATCAGTTCTTCGTTTAGAAGAGTTTTTCAGCAAGGTCAACTACGCGGGCTGAATATCCCCATTCGTTGTCGTACCATGATAAAATCTTAGCAGTCTTACCATTAACCATCGTACTCTTGGCATCGAAGATTGAAGAGGCCGGATTGTGGATAATGTCAACCGATACGATTTCGTCTTCGGTGTATTCAAGAATACCTTTCATCGGACCTTCAGCGGCTTCTTTCATGGCTGCGTTGATCTGTTCTTTGGTAACTTCAACCTTAAGATTAACAACCAGGTCAACCAATGAACCGGTAGGAGTTGGTACACGAACAGCCAGACCGTCGAGTTTTCCTTTAAGTTCAGGAATAACAATGCCTACGGCTTTGGCAGCACCGGTGGTTGTCGGTATCTGCGAAACAGCGGCAGAACGGGCGCGGCGAAGGTCGCTGTGGGGTGCATCCAGGATAGTCTGGTCGTTGGTATAAGAGTGGATGGTGGTCATCAGACCGTTCTCAATGCCGAATTTATCATTCAGCACCTTGGCTACCGGTGCAAGACAGTTGGTCGTGCAGGAAGCGTTGGAGATACACTGATCGGTATCTTTCAGATCGTGTTCGTTAACCCCCAGTACAATGGTACGATCAATGGCATCTTTCGATGGAACGGTAAGAATGACTTTTTTGGCGCCATTTTTCAGATGGTCGCCATATCCGCCTTTCGGGCTTTCTTTAGAACGGAAGATACCGGTTGCTTCAACCACAACATCGGGGGTTACAGCCCACAGAATGTTGATTGGGTTGCGTTCGGCAGTTACCGGAAATTTTACGCCGTTGACGATCAACGATGTTTCATCGAATTCAATTTTACCGTCAAAACGGCCCTGGGTAGAATCATACTTAAGGAGGTAAGCCAGGGTTTTGGTGTTGGTGAGGTCATTTATACCAACAACCTCAATATTGCTTCTTTCAAGTGCGAGCTTGAACACATTGCGGCCGATTCTTCCGAATCCGTTGATACCTAATTTAATTTTTGACATATTTTCAGATTTTGGTGAATGAATTTCTTTTCAAAAAAACAGTGCAAAGGTAGCTATTTTTATGCTTGAATGAAAAACTAATATAATCTGATATTTATTTACAAATATATGTCAAACAATGCTTTAACACTTTATTATATGAACAAAATGGTGAACAAAGAAGAAGTTAAAAATCCGCAAACGATTGCAGAATGATTACTTTAATCGTGTTTTATTTGACCTTAACAACCTAAGGTATTTCGTCTTAAATTTGCAGGGATGAAAAATACGCGTAACTTTTGCATTATCGCACATATTGACCACGGCAAAAGCACCCTTGCCGACAGGTTGCTTGAATTTACCGGAACGTTGACGGAACGTCAGGCACAGGATCAGGTACTTGACGACATGGACCTTGAACGGGAACGTGGTATTACCATAAAAAGCCATGCCATTCAGATGGAATACAAATTTGAAGGTGTTGACTACAAGCTTAATCTTATTGACACACCAGGCCATGTTGACTTTTCTTACGAAGTATCCCGGTCAATTGCAGCCTGCGAAGGCGCTTTGCTGATTATCGATGCCACCCAGGGCATTCAGGCACAAACCATTTCAAATCTGTACCTTGCCCTTGAGCATGATCTTGAAATTATCCCTGTGATGAATAAAATGGACATGGACAATGCCATGCCCGAAGATGTGGAAGAGCAGATAATTGATCTGATTGGTTGCAAGCCGGAAGACATTATCAGGGCCAGCGGAAAAACAGGGATGGGTGTTGAAAAGATTCTTGAAGAAATCATTCACAAGGTACCGGCGCCAAAGGGAGATCCGGATGCACCCCTGCAGGCACTGATTTTCGATTCCGTCTTTAATTCCTACAGAGGCATCATTGCCTATTTCCGGATTATGAACGGACTAGTCAGGAAAGGCGACTTAGTCAAGTTTTTTGCAACCGGCAAGGAATACAATGCCGATGAAATTGGGGTATTAAAACTCACCCGGCAGCCCCGCGACACTATGAGTGCCGGAGATGTTGGATATATTATCTCCGGGATTAAAGCTTCGCGCGAAGTGAAAGTCGGTGATACCATAACCCATGTTAAAAACCCCTGCGAAAAAGCCATCGAGGGCTTTACCAATGTAAAACCCATGGTTTATGCCGGTATCTATCCGGTCGATGCAGATGACTATGAAGAATTACGCGCTTCCATGGAGCGTTTGCAACTGAATGATGCTTCACTGGTATTTGAGCCTGAATCGTCTGCTGCGCTGGGTTTTGGGTTTCGATGCGGTTTTCTGGGATTGCTCCACATGGAGATTATCCAGGAGAGGCTCGACCGCGAATTCAATATGGATGTTATTACTACCGTACCTAACGTTTCGTATAAAGCCTACACTACAAAAGGCGATATGATTGAAGTTCACAATCCGTCCGGACTTCCCGCACCCAACTATCTCGATTATATTGAAGAGCCTTTTATTACTGCACAAATCATCTCAAAATCGGAGTATGTTGGTGCTGTGATGACCCTTTGCATTGGTAAACGTGGCATGCTCAAAAACCAGATTTATCTGACCAGCGACAGGATTGAACTTACCGTTGAGCTTCCGTTGGGCGAAATCGTTTTTGACTTTTACGATAAGCTGAAAAGCATTTCGAAGGGTTATGCTTCTTTCGATTATCATATTACCGGTTATAAACAGGCGAAATTAGTCAGACTTGATATTCTGCTTAACAGTGAACCTGTGGATGCCCTTTCAACACTGATCCATCAGGACAATGCCTACGAATTTGGCCGCCGGATGTGCTCAAAACTGAAAGAACTAATCCCGCGTCAACAGTTTGATATTGCCATACAGGCGGCCATCGGAGCTAAAGTTATTGCCCGTGAAACAGTGAAAGCCGTCCGAAAAGATGTTACTGCAAAGTGTTATGGCGGGGATATAACCCGTAAACGTAAACTGCTTGAGAAGCAGAAGAAGGGTAAGAAACGGATGCGCCAGGTTGGAAACGTGGAAATTCCCCAAACTGCATTCCTGGCGGTGCTGAAGCTTGATTAGCTTTATGGATCAGATGTTTATGAGTTTATGCTTGACCGCATAAATAATTACCTCAATTATATTCTTAGCATCAATCTTTGTCATCAGGTTAGCCCGATGCTTTTCAACTGTGCGGCTGCTGATAAACATTTTATCGGCAATCTCCTTGGTTGACAAACCTTTACAAACATAGCCAAGCACTTCAACCTCACGATCAGAGAAGTTAATAACATCTTCGGCAGGTTTTTCTTTAACGGTTTCACTTACGCCAAAGACAGAGATAAGCTTATTGATAAGTTCCGTTGAAATGTAATTCCGGTTACCGGAGAGCATATCCACTGCTTTTTCAAACTCTTCTATTTCACTCAGGCTTAGCTTTTCCAATCCCTGGGCTTCGGCAACTTCAGGTTTGCTGATGGTCAACATGCCAATGAGGCTTGATTTGCCTTTAACTTTTAGCCCTTCTATACCAAACAGTTCTGCATTGATGGTTTCGCCACTTTTATGCGTGATACTGAATTTAATATGAATATCCTTTTCAAATCCACGCTGGCAACGGCTGATTTTTTCAACAGCAGCCACTTTATCCTGTTCAACAATCAGATCGCTGAATCCCATTTTTAGCAGCTCTTCACGGCTGTAGCCGAGGGTTGTTGAAAGGCTCGGATTGGTTTCAATAAACCGGTCTTCCTGGTAAATGTATATCCCGTAAGGTGAAATCATCGACAGTGCGATGAATTTTTCCTCATTCGCTTTGCGGTGGGCTTCGGCTTTGTTTAAACGTGTGGCAATCGAAGTAAGTAGTTCGTCGTATTCAAAAGGCTTTACAATATAATCATCGGCGCCCAGTTGCATACCAAAGCGGATATCCTTTAATTCTGATTTAGCAGTTAGGAAAACAAACGGAATCATGGCTGTGGCCGAGCTTTCTTTCAAAACATTGAATACATCGTAGCCACTGATTTCGTTCATCGAAATATCGCAAAGGATCAGATCGGGCAATAAGGCAAACGCCTTTTGAATTCCTGCAGCGCCATCGCTGGCATGGGTAATATCGTAACCCTTTACACGCAAAAGATTGGAAATCGTTATTGCCAGCGATTTATCATCCTCAACTAACAGAACTTTAATATTATTGGCTTCGCTCATTATTTTGTCTCCGTTTATTGTGTTTGCAACCCGGCTTCACCGCCAACAGGAAGTATAACTGTAAAAATTGAACCTTCTCCAACCTTACTTACAAAGCTGATTTCACCTTTATGTAGTTTCAGGCAGTCACCTACAACGGCCAGGCCCAGGCCCGAGCCTCTTGCATGTTTTGAATTGCTTGCCCTGTAGAATGGTTCAAAAATGTAATTCATTTCGTCTTCAGGAATACCAATTCCCTGATCAGAAATGGTAAAACAGGCCAATTCAGGGGTTAACATGCTTACCTCAAATTTCACCCTTGATTTTTTGTCGGAAAATTTCAGGGCATTCAACAACAGGTTGGTAAAGGTATGACTAAAAAGCGATTCATCAATCCATAATTCAGCAGGAATTTGCTTCAGGAGAAGGTCTATGCGATCGGGAACCATCTCCATTTCATTGAGTTCCTTTACCAGATGGCGACAGAGTTGGGTAATATCTGTAACGGCAGGCTTAAACTCAAGTTTTCCTTTATTTACCGCGTCTATAACCGTAACTTTATCCAAAACCCGCAGCAGGGATTTCACTGCCATCCTGCTCAGCTCGAAAGCATCATTGATGGTTTCAGCATCGAGTTCAAATCTGTGATTCTCCAACAACTGAAGGTTGCTGTATATGATTGAAAGCGGCGTCCGGAATTCATGGGAAATGGTAGAAATGTATTTTGACTTTACATTGCTCAGTTCAATTTCACGCTCAAGCGAAGTGCGCAATTCTTCATGCTTTGCCTTCCGTTCTGAAATATCCCTTATCAGCGCATGAACCCCCAGAATATGGCCATCGGGACCCGCGAAGGATGCAGCAGTTACTTCAGCCCAGCGTTTTTCCTGATCATTCCGGATAAACTCAATTTCAAACAATTCATTTCTGATACCCTGATCCGCTTGCCTGAATTCCTGCCAGACTTTTACGAGTTTTTCAAATGAATCGTCAGTTAAAATGCTACTCAGGGGAAAACCAACAATTTCTTCAGCAGTATAACCCGTCAGATTTTTAATAGATGCACTCATAAAAGCCGGGCGGGCATCCATATCAACCACACAAAAAACATCCGACATGTTTTCGGCGACAAGGCTGAACAATACCTTTCGGCTTCCGATCTCATCAACACAATCAAGGTAGAAAGTTACATCACGGAAAGTTGCAAAAACATAATCGGACCCATCTAATTCCAGGGGGATCTTACTGACCAAAAATTTATAATCAGAACCTTCAACAGACAATTCATACAAATATTCAAGCAGTACTCCATTCATTAAAACCTCTTCATCTTCTTCATCAGCCCGCCCCAACAAATGATCCATCGCCGTCAGCCACAACTGCGGCAATGGATTGACAAAGCCTGTTAACGGATTTTCGGAACGGCTGTTATTGTATGTAAATGACCCCGGCCCGGCACCACGCTTTCTGATGTAAGAATACACCGAATATCCGGCCACTAAGGGTTTGCCCGATGTTGAGATCAACTTTACTTCATCGGGTGAAAAAAGTTCGGGCAGTTTGTGAGAAACCATAGAGTATTTATAATTAGCAATCAAGTCAAAGATTCGGTAAAATACAATAGATTAATGCCAAAAAAAACCAATAGTAATTCAAAGTCGCTTAGTTAAGGTTTCGGATTTGAAAATTAATAAACGAGTCCACTCCGAAAACTAATTATTTGACACCAAATCACAAAAACACTATCCGCCAGATGGCGGACACCAATGTTAATATATTAATATACAATATTATGCGTAAAATGGTGTCCTGGAGACTTGGTGTCTATTCTTCTTTATTGACTTTTCGGAGCAAGCTCATAAATGAAATATCCTTTCCCGCATGTGCGGGAAAGACAATATACCTTAACTAAACGACAGTAAAAAGTAATTGCTGAATTAAAGTGAGAATCGGGGCACAAAAAATAAAATGACAAAAAATGCACATTGCTTGTAACATTTTTGCTTTAATATTGTCATAGACTTAGCCGACTGAACAAATCATGGCAGATGACAACAGCGGAATATAACAGTTGCGTAAGTAAATTTTCGGACGGAGTTTACCGTTTTATCCTTAAAAATTTAGGGGATACCGAACGTGCACGGGATATTGTGCAGGAATCGTTCCTTAAAATGTGGGAGAAATCGGGGGATATTTCATCCGAAAAAGCAAAATCGTACCTTTTTACGACCGCTTATCATACCATGATTGACGACATAAGGAGACAAAAGCGCATTACCAGTCTCGACGAGATTAACGTTGATCTGACTGTCAATAATTCGTTCAGTGATCTGCAGCAGGTGCTGAATGTTGCCTTGCTAAAATTGCCTGAAATTCAAAAGGCGGTAATCACCCTGAGGGATTACGAGGGATATTCGTACGAAGAAATCGGGAACATTACCGGCCTGAATGAATCGCAGGTAAAAGTTTACATTTACAGGGCCAGGGTAAGCCTGAAGAATTACATCGGAAGCCTTGACCGCGTTATTTAACCAAAAGGCATAAGGAGAGAGATGCCATGGGAGAGATGAACAAAATAAACAGATCGAATTACGAAGCATTCGTAATCAGCTATTTTGACGGATCACTTGATCCGGTCGATACGGCTGAATTACTGCTGTTTCTGGAACAAAATCCTGATTTGAAAGAAGAGGTTTCAGGCATCGCAGATGTAGTATTAAATCCTGATCAGAAAATTCAGTTTAATTTCAAAGAACTGCTTATCCGGCCAGCTGATTTGGAAGCTGTGAACCTGACTGCTTCCAATTACAATTATTATTTTGTGGCTGCTCATGAAGGCGACCTTTCGGCCAGGGGCATAAAAAGGGTTGAGGCCTTTATCATCAGTCACCCGGAATTGAAAAAAGAGTATGAGCTTTTCGCAAAAGCAAGGCTGAAAGCTAATCCGGCCATCAGGCTCCCTAATCCGGCCGGTCTCAGAAAACCGGTTTTTGCCGGAATCCGTCAACTCTTATACTTCAGCGTTGCAGCGGCGAGCATTCTAATATTAATGACACTTTATCTGAGGATCGAACCGCCAAAAACTGACTCCATCGTTGAAAAAACCGGTGGTAAAGAAATCCGGGACGAAAAACCAACTGAAAAGAAAACTCCGTCATCAAACACCCCATCTGGTAAAGTAAGGCCAACCAAAGTTCCTGTAAAAGTTAAAGGGTCTGTAAAAACAACAAAATCAGGAACAGGCAACACAGAAAACCAAACCCCTGCCCCTGCTGAGAGGAATACGAATGAAATCAACCGTGCCCCATCCCGTCAGATTCTCAACAACACTCCGGAACCATTCAATGGCAGTAACCGGAATTTTTATTCCGACCTTTTCGATGAAATAACAAAATCGCAGGAGCCAATGCTGGCAAGCCTTGAGCCTGAATCTTCAATAATACCAGAAAATTCGCCCGGATATTCGAGAACCGGCAAACGTATGGGAAACCTGCTCAGAAACGGGGTGCAGATCGCTTCACAGGTAAATGAATCTTTCAGCGGCTGGATGTTGGCTGATCTGGGAATTGAAGGAATTAACATGCTAACCGACAATGAATTAAAACTTGAGCGTATTGTAAACTCTGATGGGAGTACCGGAAAAGTAAAGCTCACTGTAAGTGGGTCCGGATATTCAATAGCAAGAAGGCCAAATTGATGGACCCTGAAAATATTTTTTTCTGATTGACCGATAACTGAAAGCCGCTGAAACACCATATCGGAAAAAAAAGGCGGTAGATTGTAACAAATTCTGCGCACTTCCCGTCACAAAGAAAAACACGATACAAATATCTTAAAGCTCAAAGCCATGAAAACTACTTTAACACTCCGGAAGTCATCATTGATCGCTATTCTGATAATGGCCTCCGGCCTGACAACACAGGCACAATCAAAAGGCAGCGGGAACCTTATCAGGCAAGACCGCACGGTATCAGTATTTACCGAAATTGAGGCAGGCAGTGCATTTGAAATTATCCTGGAACAGGGCGAACCCATCATGGTGTCGGTTGAAACCGATGACAACTACCTGGAAAGCATAATAACCAGCACAGATAACAACCGGTTGGTTATAGAATCAAGCGGAATCAGAAATCCGACAGCTATGAGGGTTTACATAAAGATTCCCGTATTAACAGAATTGGAATTGGATGGAGCTGCCCGTATCGATTCAAAAGGTGAACTGAAAGTTACTAACCTGGAGATAGAAGCGAGCGGCGCATCAAAAGTAAACCTGAACATTGATGCCCAAATGCTGAAGAGTGATATCAGCGGTGCATCGAAAGTTACGCTTAGGGGTAAAGCAATAAGCCACGATGCCAACATTTCCGGGGCAGCCAATCTTGAAGCGTTGAAATTAGTCACTCAAACGACTGCTGCCAGTGTCAGTGGGGCCGCCAGGGCAAGGATTTATGCAATCAGCGAACTGAATGCTGAAGTCAGCGGGGCTGGCAGTATTAGCTACTACGATCAACCTTCTCTTAAAAAAATCAGCAAACCAGGATCTTATAGTCTGCAATTTGAAAATCCGGAACAGCCTGCTGCCAGTGATACTGAAAAAGTGCTCAGCACCACCGAATCTGGCGATTCAACCCTCATTAATATCGGCGACATCAAAGTTGAGGTGATTGAAGGCAATCCAACCAGGGTAACTATTGGAAACAACGAGCTTGAGGTTGACGACGAAGGAAACGTAGATTTCAAACGCAACAATAAAGACCAGTTCGACGGTCATTGGGGCGGATTTGATCTCGGTGTCAATGGCTATGTAAACAGCAACCGGGAATTTGACATGCCTGAAGGTTATGAGTTTCTGGACCTTCGCATGGAAAAATCATTCAACGTGGCCATTAACTTTTGGGAACAGAATTTTAACCTGATCGGCAACGAGTTTGGGTTAACAACCGGCCTGGGTGTAGAATGGAATAACTACAGGTTCGACGACAATGTAAAAATTATACGGGATGAAGAATTTGGAATAGATGCAATATTGATGAATGAGGAAGGTACGGGTTATCTGAAAAGTAAGATGGTGGTTAATTATCTGAATTTACCCATTCTTCTTGAATATCAGACAAACAGATTATCAAAAAAGAACAGTTTTCACATTGGAGGTGGACTGATGACAGGTCTGAGGATCGGAACCCATACAAAAATGGTTTATGATGACGGAAGCAAACAAAAAGACAAGGATCGTGACTCCAAAGGCTATGATATTAATCCTTTCAAATTTGCATTGATGGCTCGTATCGGTTGGGGCAAGATTAACCTGTTTGCCAACTACAGCCTGAATAGTATGTTTAAAGATAACCGCGGTCCTGAACTTTACCCTTTTGCAGCCGGGATTACCCTTGCAAGCTGGTAACAGGTGCCAGAGTTGCATCTGCCAATGCTGCTGCCCAAAAGGTGGCAGCATTTTTATTTTTTAAAAAAAGTATTAATTTTACCCCCATTAAAGAGGGTAAATCAGTAGGTTTAAAGTTATTGGTTGAGCCTACTCCGGATAATTAAAAAAGAGAAGAGTGGACATCCGCAGCTATGCACACCAGGCTACAGATTTGCACAAAGTCTTGTATATCAACATATACAAATTTACAATCTTGGTGTTTTGGTAACAAAAAACGAGTTTTCAGAGTGTACTTTAAATTTGAAATTCAAATATTTACAAAGATATGTCAGGACACAATAAATGGTCAACCATTAAGCGGAAGAAAGGAGCTTTGGATGCCAAACGCTCAAAAATCTTCTCAAGGATTAATAAAGAAATTACAGTAGCGGTAAAAGAAGGCGGCCCTGACCCCGACGGCAATCCACGTCTCAGGCTTGCCATAGCCAATGCTAAAGGCGCCAGTATGCCCAAAGATAATATTACCAGGGCCATAAACAAAGGTGCTGAAAAGGATGGCTCCAATTACACTGAAGTAACCTACGAAGGTTACGCTCCCAATGCCATCGCTGTATATATAGAATGTACCACCGACAATGTTCAGCGCACGGTTTCAAACATCCGGGCTTATTTCAATAAATTTGGCGGCAATCTGGGTACCAATGGTTCATTAAGTTTCCTTTTTGACCGCAAGGGCGTTTTTACGATTCCGAAAGGCACAATCAACATAGATGAGTTTGAGATGGATGTCATAGATGCCGGCGCCGATGACATTCAGGTTGAAGAAGATACCATCACAATTATAACTGCCATGGAAGATTTCGGAACCATGATAAAGAAGCTGGAAGAGATGAACATTGAGCCGGAAAATGCTGAACTGCAAAGAATTCCGAAAGAAACCATTAAACTGGACAAGGAATCGGCTAAAAAAACAATGAGACTGATTGATTTCTTCGAGGAAGACGATGATGTCAGCAATGTGTTCCACAATCTTGAGCTCACCGATGAGATGATGGAAGAACTCGGTTAGAGAATTTCTTCACAAAAACAACAGGTTGTCTTGTATAAAGGACAGCCTGTTGTTTTTGAAAACATTACTGTCCGGATAAAATTAGGAGATTCTTCGCTCCGCTCAGCAGGAGATTTCTCCCTCAAAACCAAGCTTCGCAGCGTTTTGAGGGAGAAATGACAAGACTTGCTAAATAATAGGGGGAGGAAAAGCGCAGCGGAATGAGAAATCTCTTTTTTATTGTATATCAAATATTTACGTAAAATTGTCATTGGTACCACAGGGCGTAATCTTTTAA
>Ga0105046_10014725_pt1 | contig 12056 bp, 10 predicted proteins | sample MAT03_FD_78385 | JGI IMG/M metagenome (GOLD analysis project Ga0105046, IMG submission 78385) | Freshwater microbial communities from Lake Fryxell liftoff mats and glacier meltwater in Antarctica - MAT-03 (megahit assembly) | ecosystem: Environmental > Aquatic > Freshwater > Ice > Liftoff...
GCATCCTTGCTCGAGTGAGAATCGAAATCTGAACTCACCTGTATAGTCGATTCAGCGAAGTTTTGTTATGCCAGTTTATTTATGCACGAGTGCTTAATGGGTCAAACCTTTGTTTGCTCCCAAAAACCTGAAGGTTCATATCCGGTTGCCTAACAACTGACCTTGGTCCACGCTGTGGGGGCGGTGCCTTAACCGCCATCCACAGGGAACGAAAAAAAAAGGGTCAAGAAAAAAAGGGTCAAGAGCATTAAAAGCATTCTGCGTAATTTGCGAAACGGCCTAGCTTTCCAAATCTGCTCTTGACCGTTTTCTCAAATCTTTTTTTTCACAACTCGGATGTTGGCCGACATTGTATATGAGCGAACATCCACGAGAAAAGGCTAACTCGATTCGCAGATTTGCCAGGAATTATCGAACGGCAAACATCGACTTCGACCGGAGCGGAGCTTAGTGGCTGGATGGCTTCATTGAATGGTTCAGGGGGAAGGGTGCCGACAAGTACGATGACAAAAGAATCGATGACGAAAGAATCTTTGGTCTTGGATCGTTCTTCGGTGTTTGCATTATTGAAACCTTCGGCGGTCGATGGGCGTTTGTCGAAGACAGCACTCGACATGAATGGACGTTTGCGTGCGTTTCCGCTGCTGAGGCTGGGGACTTCCTACAGGTAACGTTAGCAGACGATCCTGACAGCGTCGATTCCTACGTTTTACTATCGACGCAATTTGAAAATCCTCAGGATCATGATAACCAAATCGAAACAAATGGTGGCGAGTGGCTTGCGCAGGTCCGAGTCGACGCTGCAAGCCTCAGTCGCGAAAAACTAACCCTTGATGGCGTCGCAAATGGCAAACTTGTGGCTATCAGCATTACCTTCGGCGCAAACGACGCCGAATTCGCTGAACTTCAGCGAGTTTTTAGAATCATGTTGCCAAAGACCAAATTCCCTAGGTGAACGTCTGGTCCGACGGAGACGTTTTTGGCTCGGCGACGCCACGTAACAATGGGTTCCAATGATAGGCGTGCAGAATCAGTTTTGAGTTTGCGTTCAGTGCTCCGCTACACTAAACCCAAGCGTTCTTCGTCTCCAGGCTCCAACGCCTAACGTCCATCAAATAAATCCACGAATGGCCCGCCTTCGAGCTCGTCTCGATGGAGGCTGCGATTGGGTACCAGGAAATCGCTCCCCATCCAAGCATTCCTCCCCCGATTCGGGCTTGTCCCATTCGAGGTAATGATTTTCTGCCAAACAAATTGACTGCGATTCGTGGTATCCAATTTCGCCTCCACGCGGGCAAGCCGACGATGGAAGGCCGTTTTGGTACACGGCGTTCGGTTCTGGTTTCCAATTTTGCTACCACGTGGACAAGCCACCTTGGAAAGCGGGAAGTAAGCTTGCGCCGACTTGCCCGGATCCTGCCGCTTGACCTCAAAAATTGATCCATTCCGATTTGCCCAGACCACCTCGATCGAGTAAGATCGTTGTGATCAGCGGTCCGCGTGAGGCCACGAAAAACGAAACATCGCCTATGAACCAACGGTTGCACCTCAGATCTCGATTCCGCGCTCTCGAAGTGATTGATCGCCCGCGCGATCGAGTTGAACCGAGACGTTTTCCAACTGAGCAGGCTAGACAAACCCTGAAGGCAGCATTGACCGGCCCTCAGCCAGCTACGTTTGAAGAGCGACTTGCGATCGTTGACTTACTTGTCAAGCGACAGATCGCCAAGAAGAAACTGAACGAAGCAGCCACTGTCGGTGAGAAAGCATTTGGTCGTTTTTGGCTTGGAGCTCAGACCGACTGGAAACGCATTGCCGATTGGGAAGCTTGACAACAAGGACGAAATCAAACTTCGTGCAGCCGACGTGGAGCAAAAGCTTGAGACGTTTGTGGCGATGAACGCGACGCGATTTTCGTTTCCGTCGGCTATGGACCGGGCGAGGACGGCAAAGTTTAGTTGAACTTTGGTCCGGTATCGTCGTCTGGAGGTGAGCGACGGTTGAATGTTTTGATGACCCATGCCAAGCGCGTGATGGCGATATTTTCGTCGATGCCTGCGGAGGATATCGATTTGTCGCGAGCGACCGGACGTGGTCCAGCGGTCTTGTGGAAGCGTTGGCCAAGCGATTGACGGAGCGTGAACAGCATCAGCCAATTGGTTTCTTGCTTGGTTGAGCATGAATATGCCGAACAATCTCGCCTTCAACCAGATAGACCACATCTTCTGCAAGGCTGGTTGCTAAGTCAGCCACGCACTCGATGTTTCGAGAAGCGCTAAAGCAATGAACGGCGGGAATAACGTGCTCGGGTGACTCTTGCATCAGTTCCTGCAATTGGTCAATGATAATGCGGTTCATTGCATCCACGACATCATCATCCCGAATCACTTCGCGAGCTTTTGCCGTATCACCGGTCACAAATGCATCGAGCGCTCGGCGAACCATCGAATTCGACTCGCGAACCATATCGTTGAGTTCATCGGGAACGGTGAATAGCGGATACAGGTCCAGCGCCATCGCACGCTCGGCGATGTTGCAGGCGAGGTCAGCCATCCGTTCCAGTTCTGAATTGATCTTGACGACCGTAATGACTTGCCGCAGATCGGTGGCGACGGGCTGATGAAGCGCCAGCATCTTCAAACATTCTTCTTCGAGCTTTACTTCGCGAGCGTCGACGACCGAGTCAGTCTGAATCACGCGATTGGCAAGATCAGGTCGGCGTTCGACAAGAGATCGAACGGCCATATCAATCATCTGCTCGACGACGCCAAATAACGCCAGCAATTCTTCGCGTAAATCGTCCAGGCCGAGCTGAAGGTGTTTCGACATTCATGTTTTCCAAGAAACCAGTGGGGTATAAAATGGCTGGAAGCCTATCCTACGTGGCCAAAGCAAATAGTCTACGATCAACCAAACTTACCGCTGATATAATCTTCGGTTTGCTTGCGTTTTGGCTTGGTGAACACGCCGGTCGTCAGTCCGGCTTCAATCAGCTTGCCTTCAAAGAAGAATGCAGTTTGGTCGCTGCAACGCGCGGCTTGCTGCATATTGTGTGTCACGATTACAATCGTATATTGATTGCGAAGTTCGAAGATCAAGTCTTCGATCGCGAGCGTACTGGCGGGGTCCAGTGCACTGCATGGTTCATCCATCAGCAATACTTCGGGGCCAACGGCGATTGCCCTGGCGATACACAAACGTTGCTGCTGGCCACCAGAAAGGCCGAGTGCAGGCGAGTTGAGGCGGTCTTTGACCTCATCCCAAACCGCAGCTTTGCGAAGCGACCACTCGACGACATCGTGAAGCTGCGACTTCGTCATCCGCGTGTGCAAGCGAGGACCAAAGGCCACGTTGTCGAAAATCGTTTTTGGAAATGGATTCGGTCGCTGGAAGACAATTCCGATTCGCCTGCGTAAATCGACGACATCGGTTGCTCGCGCGAGCAAATCCGTTTCACCCAAACGAACGTCGCCGATCGCTTTGGCCGATGGGATCGTGTCGTTCATGCGATTGAGCCAGCGCAGCAGCGTGCTCTTGCCACAACCGCTGGGACCGATAAAAGACGTTACGCAGTTGGCGGGAATATCGAGTGTAACGTCATGCAACGCTTGAAAATCGCCGTACCAAGCATTTAGATTTTTCATGCGAATCGCCAGCCCCGGAGTTTCGGGACCTGCGGGCTTGGCAACCAACGTCCGCATCGGAATTGCTTCGCGTGAATCGGTGGGGTCAAGTTCGGCCATCGTCGCGGTGTCGCTCTGGGAATCAGCAGGTAGGGTCATCGATCGTTTTCTATTCTTACTCGATAAAGAACAAGCCAAACAGTCTCGGTTTATTTTGGAAACAATCTGTTTGAAAAGGGGTCTGACCCTTTGGAGGGCCGCCCGGAGCGGGTCAGACCCCTTTTCAAACAGAGACTAGCTTAATGGTTTTTGGAGTTTATGCCGAATCAATACGGCCACGGCGTTAAAGGATAACAGGATGATCAGCAATAGAATAATTCCTGCCGCTGCAATTCCTTGAAATTCCGGCTGCGGGCGTCCGATCCAGTTGTATACCTGAAGGGGCATCACGGTGAAGTCGTCCATCAAATGTTGGGGTGCATGGCTGATATAGACGATCCCCGCAATGATCAAAATCGGTGCCGTTTCCCCAATCGCGCGACTCATCGCCAAAATCGCGCCGGTCATGATTCCTGGCAAAGCCGCTGGCAAGGTCACGTTCCAAACGACCTGCCACCGTGTTGCACCAAGGCCTAAGGCACCAGCGCGAAGGGACGAAGGGACGGCGCGAAGTGCTTCCTGCGAGCTGATGATAATGACTGGCAAAACGACCAGCATCAAAGTGAGTGCCCCAGTCAAAACACCCCGGCCCAACGGAAGCGAAAAGTAATACCATGATTTCTTCGTGATTCGACCTGCCTCCGAGTCGTCCATCATCGCGTATGGCAACTGCGCTTCGGTCGGGCCTGGCTCATCAAGGCCGAATACAAAAACTTCGACCAAGTTTAAGTCCGAATCGAGCGCCAGCATTCCTTTGCTTGGCTTCGAAACCGGAGCGTCACTCGAAGAAACGGGCACTAAGATCGCTCTCTCGCCATCACTAAAGAACTGGTCGTAGTAACTAACGCCAATCTCATACCCGCTCACTCCGCCCTGCGTTTTGAAGAGCCCAAACATCGAAACAAATGCGGTTAAGCCCAGAATTCCATAAACGACACTCGGCACACCAGCGAGATTAGTCACGTTCAACTGAATGATGATGTAGAAGAACCGACCAATCGGATTTCGCGGCTGGTATTCCTCCAGCAAGATCGCTGTTGCAATCCCAATCGGAAGCGTCAGCAATGCACAGATTGAGCAGACCCACAGCGTTCCAAAAATCGCAGGACGAATCCCTGCTTCACTGGGATTTGGCTCTGGGCCGCTTGTCAACAGCGTCCATGTCAAGTTTGGAATCCCCTGTAGCATGATCGAGCCCATCAATCCAACCAGGATCAAGACCGAAACGGCAGCCACCGAGATACAAAACACTTTGAACTGACGATCGAGTCTTGAGCGGCCTTCACTGGCCCGTTTTTTAACGCCATCAAAGGGTGACTTGTCGCTCATTCGTATGTCTCCCGGAATCGCTTGCGGACGATGTTACCGACAAGAGTTAATCCCAACGTGATCGCAAACAGTGTGAACGCGACCGCGTACATTGCATAGTATTCAGTCCCATAGTTAGAAACGTCGCCGCCAGCCATTTGGACCATGAAGCCTGTCATTGTTTGAATCTGGTCCCGAGGGTCAAACGTGACTTGCGGCAAGCTGCCCGCAGCCAGTGCAACGATCATGGTTTCCCCCACCGCACGAGCAAACGCGAGCAAGAATGCACTGATGATCCCGCTCAACGCTGCCGGAAGGACAACTTTCACGGAGACATCGAATCGCGTGCTGCCAAGCCCATAAGCACCGTCGCGCAGCGGTCCCGGCACCGCTTGCAATGCATCTTCGGCGAGCGAGCAAACGGTTGGAAAACAGAGAATGCCGACCGCGATGCCAGCGCTTGCGGCGTTGTAAACATCAAAACCACTATGTAGCCACTGCAGCATCGGAGTGATCGTCATTAAGGCAAAAAAACCATAGACGACCGTCGGAACCCCGGCCAATACTTCGAGGACAGGTTTGAGTATTTCGCGGACACGTTTGGGCGCGTATTCGCTGAGATAGATTGCGGTCACTAGCCCCAACGGCAGGGCGATGACCATTGCGATCGCGGTCACCAGCATCGTGCCGCTGATTAACGCCCAAATCCCGAAACTCTTCGTACCACCGAGCAGCGGGTTCCATTTCGTTGAACCCAAAAAATTCCCGATCGTGACTTCTTCAGCGTTGAAGAAAAGAATTGTCTCTCTGGTCAGAACAAAAATAATCGATGCCGTGACCAGCAGCGAAAACAAGCCGCAAAGTATTAGCAGAACATAAATCCCGATCTCTCGCGCTCTGACCAGTGATAACGATCGTTGATCAGAACGAATCAATTGGCCGACACGTGAGGACAAGTCACGGATGCGAGCGGCGTCAGCCGATTCGAGCGGAAAGGAAGGTGAGCTGCTCATCGATACTTAACGTTACAATTCAAGGGCACACTGCGTCGCGAAAATGTCGCGACCAACATTGCTCAACTTCAAAAATCCCATTGTCGTAGTCGATCGCTCTTTTGGCTAGATTCCGTCCTCGATTTGCAGAAGATTCTTCAAATCGAGGGGAGGTTAGCAAGCGATATTACTTCGCGGCAGGCAGATTTGCAGCTTGAAAAACTTCGGTCACGGGACCCGAACGCTTGCTACCATCCGCCTTTAAGTAATGTGTCCCTACGCGGCGAGCTTTTAAATTCGCAGCGGCATTCGTAAGCACGACTTGTGGCAGCGGTACATAGCCGACTTGTTTTGCCATTGCCGAAGCGTTTTCCATGTAGAACGCGACAAATTTCTTGATTTCGGGACGAGAAACCGAAGCGTTGTTGAGGTAGATGAACAAGGGGCGACTGAACGGTGCGTACTCGCCACTTTCAATCGTTGCTGCCGTCGCCGTGACGGCTTTTTTCGTTAAAGGATTGACGACAGGAACCGCCTTCACCTTAGCTTTGTTCTCTTCGTAGTAAGCGGCACCAAAGAATCCGATCGATTCTGGCGTACCTGCCACACCGGTCACAAGAACATTGTCGTCTTCGCTAGTGCTCATGTCCGAGCGAAGTGACCCTGTTTTTCCGGCAACGACTTCTTTGAAGTAATCAAAAGTCCCGGAATCCGTGCCTGGCGAAAACACCTTAATCGGCTTCGCCGGCCATCCGGCACGGACCTCAGCCCAAGTCTTAACAGCGCCATCGGCAAGGTAGATTTTCTTGATTTCGTCGACTGTCAACTGATCTACCCATTTGTTGCTCGGATGCACGACAATCGTGAGGCCGTCGTACGCGATCGGCAGCTCATAGAAAGAAACATTGTTCGCTTTTGCCGCCTCTACTTCTGCCGCATCGATCGGTCGCGATGCGTCCGAAATATCGATTTCACCCTTCACAAACCGCTTGAACCCACCACCCGTGCCAGAAACGCCGACGTTGATGCTGACGTTCGGGTACAGTTTTTGAAATTGGCTCGCCGCAGCTTCGCTGATTGGGAAGACAGTACTGCTTCCGTCAATCGTGATTTTACCTTGCAATTCAAGGTTCGGTGCCGCTAAGGCGAGCATGGCCAGCGAAACGGCCAGACCTTTTAAGAGTGGAGTAAGCATTTTTAGACATCTTGTGTGATGGGGTGAATTGCGGATGTTTAAAACCCTTCCGCACGAATCAGTAGGCTATCAGAGCCTTGGCCTATTCACATCTAAGGAAGGGTGCTGCAACATGTTAAGAATTGGAGAAGATTTCTTTCGTCAAGAAGACGACTGCCGAAATCCGCGTCAATTTGCCACGGCAATGGGCTCGCGCAGCGTGCAACCGCGAAATCTCCACTCAATCCATATCACATATCCAGGATCGCTCCGGTTGTGATCAACTGCTCCCGTTGCATCGCATCAAACTTAGCCCCACGCAGATCAACCAAATAAAAATCCACGTTGCGAATATTTGCGCCACGTAAATCGGCATTGACCAAGCTGGCTTTGCGAATCTCTTCTGGTGCCTTGAAATACTGGTCGTCGTAATCGTCGGTGTAAAAGCCTGTCCTCGTTCCGTGCGACGGGTAAGGACTGTCCACCAAACCACAGCGAGTCGAACCCATCAGGAATGTGCATCCGCGCAGATCCGCGCCACTCAAATCGCAGTTCTCCCAATCGATGTCGGCCATCCTGCCATTCGATAAATCGGCACCACGAAACTTGCAGTTTTTAAGTGAAGACTCGGTCCATTTCGATCCGCACAATGCAGCGCGAGTAAAATCGACGCCTACGGCGCGAACGTCCGCAAAACTTAGTCCATCAACGGCATTCAATTTTGTAAATCTGCAATGATCAAAGATTGCCCCACGCAAATTTACGTCCGTGAAGAACGATTCAGAGAAATCTGCACTCGATAGGTCTGCATTGACAAAACTTGCTTGCTCGAACGAAGCGTCGCGAAGTATCGCCCTCTCCATGATCGCGCCACTGAAATCTGCGAACCGAAACCGGCATCGAGATAAGTTGGCAGTCGTTAGATTCGCTCCCGCAAAACTAGTGCGCGAGGACATCTTGCTAAGCTTCATTTTGTCATTTTTGCCACCTGTTTTTGTTTCGTCTTGGCGCTCAGGTTCCAGTCTTTTCAAATGTCCAATCAGATAATTTAACTTGCGGGTTCCCTCTGGATTCTTAAGCGATGAGGCGTTATCGGGCATTGAGCTGAAGACAGCGCGCTGCAAATTCGCGTCAGAAAAATCCGTTGTCCCAATTTGCGCATCAGCTAAACGTGCTCCACTCAAGTCCGCTCCCGTGAAGCAGGACTGGCGTAAGTCGGCGCCTGACAAGTTGATCTCGGGCCAAACCACGCCCTTAAAGTTACCATGGCACAACTGCAAACGCTCCCCGCGTGGAATCCAGCCGGATTTGCAGGCAACTAGCAATGTTGCACAATTGGCGGTCATATACAAATGGTTCCAAGCAAATAGTCTGGTCAGCTTGGCTTCAATTTTCGCGCGCCCTGAAACCTTACTCGCCAACTGAGACAGTGCCTTCCATGAGATCGGTCCACTCAGCAAACAAATGATTTGTTGAGCTTCATCCTCCTCCAATCGATTGACAAATCGCTGCAATGCAAATGCGTGACGAACATCATCGTGCGAAAAGTATTTTCGAACCGATGAATGCGAACGACTGAAAAGGTTATCGATGTCGTCCTGCTCACCATTGCCTGGATGACCAAAGACTCCGCAACCCTTGCTTCCAGCGGGAATGATCAGGCGATCAGCGAGTGCTTTGGCCAGACTGGGGTTGTTGATCCGCTTATTCAACTCGCCGAGTAAAGTCATTTCGATATCGGACTGCGTTACATCGCTCGCCATCCGATCGAGGATCATTCGCCATACCGCTGGCGAGCCGCTGGCGAACAGCATATTTGCATGCGAATGCTTGAGTCTCTCCATCACGCTTGCACACTGGCTCGGGTGCATGGCCAACAAGTATTCGATGAAGTCGTCGCGGCCCCAAGGAGCGATACGCATCATGACGTCGCAAATGGCGTCACGAGCGGTCCGAACGGTAACGACAGCTTTGTTGGCTTGAAGCGGCCACGCTTCGTCTTCGAGACGCAAACGTCCGTCAGCAATCTGCAACGGGAATAAGAAAGCAAGGTGTGATAACGCTGTCGATTTGCCTTCACCGTCGATTCGAACGGCAACTCGCTCGCCATCGTTAAGCAATTGTTCGATCTCGTCAGACAACGGGACAGCCACGCCTAGACGACGCGAACTGACACGGGGCGCAACTGGGGAACGGGATGGCTGTATCAAGTTATTCTCCGAATCAATCGATTCTCCAGGCATCCGCAGACAGAAGCAAGTAAATTCCTTGCAAACCCTATCCTTCGCCGCAAAAGTTGCTTGTCAGCGTTTCAGACATCCAGTGTCTGAGAAAAAGATAAATCTCGGATTCAACAAGTCGCGTTATTGGCGTTTTGCCCCACCGGCTCGCCGCAAACCTTCCGCCAACTCATCGCCGCCGATCAGGTTCTCGACTACTTCATCCGTACTCTGCGGATCGATCTTGCGACATGCCTGAGTGATTTGCTCGGCGAGATCGTCCAGCGAGTATTCCCAGTCTTCAACGGTTGACTCCAGCGGCGGAATGTTTGCCATCTCATCCAGCAGCAACACCATTTTCAGTAGGTGCCTAAACAAAATCCCCTCTTCTTTCTGCAGGCTGCGACTGGTCACGTACTTGTTAAAGTCAAAACCAAACTCCCGCAGTTCGCCAATGATCCAAACGGGCCGCACGCTCACGTCATGGACCGTTGGATAATCAGCCTGAAACAAGCGATAGATCTTTTCGCCAAGGGTAAGCGGCCAAACCTTGGGCTCGTCGAACATCACACGTCCGAAACCGCGATCGGTGATTTCTTCTTCGTCATCACCCGCTGGTGACCCGAGTTCGGCGGCGGTCGCGAGTCCCAGTTGCAGCAGACGAGGATCAAGTCGCGATTTCGCCAGCGTCCCCGCCGGCAACGAATCGTAGCTCGGTACACGCACCATCCGAGCCACGGTGCCAGGCACATCCAGTACGCTCTCAAATGCACGGATACGTTCTTCCGGATCAGCGATCGCTAGCTGGTCCGCCAAATAGATTCCGTATAGCGGATGCACGCTTCGCATCTGCACCAACCATTCCAAGCGTTCCGTCGGGTGGGCAAACTCCGGTCGATAATCGTCCAGTTCGTAACGCGGCGATGACTCGGAGATTACCGCATCAACCGTCGAACTTGGCTTCTCGGCTGATTGCTCCTCCGCCTGCTTCTTCGCAAGTAGATCACCGAACAATCCCGCAGCCTTTTCTGCTTGCTGTTTGTCGGGCGTGACAATCGTTGGTTGAGATGTGACGAAACGAGGCTTCGGATCTAACGTGATGTAGCCCGACGTCCAAAGTGTTATCAACATGCGATTCAGTTCTCGCTGTGCATCAATGATCGCTTTCGAATCCAGCAATCGACGTCCAACGAGATCACGCAGTGGTTGAACTTCTGGAGCTTTGCCGAGCATGTATGCCAACAGTCGCCACGGCAGCGCTCCGCGACTACTTAGCTTCGCCGACGGTGCTTCACGCAACGCTTCGAATTGCTGCTTCGACCAATATTGTTCATCCGTTCGCCGCTTGGGCATCTTCTTCTTAAGTTGCTTTCTCATTCGTAGCAGCCCCGGGTCTTTCGTATCCTCTGGAATCTGTTCGAACTTTTCACGCCAGCGATTGATCTTTACGTCGTCTTCATGAGCAAGCGCGTAGACAAACCCGCGATCATCATATTGCGGCCGCCCCGCACGTCCGAAGATCTGGTGCGCCGTGGCAGCCTCGACTACTTTCTTCTTACCGGCGGGACCTTTGAGCAAGCTCGGCAAAACGACGCTGCGCGCGGGCAGATTAATGCCAGCGGCCAGCGTTTCTGTACAAACGCAAACGCTCAACAACTTTCGCTGAAACAGCTCTTCGACCATTCGACGGTAACGAGGAAGTACACCGGCGTGATGCACTCCCACACCTCGCATCAAAATTTGCTTGAGCTTTGGCCCCGCTCCGTCTTTCATATCCGCCGCATTCAAATAGTCGGCTAACTCCGCCTGGCGAGATCGGTCGATCAAACTCTTGCCTTTCAATTGTTCCGCAACTGTCCAGCAGACCGAGCGGTTGAAACAAAAGAACAGCGCCGGTGTCCGGCGATTAATCTCGTCCCCGTCCGAAATCTTCTCGGCGAAGTCGGACAGCAGCTCATCCTCAACCCATTCAAACTGCAGCGGTACCTTTCGCTCCGTCCCTTGAACAAGCATCAGTCGGCGATTGTGGGCTCGCGAAAGCCAGGAAGTAAACTCAATCGAATTGCCGACGGTGGCGCTGAGCAGCAACATGCGAATGTGAGCTGGCAAAATCCCCAGCGTCAATTCCCAAACGACGCCGCGTTCGAGGTCGTTGAACGAATGAAACTCGTCCATCACGACACTGGAGACGTCATCAAAATTGAAACGCTCGCGATTGAGCAAGCGATTGAGCAAAATCTCGGCAACCACCACCAACACCGGCGCATTCGGATTGACGGTACGATTTCCGGTCACAAGTCCTACGCTACTTGCCGGAAATCCCCAGCGTTCCGCTGACTCCTGCAGCTCCACCAGCTTTTGGTCCGTCAGCGCGATTAGCGGTGTCGTGTAATACATCCGCGTGCCGCCACGTAGGGCTTCGTAAACCGCTGCTTCAGCGATCAGAGTCTTGCCTGTGCCTGTCGGTGCACACACGAGGACCCCCTGATCGCTCGTGAAATACGCCAGTAACGCTTCTTCTTGAACGGGATAGGGAGCAAAACGCAACGACGCAAAATACTCGCCAGCGATCGCGTCACGC
>Ga0105046_10014727_pt1 | contig 12056 bp, 13 predicted proteins | sample MAT03_FD_78385 | JGI IMG/M metagenome (GOLD analysis project Ga0105046, IMG submission 78385) | Freshwater microbial communities from Lake Fryxell liftoff mats and glacier meltwater in Antarctica - MAT-03 (megahit assembly) | ecosystem: Environmental > Aquatic > Freshwater > Ice > Liftoff...
CCAATTTCGAAAGCTAAAATGAACGAATCTTTTTCACATTTATTTAAGCGCTGCATGAGGCTACGGTTCTCATTTCTCACTTGCCTTTACACAGCGGCGCTAATGCTCTCATCCCCATTCGGCAGACGCATTTACAACGCAATTATAGAGCTCTGCGGTCGCAATTTATTAAGCATTGGAATTTGGGGATTATTTTTAATATTCGGCCTGTTTTTTGTAGTAAAATTATTTCAGGGTTTTGCAACACCTTCTAACTTGGCGCGAGCGCGGCCAAAATTCACAGCATTTATTCCGCTAGTAATGATTGCACTAGCAGGCGTTGCATACGCACTTTCGTTTTCGATGATCGAAGAGCGGCTGCACTTAGTGCTATTTGGCACTCTTGGAGCGCTATTCGTGGCGGATAATCTCGCCGATGGCACGCAAGCCCGTTTCAGCGAAGTCGTTTTTCTACTATTAAGCGCAATAATTTTAGGGGTTTTTGTGGGCACTATTGATGAACTCTTACAAAGCATTACCCCCGGGCGCGTAGGCGATCCGCGCGATGTATTATTTAATGCCATCGGAGCACTGTGGGGTGCTGCGTTATGGTGTGCTGGGGCGTGTAGGGGAACCCTAGGATCGTAATTAGTCTGTTATCAGTCCTGTAAGGACGAAATAATTCGATCAATCTTCTGTGTCGTCCCTTCAGGACTCTGGAGCATTACGGCCATAAAACCTAGGGTTCCGCGCTGCGCGCTCCATCCTAGGCTCTTCAGATTTTGCGCCTTCCGCCTTCGCCCTTCGGGCTACGGCGGGGCAAGTCAGCGCAATCAATACATCACAGCGATGAGAGAATAAGGCTTCTGCGAAGCAGAAACCTACTAACCCCCCGTTTTGTATTCCCCAATAAAGCAGTACCCTGTTGTCTTATGCACGTGACGAAATGGGGTGAATACGGAATCTTGTGTAGTGTTTTTTTGGCGCGGCGTTTCGTTGCGGCACAGGCTGGTGCGCCCAGCGCTGATGCTTCAGGGCCTGTGGGCGCGCTTGAGGTAGCGCAAGAGCAGGGCATTCCGGCGCAGTATACGCAGCAGATTTTGCAAAGACTAAGACGCGGCGGAGTTGTAAAAAGTGTGCGCGGTGCCCATGGTGGTTACATCTTAGCGCGCCCACCAAGCGAAATTACACTTTTAGATATTATGAAAGCGGCAGAGGGCTCGACGTTTGATCTGATGTGCGAAACATCCCCTGCTTACCCTAGCGTTAACGGCCCACACGAATGCGGCGGCGCACACACTGGCGGCGGATGTAATTTAAAAGAAGTTTGGCTTGAGGTGCGTAGTGCAATAGATGATGTGCTGACAAGGCGCACTCTTGCGTCGCTTTTGAAATCTAATACCGAAAATTCTTTGAATTCGCAGGTTTCTAAATTAATCCAGATAACGCCTGCTCAGCCAGTAGGTGAACCAAGCCGATAAATATTTTTGCGCGTTATTTTTTCTTCTCTGTAGATTTATCAATTTTCTCTGCAATTATAATTTCTTCAGCACCCGCGGATTTATCAGCAGCCTTATTAGTAACCGTATCATTTTTACTTGCCATTTTTTTTGCCGGAATTTTTGTTTCCATGGTCGCTGCCGGAGCTTGATTCTTCGCCTCAATCGAAGCGCGGCGCTTATTTAAAACTATAGCGCTAGCTAGAATCCCGATTAACAGTCCAAACGCCAACGCCATTACAACTAAGGAACGGCTTGATGAATTAGCTGTTAGGGCGTGCGAATTAGCGAGCTGCGAATATCGTTCCAGGGAAACTCCTCCTTTAATCTCAGCGGCACGCGGCGCAGCCGCTTCCACAACCGTCGGAGTTGCGCGGCAGGCCGCAAGCATCTCGGCTGCTGTTTGGTAGCGCTTATCTGGATTATGATCCAACGCACAACTTAGAATCTCAACGTATTTGCGCGGCACACCCGCAAGCGAAGCGCGATTTATTTGGAAGCGGGTTCTAATTAGGTAATTAATTACTTCCTGTCCGCGTAAGTGGCTTAACCAGCGTTTGCCAGAGACAAGCTCGTAGAGAAGAAGTCCTAACGTGTAGATGTCTCCACGCTCATCGTAACCGCCATTTTTTACGTATTCCGGCGGCATATATTGAGGGGTACCCAGCAATAGGCCGGGTTTAGTGAAACCATCAGCGCCAAGCTCTTTCATCAAACCTAAATCGCCAAGCTTCACAATACCATCGGTGCCTAGCAGCACGTTTTCCATTTTGATATCACGATGGACAACGCCACGAATATGCAGTTCAGATAGCGCCATTAAAACTTGTTCCATGATGCGATCAATCGCTTCATAGCCGATCTTTTTCTGTGAGAAAATTTTCTGTAGCGAGCCGCCGTCAACAAGCTCCATTGTATATGCGACGGCATCACCAACTTCAATTAAATCGTATGCTTCGACCAGATTCGGATGCTTAATAGACTGACAAATTTTAATCTCTTGTAAAAATCTATCCAGAGTGTGCTCGTCAAAAGCCAACCCGTCAGCTAAAATTTTCAGTGCCATCACCTGGTTGTTACGACTACGATCGCGCACTTTGTAAACGAATCCAGCAGCACCATCACCCAATAACTCAAGCACGTCGAAACGCTCAGTTAAAGCAGCGGGCCCTCTAAATCCAGGAATGATTCCAGTTTCCACACACTGGCTATCGGCAACATCAGGGAATCACAGAAGAAAATAGTGATAATTAAGCCTATAAGGAATCCAAGTTTTTATTAGAGCTTAAAACATCAAAGAAATTCGATAAGTTAAAAAACTCGCTATACTAAGCCACCGTTTTAATCTGGAGCGCCATCGGCACTCCGGCACGGCTAATGTATATTTCGCTAACTCGCCCGTCCGGCACAGCCCGCAGCACAGTCGTGACGTAAGCTTTAAATCCTTGAGGATCAAAAATAACTAGCCCATCAGCAGCCATTAACACGTCATTAGTTTTCAGGCCCACCAAATCATAAACGCTGCCGATCTGAATATCGAACAACCGGTATTGCGGCGTCATGTTTGGACCCGCCTCATCAGCGCTGCGAAACACTTCAACCATCCTTACTGAGTTAAAAGATCCACCGCGACTAACCGCTTGGTCAAGCACTTTGCGTGAAATCTCGATTTTCACAGCTCGTCCAGCAAATGGGCCGTGTTGTTCAACGTATTTAATGCCTGAACCTGATGGATAGCGGGAGCATGCGCTCACAAATAATAAAAGTAGTACTATCGAAAATCGCTTTAGATTAATCATTTTTATAATTCCAGCTTCACAGTTTTTAAGCGTAACGGTTACTCTACGAACAGGACCTTCTTTGAATCGAGACTTACGCGTGCCGCGCGCAAACGTTCAGCCATCAAGATAGCAGATAAATGCGTAAGCGCTGCATCCCTTTGTTCGTTAACGATTAAATAATCTATCATGCCACCAAACTTTGAATGCTCAAAGAAACGCGCGAACTCAGCATTAGCTGTTTCAAGCCTACGAGCTAGCTCATCATCGCTAATCGTGCCGCGCGCTTTAATGCGTTGCACCATCTCTTCACGAGTTGGCGGCGCTAGAAATACTATTACCGTATTAAGCGGTAATTTATGTTTAAAAACTAGCGCACCCTTGATATCCACATCGAGTAAAAGATCTACGCCCTGCGAAAGGGACTTCTCGACCGACGCGCGCAGCGTGCCGTATAAATTTCCGTGCACTTCCTCTGTTTCAAAAAACTCGCCAGCATCCTTGCGTTGCTCAAACTCTTCGCGCGAAAAAAAATGATAGTGCACTCCGTTTTGCTCACCGCTGCGCGGGTCACGTGTCGTAGCTGAAATAGAATATCTTATACTCTCCGGAAAACGCGCAAGTAAATCAGCGCCAAGCGAGGTTTTCCCCGATCCCGCAGGCCCAACCAGACAAAGTACTATGCCATCGCGCGGGGGTTGTTCCGAATTCTTATGCGACATTCTGCACCTGCTCCTTTATCCGTTCTACGATCCCTTTGCCCGCTACAACAGCGTGTTGCGCCTCCGCAAGCGAAACTTTTGAGCCGATAGTATTAAGCTCGCGTAAAAATTCTTGCGTGAGAAAATCAAGCCGCTTGCCGCAATTTTCCTGCGTCATTAAACGTGTAAATTCTTGCATATGACTAGCTAAGCGCACGAGTTCTTCATGCACATCTGTGCGTGACACGATCAAAGCAACTTCTTGCTCCAGACGTTGCGAATCAACGGTAGCAGTCCCCAGCAACGCCTCGATTTTTAATTTTAAATCACGCTGCATTTTTATAAGTTGGGGCGCTATTAGCCCTGAAATCTCAGCACGCACAGTCTCAAGCTCAGCCAAACGATCGCTGATATCGGTGCTTAATCGCGCGCCCTCTCGGACGCGCATTTCACAAATCTGCCGCTGCGCAACAGCAAACGCTTTCCAGAGTAATTTATCATCGAATATCTTTTGGTCATCCTCGCGCACGATGTCGAATATCTCCTTGCGCGCCCACAACACAGCCATCATAGCCGCCTCAACAGGCTTATCAGTTGCCGCAGCGGATTTTTGCTTTGATGGCTTGGTGCTGCGTAAAAGATTTTTACGAATTAGTTCCTGGCCCTGCAAAAATAGACTGTGATCAAACACTGCCCGCGCACCAGACGAACCTTGCGCCCCTAACGTTACGATCACTTCTACTCGGCCACGTTGAAGCACTGCTTCAAGTTGCTCTTTAATTTTAGCCTCAAGAGCGCCAGATAACTTTTGCGGCAAACGCACAGAGCAATCAAAATACCTACTATTAAGTGAGCGCAGCTCAACCGTTACGGAGTAAGATTTATCCCGCTCACGGCCTGAACCAAACCCTGACATGCTGACTAACGCAGGTTTTTTTGCGTTAGATTTTTTCTTTTTTTGCTCAAGCTTCATTAGTACTCACACCGATTAATTGATCTGCTCGATCTCACGCCATAAAAGCTCCTTAGTTACCGGTACGGTACCTATCTGGCTTACTACTACGCTAGCCGCAAGATTTGCTAGTTCACCAGCAATAGCAGTCGTGCATCCAGCGTGTTTTGCCGCCGCAAATACCGCTGCCAACGTGTCGCCGGCGCCGCTGACATCAAAAACTTGGCGCGCTTTGGTAGGTAAAAAGAGCGACATCGGTTCGCTCTCTTCAACTATACAAGTACCACCCGCACCCAGTGAAAGCACAACGCAATGACAGCCCCAAACCGTCAAGAGCGAGCGTGCCGCAAGCGCTGCCGAATCGTTGTCTACTATTTTTATACCGGTAGCGCTCTCGGCTTCTTTGCGATTCGGTTTGCACATTCCAAGCCTGCGGTAGCGTGCGTAGTTACTAGGATGCGGATCAACCATTACGGAGGCTCCCGCCAAAACGACCGAATCGACGGAATCAAGCACAGCTTGGCCAACGGTTCCCTTGCCGTAATCAGAGATAAAAAGCGCGCTAGCGCCAACTTTTAAAACGGTGCGTGCCAGTTGTTGCTGCGCAGCTTCAGAAGGTGCAGTGCGTACTTCATGATCGATACGCACTATCTGTTGTTGACCCGCCATAACCCGAGTTTTTACGGTTGTGCAGCGATTTGCATCGGTAACGAGTAGATCGTGCTTAATATTAAACTTTGCTAACAGATTTTTTAAACTGGCAGCCTCCTCATCTTCGCCAATCAGCGCCGATAGCGACACGGTAACCCCTAGTTGAGCTAAGTTATTCGCAACGTTGGCAGCCCCGCCCAAGCGGTCCTCAGCGCGCGTCACGTCTAATACAGGTACCGGAGCCTCCGGGGAAATACGTTCAACATCCCCCCAAATGTAGCGATCTACAATTGCATCCCCCACCACTACCATGGAGATCGAAGCTAAACGCTCAAGCGCCTCTTTAAGCGCAGCTTGAGAAGGAGTAGAAATATCTGTTCGCATCCTGTGTAGATACAAAGGATTTAAGGTTTGTGCAAAATGGTAAGTAGGTGATTAGCCATTCTCCCGGTGGTAGAATCCAAGCTCTAAGAAATTTCTTTAGTCGACACGATAGGATCTCCGCTCTATGACCAGCAGTGCTCTACTAAATACATCAAGTTCAGTGTCCCCAACGGTCCTAGAGATCGAGACAAACCCACTCGCCGAGCTTCCGGAAATCAAACTCAACCTCCGAGAATTAAAGGAGATGCGCGAGTTTGCTGTACAGCACAGCTGCGTCATTCGATGTTGGGCGAAGTTACAACCTTAAGAATATCGTATCGCAGTTCTGTTCAGCAGGTGGACACGTTCATGCTGCATCAGGGGTGGAAAATCTGAGTAAAACGCCCCTGCACAAGGCAGTTTAAGTGATTAACCAGATCTCGCATGGGTTACTCCTTGCCCAGGGGGAACTCTTCATCACCAACTTCATAGGAAAAGCGCAAGCGTACCGTGGAGCGATATCCATGGCGGGGTGGCGACAGATTCCTTATGCGCCTGGAGAGCCCGTGTGGGAGGCCCCCGTCCGTTTTGAGAGGACGCCTCCTGAAAGTTTTGCCCTCTCTCTGGAAAGATTAGCGTTCTTTGATGCTGCTAAGATCAAACAGGATAATTTGCGAATGTATGAATTAGTTAAAAGTGGGATCTTAGAGAATGAGCCGACAATCGGCGCTCTTTCAAAGGCTCTTGGTGCTATCATTGTCGAGCATAAAGTTACGCCTGCGTTCTACGCTGAGCAGTTCGGCGTGCAGCGGCTGCGATATGAAGAGATCAATCATTGTCGGGACCATATTTTCTTTAAGTACGCCGGGAACTCGATAGGCCACAATTGGGACCTCATCGAGCAGGCGCTCGTCCACGTAAAACCGGAGAGTGTTCTGTTCGAATTTATTGCAACCCTGCGAAAATCAGCAAACTCCATGAATCTGGTAGCAAGTGTTGTGATCGAATACAGCGCTCAGGTCGGTGGTGTGCTTGATGAGGTTCGGGGGCATCTAGCGTCTGGGCATCCTCATCTCGCGCAGTGCGCATTCTTGGATTTTCTACTCCTCGCCGGGGTGAAGGAGAAGATGGCAGACAGCTCTAAGATCTCAACAATGGACCTTTCATACTGTAGGATGGGCGGACTAGTGACCCATGCGTTAAGATCCCTCGGCCTTGAAAACAGTGCCACCGTCATCGAGGCGCTTAATTCTGGACCGGAGCATCCAGGGGTTGTTGCGGAGAGAATCCTTCAAGGCGTGCTCACTACTTTCCTGTATAGCCAGGAGGAGCGGTTGGATTTTATTATTCAAGCGCAACGTAAGCGGTCAGAGCAACTGCACAAACAAGCTGACTGAGCAAATGAATCTGATTTAGCTACTTCTAAGCTTTTCCACGTATGATCTCGGGCGTCGCACGAGCGCCTATTTGAGAAATTACGGCGGAAGCTAAAAGCGTTGCCTCCCGTGCGGCAAAAATTGGAGTTTTGCCATGAAGAAACGAGAAAAGAAAAGCTCCTGCGAAAGCATCTCCAGCGCCGGTAAGATCTTTCACTGTAGTTGGTGCTGCGGGGACGTGCTCTACGACGTTAGAACTTCCGACATATGAGCCGTTGGCCCCGGCAGTGATAACAACTAAAGGGTCTTCGCGCTCTTTAGCAAGAAGCCCGGCTATAATTTTTACATTTTCAACGGGATTCGTTGACTCCGTCAACGCGCTAGCTTCCTCTTCATTAGCAATAACGACGGAGGAAAACGCTAACGCCTGAAGGACCTTCTCGCGCTGCGAATTTACAATCCAAGGGGCCGAGAGTGTGCATATCGTTCTCTTACCCGACTGATTTGCATCGCGAAAACAATCAAGGAATTCCGACCCGCTAATTGCCAACATATAACCTTCAAGCAACAAGGCCTCGTGATTAGTAAAAAAATCGGTCGGAACTTCATTTCGTCTGAAAATATCTGCCGCCCCTAAGCACGTTGCCATAGCTCTACCCTGAGCAGGATCACTAAGGATTAGGGAGTGTCCGGTAGGAAGAACTTCATCCGTTTTTACGACGAATCTCGCATTGATCAGCGAGAGTTCATGTTTGAATAAATCAGCAAACCTATCACAGCCTGTTCTAAAAAATGCACCCGCCTTGCCACCAAGCAGAGCATAGGCGACAAGCGAATTGAGCGCAGATCCTCCGCTAACGACTGCATGCGGAAAAGACAAAAGATCGTTTTGAATGCGAGAAGATTTAGAAGTATCTATAAGTTGATGAGAATTCACAGTTAAACCGAGCGCTGCAATTTGATCCGAATTTACTGAATAAATAAGGTCAACAAGGGCTTGTCCGAGTACTCCTAGGGTCGCCATAGCAAATTTCTAAAATACACACTTCATGCTTAAACAATGATAGACCAAAGATGAAACAATCCCACGCATCTGCTTAAGTTGACTAACCATTGCAGACTGCTAGTTTGCATAACTCCGTATGTTCGGAACGGAAAAAATCTTCAAACTATCGCTTAGTTGTCATTCTAAAGAAAGGTAGCATAGGCCCTAATGTCATTGACCTAGTTAAAAGTACATCTACTCTGGAAAGGGACTGGACCAAAGGCGAGATCGGAAGACTAGTTGACGGACAGCGTGGCTGGCTAACTGACCATGATGGGGCCATGTCTCATGGAATCCAAGAACCGATTGAACTCATGCACCAATCATCCTGGCGCGACTGTTTTGTTGACATTGCACGAGATGCCTTGCTGCCCCGCGCTTCGCCCGACGCTCCTGAAGACGTTATGGCAAGGATTGCGTCCGACATGGAACGGCATCTTAATCAATCGTTCTCGGCCGGAGCCCCAATTATGGATGGCGCCTACAAGGTACTTCATTCGTACGGCGCGCTCCCGGCTGAAATTCAGTCGGTAAAGGCCTTAGATGAAATGGCTTCGCTGAAGCGTATCGCTTTGATCGAAAATGAAATTAAAGAGGGAAGGATTCAGCTCATGCCAGGTGCATTGCCATTTTTTTAAACATCTTAAGCATGAACGCGAAATGCGGATTGGGATGTATACAAACTTGGATCGACTCACCGCCTCTATAACTTGCGAAGGACTTTGGGGGAAGACATTTTTTGACGAACTGATAGTGGAAGCTGAAGGTAAGAATCGAAGACTTTACGGTCCGGAGATCCCTAAAGAGCAGAGGAAACCGAAACCCGATGGATGGGGTAAATTAGTCGAGAACATGGGATTGGTACCAGATAACTCTTCAATCATGGAGGACCGACTCAACGTAATTGAAAATGCCCTAAGACATTTTGATTTTCGGTATGCGATTTTGGTCATGGCTCCTACAAACCATACCAGCCAAGAACACTATAAAACTAGCTTGCAAGAGACTAGAGAAAGACTAAACCGCTGGGACGGCGCACCAATCATTATGGTCCGGGATCTCTCCCATATTCGTACGTTACTTACGAGTGACAGTGAATAAAGAAAGCGAATAAAGAAAGCGAATAAAGCAGTTTATTTGCTCGCTTGCAGTCCCATTCTTTAGCCCAAATAGCTTTGAGATATTAACAAAATTTATCGCTAAAACTCCGCAACTTAATCAATCAGAGATATTGCATCACCAAATAAAAACGCTCCGCTCAAACTTTCTCTAACTTCTCGAACAACCGCCAACATAACCAAAGCGCTCGTGGAATGTGGAAACATCCCTTGTAGGGGCCACCTTTAAAGCGCTGAGAGACTTTGCCTTCGCGATCAAGGTAGCCAAACCACTCTCCATGTGTGCGGTCTGGGAAATGTTTAAAGGTGTATTCGTGAGTTTTCTCAAATGCAGCCCAGTCATCAGCGCGCTTTGAGACTGAATAATTAAGCAGATGAGCGTAAAGCGCCTCCACATGTGGCCACCATAACTTCATCGGCCACTCAAGCTGACTAGGGGAGTATCCGCGTGAGTCGAGGAAATACAAAATTCCACCGTGCTCCTTGTCCCATCCGCGAGCGAATGACCAGCGCACCATGTTTTGCGCCGTTTCAGCGAGTTGAGGATTATTTAAATACTGCGCCCAATGCAATAAAAACCATCCGGCTTCAATAGCGTGACCGGGATTTAAAGTGCGGCCTTCAATGGTGTCGATAAATGCGCCATCAGGCGCTACCATTTCAAAGACCGTTTCTTGGTCCGTGTGCACATGCAGAAGCATCCGCCTAATACACTCTCGCGCCTCGGCTTCATATTTCTTAAGATTATCGCCGGCGACAACCTCTAGCAGGTTAAGAAGTATCATCGGAATAGCGAGACTTTGAGCCGCTGGTTCGCCAGCAAACGATGGCCGTCCGACCTTTGTTAGATCACTCGACCATTGCCAGATCTTTTCAAGCTCCAAAGTGGCTTCATCCATCCAGCGCTGCTCGCCAGAAGCTCTGGCGTATTCCGCCATCGCCATGACGTAAAAGCACTCTGAGAAAATTTTGCGCTGCATGCCTAGCGGCGCACCGGTTTCAGTCACTGAAAAATAAACTCGTCTGTCGGGGCGAATCGCGTGCTTTTTTAAAAATTCAGCCCCCAGTCTAGCGATCTCTAGCCATTCCGGACGTTTTTCTACCGTGTTGTAAAGCCTGCTAAACATCCATACCTGACGGCCCTGAAGCCACACGTTTTTACGGCGGTCATAGATAGAACCATCACGATCTAGGCAATTGAAGTATCCACCGTTTACGCGGTCTATAGAATGCTTCTCCCAGAACGGAATAATGTTTTCGAGTAATTCTGATTTATATAACTGTTTATATTTAAAAAACGTTGCAGCGTTAGTCATCGTTATTTCTCCTGAGTAAGGTAGCGTTGATACTGTTTGTAAAGATTCGCCGCTGCGGGATAAATCGAATTCGGGCTCATGAAATGAGAGAACTCGAATGTGATAAGTTTATCGACTCCAGCCGCTGCGGCCACCTCCATCTTGTATCTGAGGCGCGAGAAAGGAAGCGGGGGGAATTTAATCGGCATATCCCGATCAAACGACTCAACGTTACTCCATGATTTAATCCCGTACTTGCGCACCAACGCAGCATTGGCTTGCAAGTACGCCGGTAAGTCGCGATACGAAACGTTACCATCTTGAAACGCTACGATATCGACTAAGCCTTGAATTCGAGAGAGTACGTGCTCCCACTCTGCAACGTGATGATCTAACGTTATTGCCTCAGAGCCAAACTGCTTAATCCCCTTAATATAGGGGGATATCAGAATCGGAACTTTTTTAAGTGCGCGCAGGTGAGTCGCAAGTTGCTCGTACACCTTCATCACCCCTTCATCAAACGCATTAATCTCGTGGCTTATGTACCAGCCGCCAAATGCTGGAGAATGACCGTAGCGCTCGATCACTTCATCACAAAATGCGCGATTAATGTCGATCTCTTCTTGGTATTGCCCCGCGGTCCAAAATTCGCCTGAGTCGTAGGTACCGAAATAAAACTGCATTCCGCAGCGCTCTGCGTTTTTTAAAAACACGTCGACTAAATCGACGTACACAGGGAGCATTCTTTGCGTTTTTTGTAAAACAGTTGAGTTAAAGGTTGCGTGCTGACGGTATCCCGCTCGAATTAGAATAACGGTGTCGATGCCCACGGCGCGCATTGCATCGAAATCAGTCGCCCACTCCTCCGGTCCCCAGTTTTGGGAGGGAACATCGTGGGTGATTTCGTCGAGAAAAGTTCCGGTGATGCGGGTCATAGCGATAGGTAACTTAGTCAGTACAGGTAAAACAGCAACGAAGTCGCCGTAAATTAATCGCACCTAAGGTAGAACGGGTGGAAGCGGGTGTCCACACGCGGTATCTGGCGCGAAATTCTCCTATGGCGGTGATGGTGGCATGTAGTTGATGGATCTTCTTTTTCTTGGCGCTTCCGGCAGATACGGAGTAGGGTTGCCGAGCCTGGCCCTCAATCGAGAAGCAGTTCCAAAATACAAGTTCGAGTGCAAGAAAATATATGAGCGTACAAAAAATCTTAAAGTCGGTAGTCGCTTTAATCTTAATGGTCGGTCCCGCGCTTGCTGATGTTTCGAAGCGCCAGTGTTTAGCTGACGCAAGCTCTGC
>Ga0105046_10014729_pt1 | contig 12056 bp, 10 predicted proteins | sample MAT03_FD_78385 | JGI IMG/M metagenome (GOLD analysis project Ga0105046, IMG submission 78385) | Freshwater microbial communities from Lake Fryxell liftoff mats and glacier meltwater in Antarctica - MAT-03 (megahit assembly) | ecosystem: Environmental > Aquatic > Freshwater > Ice > Liftoff...
GGCCAGTTGCATGCCGGCTTCCCACTTGGCGCCGCCGGCCTCGGTTGCTTCGACGAGCTTGACGAAGCGGTTAATTTCGTCGGCGGTTGCCGGTCGCCGGAAGGCACGAGACAGGAACTTGGTGAGCATTTCGCGCGTTTGCTCGGACTTCGGCTTGGCGGCATCGAGCGAGAAATACTTGCGCTGGCCGAGCGGGCGGGTGTCAATCGGCCCTTCCATGACGATGTACTCAACCCAGAGGGTTCTCTCGTCAGCTTCCTTCTTGAAGTCGCCATTGAGGAACTGCACCGACGCACGATGCGTACCGACCGGCAACGTCAGGCGGGCTTCGAAGTTAGCCGCCTCTTTCTCGGTTTTTCCGGTGACTTCGAAAGTCTTTAGCTCCTTGTCACCCACGAGCAAAGCGATCTTGATCGGCTCATCGCCGACCTGCTTGCCGTAACAGCGAACGCGGACGATATGCGCGCCGTCCATGGTCAGGCTAAAGGGCGCCGACAGCGTGCCTTTCGCCCCCGTGCCCGTGATCGGTCGAAAGCGCGTCTGCGGCACGTTGGCGCCGCCCGGTTGCAGGTAGCGGGCCGACAGAGCCCGCACCGGCGGCTTGGCCGGGTTGACGACAATCGCCCGCTGGGAGATCGACTCCGCCGCGGCCAGGTAGCGTTCCATCAGGATGGGCGAAAGGGTGAGCACGTCGCCGATATTGTCGAAGCCGTGACCGACGTCGTCGGACGGGAAATCCTCGGACGCGTTGAAATCGACATCGAGAAGGTCGCGAATCGTGTTATTGTACTCAACCTTATTAAGCCGGCGGACAGTCACCCGGCCAGGATCGGGCTTGGCGTTCTTGTCGGCCCGGTCGAAGACGCCGTTCACTGATCTGACGAATCCGTCGATCTCGGCGGCCGTCGGCCTCGGCCTATCTTTCGGCGGCATCTCGCCCGACTGAGTCATCGCGAGAATGTCGTCCCACTTCTTGCGGTCTTTCAACACAGCCAGGTCGTTCACGTACTGGTGCACAGAGACTTCGCCTTTGGGCTTGTTCGCTCCATGACAGGAGACGCAGTGCTTCTGGAGGAAGGCGACTCCCTCCTTCGCAAATAGGGGATCGGCAGCGGAGGATGAACGAGAAGCAATCAACGCCAACGAGATCACCATCAGGAATGTGCGGCGAATGAAGTGCATGCCATGATCCAAGGATGAAGGGCGCGGGGTGGGTTCTCAAGAAAATGATACTTGAAGAATCGTTCCTAGTCGAGCGGGGTTGCGCCAGCGCCCCGTGAAATGCCACGGGGCGCTGACGCAACCCCGCTCGATCAGCACATCAAATCTTGAAGGTCACGAACCACGCTTCTGCCGCTTCAGTTTCTGCGCCTTCTGAAACTCGCGGTCAACCGCCTCGGCCAGACGTTGCAGCATCTCTTCGCGCGAAAGTCCGACTAGAGTGGCGGGATCGATGGGCTTGCCGATCGAGACGGCGATGGAGGCATCGCTGGGCGGCGCGAACAGTGGTGCGAATCGCGGGAACTTGCGGTGCCGGGGCCATGCTTCGAAAGCGCCGGCGATGCCGATGGGCACGATCGGCGCCTCGACTTTCTTCAGCAGCAACGAAATGCCCGCCTTGAAAGGCGCCACGGCGCCATCGTGCGTCCGTTCACCTTCGGGATAAACAATAACCGCCTTGCCGCGTTTGAGAGCGTCGAGCGTCGCTTGCAAGCCATCCTTGCCGAGGCCTTTGTGATCGATCGGAATCGCATCAAGGCTCTCGATCAGGGCTTTGAAGTATTTGTTCTTGAAGAGCGTCTCGCGGGCTAGGTAGGCGAGGTAACGGGGAACCGACAGGCCGTTCAAAACGGGATCCATGAACGACTGGTGATTGGATAGGACGAGAACCGGACCGCGTCGCGGCACGTTTCGTCGGCCCCGCACCCGCAGGCTGAAGAAGAAGCCGAAGAGGAGGAAGCAGGTCCAAAAAACAACGTCATACCAGCGGCGGGCTAGCCAGGGAGACATCGGCGTGCGTCTTTCTCCAAGCGGTCTAGAACTTGGTTGCTCGTCAGGTTGCTGGAATCAACGATGATCGCATCGGGGGCGGCCGTGAGCGGGTCGGTCACGCGTTCGGAATCTTGTTTGTCTCGAATGCGGATCGCCGCCTTCACTTCTTCCAGATCGGCAGCGACGCCTCGTTCGATCAATTCGTGATAGCGGCGTTCCGCCCGAGCCTCCACGGTGGCGGTCAAAAAGAACTTGCACAAAGCATCCGGGAACGCGGCCGTCCCCTGATCACGGCCTTCGCTGACCATGCGCCGGGTGCTGGCGATCTCTCGTTGGCACTTCACCAGAAAACGTCGGACATGCGGATACACGGCAACGAGGCTGGCGGCCATCGAACGTTCTGGGGTGCGAATCTGCTCGGTCAGGTCTTCACCGTTCATGATCAGGTGATGGTTGGCGATTTCGAGGCGAAGTTGAGCGAGAAAAGGAGTGACACGAACTTCATCTTCATAGGGGATTTGGGCGCGATCGAGTACGAGGGCCGCCATGCGGTACATGGCGCCTGTATCGAGAAATTCAAACCCCAACCGGGCGGCGAGCCCCTTCGCGGCCGTGCTCTTTCCCGCCCCTGCCGGGCCATCGATCGTGATGATCATGCCCGTATTCTATTTTCACATTCGCGGTCGCGTGCAAAATTTCACACACGGGTGTTGCAAATTGCTTCAGAGAACATCATTTGATTTGAAGAGGGGATGAAGCGATTACGGGGCTGAAAAATATCATTCGCCGAAACTGATTGCCGTTCAACAAGTTGCGCTAAATGGTGTGGAATTTAATGGTTGGATTCAAGATTTGGCATCGTGGTTGCGATTCTTATCCATCGTGATCCGGTAGCGAGTCCCGAGATCACAGGTGCGAAAGCACCTGCTACCTTCAAAGGGCACGGGAGTAGAGCGGATGCGAGTCCCGCTCCGAATCCCGTGCCCTCACCTCTTTTATCGCATCGCAAATACACAATCCATTACGCGGCCAGTTTCTTGCTCTGCTGACCTTCGAACCAGGCGATCGTTTTGGCGAGGCCTTGTTCGAGTGTCGTCTCCGCCGTGAAGCCGAGCAGTTCCTTGGCGCGTGTCACATCCAGGCAGCGGCGTGGCTGGCCGTCCGGCTGGTTCGGTTCGAATTCGATGGCACCCTTGAAACGTGTCAGCTTGGCGATGGTGTGAACCAGTTCCGCGATCGGGGTTTCGACGCCGGTGCCGATGTTCACGGGATCCGGCGTATCGAGTTTCTCGATCGCCAGACCGACGGCGCGGGCGGCATCTTCGACATACAGAAATTCACGCGTCGGCTTGCCGGTGCCCCAGACCTTGACGGCCTTGTCGTTCCGGTTGCGCGCCTCGATGCACTTGCGGATCAGGGCGGGGATCACGTGTGACGTGTCGAGATCAAAGTTGTCGCCAGGCCCGAAGAGATTGACGATCAGGACGTTATTGCCCTCGAAGCCGTACTGCTGCTTGTAGGCCTGGAGTTGCGTGATCAGTATCTTCTTGGCGAGGCCGTACGGCGCGTTCGTTTCTTCGGGATAGCCGTCCCAGAGAGCGCTTTCCTTGAACGGAACAGGCGTGTGTTTCGGGTAGGCGCAGATGGTGCCGGCCATCAAGAACTTCTCGACGCCGTGCTGGCGAGATTGCTCGATCAGTTGCGTTCCCATGATCAAGTTCTTGTACAAGAACGAGCCGGGGTTGTGGCGGTTGGCGCCGATGCCGCCGACGAGGGCGGCCAGGTGGACGACAATTTCCGGTTTGGCATCCTTGATCAAGCGGACAATGTCGGTTTCGGTCGACAAGTCATATTGGGCGCTGCGCGGCACCGTCAGGTGCCGACACCCCATCTGCCGCAGCCGAGCAACCACGTGCTGGCCCAGGAATCCCGCCCCACCGGTCACGACAATTCGCTTTTTGGTGATATCCATGCCACGCCTCTTATGGTATCTCGCTCGCCCGGTGTTCCGGCCGGGACGTTGATCAATTCGGATGTTCAATAATCAAGGGAAGAAAACGTGTCAAGGGGGACCTGACGACGTGCTGGGAAGGACGTGAATCTTGGCAGATGGGGTAGGCTGAGAGGCTTTTGAAAGGGCGGACAGCGGAGATTATTTGCCGATCGGCTCCTCGCGAAGCTCCATTGGTCCGCCGCAACATTCGCAATCAAGCTTCTCGCTGCGGCGGATGGCGCAGATGTCGCACCAATAATAGATGTCGTGCGGCTTGCCGTCTTTAATGCTCTGGACCGCAATCACTTGCAATAGAGCGCCGCCCACCAGTCGGCCGGTGATGCGATACTTCTTGTTCAGCAATTTCTCATCATTGAAGAAACGCCGCCCGGCCTGGTCCTTGATGATGGGGTAGAACTTGTCGTCAACGACGAGAACGACGAAGTAGGGTGAGGCATCGCGATCGAGCTTGCCGCCCGACTTCTCGATGAGATCCTTCAACAAAACAACATCGCCGGTGAAGACACTCGACTTCTCTTCGGGCGCAGCAGAGCTCGGTTGCCACCAGATCGGAAGCATCGCGACGAACAAGGCCAGCACGAGACCGATTCGAATCATCAGACGTCCCACAATTGAGGTGTGGTATTCTTCTTACGACGGCGCACGGGCTTCGCCTTTACCGGCTCCGGGGCTTCTTCCGGCGTGTTCTCGTCAGGACCCGTCATGGAGCCGCCACGACGGGACCGCAGTTCGAGTTTAATCGGCACGTCGGTAAACGGTAGGTTCTTGCGGAAGACGTTGATCAAATACCGTTCATACGTCGGGTCAAACAGGTGTGGTCCGTTGGTGAAGACGACGATGGTCGGCGGCCCCGTTGAAATCTGTGTCGCATAGAAGATCTTGGGCAGCCGTTTCATGCGGGTGATGGGCGGATTCATTTCCACGGCATGCTTGAGCGTCCGGTTCAATTCGCCCGTCGTCACTCGCGCGTTGGCCTGCTTCACGAGTGTCTGAGCCAGGTTTAACACCTTGTGGACATTCCGGCCGTTCATCGCCGTCACGTAAGCGATCGGCACGTAATCCAGCATGTGGAAGGTCTTTTTCACATAGTCGGTGAACTGCGCCATCGTCGCCTCGTCCTTGACGAGATCCCACTTGTTGATAACGAAGACGGCCGGCTTGTGATGTTCGAGAATGTAATCGGTCAGTTGCTTGTCGATCCGGCTGATCTTCTGGGTCGCATCGAAGAAGTGCAACACCACGTCAGCCCGGCGGATTGAGCGTTCGGCTCGCGCCAGGCTGTAGAACTCGATGCTATTGGCCAGTGAACTTCGATTGCGGACGCCGGCGGTGTCAATCGCCACGAAGGTCTTGCCATCGCGTTCGAAGCGGACATCGACGCTGTCACGCGTTGTCCCCGGGATCTCGCTGACGATGACGCGATCTTCCTGGGCCAAGCTGTTGATGAAGGTGCTCTTCCCCGCGTTGCGGCGGCCGACGATGGCAACTTCCAAATGCACTTTTTCAGGCGGCGCGTCGTCGGTGGCTTCCGGCAGCCGTTTGAGGATGGCGCTCAGCAGTTGGCCCTTGCCGCGGTTCTGCTCGGCGCTCACGGGGACGATCGGCTGGTAACCAAGCCGGTGGAACTCGCCCGCATCGTCCTCGAATTTGTCGGTATCACATTTATTGGCGGCACAGATGACCGTTTTTCCCAGCGCGCGCAGCCGATGGGAAACGACTTCATCAAGCGGCATCGGCCCCGAGCGGGCGTCGACGACGAACAGGATCAAATCAGCCTGATCGAGAGCCGCCTGGATCTGCCGATCAACGTCGTCGTTGAGGTCATCGACGTCGACAATGCCGATGCCGCCAGTATCGGTCAGGTTGAAGAATCGGCCTTTTACCTCGACCAATCGCGAAACACGATCGCGCGTGACGCCAGCCGTCGGCTCGACGATGCTGATTCGTTTGCCAACCAGCCAGTTGAACAGAGACGACTTCCCCACGTTGGGGCGGCCGACAATGGCGACGACAGGAATTCCCACAATCTAGCTCCGGAGCGAGGTCTTCATCCGGTATTTTACTTCCGCGAGCATGATTTGGCGCGTGCAATGCGGATTTTGGCAGTGTGGGGGATGAAACCAGTCGATCATTTCCCCTTCTTTCGGATTTCCACCCTCACCGCGTTCTCCCCCGGCGTACTGCGGCCGTCGGCAACATATTTCTCCAGAAGCTTCGTCAGTCTTTCGACGACCTCTGTGTTCTTATCCTGCACATTCGTCTTCTCGCCGACGTCATTGCTCAAATCGTAGAGTTGAAACGACGGCAGTTTGCTCGCGTCGTCTTTGCCCGGGCGCGGAGCGCTCCAGCCGCCGCGAAACTGAAGAGGACCCGAACGAATCGGGGACGTTGATGACATGATCCAGCGTCCTCGCGCCGAAGTCAAAGAAATCTCCGACAACGCGGTGCTCGTCGATCCGCTCGGGCGGAACTACCATGATCCTGTCCCACTTGCCAAGGAGTCTGTTTCATGCCGCCGACGTTTCGTCTCACGGGTCTGATTGCCGCGCCCTTCACGCCGTTTCATGCTGATGGCCGACTGAATCCGGAAGCGATCAGCCCGATGGCGGAAATGTTGATCGAGGCGGGCGTCTCCGGCGTCTTCGTCTGCGGTTCCACGGGCGAGGGCCATTCACTCACCGTCGCGGAACGGCGCACGATTGCCGAGACCTGGGTGAAGATCGCCCGCAAACGGCTGAAGATAGTCCTCCACGTCGGCCATAACAGTCAAAGCGAAGCAGCAGGCCTGGCCGCAAACGCACAGACGCTGGGCGTCGACGCTATCTCCGCCCTCGCGCCGTCCTACTACAAACCCAAGACGGTCAACGACTTGGTCGAGTTCTTCGTCCCCATCGCCGCTGCCGCCCCGTCGCTGCCGTTCTACTACTACAACATTCCGTCGATGACGGCGGTTTCGCTCCCGACGCCGGACATCTTGCGTGAAGGCAAAAAACGCATCCCGACCCTGAACGGCCTGAAGTTCACGCATAACGACATGATGGAGTTTCAGGAATGCCTCGCCCTGCAGAACGGCGAGTTCGACGTGGTTTTCGGCTTCGACGAGATGCTCCTTTCGGCCCTCGCCTTCGGCGCCAAGGGGGCCGTGGGCAGCACCTACAACTTCGCCGCCCCGGCCTATCTTCGCGTGATCGCGGCCTTCGAGAAGGGCGACCTGGCGACCGCCCGTCAGGAACAATTCAAATGCGTGCAGATGATCCGCGCCCTCATCGGCATCAACTTCATGCCTGCCGCCAAGTCGGTCATGTCGATGATCGGTGTCGATTGTGGCCCGGTCCGTTCGCCGTTGACGCCGATCACCGCGCGTGAATACGACACGCTCCGCGAGCGTCTGAAGCCGCTCGACATCTTCACCCGCCCGCTGCGGTGATTACTTCTTTACTTCGAACTTCCCCGACGGGCGCTGGTTCATCTTGATCTCGGCGTCCCGTTTGCTCGCTTCCTCTTTCAACTTCGCAACGATCTCAGGGTTCTTCGCGGCCACGTCGGTCGTCTCGGCCGGGTCGGTCGCGAGATTGTAGAGCATCGGCTCGAACGCCTTCTTCGGCTCATCCTTCTTGTCCTTTTTGCCCGCCGGGGAGGGATTCAAAACGAAGAGCTTCCAATCGCCCTGCCGGATCGCCGCGAGCACGCTGCCGCCGTTGAAATACAAGTGCGTGTCGCGGACCGGGCCGGCCTTCACGTCGAACATCAGGGAGGTCATGTCCTTGCCGTCGATCGCACGATCTTTCGGAAGCGGGGCATCCGTCAGCTTCGCAAAAGTAGGAAGCATGTCGATGTTCCCAGCGATCTGATTGCAAGTCGTCCCCGCGGGGATCTTGCCCGGCCAACGCATCATGCACGGCTCGCGCACGCCGCCCTCGAAGGTCGATGCCTTCTTGCCGCGCCAGGGGGCCGATGAACCCGTTGCCGCGCCGTTGTCGGACGTGAAAATTACCAGCGTCTTCTCATCAAGCTTCAGTTCCTTCAGTTCTTTCATGATCTTGCCGACTGACCAATCGAGTTCCTCGACGGCATCGCCGAACAGGCCCGCTTCGCTCTTGCCTTTGAAATCAGCCGACGCGGCCAAGGGCACATGCACCATCGCGTGGGGCAGATAGAGGAAGAACGGCTTGTCCTTGTTCGCACGTAGAAAACCAACCGCTTCTTCCGTGTAACGTTTCGTGAGCGTCGCCTGATCGACGGGATATTCGATGACTTCGCTGCCGCGCATCAACGGCACCTTGTTGGGGATGCCCTTGTCGCGGGCCGTCTCTGCCGTGATCCCCTCGCGGAAGACGCAGTCCTTGGCGAAGACGGCGTTGACCGTGTCGATCGTCATGTCGTTGCTGTACGGGATGCCAAGATAAGAATCGAACCCCTGTTTCATCGGCAGGAATGGTTCCAGATGCCCGAGATGCCATTTGCCGATGCAAGTCGTCGCATACCCCTTCTGCTTCACGAGATCCGCGAGCGTCATCTCATCCGGGTGCAACCCGTTGCGGGCGCCCGGGAAGAGCACGCCGGGGATCGACACGCGTGTGTTGTAACAGCCGGTCAGCAACGACGCCCGCGACATCGAACAGACCGGTGTGGCGTAGAAGCTCGTGAACTTCATCCCTTCCTTGGCGAATGCATCGAGGTTCGGCGTGCGTATCTTGGTATTGCCAAAGGGTCCGATGTCGCCGTAGCCCATGTCGTCGATAAAGATCAAGACGATGTTCGGCGTCGGCTCCGCGGCTTCGACGATCTGAGGGATCAGCACGACCAGTAGCGACAGGAGAGAGAGTCTCATCGGTTGTTCCTTTCGATTGAGGGCGAGCCATTTCAACATAGAATGATTGGACCACGCTGACACCGCTGACGCAAACGGATTCCTGAAGGAGGTCGACCCATGACGATTGTCGAACGCGCTCTCGAACTCATTTCCGATGGCACCCTCGTCGGTCTCGGCTCCGGCCGGGCCTCGCAACAGTTCGTCAAAGCCCTGGGGGAGAGAGTAAAGGCCGGGAAGCTCAAGATTCAGGGTGTGCCGACTTCCATCGAAACCGCCGATCTCGCGAAGTCTGTCGGCATTCCGTTGCTGACGCTTGCCGAGGCCGGGACGCTCGACGTTACCGTCGATGGCGCCGATGAAGTTGATACGAACCTGGACATGATCAAGGGCTGGGGACGGGCGCTCGTGCGTGAAAAGATCGTGGCCGCGTCGTCACGCCGGTTCATCATCCTGGCTGGTGACGAGAAGCTTGTCACCAAGCTCGGCTGTCGCGGCAAACTTCCCGTGGAAGTCATCCCCTTCGGCCTTTCTCTCTGCGAGCGCCGGCTGACCGAACTCGGTTGCAAGCCGGTACTCTTCATGAAGGATGGCAAACCGTTCTTCACCGACAATGGCAATCACATCCTCGATTGCGGCATCGAACCGACCAGCGACCCGGCCAAGCTGGAACGCGACATCTGCAACATCCCCGGAGTTCTCGACACCGGCTTCTTCCTCGGCATGGCCGACATCGTCCTCATCGGCGATCGCGACAACTTCAAGCTGATCGAAGAGAAGACACGTGGAAAATAAGACCGCCTAAAGGCGGTACTCCAACGAAGAAAAGAACTCGACGCACGCTGGTTCTCTCTTCGTTGGAGTACCGCCTTTAGGCGGATTCTTTTCTTCGGGCTTCACTTCGCCCGCAACGCCTTCAAGACCGTCTCCGCGCGGTAGTCGACGATCTTCTTGCCCCATTCGATCGTCTTCTCCGCCGGGGCGAGGTCGACGCCGTTGATGCGAAACTTGTCGGCCGCGATCCGCTGTTTCATCCGCACCGTCGTCGGGTCGACCGTCATCATGATGGCCGTGATGGCGAAATCGTCATGCAGCCCTTCCGACTTCTGCTTGATCCCTTGCGATTCAAGCCACTTCGACAACCCGCCGTAGTCGTACAGTTCCGGGACGAAGCGGATCTGCGTCTTGCCGCCTTCCCACTTGGCGCTCAAATTCTTCGCGACGTTTTTCATGCCGGTCTGGTTGCCGCCGCTGTCGCCGAGCAGGACGATCTGCTCGAAACCATGGGCGCGGAAGCTGGCACAAATATCGGTGAGCAGGCGTTCGTACGTATCCTGGGTCAGGCTGATGGTGCCGGGATACTTCATGTGCCCGCTGGTCGGCTCGATGCCCCCTTCCGGGACGAACGGCACGATCGGCGCGACGAGGGCCTTGCCATGCTTGCGGGCAATCGCCTCCATCACCGCCTTCAAGACGACATTATGTTTGCCCGTCGCCAGATAGGGCCCGTTCTGCTCGACACCACCGGTCGGGATGAATACGGTCGTCTTCCCCGCAGCCATGGCGTCGCGGATCTCCATCCAGGTCAATTCCTCAATCCAGACAGAATCCAGCGCCTCGATCGGCCGTTTGCCGACCGGGTCCGGCGAGGTTGCTGACTGCGGCGAAGCGGTGAGAACACACATCGCCAAAATGCCAATCGCGGAGAGAGTGCGGAACATGGAAGTGCCTCGGGAAACGGAATCACGACAAACGATCTACGATCATGAGCCAGTCAACCCGAGAAGTCACGAAAAAAGAACCCGGTGAGCAACTTCAGGTCAGAAACGTCATTCGAACCCCTGTCATTTCTTCTGCCGAATACACACACCCCCCTCGCCAGAAGAATCTAACATGTCCAGAAGAAACAAACATGTCCAGAAGAAGAAAACTCGTCCGGAAGAAACAGACAAACCCAGAAGAAATGGCATTTGTCAGATCGATTTAATTGAGACCAATGACGAGTTTCAAGCGCGGGGAAGGTGCATGATGCGAAGATGGTGGCGTCGACTCAAGCGAAATGAAATTGGGAGCCGACCATCCGGGCGATTGATGGTCGGCTCCCGTGTGCGGGGCCGAATCGGCGATATCAAGTTAGCTGTGTTCAGCTCACCATGAAAACGGACGTGGTTGTCCTGAATAGTTTGTCGAGTGTTTTCTTTGTCCTCATCTACCAGAACGCAGGAGTCTGTCAGGGAAATTCCGCAGATCGGCAATTCGAAATAAGTTCGGCAATCTGGAATTGACGAACGAATGTGCAAGGAAAAAAGTGGAAATTAGGCCTTCAATTGGTGAGAATACCGCGAAAGGAATGGATTGAGTCAACATTGAGGACTACGCAAGCCGTTGATTCTCTAGGATCGCGCATGCACCCTATATCTCGCCACTCAGCGCTCGAACTGCCGCGAAACGCTCAATCCCGGATCGCTTCGATGTCTCACCTACCTCTCGCAAACCTCCGAATTTGCATCGCCGCCTGTTTGATCCTTTGCGGTCCGACCACGGGCTTCGGCGGCTCTACCTACACCTGGAACAACACAAACAGCAACTGGAACAGTGCCCTCGGCTGGATGCCAAGCGGTTCTTTTCCTGGAAATAGCGCGAATGATATTGCGCAGTTTACGGGCGGTCCTTTTGAATCCTCTCTCGACCCGATTCTCAACAGCGACATCACCATCGACGAACTTCGCTTCACCGGCGGACCTTCTGATGGGTGGAATCTTACTGGAACAGGCAAGTTGACGACCGGGGTCGCGGGTACAACCTCAGGCATCGTGATCGGCGGAGCGGGGAATTACTCGATCAACTTGGGCCCCGTCGGCGGCAGCTCCCCCTCGCTAATTCTGAGCGGTCCAACGGATGGCAAAGGCGCCTCCATCGTAGTCGGGTCGGGATCGCTTCGGCTCACGGGCGAAACGATTGCCACTGCCGGCACGATCGCCATCCGCTCGGGCACGCTGATCCTGGACAACTCCGGGGGGAATCCGACAAGCGGCGCTCAACGCCTCACCACAAGCGGAACGATTAGCTTGAACGGCGGCGGATCGACGCTCGAATTTCGTGGCGCCAGCGGTGGAACGACGTTCAGCGGTTTTTCGGGTCCGCTCGGCGCCTCCGGAGGGGGTGACACTTACCTGCGGACGGTGCAGAAAGACGGCGGTTCTCTGTCAGTGAGCTTCTCGAATTTGCAGCGAGCGTTTA
>Ga0105046_10014730_pt1 | contig 12055 bp, 10 predicted proteins | sample MAT03_FD_78385 | JGI IMG/M metagenome (GOLD analysis project Ga0105046, IMG submission 78385) | Freshwater microbial communities from Lake Fryxell liftoff mats and glacier meltwater in Antarctica - MAT-03 (megahit assembly) | ecosystem: Environmental > Aquatic > Freshwater > Ice > Liftoff...
GTCGGTCTGAAAGGTGCCGTCCCCGGAGACGTTGGTGGTCACCGGAACAGTGCCGAGGTAGCGAGCGCCCTGGCCGTAGCCGGTCACGTCGCAGGTCTGGTTGGCGTAAATCTCGATCGTAAAGGTGGTGGAGGGTGTCGAGTCGAGAGTGCCGTCCACCTCTGTGCCGGTCTCGGTTATCGCGGCCGAGGTGATGACCGGAAAGTTCTGCAGTTCATTCGGTCCGGTGTCGGCATCATCGGGATCGTTGGCGGTCACTCCATCCGCCCCGACATCGACACCGAGGCTGGCGTTGTCGTAAATCTTCGCCTGGCTGACCCTGTTTCCGGTCGATCCCGAGCCCGCCAAGGAAAAGCCCGGTCCGCCGTTGTGGGCGATCGTATCTCCGGTTGAAACAACATCCTCAACCAGCGTGTCGAGATAGATACCACCCGAAACGTTGCCCATCGGCAAGAGGCCGGTCGCATCGGTGCCGATCAGATTGTTGGAGGTCTGGTACCCCTGAACCACGTCGGCCGGCCCACCGAACCTGATTCCCGAGCCTCCGTTCTTGGAGATAACGTTGCCGGAGATTTCCCGGGCCGGATAGCCTCGATGGACCACGATGCCGTCACCGGTGTTGGCGACAGCGTTGGTGCCGGCGGCGTCGATGCCGATGTAATTTCCGATCACGTCAACGCCCGGCCAGCCGGGGAACGCATAGGGCTCGTCAATCTCTACCCCGATGCCGTTGCCGGAGATCACGTTGCGCTCGGCCGCAGTCGGTCCGCCGATCGTCGCCCCGGCGCCGAAGGCGTGGATACCGACCACCCCGTTGCCGATTGCGTACTGACCAGTGGGGTCGGTTCCGACGTAGTTGCCGATCACCTGGTTGCCGGTGCCTTCCCCGTTCAGGTGGATGCCCCAGAGCACGTTCCCCGAAACCACGTTCCGGTCGGCGGCTGTAGTGCCTCCGATTACGCCGTCTGTCCCGCCGAAGGCAATCCCGACTCCGTTGGGCAGAACGCTGATTCCGTTCCGGTCCACCCCGAGGTAGTTGCCACGGATCTCCACATCTTCGGCGAAAGGATCTACAACGATTCCGTTCTGTGGGAAATCCAGGATCGTGAGTCCCCGGATGACGCTGGCATCGGCAGTCCCCGTGAGAACGAGACCGTTGGCGATCGGGCCGGCGTTGACTCCGACCAGCGTCACCTCGGTAGCGGGAAAGCCGGGGATTGTCTCTCCGTCGATAGTCACCTGCCCGGTGATGTCGGGCAGCTGGGAGGCGGGGCTCATCCCGCCGGACAGTCCGACGAAGCTAATCGTGTCCGGTCCGGCGTTGGCGTTTGCGGCGTCGATCGCCTCCCTGAACGTGCATTCGAGCAGGTCGCAGCCCCCCGCCCCGGGATCACCATCCGAGTTCACGTCATAGGTCGCGGCATGCCCCAGCGCCGGATACATAAGCGCGAAAAAGATCACCAGAAAGGCGCAGGCGACAGAGCCTCGACGGACACTCCTCATGGCATTCCCCATACTTGGTTGTTTGACTTCCATACCAACCGGACGCTGCTTCTAACACGGATCTTCCCTCCAGGTTGCGTTCGTGTCAAGTGAAATCTGGTCAGGTCGGGTAGTCTCGCCGCCAGTGAAGGGGATTGGAGGACTGAGCGATGGTGAGATCGCCGCCCGCTGCAGAGAGGGGGACGAAGCGGCTTGGGCGGAGCTTGTAAATCGCTTCTCCCGCTACATCTACGCGATCCTGACCCAGGCCTTCCGCCTCTCGCAACACGAGGCAGAGGACGTATTCCAAGAGGTCTTCAGCCGGGCCTTCGACAAGCTCGACACGCTCCGGGATGACGGCGCGATCAAGCCCTGGCTGGCCCAGATGACCCGCCGCGCCGCGATCGACCGGATCCGTGCCTCAGGCCGGGAGGTCCCGGTCGACGAGATCCCCGAGGGCGAGACGGACCAGGAGTTCCACCGGATCGACGAGGCGATGAGCATTCATCAGGCGATGGAAGTACTACCGGAGCACTGCCACGAGATCGTCGACCGGTTCTTTGCCCGGGACGAGAGCTACCGCACGATCGGCGAGGCGCTCGGCATTCCGTCGGGAACGATCGCCAGCCGGATCTCCAGGTGCCTCGCCAAACTCAAGGAGCACCTCGAAGGCGTTTCGGGTGAGGGAAGATAATCGGCCGATGCTTCGTCTGGTGAACAGAACATCATGAGCGAATACTCCGAAAGAGAACTTGCCGGGCTGCTGAGGACGCTGCCGCCGCCACCCGCCCACTGGGTCGAGGCCGCGGAGCAGATCCCGCAAATCAAGCGGCAGATCAACGACGTCCTGCCTTTCCTCGAGTCCACGGCCCCCGGCCGGGCGGTCGAAACCGCTGAACTCGAGAACGCGATCGAAGCCGCAGGCCTCGTCGCCGAGCCGCAGCTCGTCGCCGAGCTCCAGCGTCACCTCGCCGACGCCTGAGACTCCACCCGGCCTTCATCACCCGGCCTGACGTCCGGCCTACTTCACCCGGCGAAAGCGCGACCAGTTGCCGGCGGCGTCTTTGACCCTGATCAGCTTCGGCCGGTACCTGACCCGCGGGTTGATCACCCTGCTGACCTGCTTGAGACGATTCCCGACCTTGACCACCGGGCCCTTCACCCTCCGGGTCCTGGCCACCTGAACAGCTACCACGCCCGAGGTCGCGTCGCGCGCCTTCAACCGGATGCGCACGCCCTTCGGCTTCTTGCGGCGACTCTTCGAGACTGACGCCGGGGCAGCTCCGCGCAACGAACGCAGGCCGGCAATGGCAGAGGCCCCAGCCCCGGACTCGACAACCGTCGCCTGCTGGATCACCGGCGGGGTCTCATCCAGGATGATGTCGTCGGAATAGGTGACCGTATCGTTGCCGGCGTTGAGATAACGCACGTAAACCTGTTTCGGCAGCCGTTCCGGACCGGATGAACTGAGCGTCCACTCGATAATCCCGCTCGCGGGCAACGGGAAGCTCGACGAGGTGGCGAATCCGCCGTCGTTAGACACGAACAGGTCGGTCGCCAGGGGCGGCCAGGACACCTTCAGCTTCACAACCGGATCGTTCGTGAAGATCGCCGCTTCGTTGATTGAAACACCGACCTGGCCCGCCCCCGGCAGCGGCTTGCGCCTAACGTCCACCGAAACGGACGTCACCGCGGAGTTGCCCGAGTCGTTGGTGACCCTGACCCTGACATTGCCAACGCCGACTGCGGTCGGTTCGGTCGAGATCGTCGGGGTCGGGCCTCCATCGGTCTCGAAGGAGCCGTCCCCGTCGAGGTCCCACTCAAACTTCGTCAGATGTCCGTCGAGTACAGAGTCCCGGCTGGCAGACGCAGCGAAGTTCACCGGAGAACGGGTCAGCACCGGGCCAGAAGGGCCACTCAGCTCGGCCACCGGGACGGGAGACGGAACAACAGTGATCGTCCGAAACGCCGAATAGAAGTTGCCGGCCAGGTCAATGGCCTTGACCTCGATCTCGTTTGCTCCTGCCGCAAGACCGGTCAGCTGCTCGGAGCGAAGCGCGCCGTCAACCTGGACCGGAGAGCCGCCATTGACCGCGATCTCGAACCAGGCCAGCGGGGTGTCAAAGCCATCGTCTGCCTCCCAGGTGATCGTCTGCGAAGAAGAGCGGTACTCGCCGGTGACCGGTGCTGTCACCGACACTTCCGGCGCGACGACGTCCGCACGGGCTTCGAGCTTGAAAGGACCCGTGGACTCGTCGCGGGAAATCAGGCTCCAGCTGAAGAAGCGGCCGTCCCCGTACGCCGCATTCGAAAATGAAAGCCCGGTGTCGACGAACCCCGCGGTTGATCCCAGGATGCCGCCGCTCGCGGGATCCAGAACGGTCCAGTTCTGACCGGTGTCATTCCAAACCGAAAAGTCAGTCCAGCCGTCGAGATAAAGCCGTCCCCCGAGCAGATGGATATGTCGTGAGTTGCTGAACACGGTCTGGTTTGACCATGCCTGGTTGCCGGAATCCCGGTTCAGCCCAACCACTTTCAGTGGCAGTTCGGGAACGTTGTAGCCCGTCGCGTAGAGGCGCTCGTCGTCAACCGCCATCCCGTTCAACGCGTAGGCCGATCCCACGGAGTGGGTCCATTTCTGCGTACCGCCGGCGAGGTCGCGCGCAACGAGGATCGATGGGTTTCCGTTGTTGTCTTTCCGCTGATGAAAGACCGTCCCGGCGTTGATGATCAGAGGGACAGGGTAGTCGCTAACGGCATCGCGGTCGTTGAGCGGCCAGCCGAGGCTGGCACCGTCTTCAGCCGCGAATGCCCAGAGGCCGTCAGCCTGCTTCACCACCACAGCCCCCTCGGCTGCAGCCAGAATGGTGCGCCAGTTGATGATGTCGGGCTTGCTCCAGGCTACCGTTCCGTCGCTGGTACGCAGCGCTCGCACGTCGAAGCTGGAATAAGTACCGTTGTTAAGCACGACGTGCGATACGACGTACACCCTGTCGTCAGCCACCCACACCCTGCCCTCGCCGAGCGAGCGATTCGCCGCAAGGACTACCTCCCACTGCTGCTCGCCATCAGCGACGTCGAGCGCCGCGACAACCCACAGTTGATCCGCTTTCCTCTGGTAGGAGACATACACCGTGTCGCCTCTGAGCGCGGGGCAAACTCCGAAGTTGCGAAAGGGTCCCTTGGGCCAGATCACGCTGCCATCGACACCGTCGACCGCTACGAACTCAACGTCACCGTTGCTCTCGGTGACCGGGGTGTAGACGACTCCGTCGCCGTAGGCCACACAACCTGGCTTGGTTGAGACGAGCGATTGCTCGCTGCTCCAGGCCACGCCCAGGTTGGAAGCAGGTCTGAGCGCTCGCGAAGGATTGCCCTCGGGGCCGCCGGACCAGCCGGACCACGTGTCCGCCCGGGCTTCGGTAGCAGTGAAAGCCAGCCCCAGCAATCCCAGCGCAACGATCGCCCTCAACTTGCTCCTCATCCCTGCTTCCCCCTTGCGATTGTCTTCTACTTTCCTGTTCTTAACCCAGCAGCTCATGAGCCCTCCCACTTGATGCCTCAGCTGCGGCCAACTCAGCCCGGGCCGCTTCTAGTCCCTCACCGCCGACGGTAGTGAGCAGGTTCGCTTCGGTAAGTATCACTGCAACCCTGGCCCCGGCTTCGGCCAGGGGGGCAGCAGAGACGGCGTCCGGCCGCAGCGCGTCTGTCGCCAGTTCCGCCACATTTGCGGCCAGCTCTGCCGTGTCGGCTCCGGTGCCGGCGATCAGGCCCAGGGTGCCAAGAGTGTCGTTCATTGCGGACCCGATCCGGTGATCCCGGTACCCGGGGTCCTCCAGGCGGGCCCGAAGGGCCTCCCGGGCCGCGTCATAGTGATCCCGGTTGCGGTCGACGAGTTCAACCGCGCGCATCCGGAGGTTCTCGGCCTGAACCACAAAGCCTGACGATTCGATCCCGTCCGGCAGCGCCCTCGCGGCCGAGCAGGCGAGCGCCGCTGCGAGCGCAACCGAAAGCGCCGCCGCCGAACCCGACGCCAGACCGTGATCCGGCATGCTCGCCTCGGCGAGAATCGTTGCCAGGGAATGGCCAAGTACTTCGGCCTGGTCGACCCGCTGTCCTTCGGTATCGCTCATCTGCGCCTTTTTCCCGTCGTGTATGTCTGGCCTGCCCTGACAAGAATCGTTTTCTTCTTCACAAAGTCCCTGACCGCAACCACTCCTCGACTGACCCTGAAGAAGGTGGTTCCGTCGCAGCGGTCCTCGACGTACCAGATGGTGCCGCGCGTCCCGGCCGCCCCTTTGTTGCCCTTAATCGTGAACCTGCCCTGGCCCCGGCCCCAGAGGCGACGCACGGAACCCGAAGTCGACGCCCCGGACGCGCCGGCAGCACCGGCCGGGCGCCCGCCGCATTCCGACGGTCCGGTCAGGCTCAGGGTTGTCTCCCCGGTCCGCTTCGACTGGGTCACCTTGAAGCGCCCGCGCCAGAAGTTCGCCCGCTGGAACCCGCTCGATCCCTTGGCCTTGGCCGCGGTCAACGCGACCGTGCCCCTGGTCGTATCCACCTCGCAGCCGACCCGGATCTGGATCCGGTTCGGCACTGGGTCAAAAACTCCCTGCCGCGGGCACTTGTAGAAAGTCTTGCCGCTGACCTCCTTCAGGTTCGCGGTTTCGGCGACAACCGGCTTCGGCAGGCCGTTCGGGTAGTAGACGAATGAGCGCGAAGGAACGGTCGTGCCTTCGGTCGGGTGTGGCCCGCCGAAAACGAGCACCTGTCCGTCAGCGAGATCGACCGCTTCATGCCCGGCCCAGGTGAACGGACCGGGGAACTGGTTGACCACCTGCGTAACCGGGTTGACGATCTCGGTCAGCTCCCCGGCCGACAGCACGGTGCCGTCGGCGAGCAGGGAGATCGTCGGGTCGGCGTCGCGCGGCCGGATGTAGAAGCCGTTGAAGAAACCGGAAAGCGGATTGAAGATCTCGTACTTCGGCACGGTCAGGTTGCCGGTGCCTCCGGTGACCATCACCCGCCCGTCGGCGAGGGTGATCGCGTTCTGGGCACCGGTGCGTTCCGTGTTCAGGCTGCCGGTGGCGACGAAGGTTCCGGTGACGGGGTTGTAGATCTCGGCCGTCTCGGTCGCTCCGGCCAGGGGTTCTCCGCCGACCACGAGAATCCGGCCATCATTCAGGGTCGCATCGCTGCTCTTCGATCTCGCTTCGTTGAGCAACCCGGTAAACGAGTAGGTGCCTGTGGTCGGGTCGAATATCTCCGCGGTGCTCAGGATCGTATTGCCGACCCCCTCGCCGCCGGCGAACAGCACCCGTCCGTCCGCGAGCAGCGACATCGCCGCGCTTTCACGCGGTACGTTCATTGCGCCGGTCGGTGCGAAGGTGCCGCTGGTCGGATCGTAGACTTCGTTCGGGGCCACGGCCGTACCGGGCACCATGACCCGGCCGTCGTTCAGCTTGACGACGTCGTGAACATTGCGACCGACCGCCAGCGAACCGGTGGGGGTGAAGAAACCGATCGCCGGGTCGTAGACCTCTGCCCGGGTGATCAAGTTGCCGGGGCTGCGCTGCCCTCCGACCGCCAGCACCCGGCCGTCATTCAGCAGAACCGCTCCGAAGAAGGACCTTGATTCCAGCATCGGTCCGACCGGTACCCACTCGCCCGCCGCCCTCGACTGATCTGCGAAGCCGAGCATCGCCAGCATCCCCGACACGACCCAGACTGCCAGCCGACTCCCCCCCTTGGTTAGGCGAAGCGAGTTCACCGCCCCCGCTTCTTGCCCGCCACATAGCTCTTGCCGGCCTTCAACTTGATCGTCTTCTTCTTCGCGAAGTCCCTCACCATCACTACCCCGCTCCTGACCCGAAAGAGGGTGGTGCCATCACAGCGATCCTCGGTCAGCCACTCGGTGCCCCGCACGGTCGCCGACCCTTTGCTTCCCTTCGTCTTGTAGTTGCCCTTGCCTTTGCCCCAGAGCTTGCGGCTGCTGGAGTTATTCGAGATGGTCGCCGAGCTGCTGAAACCGGTCCCGAACAGCGAGCGCCCCTTGGCCTTCTTCGGACACCGGAGCTTGCCGGTCAGGGCCAGCTCGACCTCGGGCCTGCCTTTCTTCTGGCTGACCTTGAAGACTCCCGAACGGAAGCTGGCGCTCTGCGTACGGTTCTTCTTTCCGGTGGCCGAGGTCAGCTCGACCGTGCCCTTGCGGGTGTCGACTTCACAGCCTACTTCGATCTGATCGGCGCCGGCCAGGGGCTTGAACTTCTTCCCGCCCTTGCATCTGGTCGCCACCTTGCCCTTCAGGACCTTCAGGATGACGGTCTTGCCGGCGATCGGATCCGGGAGGGCTGCCGGGTCGTAAAGTTCGGCCCTGCGTAGGCCGTCACTGGCGCTCGCGTCGTTGCCACCGCCCGCCATGAGGACCTCTCCCGAATCGAGCGCCTCGAGAACTCCGGCATTGTTGGTGTATGGACGACCTGGGTTACTTCGAACCACGGTCTGGGTGTTGGTTGCCGGGTCGAAGGTGAAGACACTCCCGAAGAATCCCAGGACCAGGACCCGGCCATCTGCCATCAAAGCCGACTTGCTGGCATCGATTAAAACAGATGGTCCCGTCAAGTCCGAAAAGCCGGCCGAAAGCGGGTCGTATATCTCCATGTTGACAAAGCTGGTGGGGGTGAATCCACCCGCGAGCAGGATCCGCCCATCCGGCAGCAGAGTTGCGCTCCCGTCGAACCGCGATTTACCCATCGATGCTGCTGGAGAGAAGGTCCCGGCCCCGGGGTCAAAGATCTCTGCGCTCGAAAGGACGCTCGGACCGTCGGAACCTCCAGCCACGAGCACATTGCCGCTGGCCATCGGTGCGATCGCCGCTCCTTCGCGTGCTACCGCCATCGACCCGGTCGGGCTAAAGGTTTCGGTCAGCGGATCGTAGATTTCGGCAGTCGCCAGTCTGGTCAGTGACGAAGAAACACCACCGATCACGAGGACCCTGCCGTTCTCAAGAATTGTCGAAGAAGGCTTGAACCGGGCCGTCGAAGGTGACCCCGTGGGACTGAAGGTCCCGGTAGCCGGGTCAAACAGCTCGGCGGTGGGGACAAAGATGAATCCGTCACCAATGCCGCCCGCGATTAGTATCTTGCCATTGGCGAGTGCTTTCGCGATTCCGGAAGATCGGGGTTGCGCCAGCGACCCCGTCGCGGTGAAGGTGCCGGTTGCGGGGTCGTAGATTTCCGCGGTCGCGGTCGCGGTGATGGAATCCCGGTCAGTCTGTCCGCCGGCCACGAGAATCCGGCCGTCCGGCAGGCGGGCGGACATCGCATCGAATCGTCCCTGGATCATCGAACCGGTAGGCGAAATGCGCTCCGCCCGGGCCAGGTCCGTACCTACCGTGAGCAAGGCGAAGACCGAAACCACGCACAGAATGAACGCACCGCAGCTTGGCCGAACCTGACTGAAGCATCTCGCACCTATCTCCCCGAACATGGTCTCCGTTCCAGCACTCTTGACTTCCATATAAACCTAGACGCTAAAAGTAACACGGATCTTCCCAGATCAATGCGGTTTTGTCAGCCGAGACGGGTTGCGATAACCATTTCCGCGGCTTCGCTGCTCAGCGGGTGGCCGGTGACTTTGTCGATGAACTCCTTCCGCTTCAAGGCAACCAGTTTGAGGTCGATGGGCGCCCGGACGACGGCGGTGCGGGCATCGAGACAGCGACTACCGCGCGGCTGCTGACGATGGTATGCGGCTGGCGGACTCACTTCAACTAGGCTCCCCGTCGTGCTGCCCGATCCGCTTCCCGCTCAGAGCCTGCTGGCTGGCGATGTCCCCGGGATTTCCCGGGCTTCCGCCTGGCCTCACGAGATCAGTCGCGACTGGGCGCTCGGCGGCTCTACCGGGGCTGGAGTGAAGGTCTGCGTGCTGGATTCCGGGGTCGACCCGAACCACCCGGTAGTCGGCGGGATCGAAGAGGCCGTGGTCGTCGAAAGCGACGACGAAGGAACTCCTTTCGTGCGCGAAGACGGCGAGTCCGGCGACCTTTTCGGCCACGGCACCGCCTGCGCCGGGATCATCCGCAAGATTGCGCCGGACTGCGAGATCGCGAGCTGCCGGGTGCTCGGAACCGACAACCGCGGCAACGGGGCGATCATGGCGGCCGGCCTGAAGTGGGCGATCGAGTCCGGCTACCGGGTGATCAACATGAGCCTCTCCACCACCCGTCACGACCTCTCGGCGCTGCTCCATGACCTGGTCGACGACGCCTGGTACCGCCGGACCGTGATCTTCGCCTCCGCCCACAACCGCTCGGTGACCAGCTACCCATGGCGCTTTTCCTCGGTGTTCAGCGTCGGCTCCCACGAGGAGGAGGACCCGCTCTCGTTCTACTCGAACCCGGATCCACCGGTCGAGTTTTTCGCCAAGGGAGTCGACCTCGAGGTCGCCTGGCTTAACGGGGCTACGATCTCCAGCGCCGGCAACAGTTTCGCCACCGCCCACCTTTCCGGGATCGCGGCGCTGGTCCTGTCCAGACACCCTGACCTGTCTTCGAACGAGCTCAAGAACGTGCTTCATCTAATCAGCGACAACACGGAAGTTTCCACGGAGGTCCCAACATGAGCATGAACCCGAACGAAGCGGTTACCGCCGGGGTGATGGCTGGCGAGGATGCCCACGGGGAGCTGCTCGAGTCGATCGTCGTCGTAGCTCGAGCATTCTTCGACGCGAAGGCCGCCTCGATCACCCTGCTCGACGAAAAGGCCGGCGAGCTCGTCTTCGAGGCCGTGTCCGGCGAGGGCTCCGACACCCTGCCCGGCACGCGCTTCCCGGCCGACTCCGGAGTCGCCGGCTTCGTCGCTTCGGCCGGCCAGTCGCTGGTTCTTGACGATGTCTCCAAGGACCCGCGCTTCGCCCGGGACTTGGCGGAGGGCACCGGCTACGTGCCGAAGGCGCTTATCGCCGCCCCGCTCCTCCGGGGCGAAGACGTTCTGGGGGTGCTTTCGGTTCTCGACCGAAACGACGAGACCCGCTTCGGCCTGAAACAGATGGGCCTGCTGGAGCTCTTCGCCCATCAGGCAGCCTGCGCGGTCGGTGTAGTCCAGGCCGCCCGGGACGCCCGCGGCTCTCTGGACGGTGGTGGCGAGATGGCCGCGATCTCCCGCCTTGCGGGCAATCTGGCCGGAGCCGACCAGGAGCGCCGCGAGGCAGCGCTGCGCCTGATCGACGCCCTCGCCGATCTCACTAGCTGACCGCGCCGGATTCGCAGCAGCTTCTCGATCCCTGTTTCCTGGAACTTTCATCACCTCTGTTGCGTTTGGCCTTACCCACCTGACGGAGCGCCGTGTCAACTTCTTCCACGAAACTGCAACGAAACCCAGACAAGTTCAGCACGAATCACCTGACTTGGCCAGACCGCCCGCTGCTCTGAAGGCATGGCCTTTCAGCCACACCGAAACACCTGGACCAACGAATAGCTCGACGACCTGAGCTACTCGATCCGCGACGGCTTCGTCCGCAACGATCGGGAACATCTTGCGATGCGCGAGGAGATGCGCGAAGGCTTTGCGAGGGTTGACGGTCGAATCGACGGGCTCGACCGTCGATTCGATGCCCTCGACCACCGTTTCGACGCGCTCCGGAGGACGCTGATCCTCGCACTGGCCAGCCTGGCCGGCGCGATCATCGCCGCGACAGCTACGGTCGCCAGCATCCTCGGCTGATCCGCGCCCTGCCGGCTTGGACCCTGGTGCGAAATCGCCCACCCTCCGACGCAGAAGCTAACGGCAATCTTCCCTGACTCCTAGAGGGAAGCGACCAGCAGTGCGGTCAGGAACAGGCAGATCAGGTGGAAGGACTGGTCTACCGCAACTACCAGTCCGGCCATGCCCATGGCTTCCGGCTCGCTGGTGCCCTTGACCTTCCTCATGAAGGCGATCGTCAGGCGCCGGTCGTCGATGATCAGGTGCGGCAAGAAGACCACCGCGGCCGAGATCAGCGCCACAACTGCCCCGAGCTCGATGCCGATCCAGATGAAGGCCGGCGTGAAACTGATCGTGTAGGTGAACAGATGCGCGAACAGAGCCTTCCGGGCCTGCCGGTTTTTGCCGAGTCCGCCCACCTTGGTCGTCGCCTGCCAGTCGGTCTGGAACAGAAAGTCACCCGCCAGGTGGCAGGCAAAAAAAACGATGAACAGATCACTCCAATTCATTAAGGGACTCCCTCTGGCAGGTTGATCGGATCGATCCTCTGCGAACCGCAAGGCCATTATCTTCCACGAACCCCCGCTAACGAGCGGACCTCATCGCCTGGCCCTCCGTGTCAGCGGAACCATCATCGGACGCCTCACGCTCACCCCGCGGCAGATGACCATCACCCATCCTGCGACCCGACCTCAAGGCCTGGCCCTCGGTGAGACTGGTGCGGCCACGGTCGCAACCATCCTGGGCTGACTCTGGCACCGGCCCCCGCCAGAGCCCGGAACCCACCCCCGCTAACGACCGGACCTGGCCGCCTGGCCCTCCGTGTCAGCGGAACCATCATCGGACGCCTCACGCTCACCCCGCGGCAGATA
>Ga0105046_10014731_pt1 | contig 12055 bp, 9 predicted proteins | sample MAT03_FD_78385 | JGI IMG/M metagenome (GOLD analysis project Ga0105046, IMG submission 78385) | Freshwater microbial communities from Lake Fryxell liftoff mats and glacier meltwater in Antarctica - MAT-03 (megahit assembly) | ecosystem: Environmental > Aquatic > Freshwater > Ice > Liftoff...
CGGGGATCGACTACGTCAAGCTGGTGACGAACGAGCCGTATCACAAGGCTCTGGGAGCGTATGTCGCGAGCCGGAAACGAATCGGGCGTTAAAGCTGGCCGATTTGCAACCGGTGGGCTGAGTTCCGCGATTGACATCGAGCCGATCTTCCGCAATCCTCGCCCAGGATCGTCGAGCGGCGTCTGTCTCGCGGCATGATGGTCTATGGAGATTGCGGAATGGACACCGATGTCTTGCTTCAGATTCACGGCCTCAAGACCTACTTCCATGGGGATGCCGGGGTGGTCAAGGCGGTGGACGATCTTTCGCTGACCCTTAGGAAGGGACATACGATCGGAATCGTCGGCGAATCGGGATCGGGCAAGTCGGTCACTTCTCTCAGCGTGTTGCGACTGCTCCCCCCGGCCTCGGCCGAGATTGTCGCGGGCACCATCTCTTACCTCGGTCGCGATCTGGTGCGGCTTCCCGAGCCGGAGATGCGGAAGCTGCGGGGCAGCGAGATTAGCATGATCTTTCAGGAACCGGGGACCTCGCTCAATCCGGTCTTCACAGTCGGCGAGCAAGTCAGCGAGGTGATTCGCCTGCACAAACGGGTCTCCCAGACCGAAGCCACGCAGCGGACCATCGAACTGTTTCACGAGGTCGGCATCCCCGACCCGGAGAGCCGCTTGCAGAGCTACCCGCACGAGATGTCGGGCGGGCAGAAGCAGCGCGTCATGATTGCGATGGCCCTCGCGTGTAATCCGCAACTGTTGATCGCGGACGAACCGACGACCGCGCTCGATGTGACGATCCAGCGGCAGATCCTCGAACTGCTGGTGAAGCTCCAGCAAGAGCGGGGGATGTCGATCCTATTCATCTCTCACGATCTCGGAGTCATCGCGGAAATCGCCGATGAGGTGGCGGTCATGTATCGCGGGAAGCTCGTCGAGTATGGACCGGTCGAAAAGATATTCTTGTCGCCGCAGCATCCGTATACGAAAGGGCTACTGGCCTGCCGTCCGCGTCTCGACACGCCGTATCGATTCCTGCCGACGGTCGGGGATTTCATGGAGATCGCGGGGAGTGCGGAGTCGGGTTGGTTGCTGACCGAGAAGACGGTGGACCCGGCGAAGTTTCGCGAGCTGACCTCAAGGGGACGCGGGCGACTCTATCACCCCGACGTGAAGATCTCTGGCGATGGGGCTCAGGGATTGCCCCAAGATGCTCAGGTGGTGGCTGCCAATCAGAAGCCTTTGTTGGTGGTCGACAACCTGGAGGTCTACTTCCCGATCAAGCGGGGGCTCTTTCGCAAGACAGTCGGATTCATTCAAGCGGTCGATGGAGTCTCGTTCGAGGTGTTCCCCCGGCAAACTCTCGGGCTGGTCGGTGAGTCGGGTTGTGGGAAGACGACGACAGGGCGGGCGATTGTGCAGATGGTGAGGCCGACAGGCGGGCACATCACGTACGGAGGCGAAGATGTCACCAAGCTCTCGGGGCAGCGGCTGCATGATTTTCGCGGCAAGGTGCAGTACATCTTTCAAGACCCGTATAGCTCGCTTAATCCCCGGCTGACGGTCTCCTCAATGTTGACCGATGTCATGCAGGCACATGGTCGCGGAATCGGTCGAGGCGATCGGCGAGACAAGGCAGCTGCGCTGTTGCATGAGGTCGGTCTCGATGCGGTCCACTTGGATCGCTACCCGCATGAGTTCTCGGGTGGACAACGGCAGCGTGTCTCGATTGCGCGGGCTCTGGCAGCTGAGCCGGAATTCATCATCTGTGACGAGTCGGTGTCAGCGCTCGATGTATCGGTCCAGGCCCAGGTCCTGAATTTACTGAAGCATCTGCAAGAGACGCGTGGGCTGACTTACATCTTCATCAGCCACGACTTGAGCGTCGTGAAGTTCATGTCCGACATGATGGCGGTGATGAGTGCGGGCCAGATCGTGGAGTTCGGGCCGTCGGATCGAATCTACTCGGCACCGCAGAATGCGTATACGAAGAAGCTGATCGCCTCGATCCCGGATGCGTCGATTGAGACGTTAAGAACCCGGATTCGGGAGCGGTCGGAGCAGCGTGAGGGAGCGCTCCGCTCCGCAAAGCCTGCGCGTCGCGGCTAAACGAGTTTCGTGAATGCTTAATCCTCGCGGGTTTCGCGGAGGAACTTGGCGGCTTCTTCGGGGGGAACGGGGTTGATGTAGAACCCGCTGCCCCATTCGAAGCCGGCGACTCCGGACAGACGCGGGAAGATCTCGATGTGCCAGCGGTAGTGCGGCAGCTCGGACGTGTTGAACGGGGCCGAGTGGATGATGTAGTTGTACGAGGGGTCTTCGAGTCCAATTTCCAGCTTGAGCAGCGTCTGCTTAAGGACATCTCCGAGCTCGTCGATCTCGGCCCGCGATGCTTTTTCGAAGTGGCTGTGCTGGGCCTTGGGGACGATGCAGAGTTCAAAGGGGAAGCGGCTGGCAAACGGACAGAAGACCAGGAACTGCGGGGTTTCCAGCACCACTCGATCGCCGGACGCGTGCTCCTGGAGAATCATGTCGTTGAAGATCGAGCGACCGCGAAACTTGAAGTAGGCTTCCGCTCCATCGAGCTCCTCCTGGATCGTGATCGGGACGATCGGAGTTACGATGAGCTGGGAGTGAGCGTGCGGGAGTGAAGCTCCCGCGCGGGCTCCCTTGTTCTTGAAGATCAAGGCGTGAATGAGCCGGGTGTCGCGTTTGAGATCGTTGAGTCGGGACTGATACGCCAGCAACACGTTCCGCACCGTTTCGGCGGGGAGGCGGGACAGATTCGCCTCGGCGTGTGGGCATTCGACAATGACTTCATGGGCTCCGACTCCATGCATGGTGTCGTACATCCCCTCGCCGCGACACTCCAGGTCGCCATGAATCCCGAGTGCCGGGTACCTGTTCGAGATCACGCGCACTTTCCAACCTGGCCCATTGGATCGGGTTCCAGCGTCACGGATCGCGTAGATCTCAGGGGTCGTAATGTCCTCGCGTCCTTCGAGGAACGGGTCCGGCGCCGAGGGGTCGAGCTCGGGTTCAATGAGCGTCTGCGGACGATCAGCCCGCTCGGGAGCAATGATGACCCAGCGTCCGACAATCGGGTCTTTTCTCAACTCGGACATCGTGGCTTTCGATTTGCCGTCTTGGCAGTGTGGGACGAGTGGCGGCTGCCAGCCAGCGTCCGGTGCTTCTGATGAGAGTTTGCAAGTATATGACGGAGTGGGGACATCGGGGCAAGATCGACTGTGTTTTTCTGATTCAGCGTCCCACGAAAGGCTCAGCCTGCGGCTGGCTCCACCAGGGTGTGACCGCCCTGGACGAGTCGGCGAGTCATCACCACCTCGAAAACCAGCATTCCCAGCACAATCAGCAGCAGCCACCACCAGAACTCCGACCGAGCTTTTTGATCCGTGGCATTCTTGGCGATCGATTCTGCATCCGTCGTGAATGTCAGTCCCTGATCGGTCAGCCCCTGCTGCTCGGGGGGAGAGAGTGCAGTCAGGTCGGACTCTCGCCGGTCGAAATTGACGACGAAACGCTCGGTCTTCCCGGCTCCGGCAGCGGATCGCATTTCATAAAGACCGGGGAGAGTTGTTTGTGCAAATCGAGCGGTCCGTCGATCCCCTTCAATCTTCGTGGGCGTGCGAGTCTCCTTGCCGTCCGGGCCCTTCACAATCAGTTCGCCGAGGGGGGCTTGGTCGAGCACCAGAGGAGATCCGAGATCGACGTTGCGGCTGGCTCTGTGCGTGGAGTATGCAAACACGATCTCGTGCAAAAATGGGACAAAGTCATTCTTGCTGGGGAGGGTCGACCAATCGGAGTCGAGCGGTGTGGCCAGTTGGACGACGGTCCCTTTGCCCACCCGTTTGGCCACGATCCAGGGCAAGCCGTTCTCGAGCTTCGCGAGAACCGTCCCGCCGAGGTTGCGGTTTTTGGATCCTGCATCGGTGTTCTCGGGCTTGGGTTTCCCGGACTCGTCGAGGGGGACAGGGTCTCCGACGACCGGTTCTAACTTCCACCATTTCGCAAAGCGGATCGAAGTCAAATCGACCCCCTGTTCCTTTCGAAAGCCCTCGATCCAAGGCGAGTTTAAGCTCTCGCTGTCGAGTCGCATCGCACCCAGTTTCAGATCGGTGTCGGACTGCACCTCGATCAGTTTTGCGGGAGAGAGTTTCTGGACCAGTGGCTCCGGCAGCGAGGGGTACCAACCCGTCTGGCTCTTGCCCCCGGCTGCGAAGACGACTGTTCCGCCTTCGTCGACGAATTTGGCGATGGCTTCGCCTTGCGGTAGCGTCAACGTGGGGACGTTCAGCAACCAGGCGATGGCTTTTCCTTGGAAGGACTGGGAGTTGAAGTCGAGCCAGCTGACCTTGTCAGCACGGACCCAAGGTGTGTCGCGAACCGCAGAGAAGGCGGAGGTCACGAAGAACGAATCGGAGAGCGTCGGGTCGGCTTGGGGATCGCCGTCGACGACGAGGACTGGAATTCCGTCGGCCACTTCGATGACGGCGTCGGAGCGGTCGTCGCCGGGCAGCTTGTCCTCATCGACGACGATGCTGACGAGGTGGCTGCCCGTGTCGGAGAAGCGGTGCTCGAACTCGACCGAGCCCTCTCCATTGGCGGGGAGTTCGAGGGATTGAGACTTTTCGGCGATGCGCTGACCGTCGACCTCAAAGTATGCGGTCACCCGCTTCTGCTCAGTGTTCGTCTGTGAGATCGTCGCGCGGACACGAATCGGAAATTCCGGGACGGTGAGCTCGCGCGAGAGTTCGGCCCGGCCGACGGCCACGTTGACGCGGTCTTGAACTTCGCCGATGACATTGACAACCCAGATTCGCGGGGGCACGGACATCTGTTTCGACGAATCGTCAATCCGCGTCCATTGATAGAGATCGTCCGGTCGCCATGGCAGCTTCTGGAGATCGGTTAGGACAATGACCTCGCGCGAGACATTCGAGGAGCGGCTCAAAATCTGAATCGCCTGCCGGAGCCCAGCTGCGAGATTGGATGATCCTCCGGGAGCGGCCATTTCGTCGAGCGTCGTGCGAGCAAAATCGAAATCACCTGTCGGAGTGTCGATGAGGGGCCGCACTTGGTCACGCACATCGAGGATACTGACGGTGTCGCCCGGACGTAACGTGTCAAGACATTGATGGCCCCACTGAATGGCCCGGACATGCGGGGTATTGACGGGGCCCTTCCAGCCCATGCTGTATGACCCGTCGATCACGAGCACCATGTCGCGGCTGACGCGTCCAGTCAATTTCGAAAGCGCACCGCCACTGGCCCAAGGGCGAGACATTCCAAACGCAATCAGCCCCAGAATCCCCATCCGCATGAGCATCAGCAATAGCTCTTCCAGCCGGATTCGTCGGCGTGTCTTCTGCCCGAGTTGCAGGAACTGCATCGCCCCCCACTGGACAATATCGAACCGACGACGGCTGATGAGGTGCGCTAAGACAGGCAGTGCCATGGCAGCCAGCCCGAGGAGCATCGCGGCATTGAGAAAACCAAAGGACATCAATTTCCCCAAAGGCGAGCGAGAGGGGCGGCGTCAACACCCGGTTTGTTCATGCCACTGATGATAAAGAGCCAGCCCCACGGAAGGGGAGAACGCGAGGCAGGAAATCTGGCTCATTCGAAGAATTGAAGAACAGGCTCAGACTTCGGAAGTCGACGAATTGGACGAAGTGGACGGACTCACTTGAAAGAAGGACCTGCCCGCCACGACACTGCCGGAGCGTCTTTCTCCCCATTGGAAACGCCTCACGATTCCCAACTGAACACTGACAACGGATCACTTCCTCGCTCACTCCCCCGGTTTGCGAACTCCGACAGTGAGTAGCAGATTCGCCCACAAGGCTTGATCGCCCGTCTGAATCGTCAGCACATGATCGCGACTGGCGACGGCGTTGTAGAAATCCCACTTCTGGATCGGGAGGAGTTCCACTCCGAGTTTGGAATCCCGGAAGATGCGGCGATATTCATCCCAGATGGGCGGGTCGCCCTGCAAGGCGTAGGGGTCATCCGCCGGAATTCCCATCGTGTTGGCGGCCTCAATCGGGATCGCAGACAGCAAGGCCTCCAGCACTTGGCAGCAGTTCACCAGCCCCGGTGCGAGATTCAAGCAAACCAGCTCCGCATTCGGTCCCAGCGTGTTGTAAGCCGGATAGTTGCCATCCGCGATCAAGATCTTGGAGTGATGGCCGGCACGACCAATGATTTGGTTGATCTGCGGGTGAATGAGTTGATGACGCAGCACGAATCGACTCTCCAGAGAAAGGGCACCTGTGGTAAGCACTCTTCCCGAAGTGTGACTGACGGGTGATGAATGTGCAAAACAGACGCGAACTTCAATGAAGTGAGAACACCCCGCAGGGGGGCTTTTCTATTGGATCACGTCCTGCGGCAAAGTATCCTTGGAGGCCCGGGAGCGTGAACCAAAACATTGCGAACCTCGTCAAATCAGTTGGGGTTCAAAGAGTTGTGGCTGTGTGGCCGGGTGCGTCGGGCGATATGAGTTTGGACTTTGGAGTGTTTTTCATGCAGTGGCGAGTCGCTGGTTTCATGGCCCTGAGTCTGGTGTCCATCGGAGATTGCGATGCAGAGGACTCCTCCGCTGAGGCACCGACTTCGGACCAGTTGAGATATTTCGAAACACATATCCGCCCGTTGTTGATCGAGAAATGCTTCCAGTGTCATAGTGACAAAAAGCAAAGCGGCGAACTGCGAGTCGACTCCCGCGAAGGACTCTTGCTGGGCGGCGAATCGGGGCCGGCAGTGGTGGTCGGCCACCTGGAAGAAAACCTTTTGTTGGAGGCTGTGAACTATAAGTCGATCGAAATGCCACCGGACGGGAAGTTGACGGCGAAGCAGATTGGACACCTGACCGAATGGATCGAGATGGGGGCTCCGTGGCCCAGCGGAGAACAGGTCGCAGCTGCTCGACCCTCCAGTCGCGAGATCACCGATGCAGACCGGGGCTATTGGGCCTTTCAACCGGTGAAGCGCGTCGAGCCTCCCGTGTTAGAAGGTGACTCGTGGAGCCGGACGGCCATCGATCGCTTCATCTTCGCGAAGCTGCGCGATGCTCCACTGGAACCGACTCCTGAAGCGGATCGCGTGACACTCGCCCGGCGAGTGACTCTCGACCTCACCGGCCTGCCGCCGACACTGCAGCAGATGGATGCGTTCTTGTCCGATCATTCCGACCACGCCTACGAAACGATGGTCGATCAGTTGCTCAGCAGCCCCCGATATGGCGAGCAGATGGCCCGCTTCTGGCTCGATCTGGTGAGGTATGCCGAGTCCGACGGATACAAGCAGGACACTTTTCGACCGCATGCCTGGCGGTATCGCGACTATATCATCCACTCGTTCAACACCGACAAGCCCTACGACCGCTTTGTGATCGAGCAGCTGGCCGGGGACGAGATTGAACCGACGAACCCCGAGGCTTTGGTTGCGACTGGTTACCTGCGAAACGGGATTTATGAATACAACCAGCGCGACGCCTTTGGGCAGTGGAAGACGATTCTGGAAGACATGACCGAGACGACTGCGGATGCTTTCCTGGGGCTCGGACTCGGATGTGCCAAGTGCCACGACCATAAGTTTGACCCCCTCCTGCAACAGGACTATTACCGGTTGCAGGCGTTCTTGAGCAATGTGTCGTTCCAGGATGACCGCCCGCTGGCAACGCCGGAACAGGTGGCCGAATACCGGGGGCGGCTCGCTCTCTGGCAAGAGGCCACCCGCGATGTCCGCGCGAAACTGGACGCCCTGGAACAGCCGAAACTCGCGGCGATCACCGCAGCCGCTGTGAGTAAGTTTCATGAGGACTTTCAAGCGATCTACAGTAAGCCTTCTGCGGAGAGGAATTCCTATGAGCAGCAGATTGCTCATTTGATCCACTTGCAGATATTGGAAGAGTATCCGCAACTCGATAAGAAGTTTCTTAAGGACAGCCCGGAACGGATGGAGTGGGAGGCACTGAAGCAGGAGTTGTCGGTGTTCGATGCGCAGAAGCCGGCCCCGCTTCCGACGACACTGACTGTGAGCGATGTGGGGCCAGTCGCTCCCATCGTGCGTGTGCCGGACCGCCCGAAACTCGGTGAGATCGAGCCGGGGTTTCCGAGCGTACTTGAATCCGCACCAGCGCGGATTGAACCGGTGGCTGCGGGGGGGGTGACATCGGGGCGGCGGACGGCTCTGGCGAAATGGATCGCCTCTCCGACCAATCCGCTCAGCACGCGGGTCATTGTGAACCGCATCTGGCAACTCCATTTCGGGACGGGGCTGGTGGCGAGCGTCAGTGACTTCGGGCGACTTGGCGAGCCGCCGACGCACCCGGAGTTACTCGATTGGTTGACGAGCGAGTTCATTTCGAATGGGTGGAGCATGAAATCACTGCATCGCATGATCGTGCTCTCGGCGGTGTATCGCCAAGGGAGCCATCGTCGGGGCGAGCCGCAAGTGATGGAGTCGGGAATGCGGCTGGACCCGTCCGACCGGCTCTTGTGGCGGTTTCCAACCAGGCGTCTCACCGCTGAGCAGATTCGGGACGGGCTACTGGCGGTTTCGGGCGAGCTCGATCTCACTGCAGGGGGGGCCGGTTCAGAGGCATCCGGGAATCGTCGTTCGGTCTACCTCAAAACCCTGCGGAATAAGCGTGAGCCGTTGCTCGAAGCGTTCGACCAACCCGACCGGATCGTGGGGACTGGCTCGCGAAATATCACCACCAGCCCGACGCAGTCACTGCTGATGATCAACGGAGAGTGGCCGCTCCAACGGGCGAGCCACATGGCCGAGCGGATTCGACACGAAATCCCCGGCGGCGATGATAGCCAAGTCCGGCAAGCCTACCGCATCGCTTTCGCCCGCGACCCAAGCGAAGCTGAAATTCGACGCGGGCAAGAGTTCCTGGAGCAGGCCCGCGTGCGGCATGCCGCGAGCGCAGCCGCGAACCAGCCCCCGGCGATCGACCCGGCACTGGTGGATTTTTGCCATGTGTTGTTGAACTCGAATGAGTTTTTGTACGTCGACTGAGTGTTGGCGGCTCGTCGATTCTGGAGTGCGAGACGCACTCTGTGATGGCTCGATAATCGTCAATGGCCCAGCTGCTTTTCGTCCCGGCAGGGACGGTTGAGAATAGCCCACCGTGGAAACGGTGGGCTTGTTTCGGGTGTCCCTGCCGGGACAAAGAGAGGGCACGAACACATCCGCTGGGAACCACGATCTCATTGGCCAAGGGTGTCTCGCACCGTGCGATGCTGGCTGGCCGGGAATCACCTGTATTCAATGTGGCGTTGGCTGCTAGAATGACCACGGGTGAACTCTGTGGCATGCTTCCATGCCGCGCTCGGCTCACTCGGAAGGACTGACGATGCGAATTCTCCTGGCAAGTCCTCGCGGTTTCTGCGCGGGGGTCAACATGGCGATCGAATGCCTCGAAGAGTGCATTCGCGTATTTGGCAACCAGATTTACGTCTACCACGAGATCGTTCACAACCGTCATGTCGTTGATCGCTTCACTCGCGAGGGAATCAAATTCGTCGAGACGATCGACGAAGTTCCTGTGGGGTCGGTGCTCTTATATAGTGCTCATGGCGTTTCCCCGGCCATCCGCGCCCATGCGAAATCACGGAAGCTGCGGACGATCGATGCGACTTGTCCGTTGGTGACCAAGGTTCACCTCGAAGCAGTGAAGTACGCCAGCGAGGGCTTTCACATCATTCTGATTGGCCATGACGGGCATGATGAGGTGATCGGCACGATGGGCGAGGCTCCTCAGAGCATCACGCTGGTCGAGTCCCCCGCCGATGTCGCCCAGTTAGTGTTTCCGGACGGAGCCCGGCTCGCGTATCTGACGCAGACCACCTTGTCGGTCGAAGAGGCGGGTGCAGTGATTCAGGCTCTGGAGCAAAAGTTCCCCGGAATCGAACATCCTCCGAAAGAGGATATCTGTTACGCGACCACAAACCGTCAGCACGCCGTGCATGAGATGATCGCCCAAGTCGACTTGTTGCTCGTCCTCGGCAGCCAGAACAGTTCCAACAGCCGCCGTCTGGAAGAGATTGGTGCGACCTCCGGCAAGCGGGCATTCCTGATTGACGGGGTTCACGAACTCCAAGATGAATGGTTCGCGGGTGTCGCTACAGTTGGCATCACCGCGGGAGCCAGTGCTCCCGAAGTGGTCGTGCAAGAGACGATCGACGCGATTCAAGGCCGCTACGGAGCGACAATCGAAGAGTTCAAGACCCGCGATGAGCATGTCTATTTCCAGATGCCGCGCGAACTGCGGATGCTCAGTCAGGCTAAGTAACATCAGGAGTCCGTGGCGTGGATGGAGTCGTCCCACAAAGTGTTCTTGACCGTCGCGAAAGTCGCCTGGACCAAAGCGGCCGGAGGCGTTTGCTCGCGGTCGGGATCAAGCGATTGGTCCCAGGCTCTCTCGCGGTTGGTGTCCTGGGCTGGCTGCTCGCTGGCTCATCCTTCGTCCTATTCGCAGCTGAGCCGCAGGTCCCGGATGCCCAGCGAGCGTTCGGTTATCTGCAACAGGTCTGCGCGATTGGTCCGCGAATCAGCGGCACTCCCGAAATGGCCCAGCAACAGGAACTGCTCGCCCAGCATTTTACGGGACTGGGAGCCCAAGTCTCGTTTCAAGAGTGGGATACCCCGCACCCGGTTTCCGGCCAACCGGTCCGACTCAAGAACATGATTGTCTGTTGGCACCCGGGAACGACCGAGCGGGTGCTGCTGTGCTGTCACTACGACACGCGCCCCAGACCGGACGAGGAGCTGTTTGCCGTCAACCGCGATAAGCCGTTCATCGGGGCGAATGATGGGGGCAGCGGAGTCGCAGTGCTGATGGAATTGGGCCACTTCATGCGGGGGCTGCCCGTGAAGCAGGGGGTCGACTTCATATTCTTCGATGCGGAAGAGTTGATCTACGAGAAGCCTGGCAAGTTCTTTCTGGGGTCTGAGCACTTCTCGACGCAGTACCGCGATGCCCGCCCTTCCCATCGATACACCTGCGGCGTGCTGCTCGACATGGTGGGAGACAAGGATCTGAAAATCTGGCAGGAGGTCAACAGCGCTCGACTCGCGGGATTTGTGACCGACAGTGTCTGGGCCTCGGCGACGGTAGAGGGGATCAAGGAGATCATCGCCAAACGAAAGCACACCGTCAACGACGATCATCTGTCGTTGAATCAGATCGCCGGGATTCCGACGTGTGACGTGATCGACTTTGACTACCCGCACTGGCATAAGCGGAACGATCTGCCAGCTGCGTGTTCGGGGGAATCGCTGGCCAAGGTGGCGACCGTCATGCGGCACTGGATGCAGAACACTCCGGTTCAGCCAGCGCGGAAGTAATTCTCGGTTCTCTCTAGCGCGTTGACGACCGAGCCGTTGCACGACACATGACCACTGCTTCGCCCACTTCCACGATGAGCCGCCGCCGGTTTCTCCAGTTCGCCGGACTGGTGCAAGGCGGGGTTGTGCTATTGGCCTTTGTGGTCGGGTACTTGATTGGTGTCGACCCACGGCAACTCGTCCGTTGGGAGCCATTGAGCCTTGCTTGGGGGCTGTTCGCGGTGGGGCCGATGCTGGTTGTGTATCGCTGGAGCCCCGGCTTGCGCACGCTGGCGATGGAGGCGCTCGGGGAGTCATTGAGCCGATGTCGCTGGATCGATCTTGTTGTATTAGCGGCTTTGGCTGGGGTGGGAGAGGAACTTCTGTTTCGAGGCGTGGTGTATGCTGGCCTGGCTCGGATCGATCCGTGGGTGGCTCTGATCGGGTCGAACGTGGCGTTTGGGCTGCTGCATGCGTTGTCGCGGAACTATTTCTTGACGACGACTGCCATCGGTTTTGCGATGCATGCCTTGGCCCAGGCGACTGGAGAGCGAAACCTACTGGCCCCCATGATCGCGCACGGAGTTTACGATCTTGTGGCGTTTCAGTTACTGATTCGCGAGTGGCGTTATTTGCATTCGAATCGAGTGTCGGAGACGAGCCGATAGACTCCGTCACGGCGAAGTTGTGAGGTTCGGATC
>Ga0105046_10014732_pt1 | contig 12055 bp, 10 predicted proteins | sample MAT03_FD_78385 | JGI IMG/M metagenome (GOLD analysis project Ga0105046, IMG submission 78385) | Freshwater microbial communities from Lake Fryxell liftoff mats and glacier meltwater in Antarctica - MAT-03 (megahit assembly) | ecosystem: Environmental > Aquatic > Freshwater > Ice > Liftoff...
CGACTGGCACTGCATCACCGACTGGCACTGCATCACCGACTGGCACTGCATCACCGACTGGCACTGCATCACCGACTGGCACTGCATCACCGACTGGCACTGCTTCGCCGGCTGCCTCTGAAGGGGGCGGCGTTTCAACGACCGGAAATTCTTCGCCTGTGGTGGTCACGTTAGAATGATCATGTACTTCGCCGTGTGCTACTGGAATCGCAGCGATACCCTGAGGCATCGCTTCCGATTCAGTAACAGACAATTCGAATAGCGAATTGTCGAAGACGGGGTTGTCAATCGTTGCTGGTTCAATGGGAGAACTACTTGCGACAATCGGCCGTTCAAGAGAATGCGATTCTTCAGGAACTTCAGCTATCGTCTCCGTCACTGCTTCGGGACTATTTGATGCTGCGGCACCATTTGATGATTCGACAGGCGGCTCAGTCGTACTTGGTTGCTCAAGCAGAGTCAGCGTTACAACTGCCGCATCCTCGACCAGTGCTATTGGCTGCAATTTTTCGCCGACTGCAGAGACAACAGTTTTGTATTCTTCAGGATTCGGCGATTGAATTGCAGTGAATTGAACCAGTTCGTTGGGTTCGTTTGCGGTCAGTGAACTTCCCGTCTGAACTGCACCATTCTTCACTTGGAACTGAGTGCAGTTTTTTTGCAGAGTTTTGGTTTTGAATGGTCTTGGCAGAGCCTGATCCGATGACCACATCAAGATCACATGCACTCCGCAGAGGGCACCACCATTCAGAATACTGGTCAATGACCGCGCTGCATCCTCGGTGAAATCCTTTGGAAAACCAGCAATAACAACAAAGTGGTAAGGCTCTTTGCTGTCTGCTGACATCGCGTTGTGTTCATCAAGTGAATTTGCACCACTGTCAAGGAATGCTTTCAGGACTCGGTCCATACGTTCACCGACTCTTCGCAGACTCATTTCGATTTGCGATGAATCGGACGAAACTTGTCCGTCGATCAGTTGCTCATTGTATTTCGCCAGTGGCGTCAAACCTGAAAAACTTTGTTCAGGAGACAATGGATCAATGAGCGTGAATTGTACTTGCCCCGTTGCAATACTTGTGAACAGTCGCAATGCCATCGCCCGAACGAAGTCGAGGGCAGGTTCGCGGCCATTGGCATCATGTTCAATCACCATGGATGCGTCGCGCGGAAAGTTGAGCAATCCTGGAAGCTGGATGTTCAATACAGACTCGAGTTTGCCGTCCATGGTTTCCGGTGCTACCGGCATCGTTAACTGAAGGTCACCTGCCGTCAACGTCGCAGGTAACGACGATGGTGCCGTCCAACCATGTGAGCAAAGCTGTTTCCATGCAGGAAACTGAGTCGCTCTGGCAGCACTGATGCGTGCAACTTCGGAGGCGACCATTACATTTGCTTTCCACCGTGATAGCGATTTCGCTGCTTCAATGGAAAGTTGATCATGCTTTGTCTGAACATCTTGCGCGAGCTTACTGATGGCCTGTTCCAGCGAAGCCGCAGCATGATTCTGAATGCGGCTCAATTCCTTATTACGCCACTTCTCAACAGAAGAATTTGCCTCTCCGGATTCTGATTTGTATTGTAAAAACTGATCTTCGAATTGCGCTAAGTGCTGATCGATTCGTTCGGCATGCTGGCTGACCAGTGCGTTCATTTGTTCATCAGCGGCTGCGTATAATTGAGCCGCTCGTTGATGGTCGTACTTCTTCAAGGCCGGCATTGGAGCAATAGGAATCTCCTGCGGGACGCTTTTCAGTGGAGCCATGGGCGGTGCTGAGGTCTCAATCGGAGTGATGGATTCCGGATCGCTGTTGTTCGTCTTCAGCTCCGCCACTGCATCGGCATTTGGCGTGTCCAACAGCATTTCCTGCGTGGCATGCTTTACGCCTCGACTGGCAAGTTTACGCAACACAAATCCGACGACGACGGCAAGAGCCATGCCTATGCCGCATGAGATTCCGAGCCATGTTAAATCTGCCTCAGAAAGATCAAAGTTCATCAAACTGCCGAGATCAATCTTTGAAACGGCTGATACTACCGTTCCTGCGCAGAAAAGCAGAAAGCCCAGGATCAATAGAGGTAAGCCACGTCCCCAAATTGCTGGCTTCTTTGCATTGAAGTTTTCGGTTGCGGTCAGAGCAAGATTGACACGGTGGGTAGTTGTCGCAGTTCCAGATTCTTCGGATGTCAATTCAGCATTGGCATCGGGCAAAGAACTCAATTCCGTCAATGGCGATTCGAATGTCTCCTGAATTGCATCGCCACCTTGCGGTTCCAGCTCCCAGCCTTGCGCGTCGATTTCCAGATGCTGCGCGGATGCTGCGGGGTTCGTGATCTTGCTCTCCGACTCTTCCAGGTCGAACTCCGGCAGATCATTGATGACTTCGTTTGTTAATACTTCCTGGGGTCCTGTGTCCAGAAGTGAGTTGGCGAAGTCTTCAGTCCCACGAAGTTCGCTGATTTTGGACTGAAGCTGTTGCTGGCAGTCAACGATATCTTGTTTCAACTGAGCATTTAACGCCTTGATCTGCTCAGCGCGAGCCGCACGGGCAGCTTGATGCTGGTCAGCGGTCTGATTCGCTGTCTGCTCGCGAATTTTTTTAGCTTCTGCTTCGACGCGATCGATCTGCCGCTGAGTCTTCGTATCCTGTGTGCTCTGGATTTCTGCCTTCGCGCGGGTGGCATGATCGTCCAGTTGGGCGGTGAGTGATTGAATTCTTTGGATGGATTCACGAGCTTTGATACAGCCAGACTGCAATCGCTTCAGCTCGGAAATCTGTGTCTCGAGAATCAGATCTTCCAGGTTCATGATCAGACTTTCACGGAAGTAAATTCTTTTTGCACTAATGGATTTCGATCCGCAAAACCGGCATCCTGCATCTATAGTACGTCGATTGTCGGATGGATGTTCGCTTCAAAATTGATGGAAGTCGTAGGGAGACGATTCTGTAGATTGAAATTTTGTACACTTTTCCGAGTGATTGGCAGTGTTTAGCCACCAAAATCTTTGTCCATCGGTGAAATTGAGGGGGACTGGCGAAACGAATCCTTTTATTCCGCCCTGCCCGCAATATCTGAGCTTTTTGCTTCAATAATTGAACAACTGCACGAGCTTGTAGACGTTGCCAGTTGCCTGATTCATCGCTCGCTGTACGATTCCTTTAGTGTTATTGGTAAGGCGGCGTCCTTTGACGGCACGTGCGACCATCTTGTGTGTCAACTGTTCGGTTGATGCCTCAACCAGGTCGTGGGCCTTGAGTTGCAACTCATGCATCAAGTGGGCGATTGGCTGTGGTCCAAAATTGCGTTCGTTTACTTCGGTCATTTGCGGAATCTATCTGATAGGGAACCAGGATGACCAGTGGCGCGGATCGACTTTCTCACTCCGAGAGGCCGCTTGTTGATGTGATCGTTGACGACTTCCCCAATAGCGGTGTCTTTAACATGGCGATGGATACCGCCCTGCTTCAATTGGCTGCTGATCGAGATACTAGTATTGTTCGCATCTATGAATGGTCCGAACCGACAGTCACACTGGGATATTTTCAAGCCGCCGAACTGGATACGCAAACTCCATTTCCGGAATTACCGTCTGTACGGCGGTTAAGTGGCGGTGGTGCGATTTTGCATCATCATGAGATCACGTATTCTCTGGTTTTGCCGGCTTCACATCCGGCACGGCAAGATCCGTCGTCCGTGTATGAAGTCGTGCATCGTGCGATTATCTCGCTTTTTCAGGAAGTTGGCTTTGAATGTCAACTGCGGAGCGAGTTCGATGCTCAGAACCCCTTGGCCTCAACTGCGGCGGCTGGCAGAATTCCCGAACCGTTTCTTTGTTTTCTGCGGAAGAACCCAAACGACATCGTACACAAAACGGGCAATAAGGTTGTTGGCAGCGCGCAGCGTCGACGCAAGGGAGTTACCCTGCAACATGGTAGCATCATACTTAAGGCATCATTTTTAGTTCCTCAGGTGCTAGGGATTGTCAATCTTTCGGCTGACTTTAGTGTCAGTGCGTTTTGGAAAAAATTGCCGCCGGTCATCGCTGCTGCAATTGGAGAATCCTGGAATTTTCGAGGTTTTTCAGCAGAGGAGAGATCTCTGGCGGCGGACATCGCCAACGGGCAAATCGAAGCTGAGGCAGTTAAAATTTTGAGTCGAGGCGGATAAGGTCGGCGAAAAGACTTTTAAACTTACTGGCTGATGATGACGAAAATTCGAGGTCCCAAAATTTGTTGCCTTGCAGCCAGTGGATGCCTGCAACGAAATTGGATATGAATAAATCAGGCTTTTTTAGACAATTTGTGTGCAGATTCAGATCACTCCAGTGATATCCTTATGATATGAACGATTCGGGGAGATCTTGACGGCGGCCGTTTGATTCGCCATCTTGCCGAGACTAAAATTTTGAATTGTGACCGTTGGGTGGTAATTCATGCTGGTAGACTTTTGACGGATTGCTAGAGTCAGCAACTCTGTGCGAACAATTCCTGTCTGATTTCCCGAGATCCTGTTGTTCGCGTGTTCTCGGAGGGGTATCTAATACCTTCGGAGCTTGATTTATATGGTGTCAGCGGAACTCAAAGTTGTCGGCGGAAAACATGCCGGACAGGTGATTCCTTTGAATCGCCAAAAATTCCTGATCGGTCGCGAGCAGGATTGCCAGCTCCGTCCGAACAGTGAAATGGTGAGTCGCCATCACTGTGTTTTCAGTGTAGATGATTATTCTGTTCGACTGAGGGACCTTGGCAGTACCAATGGGACTTTGGTGAATGGCGAACGCATCAGGAAAGATGTTGTTCTTGTTGCCGGCGACCGAGTTGTGATCGGCAATCTTGAATTTGAATTGGTGATTCGGGCAGGTGTCGTTGCTGTAGAATCGGACAGTGCTGTGCTGGCTGCCATGCCGACGCCAGCGCCTTCGGCAAGCCATGAGGACACGCAGTTTACAGACAAGACTGTTTACGAATTGCCAGCAATTTCACCCGCAGCTGCCCCGGCTCCCGTCGTTGCAGTATCCGCTGTTGAATCAATTGCGGTTCCCCAACAGGTTGCTCCGATACCTGTCGCACCAGTAGCAACTGCCGGCGATACGACCGTGATGAACATGCCGCAGGTGATGCCCGGCCAGTATCCTTATCCGCAGATGATGCCTCAGATGGGCTATCCGAGCGGGATGTATGGCGGATACCCATATCAGCAGCCGATGATGCCGGGGTATGGCCACGGCTATCCACAGATGATGCCTCAAATGGGTTATCCAATGCAGGCTCCACAGCAAATGATGCCTGCTGCACCAGCAGCAGATGTTGCTATATCTAAAGCAGCCGTTGAACCAAACGTTATTCTTCCAAATCCGGAGGATACGGGTGCAAAGGAAAATGAGCCCGCAAAAGGCAGTTCTGGAGCATCGAAGAGCGATACTGAGAAACCGACTGGTGCCGCCGACGCAATCATAAAGCAATACATGGGGCGTCGTTAACTTTCCGGGTTATCCGACGTGACATCTCGTTATTCACGGGCTTTGCGATCTGTTCGCCTGGCCCGTTTGTATTTGAAGGCTTCAAACCGGGAAATTCCCAATGGCAGATTCAAATGACGTTCAGCGAAAATACAAGGAGTTCCTCGACCTACTGCCGCTTACATTGGCATTGGCTGGGTTGCCAGCAAGTGATCACGGCAAATACTTTACAGCTGAACAAATTGAATCCCGCCTTTTCACACTCCGACACGCATGGAAAGCCGCGAGGCAGGTAACTCGCGAATGCATTCAGCCTAGTGCGTCTCAGGGCGTTTCAGGTTCAGACGGCGGCTGAGATTTGATTGATGCTCGCGGTAGCAATTGAGCATTCCAGCGTGTCGTAGTGTTACTTCGATCGAATTGCGAAGATGGCAAAGTCTCACCCAACTGTGGGCTCGTGTCGGCATCTGGTGGAGAACGTCGACTTAACGGGTTGATGACGCGATCCAAACGTTTGATCCAATTTTTTTTGTCCATGCAGGCCAAGGACATTCATCTAAATCTCGCGACTGGACGTGGCCGTGCTGTGTTTCGCGAGCATCTGCAATTCGCACAACGGATGACGTTCTAAGCAGCCATGCACGCAAGAAAGATGCAAAACTCGCGAGTACCGTTTCCGAAATACCTCGCCAGGCAGGAGGCCCGGATCCCTTGTCAGCAGCAACGGGCAGCGTTCAACCATTGCCACCTCGCGCGTTGCGACCGGAAGATCCAAAGAGCGACGCCGTTGGCGGCAGCTTGTTCTCTGATATCGAGTCAGCAGGCTTGAAGGTTGGGGCAGCCGTGCTCGTTGCGGAAAAAGGCAGAGGACTCGATGCGGCTATCGATATGCTCAACAAAGAACAGCAGAAGCCGAAGAAGTAAATCGCCGCAGGAACCGGCCCTCCGGTGACTCGAGACAATTTCCCCGTCCACTGTGCGCGTGAGAGGTTCTCATTGACTTCCGTCAGCCCATCAAATCCTGAAAACCCGTATGCGCCACCTTCAGATCCTGAGCTGAATCGCGGGGAGCCACATCGCAGGTCTGTGCTGACACAGGCATTGCTGATGCTCCCCTTCGCCGCGATCGCTGGCGCAGTGGGCGGTCATGTTGCTGCAAATCCGGGGGCGTTTCTTCGAGTCATGCTTTTGCATTCGATGGCCGAGCCGGGAGTCGTCTTCGGATTAATTGCCGCTGTCGCGGGAGCCCTGCTCATACCTTCGCGAAGACTTATCTTTGTAATCTTTATACCCCTGATTGCACTCATCGCATTTGGGATCAGCGGCCTTCTGCTTGACCGCGTGTATCTGCAGATGCAGCCAAACGGAAGTGCGATTGGATACGCAGTCGGGCTGACACTTGCCAGCCTCTCAGGGATGTTGATTCTGGGAAGTTCGTTTTGGTTGAGCCGAATGTTATCACTCAGTGCAAGTCTGCGATTCGCCGTAATTGGCACCGTACTTGGAGCTCTCTGCGTTGCGATTGTAAATGGTCTGCCATGGATTCCGTCCATCAACGCCAAACTCTACTGGACGATGTTTGCGTGGCAATTTCTGATGCTCGAATACATCATGTGGCTGAGCAATGGTCGACGAGTTTGATATGCTCAACGGCAAAAGTGGATTTCGCCAGAAGTCCTGCAAGTGAACGGAATTCTGTCGAATCCTCCTATAGGTGCAAGGTAACTGAACGATCTTCTGATCCGCGTTGGATGTGTGTAGAATGGGCGAGAAATCCAGGAGATAATTATGTCGACAGCACAGCGGGTCTATCTTATGCTGGGGAATGAAAACCTGTGGCAGGTTGCCATGCAATGTCACCACGCGCTGAAGGAATCGCATATCCCGCATTCTGTCTGCGGTGGAGTCGCTGTCTGCCTGCACGGATATCAGCGGAATACCGTTGATCTCGATCTGATTATACGCAGAGCGGACACCAACGCGTTTCGGGCGGCGTTAGAAAACGCCGGGCTCTTGTGGGACGACCAGGAGGCTGAGTTCCGGTCTTCAAGCGGCGTTCCCGTTCAGTTTCTGTATTCTGGTGATCGAGCAGGCAGAGATGCAGAAGTTGCATTACCAGAACCTGAGGGCGACCTGAATGTCGAGACCATCGAAAATCTTCCGGTCCTGCGGCTGTCGAAGCTCATCGAAGTCAAGATCGCCTGTGGCCTGGCAAATGTTCGGCGGACGCACAAGGATTTGGCGGATGTCGTCGAGCTGATTGTTGCCCGTAAGCTGGGCAGTTCCTTCTCTCGATTTCTCCACAAATCTGTTCGACAAGCGTTTCGCGGACTCGTCAAGAATGCTCATGGTGGATCGTAAATGCGACCAGTGCATTGTCAGCGTTTGTTTCTGGCGTACGACGGACTTCCAGTCCGTCGAAAGAAGTTGACATCGACGGACTGGAAGTCCGTCGTACAAACACAACTCAACCCCAACTTTGAAGGTTGACAAACTGTAGGTCGAAAATACGCGTTAAGGCGCGTTATTCAATCACGACAACAGCAATTCCGGCCATTCAGCCGATTTGGTGCCTGGCACTGGCGGGTTGTCGAGCGAGCGAAATGTGAAGACGACGGACTGCTTGGATTCCGTCGAATAGTTTCGCGTCGCGGCATGGAAACAGCGGGCGTGGAAGAAGAGGACATCGCCGGCTTGTAATTGCACCGGCAGCGCGCGGGCGAGGAGTGGTTGATTTTGTTCGAGATCTGTCCGTAAAAACAGAGCGTCATCCAGACGTTCGCGTAACGCTCGTTCGTGGTGAGTTCCCGGAAGCACGCGAAGACATCCGTTCTGTGGAGTCTCTTCGCCCAGTGCGATCCAGATATTGACCAGATCTCCAGTCGTGAAATTCCAGTATCGCGTATCCTGATGCCAGCCGGTGTCGCTGCTGTATCGCGGCTGCTTGGTCATGATGCAGTTATGATGTATCAACGGCATGACGACGTGCGGGCCGAGGAGCTGCTGAAGTCGCTTCACCAGCCACGGTTGTTTGACTAACTTTGCAAAGATTGGGTCACGGCTGATCGCCTGCCGCAGGCGTCGCGCTGTTCGGCCGCCCTCGGCATCCAGCGATTCGGGTGCTCCAGGGTAACTGAGGTCTGCTTCGTATTCGATGTCGCCCTGATTCGCGGAGAGATCTCGCTGAGTGATGCGTTTCATGGTATTGATCGTGTCCGGCGGAATCAGGCCACGTACGATGACGTATCCATCTCGCTGGAACGTTTCGACTTCTTGTGTAGAAAAACTCAGGGCAGTGGTGGAGATTGTCATAGCTTTGGGCAGGAAAGCGTGATTCTTTGGGCGGACATCCCGAAAAGTACGTCAGGCTTTCCAGCCTGACGTGAAGCAGAACAAGGCAGCCTGGAAAGGCTGACGTACTTTATTTTGGGACTGTTCCCAAGGGGGCGTTGCCGCATTGATTCTCACAGGCAGAAGAAATCTCACAAGCAGTGAGTGATCGAATTCCCAGGGTTCGCTTTGAAGCTGGCAAGATTCTCGCGTGAACAATGCGAAACCATCGCAATTGCCGGTGTTTTCATGTAAAAGGCAATGTGCGTGCTGCCTGCTAAGAATTATCGCTCAGGGGCACGTAATTCCGGATCAGCCGAATACTGAGGCATTTTTATGTTCGACAAACTTTTCAATCGCAAAGGTGCGCGCCATTCGAAAACTGACATCAATAAACGGTTCAATCTTATTGGACGCGTAGGACAGGGAAGCATGTCCAAAGTGTGGCGGGCTGTTGATCTGCAGACGGGGCGGCCTGTTGCGTTGAAAGTTCTGGATAAGGAAAAGACAGCAAAGTTTGAGGCCCGCTTTCAGGGATTGAATAAGCCGTCTGAAGCTGACGTCGCGGTCTCACTTCATCATCCGAATATCGTGAAGACTTATGAATTTGGTTGGACGCTGGAAGATGAAATGTTTCTCGTGATGGAGTTCGTGGAGGGCGTAGGTCTGGCTCTGTTGGTGGACCTGCAGAATGAAGAAATGAAGCGGTATCGGCTGCGATATATGATTCAAATCGGCGAGGCGCTAAGTTATTTTCATCAGCAGAACTGGATTCATCGCGACATATGCCCTCGCAACGTCATGATCTCGGACGACAAGGCCGCGAAGATGATCGACTTTGGGTTGGTTGTTCCAAACACTCCAAATTTCTGTAAGCCGGGGAACCGCACAGGGACGGCAATCTATATGGCCCCGGAATTGATCAAGCGTCAGACGACGGATCAACGTCTTGACATTTTTTCTTACGCGGTCACGTGCTTTGAAATGTACACCAAGCGATTTCCGTGGGACGCTGCATTGACAATTGACGCGGTGATGCAGCATATCAATAAGCCGCCGATTGAGTTGACGACTCTCCTTCCGAACATAGACCCGCAGATTGCGGCGGCAATCATGAAAGGCCTTGACGCCGATCCGGAACGCCGCTGGCAGAAAGTTACCGATATGGTGGCTGAAATTCGCGAGGCGGAGGCCAGAATGGTGCAGGCAGCCCGCAAAGCTGCCATAGCAAAGAATCCGGGCAAGATAGCCACAGGAGATGTTGCTGCTGAGAAATCGCCAGTGGAATCCAGTCGCGAAGCGATGCCACAGGCCTCCTCTGGAAACACTTCGAAAGAAGCGGCAGGCGGGAAACCAGCCTCGTCCAGGAAGGCTCCGGTAAAGAAGAAGAAACGAGCGTCAGATGATGACGTCGATTTGAACGAAATGTTTGGTGATTGAGTCGTTGGTTTAGTCATCAATTCACTTCACGGGAGATCTTCGCGTGCCATTAATGCAATTCATGAAACTCAGCTGTCTTTGGAAAAGCACGAGTATTCTGCTGCTGATTTTCACGGTGTTGATTTTTGATTGCCTGATTTCGAGCAACTCACTTGTCGCCGCTGATCGTCCCAATATCGTTCTGATTATTACGGACGATCAGGGCTATCCGCCAATCGCAAAGTTGGGGCATCCGTGGATCAAGACACCAAATCTGGATGCGCTGCACGAATCAAGTACTCGCTTCAGCAGGTTCCTTGTGTGTCCCACTTGCAGTCCCACACGATCTGCGATGATGACAGGTCGGCATTCGATGCGGAATGGCGTAACACACACAATTCTCGAACGCGAACGGTTAACGTTGAACGCAGTGACGCTGCCTCAAACGCTGGGCAAGGCGGGATACAAGTCTGCGATCTTTGGGAAATGGCATCTTGGTGATGAGGAACCCTATCAGCCACATCAGCGTGGCTTTGATCATACATTCATTCATGGTGCTGGCGGGATTGGTCAGGCCTACGAATGCAGCTGCGCGGATGTGCCGAAGAATTCGTACTTTGATCCGATTGTGCGAATGAACGGCAGTTTCGTAAAGTCTCATGGATTTTGCACCGACGTTTTCTTTAACGCAGCGATCGAATGGATTAACGGTGCGAAAAAAGCTGATGCTCCATTCTTCGCATACATTGCCACCAATGCGCCGCATGGACCGTTTTTAGCTCCGGAGAAAAGTAAAAAGCGATTTTTGGACATGGGCTTCGGTGATGAGCAAGCGGCATTCTACGGCATGATCGAAAATATTGACGATAACGTCGGCCGTCTGATGGAAGACTTGAAAGAACAGGATTTGTTCAAGAACACGGTCGTCATTTTTATGTCAGACAATGGCATGACAGGAGGCGGCTCTGGACAGCCTGGCCAGGCTATGGGACGCGACAGTGAAGGTCATGAGATTCTGCCATACAACGCGGACATGCGCGGGCTGAAGGGGTCACCTGACGAAGGCGGAATACGCGTCCCGTTCTTTGTTCGCTGGGATGGACATTGGAAGGCGGGGCGAGACATCGATCGTATTGCCGGGGACATTGATGTGTTCCCAACTATTGCAGCGATTGCTGGCGCAGAACTTCCTGCTGCGCAGGTCGAAGGCCGCAGTTTAGTTCCTCTGCTGGACAATCCCGCGACGGCTTGGAAAGATCGTTATCTTTATACGCATGTTGGACGCTGGGCGACCGGAAAAGAACCGAATGATTTCCAATGGAAAAATTTCAGCGTTCGGAATCAGAGGTTTCGATTCGTGAACAATACGGAATTGTTTGATATGGAAGCTGATCCCGGCCAGACCAAAAATGTGATTGAGCAGTATCCGGACGTCATAACAGAGTTCCGCACTGTTTACGACGCCTGGTGGAAGGAGACTCGCCCGATGATGGTCAACGAAACAGCAGCGATGTCGCCCACTCGACCATTTCATGACCTGTATCATGCTCAGCTCGCGAACGAGGGAATTCCGGATTGGACACCGCAGGAGTAGTTATTCGCTTCAATTGGATAGAGTGTATTGATGCCACGACGACCACGAAACTGCCCTGCGGGAACTTGTTTTCATGTGATCAATCGAGCTGTTGCGCGATTGACCTTGTTTGAAAAGGAAAGTGACTATGAAGCCTTTGACCGCGTACTGGCTCTGGCGTATAGCCGCGTTCCGCTTCCCATTTATTCGTATATTGTCATGCCCAACCATTGGCATTTCGTCGTACAGCCGCAGACTGACACGCAACTCAC
>Ga0105046_10014734_pt1 | contig 12051 bp, 11 predicted proteins | sample MAT03_FD_78385 | JGI IMG/M metagenome (GOLD analysis project Ga0105046, IMG submission 78385) | Freshwater microbial communities from Lake Fryxell liftoff mats and glacier meltwater in Antarctica - MAT-03 (megahit assembly) | ecosystem: Environmental > Aquatic > Freshwater > Ice > Liftoff...
AGCCGCAACGGCTGGAGGACGCGGACACCCCGTTCGAGCGCGAGCCGCTTGATGGCCGGTGCCTGCAATTCCTGGTGACGTCCGACGGGCTTGTCCGGCTGCGTGACGAGCGCGGCGACTTCAATCCCCGGCGCGTCGAGCAGCCATCGAAAAGCAGGCAGCGCAATGTCGCCCGTACCGATGAAAATCACGCGCATCCCGGAAGCTCACTGATCCTCGCAGATCGCGTTCACGATATCGCGGACGACCGCGATCGGAGAGCTGAGCGCGTTGATATTCCTCACGCGGTTTGGGCCGTAAAAATCGAGCAAGGGCTTGCTCTCCTCCTCGTAGGTGACAAGCCGTCGGCGGATCGTTTCCTCGTTCGCATCGTCGAAGCGGTTCTCCTTCAGCGCGCGCTTGCGCATCCGCACGACGAGTTGCTCGCGGTCCGGGCACGAGAGGTGGAAGACGCGTCGCACTTCGATCATGTCGCGCATGATTTCCGCCTGGCGGAGATTGCGCGGCACGCCGTCGAGCACGAGCGAATCGATGTCCGGCTTAAACGCGTGAATCCCCACGAGATGGCCGATGTGCGCACGGAGAAGTTCCATCGTGATCTCATCCGGCACGAGTTGGCCGCGGCTGGAGTAATCGATGAATTTTTGCCCGATGGCGGTGCGGGTATCGAGCGCGCGGAAGACGTCGCCCATGGCGAGGTGGAAAAAACGCGGAATGGTGCCAAGGATTTTACCCTGGGTGCCTTTGCCGCTGCCGGGTGCGCCGAGCAGGAGGTAGGTGCGGTATTTCATGCCAAAGGGCGCGCATCTTCCGTGCAAATCGGAATCCGGCAAGGTCGAAAGAGAGATTCTCCGGGGCCGGGGGAGACCGCGCGTTCCGTAAACTTCGCGCCGTCTGACTGCTATCGCGGTCCTTTTCCCTCCACAGGAATCGTCGTCCGCAGGACGGTCGTGCAGGGAAGCGTCGGCGTCAGGAAACGGTCGCGACTCTCGGCTGGGAGCAGAAAGAATTCGCCGGCTGGGAAGTTCTCTCCGGCGCAGCTCAAGGCACCGCTGAGGACGGTGAAGATGACCCCCGCGGCGCTCACGTCGGCGCGCGGCGATGCAAGGTTCCATCGCTCGACGAGGAACTCCGGGCACGCGACGACGGTCTCGCCATCCGGTCGGGCGGGTTGCGGCTCGTGGTCGTCGAAGTCGATGGAAGCAAGCGACTCGGCGACATGGAGCGCGCGGGGTTTGCCATCGAGTCCGGTGCGATCCCAATCGTAAACCCGGTAGGTGGTGTCGCTGTTCTGCTGGATTTCGACGATGAGGCAGCCAGCGCCGATTGCGTGGCAGCGCCCGCTCGGGATGAACATCGCATCGCCCACTTTTACTGGCACTTGGTGCAGCAGACTGGCGACACGGCCCTCGCCGAGCGCCCGCTCAAAGTCCGCCCGTGTCGTCCCGCGCCGGAGGCCTGCGAAAAGTTCCGCGCCCGGCTCTGTGTCGAGCAGATACCACATCTCCGTCTTAGGCTCGCCCTTCAGTTCTGCCGCCTTGTGTGCGGGCGGATGCACCTGCACGGAAAGCGTCTCCCGCGCGTCGAGAATCTTGGCGAGCAGGGGAAACCGCGGCGAGTCCGGGAGCCCGCTTCCGAACACCGGCTCGCGCATCGCGGTCCACAATTCGTGGAGTGTCGTGCCCGCGAGTTGCCCGCGCGCGACCACGCTTTGGGCATCTTCCCGGTCCACCAATTCCCAGCTTTCGCCAATCGGCGCATCGCCATCGAGCGGCTTGCCCAGCTTCGTGGCGAGCCGACGGCCACCCCACACGCGTTCCATGAAGAGCGGGCAAAAGGCGAGAGGCTTCTGAAATCTCATCGGAACCGTTCGGAAACGCGTGGCCGGCTGTAGGAACTTTGGCGCGAATCCCCTGCTTCAGCGCTTCACTGAGGCACGCACCGCCTTTGCGGGCTTGGGCACCTTTGCATCGAGCTTCCGGTAGAGTGTCGCCATGCTGACGCCAAGAATCTTTGCCGCCTTCTCGCGGTTGCCGCCGTTCTGTTTGATCGTTTCTTCAATAAACCGCCGCTCCTGATCGCGAATGAAATCATCGAGTTTCTTCCCGATCGGCAGCGCGCCCCCACTCCTGGGCTGCCGGTCGCCGGAGGCTTCCTTCAGGAGTTGCGGCGGCAGATCTTTCATCCGAATGACGTGGTCGTCGCAGAGGGCGGTCGCGCGCTCGATCGCGTTCTCGAGTTCACGGACGTTTCCGGGCCAGCCATAGGCTTGGAGTTCTTCGATGGCCCTGGGTTCGATCTTGATCCCGTTGCCACCATCGGCTGCGACAGATTTCTTCAGGAAATGCTGCACCAGCAGCGGGATGTCCTCGGGCCGGTCGCGGAGAGGCGGCAGCTCGATCGGGATGACGGCGAGGCGGTAATAGAGATCCTCGCGGAACTTCCCGTCCTTCACTTTGTCGAGCAGAGACTCGTTCGTCGCCCCGAGGACACGGACGTTGATTGGCACCGTTTTGGTGTCGCCCACGCGGCGGAGCTGCCGCTCTTGCAAGACCCGCAGCAGCTTCGTCTGGAGCGGAAGCGCCATCGAATTCACCTCATCGAGGAAAATCGTGCCGCGCTCGGCTTCTTCGAAAAGGCCCGCCTTGTCGGACACGGCTCCTGTGAAAGATCCCCTCTTGTGCCCGAAGAGTTCGCTCTCGAGCAGGTTCTCGGGAAGCGCGGAACAGTTGATGGCGACGAAGGGATGATGCTGTCGGCTGCTGTTGAAATGGAGCGCCCGGGCAACCAGTTCTTTGCCGGTGCCGCTTTCGCCCTGGATCAGGATGGTCGAGTCAGTATCCGCGATCTTCCGGATCAGGTGGTAAACCTCATCCATCTTCGGCGATGTCCCGATGATGTTCTCGGGATTCGCCGCGCGCTTGACGACCTTCATCAGCGTGTCGCGCTCCTTCGCCGTATCGGAGAATTCGATGACGTGCTTCACGCGCGCCTGCATCTCGGAAATCTTGAACGGCTTGCGGATGTAATACCGCGCCCCCTCGGCGATGGCGCGCTCGGCGATCTCTTCGTTACCCTGGCCGGTCATCAGAATCACCTGGCAGTTATCCAGGGTGGACTTCACATGTCGGAGAACCTCGAACCCGTCGATTTGTCCCATCTTGATATCGCTGATCACCAGTTCCGGCGAGATGGACTCGAGCTGGTCGTGCGCCTTCTGACTATTGGTGAACGGAAATGTTTCGTGCCCGAGTTCTTTGCAGGCAGTGACGACGAGTTCGACGATATTGGGTTCGTCATCGACGATGAGGATCTTGGCCATGGGTTGGTTTAGTTGGGGTAAAAGGTGAATACTCTCGAAAATGAGAGTATTTCAGGTTTGAGAACTTGTAAATCAAATTCGCAAAACGCATTTGAGAGCCACGTGCCGAGCCCTCCGGCAGGACGCTATTTTTCTCCCGCGCTCTGAGCTGCCGGTTCCGGCTTGCCGACCGCTGGCGGAGGCGGAGTGACGGGCACGTTCAGTTTTGAGAATCCATGCTCGATCAATGTCATCGAGTCCGACCACTTTGCCTCCCCCTGGGAGTGGAGAATCACCGAGATGGCCTCCTGCCCGGCACGGAGCGCGGCACTCACGATTACCTGCTGGGCCGCGTTCGTGAACCCGGTCTTCACCCCGGTGCAGCCCGGCAGCCGCGAGAGCAGTTTGTTGTGATTCTTGATCAGCACCCATTCGGCGCCCTTGAGCATCCCCATCTCCGGCGTGCCGACGATCTGGCGAAACAGCGGCTGCTGCATCGCCGCGCGGGCGATGGTGGCCAGATCCCGCGCCGTGGTGAAATGATGCGGATCGTGCAGCCCGTGCGGATTCGTGAAATGCGAGTTCACCGCGCCAAGCGCCTCGGCCCGGCGGTTCATCTTTTTGGAAAACGCCTCCACGCTCCCGGCATTGTCCCGCGCCAGACTCAGAGCCACGTCATTCGCGCTCTTCAGCAGCAGTGCGAAGAGGAGGTCCTTCCGCACGTACTCCTCGCCTGGCTTGAAGTAGAGGGCGCTGGCCTCGACCTTCGTATCCTCGGGCTGAATGGTCACCTTTCTGTCCAGTTCGCCCTGCTCGATGACGATCAGGGCGGTCAGAATCTTCGTCGCGCTCGCCGGATACTCGATCACATCCGGGTTCTTCTCGTAGAGGACATCGCCGGACTTCGCATCGAGCAGGATCGCGGATCGCGCCACCAGCGGCAGTTCACCCGGTGCCAGCGGAGGAGGCGGCGGAGGCGTGGGCTTCGGGGCCGGTTTCGCCACCACCTTCGGCTTGGTCGCCTTCTTGGATGACGAACTCTTCTTCGTAGCGCCGTCCGCTGCGCCGCCGAACATCAGGGCGGCGGAAAGCAGGATCAGTGTCTTATGGGCTGAGAATGTGACCATCGATCATCATCCACGGAATCGGCTCGCGGTTCGCGATCACGGCTGCATGGATGTCGCGCATGCTAGGGTCGTGCGGCACGGCGATCAAGTCGGCTAACGCTCCCGGCTCGATTTTTCCGGCGTTCATTTTCAGGGCGCGGGCGCCGTTCAGCGTCGCCATCGCCACCAAGTCCGCTGGGTGCAGCCACGGCTCGCAGTCGGCCATGATCCGCATCTGGTCGAACATCGAGAGCGAAAACGTGCTCGCGAGGCTGTCTGTCCCGAGGCAGACGTTCATGCCGATCTCGACCAGCTTCGCGAGGGGGAATGGCGCGTGCCGGAAGTAGCGATGGCTGCCAGGGCAATGCACGATGCTCGGGCGCTCCGCGCGCGGAATGCTGGCGAGCAGCACGAAATCCGAGTCATCCAGCTCGTTCATGTGCGCGAGGATCCAGCGCGATCCGAATCCCGTGTAATGGATGAGATGTTTCAGCGGCGTGTGTTCCTGATGGCAGTCGTGCATCCAGCGTCCCAGGCGGAGCATGAAGTCGTAAAGCTCGCCCCGCGCATTGCGGAACATGTCCCACTCCTCGCGCGATTCGGCGACGTGGGTCATCACCGGCATGTCGAGTTCGGCCGCGGCATGGGCAACGAGTTCGTAAAGTGGTCCCGACGCCGTGTAAGGCGCATGCGGGCTCAGGCCGAAGCCGCCGCCGTGTGCCTCATGCTTTTCGAAAAAGGCGAGCGCTCCCGTCACCACCTCCTCGGTCGTCACCCGATGCCGCACGTCGATCATCTCCAGGAACCAGATCGTCCGCAGCGGCGACACCGGCATCTCAGTCAGCAACTCCGGGAAGGACTCGATGTTCGCGACCGTCGTCGTGCCCCAATGCTGAAGTTCCGCCAGTCCTTTCACGATCGCTGCGCGGTAATCTTCCGCCCCGAGACTGCGCTTGAGCGCATTGATGCGCCGGATCCACTCCGTGAAGCTGCGCTGCGGCTGGATGGATCGCCGCATCATCGTGTAATCCAGATGGCAGTGCGCAGTCACGAGCCCTGGCATCAGCGCGCGCTCCCCGAGATCGATCACCTCGCCCCCGTGTGCTGCTCGGATTTCCTCAAAGCTTCCGACCGCCGTGATCGTGTTCCCCGAGACAGCGACTGCGCCGTTCGGAATCGGGGCCCCGGAAATCGGCAGAACTACCCCCGCGCGGAGAATCATGCTGGCGGTGGAGCCTCGTCCTTCACCATCTTGCGCGCCGCGGCGACGAGGATGTTGCACGCCTCCTGGCAGAGCAGCGGCAGCGAATCCGCAGGCGTCGCTTCCTCCCTGAATTTCTCCGGTGGCAGCAGCGGCACCGACACGCCGGCACTGATTCGCCAGAGGATCGTCTTCAGACACCCGCCATTGCTCCGGCAGGTTTTCGCGACCAGCCGCTGCGCCTGTTCATCCGTGAGTTTCTGCGTGATGCGATACATCCCCGTCTGCCGTCCGAGCGTCTCGCGCAGATCCACCGGGACCACTTCTCCGAGCCGCCGGGCGATCCACACCCCCAGCATCGCGGGGTAGAAATACTCGATGGCCAGGCGCACCGCATGCACGTCCGGCAGCACGAGCCTCCAGCCGTGACGCAGGGACGGCGCCGTCTTCAGCGGACGGAAGGCCCCGCCGTCGTCGAGATTCGCCAGCGCACGCGCATCCTGCCACTTGGAGAAAGTCTCCAAGTCATCGCGGCCCGCATCATCACCGTGCCGCAATTCCCAGCCAGCATCCGCCGCCGAAACGATCACCTGCCCCACGCGTTTTCCTCCGGCATTCAGCCAGGACTCGAATTCCCGTGTCGTGTCGCGCATCACCCCGCATGCCTTGCGTCGAAATCCGCCACCTGGTCAAGGATCACATCCGCAAAACCGTGCTCAGTGCCGATCGAACTCGCGTAGTAAAGTGTCCGCCCGCGCAAGTGGTAAGGGTTGTTGGCAAAGACGGCCGCACGATTCGCACTCGCGGATCCGGGCGATTCCGTCGCAATGCCGAGCAGCACCGGGATGTCCTCGTAGCTGTGCAATCCGTCGGCGATGAAGAACGGCACCACGACGACATTCGGACACTTTGAAAGACGGTCCCATTCCGCAATCAGCGGCGCCTCCTCCATGTAGGCACTCCGCACTTCGCCGTAGAGTCCCAGCGCCGCGATGCGCTCCACCTCGCGCTTCGCCGCCACCGAGGAATTCTCATTCAGATCCGTCCCGTGCCCGACGATGAAAAGGCTCGTCTTCTCCGTCGGCACACCCGGCGCGATGTCGGCGGCGCGTTTCAGCAGCAGGTCCATCATCCGCGGATGATTCCCCACAGGATCGCAATACTTCAACGTCCGCCCGCCGACCTCAGTCTGCGGCTCCACGATTCCCAGTTCGCGAGGAATCACCGTCTTCGTGAAGTAACCCTCGCTGATGAAATTTGGCACCACATAGACATCCCGCCGGTCCACGCAATGCAGCACCTGCCGGAGGCTCGGCTCCTCCTTCCAGAAAGCGCAGTGAATCTCCCCGAAAATGTCGCGCCGACGGATTTCCTCCGCGAGGTCCAATGTCGGCGCGCTGGAGTCCGGATTCAGCGTCGAGCCGTGTCCTGCGATGATGAGGGCGCTGTCTGGTTTTCTGAGCATGGCGAAGTTTGCGTAAGTCCTACGTCACCCGAAGTCGAACGGTTTCACCTCTTCGCTCCGACGCCTAGCGAACCGCCGATTTCATCGGATAGGCCCGCGAAAGGCACGAAAGATCGCGAAAGAAAACGTGAGAAACAGAGGGGCACTTGGAGCAGGGCGCGATTGAAAATCGGTCCACATTCAGCCGAGCCGAGGCGGAGGAAAGTGGCACAGTCCGTCCCGGCTGTGGGGCCGGCGGGCGTCCCGTCCGCTGCCCGCATGGGAGGGAGGCGTGCCTCCCGCGCCGCCGTCGGTGAGTGTAGCGCACTGCGGGCAGGATGGCCGCAGGCTCCACAGCCGGGACGGGCTGTGCCACCTTCCGCGCCCCCAGCTTCCTGGACCTGCTTTCAAGCACGCCCTTGAAGCACCCATTCCATTTCGCGCACTGTCGCGTTTTTCGCGGGCTCCAGTCACCGGTTTCTCACAGCCCCTTGCGCAATTCGCGCATCCGCTCGCGGCTGAATTCATCCCGCACGTCGCGATTCGCGGCTTCGCCGTAGGCGCGGGCCGCTCCTTCCGAGGCTCCCATCTTTTCAGCGATCTGACCGAGAAGGCGCCACGCCTCGGCCCGGAATGGATGGCCGGTGAGCTGCCGCAGGACGTCCTCGTATGCCCCGTCGGGTTTGTCCGATGCAACGAGGGCGAGCGGGTACTGCCGCGCGGTGGCCCACATCCGTCCAGAATCGCTGCATGCGCCGCCCAGCAGGTCGAGCCGCGGCTTTCCCGTGCGGGCCTGCTCGATGAGCGCCTTCATCACCGCGGCCTCGGGACCGAGCAGAGGCGAGCCCTCGACCACTGCCAGCTCTGCCGATGCGGTGTCATAATCGCCCTGCCGGAATGCGACAGCCGCGATGTTGAAATGGGCGAGCACCAGCTTCGGATCGAGCGCCAGCGATTCCCGGAAAAGCGCGAGCGCCTCCTCCGGCTTTCCATCCTGCATGGCGAGCTGGCCGAGGTTGCTGACCATGCGAGACCCGCGACCCGTACGCTCGATCGTCTCCGCGACGAACGTCCGCTGGTCGCGCCAGTAGTCCTGCTGCCTCCATGTCTGCACTGCGAGAAGCGCGATCCACATTCCCGCGACAGCGGTCATGGAGCTCAGCACGCCCGGTCGCGTCGCCGCGATGGCGCGTCCCGAGAACAGGATCGCCGCAATCAGAAATGCGCCCGGCACGTACAGCCAGTGTTCGGCGACCGTGGCGTTGAGGCTGAAAAGATTGCTGACCGGCATCCACGTCACCGCGAAGCACGCGAGCGCCAGCGCGGCATCGGGCGCGAGCCGGCGCGCCTTTCGCCACCACCAGACGAGACCGAATGCGATGACGATCCCCGCGAGTGTCTGCGCCTCGCGGAGCCGCGCCCAGCGCAGGGTCGTCGCGGGATCGCCCACCGGCTTTGACGACACATCGCGCTCCATGTGCAGCGAATGCGGCGCGAGGAAAAGGGACGTGTATTCCGCGAGCGCCCGCGCGGCGAGGATCGGACGGACCTGCCAGGGTGTGACCACGGCGGAAGCGGGCGGCGGCGTCCTCCCGGCGGTCATCCGCAATGCCCCGTAGGTGCCGCACACGATCGCGACGGATGTCAGCAAAGCGGCCCATCCGCGCCGGTCTCGACTTGCGCGCGCCAGCACCCACACGAGCCAAAGCAGCAGCAGGGCGACGCCGCTTTCCTTGCTCAGCAGCGCCGCGAGCGCACAGATCGCCGCCGCGATCAGCCATCGCGCCGAGGGTCGATCGCCGGGCACGAGCGCGCCCTTTGCATGCGCCTTTGCCACCAATGCGAGGCCTGAGAAAATGAAGATCGCTGCGAGGGAATCCGCGCGGCCGCTCACATAAGTCACCGCACTCGTGAAGAGCGGATGCACCGCCCACGCCAGCGAGCCCGCAAGAGCCCACCATTCGCCGCCGGCACCGAGCCAGACGCTGAGCAGCCACCACAGCGCGAGCGCGGCGAGTGCGTGAACGAGGACACTCGTGAAATGCCAGCCCGGCTGCGGCTCGCGCTGAATCGCCGCGATGTCCGCGCTGTCGCCGGTGTCGGGCGCTCCGGTCTTCGCCGCCGTGGGCGCATCCTCGGGCCGCGCGATTCCCCAGAGCGCGTAGTCCGCGGTGTAGGTGAGCCGTTGCAGCGGGCGGTAGAAATTGCTCGCGGTCGCATCGAGGAACAGGAACTCGCGGAAGGCATCCGGCGCGAGCCGCCACGAGCGGATGAGCGGGTCGCGCAGCACGAGCGCGGTGTCGTCCCACACGAAGCTGTTGCGCATCGCCGGCCAGTACGCCACGAAAGTTCCCAGCATGAGCACGATGACAGAAAGCAAGCGCGAGGGCCGAAACACGCGCCGGACCTTGGACAACTGCTCCCGCGCCCGCAACGCGGAAACTCCGCTCCGTAACCGCGCTCGTGAGAACTCGGGCACTTCGCCCTTTGCCACTGCCGCAGCCTGCATTCGATCGGCCCGCGCTCTCACGAGCGCGGCTACGTTGCTGTGCTGCATCGTGCTCGCCGTTCTTTCCGGCAGAGCGCGCGCCGCCGATCTCGATGGCTGCCGTCAGCTCGTCGTCGCCATCGCGCCGTCGTGGGATTCGACCTCGGCCAGGACGCAGCGTTTCGAGCGCGCCGGAGGCGGGTGGAAGCCAGTCGGCAATCCGTGGCCTGTGCTCCTCGGCAAGAGCGGACTCGCGTGGGGCAGCGGAGTCCGCGGCCAGGAGGAAAAGGGACTGCGCAAAGTGGAGCGCGACGGCCGCGCACCGGCGGGCCTTTTCCGCATCGGCACCATTTACACCTACGACCGCGCACTGCCCGCGGGCAGCGACTACCCGTTCCACACCGTCACCGCCGCCGACGCGTGGATCGACGACAGCACGCATCCGAAATACAACCGGCACATCATCGTCGATCCTGCGAACCCGCCGCCGTGGTATGCGAAACAGCGGATGCGTCTCGGCGACTTCGCCTACCGCTGGCTCGTCGAGATCCGGCACAATGCCGATCCCGCAGTCCCCGGCATGGGGAGCGCCATCTTTTTCCACCTCCGCCGCGCGCCGACAAAGCCGAGCGTCGGCTGCACCGTGATGGCCGAGCCGGATCTCGTCTCCCTCATCCGCTGGCTGCGCGCCGATGCGCGACCGCATTTCGCCCTTCTGCCGCGCGCGGAGTACGTATCGCGCTGGCAGGCTTGGGGGCTGCCGTCGCCGGATGCTGCAAAGGCGCTGCTGCAATAGTCACGTGCCCGCTCTGCGCGCTGGACGCGCCGCGAGCCGGGGCTATCACCGATGGCATGCTCCGCCCGTTCCTGCTCCTCATCGCCATGGTTTCCCCGCTGCTCGCCGCTGACTCGCTGAATCTCACCCTCCGCTCGCAGGCGAGACAGCCCGACGGGTCGTTCAAGCCCGTCGAGAAGACTGTGCAGTGGGAGCCGAAGAAGACTGTGCTCATCGTGTGCGACATGTGGGACGACCATTGGTGCAAATCCGCCGCGCGCCGCGTGGTCGAGATGGCGGGACCGATGAATGAAATGCTGAAGACCGCGCGGGCAAAGGGCGTCTTCATCATCCACGCGCCGAGCAGCGTCACCGACTTCTACAAGGACACCGCGCAGCGGAAGCTCGCTCAATCCGCGCCCTTCGCGAAGACCCCCTTGCCGCTTGCCACGTCGCCGCGCTGGGGCACCGCGTGGTGCTGGACCGATCCGAAACACGAGGCGGTGCTGCCGATCGATGACAGCGACATGGGTTGCTCATGCGCGGGCACGAAATGCGAAATCGTCCCGCCTTGGAAGCGCCAGATTGCGGCCATCGAACTCGCGGACGGTGATGCGCTCACCGACGACGGACAGGAGACGTGGAATCTGCTCACCGCGCGCGGCATCGAGAACGTGATCCTCTGCGGCGTGCATCTGAACATGTGCGTGCTCGGCCGCCCCTTCGCGATCCGGCAGCAGGTGTATCTCGGGAAAAATGTCGCGCTGATCCGCGACATGACCGACACGATGTACAACCCCGAGCGCCCGCCCGGCGTGGATCACTTCACCGGCACCGACCTCATGGTCGGCCACGTGGAAAGACATTGGTGCCCGAGCTTCGTGAGTTCCGACCTCACTGGCCGTTCCCCCTTCCGCTTTGCCGAGGACGCGCGGCGGAAATGAAGCGCATCTGTGTCTATTGCGGCTCGGCCACGGGCGTGAATCCCGCGCACCGGCACGCTGCGGTGAATCTCGGCGCACTGTTCGCCGCGCGGGGCATCGGCCTCGTGTACGGTGGCGGGAACGTCGGCCTCATGGGCACGGTCGCCGACGCCGCATTGCGCGCCGGCGGCGAAGTCATCGGCATCATCCCCGCAGCGCTGATGGACAAGGAACTCGGCCACGGCGGAGTCACAAAGCTCCACGTCGTCACCTCCATGCACGAGCGCAAGCAGCTCATGGCCGATCTGAGCGACGGCTTCATCGCGCTCCCCGGCGGAATCGGCACGCTCGAGGAACTGTTCGAGACCTTCACCTGGCTGCAGCTCGGCTTTCACATCAAGCCCGTCGGTCTGCTGAACGTCGCCGGCTTCTACGATCTTCTCCTCACCTTTCTCCGCCACACCTCCGCGGACGGATTTCTCCGCCCCGACCATCTGGACTCGCTCCTCGTCGATACCGACGCTGGCTCGCTGCTGGAAAAGATGCACCGCTTTTGCCCGACACCGCTCAGTAAATGGGAAGGGCAACACCCGGCACCAGAACAGCGTTAGCGATTGCGGCATCCCGGTGGCTTTCGCATCGAGCAGATCTTCTGCATGCGGAATTGACTTGAAACGATTTGAGCCCGGGTCGTACCAGCCGACGCGTCATGCATAAAAGCGCACTTATCCTCCCCCTGACACTCCTCTTCGGAGCGTGCAGCACCATGGGACCCAAATTCAAACTGGCCGACGTGAACGGCGACCGGAAGCT